>ENA-OWPB01000047-OWPB01000047.1-human-gut-metagenome-genome-assembly--contig:-NODE-47-length-149629-cov-6.650187_pt1 | contig 149629 bp, 125 predicted proteins | sample MGYA00248260_ERZ651838 | MGnify/ENA primary metagenome ERZ651838 (study PRJEB26924, sample SAMEA4378304) | human gut metagenome | biome: human gut; feature: human-associated habitat; material: faeces... | reverse complement strand
GCTCTGCTCTGCTCTGCTCTGCTCTGCTCTGCTCTGCTCTGCTCTGCTCTGCTCTCAAAATGATTACCTTCTATCATAGATTTGTCAAGCCCTTTTTACATTACTCAAAAGTTTCTTACCTTGTTTCAGAACACCAGTTACAAAATTCTTATTTAAAAAAAAGAAAAACAGAATACTAAAAACCAAATTAATAAAGTCTAGTACCATATTTCTTTGAAAACATAGTGCACATTCTATAACTAACACGCAAAACACAGGCAGTAGATGTGACCATTTATATTTTACTTTTACTATCTTTTGTATATCTAGTAATCTATAAATAAAAAGAAGCAAGTAACTGATAAGTGAAGAGCCCGATGCCGCATACAAACCAATAAATTTTATAAGGGAAACATCTACTACCAAATTACATACAGCAGCTGCTACAGTAGTAACACCAACACTTTTTGTGTCTTTATAAGCCACATAAATGCCCCCTAAATAAGAGGTCATGCTATAAAAGAACATCGCTAAGAATAGTATTGGCATTTGATAATAAGCATCTTCGTAGTCACCACGGATAAGTACAGAAAATAGAATCGGTGTGGCAGCAATCAAGAGACCTAAAAAGCCTGCCATCAAGTTGTACATTGTCTTGAACATGGAGGAATAGTAAGCATCCACATCACTATCTTTAGATACTATAGATGCATTTTCTTGCCATGCCATTGTGAATGTTGACTGTGCCAACGTCAACAACGATGGAATTTTATTAGCAACAGAATATACAGCGTTAGCTGCAGCCCCCATAAAAAGCGTAACAACAAATCGATCCGAAACCCTCATAACCCACATAGACATACTGTTTGGTACCATAGGCCACGAGTATTTTATTAATTCCTTGATCTCAGCCCATTCAATCAATTTTATATCGATGTATCGATATAGCCTTGCTTTAAGAAGCAGGTAAAGTGCCGCAAGCAAATCTGACACACATAGAGCAATAGTAGCCCCCGTCAAACCCATACCTAAACGCCAAACGCATACGATCGCAAAAACCATCTTTCCTAAAGCACTGATAATAGCACTTATTGAATAATCAAAATTCTGAGCAAGTCCACGAACAGCCTGTCCTGCGGCATTATATATCATATCAAGGAAGAGATATATGCATATGAGCACTCTTAAGCTACTCAACACACGCTGCAAGCAAAAATATAGTACCACAAGTGTCAAAATCGAAACTGGGATGATAAACGCGAAAATGTTTGAAATAATTTTTTTCTTCTTTTTCTCATCATGCCTAACATCAATCAAATATCTGAAAGCTGCAGTTTGTATCTGAAGAGTAGTTGCCGGGAGAATTAAAGAAACAAGAACTGTGATTAAATCATATACTCCAAATTCTTCCTGTGTTAAATACGCTGTTAATATGGGCAGTGTAATAAATGAAGCCACTTTCGGCAAAAAGGTTCCGATTGATAATATAATTGTATTTTTTACAAGTTTACTTTCTCTACTCATTGTCTATTGTCTCTCTCCCTTAAAAGAGCATTCGCAGTATAAGAATATAGTACAATTCCAAAGGAATAAACGAAGAAAACTCTATCGTATAAGAAGTTCCCTGTCAACCCATATACCAAGCAAAATGTCTGAAGTGCAACAGATATTGCCAGAATTTGTGTTTGATTAGTATCTATGCTTTTTTTATATTTTTTATAAGTTTGAATCGTCGAAATCAAGCAACAGACAAATACAAAAATCACGAACAATGCCCCAACAATTCCAACTTCGCACAACAACTGAACATACACATTATGAGCATCGACATATCCAATATTTCCTGTATTTGTTCCTTGAATCAAACTATTACTATTAAATCTAAATCCAAGCCACCCGATTCCAAATAACTTATTCTTTGAGAATAACTGTAAGGCATGCAGCCAATACATATATCGTCCATTGCTGATATCCCCTCCTTGGTCGTTAAATCCTTCAAACAGTTCGGAGAACACCGGCATATCCTTTACAATTTCAAAGATTATCAATACTACTACTACAAAAGATAGAAGTTTGAAGACTTTTCCTGTCTTTCTTTGAGGTGAAAAGAAATAGTATACAACTAAGAGCACTCCAAATCCGAATATCAGATGAGCTCTTTTGGTTGTTAACAGTACTGCAACAATAGATAGAAGAAAAAATATAATGTTCTTCTTCTTTTCCTTCTTTTCAAGCGTATTTGTTATAATCCGTGCGCCAGCAATCAGGAAGAAAATAACACAATAACTACCATTTGCCGAATGATTGTCTGCCAAGCCAGGACGGCATCCATATTTTCCCATTTCCGATCCATTGGGGTAATATCCCCAGAACGATACCATAGCATCAAAAAATTGAGGAAAACAAAAAAACAGAATTGTTCCAACTATGTAAATTATGCTACAAAAGCATAATAATTCAACCAGTTTATTTGGCCAACTTTCGGGCGTACTTGCCTTTTTTTCTCCCAATGCAATCATTGAAATTACCGCAGCTGTAAACGCCACTGGCCATAAATACGAACCATTCATGATTCCGTGATTTCTAACAAGTGACAGTACTAGAATGATTGACCACCCTATAGACAGAGGACTCATTCTAATACCACATCGCATCCCATGCAATATAGCTAATAATGATAGTCCTATAATAGAAAATAAAATGGGATATAAAGCAGTCCCCCCAAACATTATGGTAATATGCGGGTAAAAAAACACATACACCACCAATAAATATACTATCCATTTTCGGACAGTCGACAAACGCAATGTCATATCACTTTTCCTTTCCGTTACTACATTTATCAATTCAAGGTAATACCAGTCGTTTGCTTATTGCTGCAGTATGTTTTTAAACTCATATACACGATTAATTCTACTCTGAACAAATGGCGGCCTTAAGATAACTCGTTCCTTGATCTCTAAGTACTTCGATTTTTCTTTCTATTTTATAATACTCGATTTTCTCTTCCATAATCTCAATAATGTCCTTGGTATTATCATAATACCTGTTTTGTAGCCCAACATTATTCAAAAGTTCCAACATTCTTGCACTTCTATTTCGGAAGCCCATTGTTACGAATTGTTTTTCAAACAAAATAGAAAAAACTGTCGCGTGAAATGAATTATTCACCACACAGAATGCATTATTGATATAGTAAAGAAACTCTTCCGGACATATTCCCCGAATCTGTGTAACCGGGAACGGCCAATTACGAGGTCCTGTAATCACAAGTACCTCTTTCTGATAACGCTCCTTTAATTTTCCTACCTGAGAAAAAAGTTGACTGCTATCTCCATAACTATCTTCTAGAGCATATACCACGATATAATCTTTATTAGGTTTCTGCTTGTCAGCAATAATCCTCTTAAACACATCTGTATTGACCAGAAAAGTAGGGTCAGGACATATGCTGACTTCTCTTTCAATCAGAATCTCTAGTTTTTCCTTTCCTTCGGCCTCTCTCAAAGACACTGCGTCTAATCTGTGGCACAACTCTTTCAGTCGACAACCATACTGATCCATATTCAATTCACATGCACTGATTGCATATGTAATTCGTCTAACATTCTCATTTCCAAAGTCAAGGAAATATACTTCGTCCAATTGTCCGTTTGTCAGTTTTGGATTCCAAAGCTGGTCGCTTCCACTAATGTACAAATCGCAGTCCGGTGGATCAATACGAAGTGCCTCAATGCTATCGTATTTCCTTGTCAAATTCAGATATTTTTCGCAAAACACTTTAAATCCATTCCATTGGCGAAGGTATTCACTCCCCTCTCGATAATTGAGGATCGTCCTAACAAATTTCTTTGTCGCGCGTTTTGGACCGCCAGTCTGAAGCTCTTTTATAGCATTAACAAATGGATTTCCATACTTTTTGTACCGATATTCTTTATACTGGGGACAATAATTGATTACTATTGCTTCATGCCCTAAAGACTGCAAGTATTCCTGTAGCGCATAGCATTGTAAAACGGCTCCGCAGTTCCACGCAAGCTGAAACGTAATAATTCCTATTTTCACATATTTCACTTCCTTTCAATTTCTGCACCATAGTGTTCAAATGTTTTTTTGAGAAAGAAATCATTTCTATCTTCGGTAACATTTCCTTGCCATAAACTGTCCGTAATTGCCAGCGCAGGAGGATGTGCAAAAAAACATGGGACCCATACTACCTTTGTATTTTTCAGCACTTCCATACACTTCAACCAAATATCATCAGCACCTATACATAGCTCTTGTATTTTATTTATGTCAAATGCTCTTTTATCCAAGCAGCTCGGAGGATATAGAATTCCTCCAACACCTACTGCCATTAAAGCCATACTTTCATGCTTTTCTTTTCTATACTCCTTTAACCATTTTCCATATGGCGCCACTTTTCCGTCTTTTGTAAAGGTGATCTTATGCACTCGCCTTGCGCTTACTGCGTTCGGATGTCGTGCATAACTTTTCATCAATGACTCAATGGTCTTAGGGGGATACACAACGTCATCATCCACCGTAATAATAATATCATTCGGGAATTCCTGCATCGCATAATAATATTTTTTGTGTGGTTTTATATTGTTACATTCATCAAATCTATACTCAATACCATATTGTTCCAACTCAAGCATCTTTTGCGTTAAATCGTTCGTCTTTGTGTCACTGCCAAACCACAAGATAATTTTGTCCGGTTTTACCGTCTGCATGAGCAGACTTTTCAGGCATAAATGAATATTTTCGAATCGAGCAGGGTATGAGGTAAGGGATATAATGATCTGCTTTTCCCTTTTTTCTGTTTTGTTTAATCCATAAGTCAATTGCGTTGTTTTCACCTTATTGATTATATAATGGTTTGGTAAATAGTAAGCCACTCGCTTGACTACGCCTTGCAATCCATTATTTTTATATTCTTCCATCAAGCCGTGCTCTCTTGACATTTTCTCGTCCTCTCACTTTGTGCTACATGTACATTTCTGATATATCTTATAGATATTTTTTGCATTAAGTTCTTTTGTATAATGACTCTCTGCAAAGGCTTTTCCCTTTTCAGCAATTTCAATCATCCTTTTCCGATTATTTATTAGGTAGAGAATCGCCTGCGTTAAAGTCTCCGTATGATTCTGATCATACAGAATTCCTGTGATGTTATTTTGGATCAGTTCAGGATTCGCACCACAGTCACTCGCAATTACAGCCAAACCCGCATGCATATATTCTACGGTAACGCGTCCAAACCCTTCCGCTTTCGAACACATCAAGCCAATATGGTATTCTTTCAATCTTGTGTACACATCATTACAGGCTCCCAAAAATCGTACGTTTGATAACATACCTGCCTTTTGTAGTGGTACCGATAATTTGTTTTTATAGCCTACTGTTATTCCGCCAATAATATCAAGTCTTACATATTTTTTCATTTTTTCTGGTAAAGAGCAAATTGCTTCAATGGCCTGCCATTGTCCTTTATTGGGAATTACGCCACCGACAATTACTAAGCGAATTGTTTCATCACTTTCCCACGTTGAATGATTAGCCACCAATATTTTCTCACGGTCAACGCCATTGTATACAACGTCAATTTTATCTTCGCTCAATCCCTTTTTAACCCAGTATTTCTTTACAGCATCAGAGATTGCAATGAACTCTCTTGTACTTTCATTCAAATATCTAGCATAATGAGGTCGATAAGACCAACAATTGAAGTCCAGTTCTGCGAATTCTCGAATATGGCAGATACTTGGCACCCCCGTTCGTTTGGATATCTCCATACCAATATCGTCTCTCGCCACATTGGTGTGAATCAAATCCACCGTATTCCACTCAATAGTCTTTAACGCTTTTTTCAGTGCAGGGAAATAATGAAAGTAATATACCGCACCCATTAGCATCCACTTGATAGGCTTTTTCCAAAGTGAATCTGGAGCCCCCTGAAGAAACGCCCCATATCCAAAAGAATAGTTTTTAATATTTCTTGCATTTAGTTGCTCGTTCAACAAGTTATTTCCGCTCGTGAGCACAATCGGTTCAATATCATATTCATTTTTCATTGTTTCGACAAGCTCAACCAAAGACTTTGTTGCACCACCTGCAATACCAATATCTGCGATATATACTACTTTCATACCCTTCCTCATTTACTCATCATCACGTTTTTTCTCCAGACGCGGTCTGACTTCATTGCGAACAAAATTTCCAGCCACTATTGCAACGGCTTTTGGTATCACATGCCAGATATCCTTCTGTATCTTCTGCTTAAATGTCGGAGTTACAGTCATCGCTGGTTCGTTTTTCCAAGGTGTCATTGCACGATATTTCACATACTGACTACGCATTGGGTGATCACTATTTTCCTCATAAATCCTCTTTCGTATGTAGAAGAAATTTGTGGTATGGGTAATAACCGGATATTTTTTTGCTTCCTCGATTTGTGCCTCGGTATAATACCTCAGCGGCTGACGGAAGCGGAGCAACTCTTTATAAGTAAAAACCTGCTCCAACGTCATAAGATTATATTTTGGGGGGAGCACCATCATACGCTCTCCCACAACCTTCGTGATAACTTCTTCTTCATATCCGCCCAGCGCAATATGCTTATCAAAAAGCCCTTTGATATAGTGATGAAACTTCTCTGTCCAGTTTTCTTTACGCCATACGGATAAATCAATTAAATACATGCCGGCATTACAGTGAATTGCATCAGGTTTTAAGTGCTGTGTTTTTACAAGTGCAACTTTTCCCATACAATCATCCACTCCAGCGATAGGATGTCCTTGCAGCTCTGTGTTCCACAGCTCATCAATTTTGTCCAATACCATTGTGTCACTGTCTAAACTAATAATACGCTCTACCTTTTCAGGAATAATGTCTCCTAAAATCATTCTGGCATAAGTATGACCTAGAGATTTTATAGTAAATCTTTCATCTTGATAGAAATCCGACGGATTCGGTAATGGAATAAAATTAATATTCCGACCGTATTGTTCAGCCATCTTCATCATTCTATTTCTGTTTTTTTCTTGAATATTGTCATCAATAACAAAAACATTTATCCCCTTCAAGTGCTTATTGTTTTCGAATAGAGAAACTATTGCGACAGCACAGACTTCCGAAAACAAATCACTACTACAATATACGACGTTAACAATATCCGAATTATATTTCATTCTTTTCACCTTAGTCAATCAACCTGCGAATTCCCTTGGAAAACTCTGTTTGAGGATAGAAACCAACATCTTTTTGAAGTTCTGTTATGTCGGCCTGCAAATGCATTACCTGCTTTTCTCCATACGGAAGCGCACCCAACGCTATCTCGGCATTAGGCTTCACTATATCCCTGATTTCTTTTATGTATTCAGCCAGCGGACGCGCAGTTCCACTTCCAAGCACATAAATTTTCCCATCGATGCCACGTTCTCCCAGCATTCTAAATGCCTCTGCCGCATCCCCACTGTACAGGTAATCCCACATCTGTTCACCTTTTGTAAACTGTGGCACCTCCCCTTTTTTCAACTTATTTATTGTTGACATCACCATACTTTGCGCGCCGTCATTTGGGCCATACACACTTAAAATGTGTGTCCATATATGCTTTATCCCCAGCTGATGCGCATACTCGCGTGTCATTTGGCCAGCACATAATTTGCCTATGCCATATCCCATCTCAGGAAATGTTGGGGTGTCAGGTTTCAACATTCCCTCTACTCGGCCATACTCCGCCTGACTTCCCGCACCAATAAATGTATGACAGCCGAATCGTTTCGCCGCAGCAACTGCATCCAAAGCATATTTAACATTTTGATTCTGTAAATACATATCGTTTCGTGCTGCTCCGGTGGTTCCTTCCCATGCAAAATGGTAAAAGCAGTCATAGTCTTTTCCTGTATCATTCTGCACAGTTGCCAATTCACTCAAAGAACAATACTTTTGGGTGACAAGTTTATTCTCTGGAATTTGCGCATTACGCTTTGAACCCTCACGGCAAAACACCAGAACTTCAACATCGTGGGAAACCAGTTCCTTTATTAAAGCGATTCCAACTGCTCCAGTTGCTCCTGTCAAAATTGCACGCTTCATAGCTTTTTCCTCACACTTCTGGCATCATCGGAATAAACATCTGCTTTTCCAACTCCTCGCGCGGCAGGAACGGAGCCAAATCCTCAAGCGGAGGACTAACTAGTGTACCATCTGGCAAGCGTTTTGTGCTGCTCTTTGGTTCCCACACCTGCTTCGTATCGGTAAAGATTTCGCAGAATACCGGGCCCTCCAGTTTCAGAACCTCATCAACAACTTTTTTCATTTCAGCATTGCTGTGAGCACTAAAATACGGGTAACCGAAAGCCTTAGCAATTTTTTCAAACACAGGGAACGACAAATCACCGCTTTCCGGGCCAATACCAACTTTGCAATGCTCCTTAAACAGATTATTCTGCGTCAGTCGGATAGAGTGATAGCCATTATTATTGATAAGGAAAATTTTTACAGGAAGATGATTCGTCAAGATAGTCTGCAACTCCTGCAAATTCATCATAATGGAACCGTCGCCTTCCAGACAAATCGTCTGGCGGCGACCTCCACCGATGCAGGTGCCAATGGCTGCAGGCAAACCATAACCCATACTTGCAATGGCACTATTATTTGCCATTCGGCTTCCCTTCTGGATCACATATGCCTGATTGCCAACCACACAGCAAGCACCATTAGATACCGCAGTCAGACTGTTTTCCGGCAGACGGCTGCTCAGATAGCGGACAAAGGCATACACATTGGCTGTTTCTCCATTTTCTTCCCACTGGCGAGGCAGCACTGCCGGATAGTCTTTCTTCCAGCGCTGGCAAGTTGCAAGCCATTCGCTACCAGCATTAACAGGGCTGACTGCAGCCTTGTCCAGTTTCATTAAGAAGTCCTTTGCGTCAGCCCAAACAGGCATCTCCACATGCAGCGTCGGCTTTTTCAATTCTGCCGGATCGACATCCACCATGATAACTTCTGCTGCGCGTGCCCATGTCTTCCAGTTATAACCCACCTGACGAATGGAAATACGTGTGCCGACTGCCAAAATCAAATCCGCGTTCTGGATAGCCCAGTTGCCGGGACGATCACCCATATTGCCGGCGCGACCACAGTACAGCGGATTTTCGTTCTCAATCAAATCTACTGCATTCCAATATGTAACGATAGGAATATTCAGCTTTTCAGCCACGGAACGGAAGGCTTCATATCCACCCGATAAGCGGATGCCATAGCCAGCATGGAATACCGGACGCTTGGCCTTCTTAATCTTTTCCAGAATAATTTGAATTGTTACATCATCCACGGGAGGGGGGCAGCAATGCATCATCCTCTGCAGAATCATAACCTTTCAATTCATCCGTCTCGATATATCCGCCCTGATAGTTTACAGGAATATCAATCCACACCGGGCCGGGACGCCCGGTAGTAGCAAGATGCCACGCCTTTTCCAGCAAATAGCGAATATCCTTGGGATCTTCCAGCATCGCCGCAAACTTTGTCATGTACTTGACAGATTTCGTGATATCGTATTCTTGATCTCCCATAGCGCGCAGGGGTGTCCCAGTATATTGCAATGCATACCGCGCCGTAGTGTCATAACGCACCTGACCGGAAACGATAAACATGGGGATTGAATCCAACCATCCACCTACAACACCCGTCAATGCGTTTGTGCCACCCGGCCCTGTTGTAACACAGACCGCCGCAATTTTATTTTCCAGACGGGCATAGGCCTCTGCCGCAATGGCACAAGCCTGCTCGTGGTGGTTATAGGTCACGTGCAGCTTGGAATTATGACCTAATGCATCATTGAGGTGCATTGCGCCGCCACCAACAACAGAGAATACATCCGCAACCCCGTGTGCAACCAAAAAATCTGCCACATAGTCTGCCAAGCGTTGTCTCATAGGTTACTCCTTAACTTTCTTTTCTATTTCATGTACCAAACCGGAAATAATAACTGTTGTAATAATAATTAAGACACTTAAAACTACAACCTGCGTTTTATCGAAAGCCTTTGGAACATAAAAATGATACAAATTAATAATCAACTGATGTGACAAATATATCTCTGTAGACAATTTTCCGGCTGCTCTTATAAAAGAGTTTTCCATCTCAAAATAGCTCAGGAAAAATAGCACAACACACACAAACGTCACAGAAGCTATAGATCCAAAAAACACTCTAGCTACTATATTGTCTTCCCAAATTTTTCTTATTATATAAGGTTCTACAAAGCTTATTGCCAGCACTATAATATTTATCGCTGCTATTTTTTTCTTTTTTAGAAAATTCTTGGCAACATTCTCGTTTTCAGCAACTACTGTTCCCAAGACAAATGCTATACATGACTGCATCTCCCATGCGCCATGTTTCCTCATCGTTGTTAGCACAATATAAATTACTGCCGAAATTGCTGCTGCCGCCGTGTATCCCCCATTATTTTTTCCATCGTGAAGAAGCATAACGATTGGATAGTAGCATATTAGCATTATTATCATGGCAATTATGTACCACATAGCTCCATTCAGAAGCTTTATTCCTAGCAACGCCTGCGCGACTTGCCACATTGTAAACTTCTTTTTCATTACAAAAGACTCAACCAGCAAATAGACGGTTTCTGTAATTATCATCATTTTAATTAAATATATAATTCGTTTGGGAATCTTTCTTTTGAAATACTCCGGATCACGAATACTCTTTTTTGCTGTTCCATAGCCCGAATAGAAAAAGAATATTGCAACTAACAAAAATCCCACTGAACTCATGAACTTATATGCGGCTCCTGGCTGCTGCATGGAATTGCCTATGTGCACAGGAATCAGTAATAGTGCCGCCAGCCCCTTTACACAGCTTCCCTGTTGTATTGACAGTGTCTGCGCGTCCACACACTTCCTGCAATTCCAAAGCGAAGCCACCACAATCAGTATGATCACAATACTGTTTATCATGCCTATCCTCCAAACAGTCTAACCTTACTGATTCACAGCCTCGATAATGGTCTTTGCCATGTAGTCGATCATTTCATCGGTCATGCCGGGATAAACGCCGACCCAGAAGGTATTATTCATGATGAAATCCGTATTGGTCAGTTCGCCTACCACACGGTATGCATCAGTACCACGCATCTGGTCAAAGCAAGGATGCTTAATCAAATTACCGCTGAACAACAGGCGGGTCTGCACATTATGGCTCTCCACATAGCGGGTCACATCATTGCGGTTCAGACCGCTCTCCGGCTTGACAGAAATCAGGAAGCCGAACCAAGACGGGCGGCTGTTTGCTGCGGGTTCCGGCAGAATCAGCTTATCTGCAGCAGGCTCCAGTGCCGCACGCAGACGGTCCCAGTTATGACGGCGGCGCTCAATAAAGGAGGGGAACTTCTTCAATTGCTCACAGCCGATTGCAGCCTGCATATCTGTAACCTTCAGATTGTAACCAAAGTGGCTGTAAACATACTTGTGGTCATAGCCCTTGGGCAACTCGCCAAACTGACCGTCAAAGCGATGTCCACAGAAGTTATCCTGACCGGAGGGGCAGATGCAGTCACGGCCCCAATCGCGGAAGGACAGAATTAAGCGGTTCAGCTTCGGATTATTCGTATAAACACAGCCGCCCTCGCCCATCGTCATATGGTGCGGAGGATAGAAGCTGGAAGTGCCAATATCGCCCCAAGTGCCAGTAAAGCGAGTCTCGCCGTTAATGGTATACTGGGTGCCCAGTGCATCGCAGTTATCCTCGACCAACCACAGATTATGTGCATCGCAGAATTCCTTGACCGCAGACAGATCAAACGGATTGCCCAGGGTATGAGCAATCATGACCGCCTTGGTCTTGGGAGAAAGGGCTGCTTCCAGTCTAGTAACATCAATGTTGTACTGCGGAACTGTCACATCCACAAACACAGGCACTGCACCATACTGGATGGCCGGGGTCACAGTGGTGGGGAAACCGCAGGCAACCGTAATGATCTCATCGCCCTTCTTGATCTGACGGTCACCCAGTTCAGGGGCAGTCAGCGTCATAAAAGCAATCAAGTTTGCGGAAGATCCGCTGTTGACCAGATGAGCAAACTTAACACCGATCCACTGTGCAAACTCCTTTTCAAACTGATCTGCAAAGCGTCCGGTCGTCAGCCAGAAATCCAGCGTTGCATCCGTCAGTGCGCACATTTCCTTCTCATCAAACACACGCGCTGCATAAGTGATACGGTCACCCTCCTGATATGCAGTCTTTTTCTCCTTAAAATCGTGGTAGTACTCTGCCACCATTGCCTTAATCTGTTCGCGAGCTTCTGCCTCATTTTTCCAAATAGCCATTTATTTAATCCTCCATAAGTTTTTCTTTTATAGTTTTCCAGTCATTTCGATAGCAGTCTTGAACTTGCAGTAAATTATCCGGCAGGTCATCAAACCACTGTAAGGAGCCTACTTTTCCGGGGATGCTTTTTTCCTCTGGAATAGAATATTCTCTCGGAGTCCTACACTTATAAACAAGTGTAATAAAGTGCGCCCGTTCTCTCTGATCTTTTATTCCCTCACGCTGATTCCTTGAAAAAATCTCATAGAATTTGATGGGGTTCGATTCAGCGAGTACCTTTACACCAATTTCGGCTAAAGCCGTTTTCTGTATTCTTTCCTCTGCTGTTTCCATCAATCGGATACACCCACCCGGTATATGCCAACCTGTTCCACAATGCGGATCATTCCGCCATGAAAGCAATACTTCATGCTTATCATTTGTGATTAGCAGGTCTACATTTACAACAGGCATCAGCGTAGATGCAAATTGAAAGCACTCTATCCCCAATCCTTTTTCTGGTAAAATCTCTTCACGTTCCATTTCTTCTTTGAGAGAACGGATTGCCTGTGTAATACTCATACTCCTTCTGCATGCAAGAAGGCTTCAATTTCGCTATCCATGCAGGCGCGAATATCTCCACCTTCTACCCAGCACTTACTCCATTCCACAACCATCTCAATTGCTGTATCAAGGTTCCAATGGGGTTTCCATCCAAAAGTAGTCTTTAACTTAGAGCAATCCAGTTTCAAGAAATTTGCTTCGTGGGGGCCACCGTCATACCGGTTGACCCACTTCATACCATCGCCCCACTTGCTCACAAACAAGTCAACTAATGCCCCTGTCTGGAAGCAGTCAACATCATCGGGGCCTACATTATAATAGCCAGCATATTTAATATCCTGATACTGCATTGCCGCAATTATCAGATATGCATACAGCGGCTCCAGAACGTGCTGATACGGCCGGGTCGAGAACGGATTTCTCACCACAATATCCTCATGCTTGATTGCAGCGCGGATACAATCTGGAATAATACGGTCATTTGCAAAATCTCCACCGCCAATTACATTACCAGCCCGCGCCGTAGAAATAGCGACTCGATTATCCCCAAAGAAGCTGTTTTTATAGGAATGTGTAACCAGCTCAGAGCAGGACTTGGAGTTCGAGTACGGATCATAACCGTCCAATTCTTCATTCTCCCGATAACCCCAAGCCCATTCCTTGTTCAGATAGACTTTATCAGTCGTTACATTTAAGAAGGACTTCACGCAGCTACTGGTTCGGACACACTCCAAAATGTTCACCGTACCCATCACATTTGTTTCATATGTATAAGCAGGATCTTTGTAGCTGTCACGAACAATAGGCTGTGCTGCCAAGTGCAACACGATTTCCGGTTGTGCTTCGTCAAACGCTGCCTTCAGCGTTTTATAATCTCGAATATCACCGATAACAGAGTGAATATCCTGTTCGATATTCGCAATTTCAAACAAAGACGGAGAAGTAGGCGGATTCAGAGAGTATCCTGTTACGATTGCTCCCGCATTCGCTAAGATCTTGCACAGCCAAGAACCTTTAAAACCGGTATGGCCTGTCACAAATACTTTCTTTCCTTTATAAAAGTTCAAATCAAACTTGTCCATTATTCCTCCCACACCTTCCAAGGCGCTCTATCCGCAGCCCACAATGCTTCCAATTTATCTTTCTCACGTTTTGTATCCATACACTGCCAGAAGCCATTGTGATAATAGCTCTTTAATTCACCTGCTTTCGCAAGATTCTTCATAGGCTCCTGCTCAAACACAGTCCAGTCACCCTCCAGATAGCTGAAAACTTCTGGGTTACAGACCATGAAACCGCCGTTAATAAGAGAACCATCTTCATCATCCTTTTCGCGGAAGGCCGTGATGGTATCATTGGCATCGATATCCAGAACACCCTTCTGCTGTGCTAAGCTAACAGAGGTCAATGTCACGCACTTTCCATGGCTTTTATGGAACTCGATCAGTTTTCCAATATCAACATCTGATACGGCATCACCGTAGGTTAAACAGAACGGCTCATTTCCAACAAATTTCTGAATACGCTTTACTCGGCCCCCCGTCATCGTATTCAAACCGGTATCAACAACCGTCACCTTCCAAGGTTCGGCGTGCTGATCGTGAACAATCATCTTATTTCCCTGCGTAAAGTCGAAAGTAATATCCGAAGTATGCAGGAAGTAGTCTGCAAACCACTCTTTGATAACATGCTGCTTATATCCTGCGCAGATAACAAATTCGTCGATTCCGTAGTGGGAATACGTTTTCATGATATGCCATAGGATCGGCATGCCACCAATCTCAATCATCGGCTTTGGCTTAAACTCGGATTCCTCTGAGATTCTTGTGCCAAATCCACCTGCCAAAATAACAGCTTTCATATTTTTATTCCTCCATAAAAAACACTTTATCTTATCTCTTAGTCTCGCTGGAAAATATCTCTGGTGTAAACCTTATCCTTCACATCATCCAGACACTTGTCATAACGGTTTGCGATGATGGCGTTGCTCATTTCCTTGAACTTAGCCAGATCATTGACCACTACTGATCCAAAGAAAGTCTCTCCATCCTTCAAAGTCGGCTCATAAATCACCACGGTTGCACCCTTCGCCTTGATACGCTTCATAACACCCTGGATAGAGCTCTGACGGAAGTTATCGCTGTTGCTCTTCATGGTCAGACGGTAAACGCCGATGGTAACAGCTTTCTCCTTGTCCTCATCAAACTCATTTTCTGCATCGTAGCCATAATAACCAGCCAATTTTAGAACACGGTCAGCAATAAAATCTTTTCTCGTTCTGTTACTCTCGACAATAGCCTCGATCAGGTTCTCTGGCACATCTGCATAGTTAGCCAGCAGCTGCTTGGTGTCTTTCGGCAGGCAGTAGCCGCCGTAACCAAAGGACGGGTTATTGTAATGGCTGCCGATACGAGGATCAAGGCAGACACCGTCGATGATCTGCTGAGTGTTCAGACCCTTGCTCTCTGCATAGGTGTCCAGCTCATTGAAGTAAGCAACGCGCAATGCCAGATAAGTATTGGCGAACAGTTTGACTGCCTCAGCCTCAGTGAAACCCATGAACAGGGTGTCGATATTTTCCTTGATAGCACCTTCCTGCAGCAAGCCAGCAAACTCATGTGCTGCCTCTACTAATCTCTCATCACCTAAATCAGTACCAACAATGATACGGGAAGGATACAGGTTATCATAAAGAGCCTTAGACTCACGCAGAAATTCCGGGCTGAAAATGATATTCTTGCCGTTGAACTTCTCGCGAACAGAAGCGGTGTAGCCCACAGGAATCGTGGACTTGATGACCATGATGGCGTTCGGGTTATATTCCATGACCAGCTTGATCACAGCTTCGACTGCAGATGTGTCAAAGTGCTGGGTGTGGCTATCGTAGTTCGTAGGAGCCGCTATCACAACAAAGTCCGCATCAGAGTATGCAGCCTTTGCATCCAGAGTTGCGGTCAGGTTCAATTCTTTTTCTGCGAGATACTTCTCGATATAGTCATCCTGAATCGGAGACTTACGGTTGTTGATCATCTCAACCTTCTCCGGAACAATATCAACTGCGGTCACCTGATGGTGCTGAGAAAGCAATGTGGCAATTGACAAACCCACATAACCAGTTCCCGCAACAGCGATTTTGTAATTCTTCATGTTATTTACTCCTCCGGCCCTCATCGGGCATATCCTCTAATTTTCTATGTACACATCCATATGGATGGTCTTTCTCTCTAATTTCCACTATGTGATAACCACACTCGGCTAAGTGTTTTCTTATGCTGTCGTATCCAACTACCCCAGCAATCATGTTTTCTACTACATACCACTTCTATTGAGTACACTCGTCTCTATTCCTCTATAACCGAAGTGATGATTTATACAGTCGAGCCCTGTATACCCTGCAATGACGTTTTTTCCAAGTGTTGGATTGTTGAATCGAACCCTGTCGGTGCATGAGTTTTATTAAAATTGTACATATCATTCAATCCAATTCTCGCCATTCATTGTTCACCATGAACAAATCATTCTCTCTCACCGCACAAAACATGTATTTATCATCACCATCCACGCTCTACTCAACAGCTGTTTTATGAAGTAGAAATCATCTGTTTTTCTGCAATTTTCATGACTCAACAAACCGTTATGATGTAGGTGTCATTAGCAGGTCAAATAGTGTACTCAACAGCAATTTCAGACGTTAATGATAAACTCATAGATTTTTGTTGTTTTCTCTTGTTTTCTGCCATCTCCTCATAACTTCTGAAAAAGTTGTGCCAATTTTGTGCCGCATGGGCCAAAAGTTCAGCGTTTTGTATAAGTATCTAACATTTATAGCTCATATAGCTGTGAAATATAGCCAATTTCAGCACACCATATAGTGTGCAAAACAGGTTCTTTTCGACTATGCTACGTCAATATGGTTTGTTGAGTAGACATTTCGGAATAGGTCTACTCTACATACCGGAGCAACGTAGCTTTTAGTTGCATAAAAAGCTCACTTATTTTTCCAAGCCGTAGAAAATGTTCGTAAATACGGTGTTTTGTCATCATTGCTACATACACAACTGTCTACTCAACACTCCGCAGCAACGTAGCTTTTCTCGCATTTTTGATGTCTCTTATCCACCTTGCTAGACGATTCTACGTTGCTCCGGTATTTCGGGCCAACATTTACATGAACTGAAACAAGCCCACGGCTTATTGCTCAATTGCAACCAACCCGTGGGCTCAAATTGTTCTTCAAGTATTTTCCATTCGCTTTTACAGGGCACAATATAGTTTATAAAGCACCGCTGATAGCCTTCACAATTCCTCTTTCTGATACTTCAACAAATGAGATACTTGAAGGGCAATTCAAGCCTCTAAAAAGTATCATCCATTTTGAGAATGGATGATCCTCATTTCCACAGAAGCCCATATATAATATGTATAGATATAATACCACACAATACGACACATTTCAACAGAACGAGTTATATCAAACCGTACCCGAACACATTTTTGTCACTTTCACCATATTGGGCGTACTTTTTCCTATGGAATAGCCGAAACATATAAAAGCAATGTTACATCATTACAAATTGAACAAGGAGGAGCATTATGGCAAAGCGTGGAGAAAACATCAGAAAGAGGAACGATGGTCGTTAGGAGGGTCGCTTTATTAAAGGGCGAAAATCTGACCGGACCGCAATCTGGGGATACATTTATGGGCATTCTTACACGGAAGTAAAGGAAAAACTCACCACTAAAAAGATGGAGATGCAGCAATATGCACTAAATGCAGACAATCCAGCTTTTTCAGAGTTTTCTCTCACTTGGTAAAGCTCCATTTTTTTATGCACATTCCTGCTGGGAGTGGAAGCAAAATGAAATGAATCGAATTCACGGGTAAGTGGTCAAAGGAGGAGTCGGTTTTATATAAAGTTACATAGTATCGATGCTTAAAATTAACAGCCTTCCATTCTCAAAATGGATGATACTTTTTAGAGGCTTGAATTGCCCTTCAAGTATCTCATTTGTTGAAGTATCAGAAAGAGGAATTGTGAAGGTTATCCGCGGTGCTTTACTCCGTAACCGGCTCCGGGTCGGGTTCGTCCTCGGTCGGTTCCGGTGTGGCGGTCACCTCCTCCACCTCTGCGCGGATTTCGTGCATCGCCCAAAAGGTATCCTGAATCAACTGCTTCTTGCCTTCGTCTATGACGACCACATCGCCGTTGTTGTTCAGGTTGTTCTGCACGGCAAAGACGGCCAACACTTCGGGCCAATAGCTCGCCCAAGTGTGACCGTCCTCGTAGTCGTATTCAATCGTGGTTTCGTTGCACTCCGGATGCGCCGACACAATGTCGTTGATGGCTGCGCCGAAGTCGGCATTGGTTTGGGCAACGATTTCGGCAATGCGGATGCTGTTCGGGCCGCCGGACTCATCGGCAAACAAGATGCCCATCGGTGAGCCGATCACCGCCGCAGCCGCGCCTATGACCATCGCCAGCAGCAGCACCACGCCGCTCGCACCAAGCAGCGCCAGCAGCGAACCAGCTGCGCGCCGTATCGTGCGCGTCAGTATCACTTTCAGCCGCAGCCAAGCGGCTTGCAGCACTGTGCGAACTCTGCCAAGCGCGGCTTGTCTAATGCCGCCACCGGGAAAGACAGGGACGGTATCGTGTGTCCGCGTGCAGTACTCCCGGTCCGTTTTGCGCACAAGTTCACCGGGGCGATAAGTTTCAAGATACTGTACCACGCTTATCTGCCGGGCGGCTTCGATATTTTTTTGATATTTCCCCATAGTTTTGACCTCCAACTCTGTGTAATAAAAAAGTACCTTGCCTGTAAATCACAGATAAGGTGCTAAGGATACGATATTCTCTTTTTCAGCAGGCTGTTTATCACTTCAGCCAGCTGAAAGGGGGTATGGGGGAAAACAAATCATTCACCACCATTCCCGCAAAATGGTACACTTCCCCCCTGTATGCCATAATTTTACTGTAAAAACAAGAAGCGCACCACCTTTTTACGGGTGATGCGCTTCATTTTAGCTATCTATGTGAGCGTTTTGTGCATATTATGCAACATTTTTACGCTCTCGGTTTTTTAATTGCAGCCTGAGCAGCGGCCAGGCGGGCGATGGGAACACGGAAGGGAGAGCAGCTGACATAGTCCAGACCAACATTGTGGCAGAACTCAACGCTGGAGGGGTCGCCGCCGTGCTCGCCGCAGATGCCCAGACCCAGGTTCGGGTTGGTGGCGCGGCCGTCAGCAGCAGCCATCTTGACCAGCTTGCCAACGCCGATCTGATCCAGATGCTGGAACGGATCGCTCTCGTAGATCTTGTTCTCGTAGTATGCGCCCAGGAACTTGGCAGCGTCATCACGGCTGAAGCCGAAGGTCATCTGGGTCAGGTCGTTGGTGCCGAAGCTGAAGAACTCAGCTTCCTTGGCGATCTCGCCGGCAGTCAGGGCTGCACGGGGGATCTCGATCATGGTGCCGACCTCATACTTCATGTCAACGCCGGCAGCAGCGATCAGGGCATCAGCCGTCTTGACAACAACGTCCTTGACGAACTTCAGCTCCTTGACCTCGCCAACCAGAGGAATCATGATGTGAGGCGTGATCATCTTGCCGGTCTCAGCAGAAACCTTGATGGCAGCCTTGATCACAGCATTGGTCTGCATCTCGGCAATCTCGGGATAAGTAACAGCCAGACGGCAGCCACGGTGGCCCATCATGGGGTTGAACTCGTGCAGGCTGACAACAACGTTGTTCAGCTCCTCAGTGGTCATACCCATATCGGCAGCCAGAGCAGCGATGTCCTCCGCCTTGGTGGGCAGGAACTCATGCAGCGGCGGGTCCAGATAACGGATGGTCATCGGACGGTCGCCCATGATGCGGTACATGGCAGTGAAGTCGGCCTCCTGGAACGGCTCAACCTTGGCCAGAGCAGCCTTGCGCTCCTCAACGGTACGGGCGCAGATCATCTCACGGACAGCCTTGATGCGATCCTCAGCGAAGAACATATGCTCGGTACGGCACAGACCGATGCCCTCGGCACCCATGTCAACAGCGTTCTGAGCGTCCTTCGGGTTATCAGCGTTGGTCATGACCTTCATCTGACGGTTGGCGTCAGCCCAGCCCATGAAGCGCTTGAAGTTGGCGTTCTCGGTGGAAGCAACGGTAGCAATCTGGCCCTCGTAGATGTTGCCGGTGGAGCCATCGATGCTCATCCAGTCACCCTCGTGGAAGGTGTGGCCGTTGATGGTGATGACCTTGGCGTCATAGTCGATGGCAACACTGTTGTCGTTGCCGCAGCCGGAGACGCAGCAGGTGCCCATACCACGGGCAACAACGGCAGCGTGGCTGGTCATACCGCCGCGGACGGTCAGGATGCCCTGAGAAACCTGCATGCCGACGATATCCTCGGGGCTGGTCTCCAGACGGACCAGAACGACCTTCTTCCAAGCATCGTCCTTGACCTTCTCCTCTGCATCCTCAGCAGAGAAGACAACGCGGCCGCAGGCAGATCCCGGAGAAGCAGCCAGACCCTTGCCGATAGCCTCGGCAGCCTTCAGGGCAGCGGCATCGAACTGGGGATGCAGCAGGGTGTCGAGCTGCTTGGGCTCAACGCGCAGCACAGCGGTCTGCTCGCTGATAACGCCCTCATCAACGAGGTCGCAGGCGATCTGCAGAGCAGCCTGCGCGGTACGCTTGCCGTTACGGGTCTGCAGCATGAAGAGCTTGCCATCCTCGATGGTGAACTCCATGTCCTGCATATCCTTGTAGTAGTTCTCGAGGCGGGTAGCGATCTCAACGAACTGATCGTAAACCTCGGGCATCTCCTCATGCAGCTTGCTGATGGGAGAAGGAGTACGGATACCGGCAACGACATCCTCACCCTGAGCATTGATCAGGTACTCGCCCATCAGCTTCTTCTCGCCGGTAGCGGGGTTACGGGTGAAAGCAACGCCGGTGCCGGAGCGCATGCCGGAGTTACCGAAGGCCATCTGCTGCACATTGACAGCGGTGCCCCACTCGTAGGGGATCTCGTTCATCTTACGATACACATTGGCGCGGGGGTTGTCCCAAGAGCGGAAAACGGCCTTGACGGCGCCGATCAGCTGCTCCTTCGGGTCCTGCGGGAACTGCTCGCCCTGCTTCTCGAGGTAGATCTGCTTGAACTCCTTGACCAGTTCCTTCAGATCATCGGCAGTCAGGTCGACGTCCTGCGTAACACCCTTGCGCTCCTTCATGGCGTCGATGCGCTCCTCAAAGAAGCTCTTGCCCAGCTCCATGACAACATCAGAGTACATCTGGATGAAGCGGCGGTAGCAGTCGTAGGCAAAGCGGGGGTTGTCGGTCTTCTTGGCCAGACCCTCAACAGCCTGATCGTTCAGGCCGAGGTTCAGGATGGTATCCATCATGCCGGGCATGGACTGACGGGCGCCGGAACGGACAGAAACCAGCAGGGGGTTCTCGATGGAGCCGAAGGTCTTACCGGTCTGCTCCTCCAGAATGCCCATGTATTTGAAGATGTCCGCCTTGATCTCATCGTTGATCTCGCGGTTGTCTGCATAGTACTGGGTGCAGGCCTCAGTGGTGATGGTGAAGCCCTGCGGAACCGGCATGCCGGCGTGGGTCATCTCGGCCAAACCGGCGCCCTTACCACCCAGAGTATTCTTCATGGTGGTCTGGTCGCCGCCGAAGGCGTCATGACCCTCTTTGAACAGGTACAAGAATTTCTTGCTCATAGTTACCTCCCAAATTGGTGACGTGTTTGCATCACATAAATCATGTTTGCATAGTCCATTATAACAGACCAAAGGACAGATTTCCAGTAGATTGTTAAAAAAATGCTCAATGTTTTCGCCGAAAAGTAGACAAACTTTTTCGGTTTGCCTATTGCAATTTGCACAAAAATCGTGTAAATTATAATGGGAAGAAAGTTTGAAATCTTTTTTGAATCTGTCTGGATTTATCCCGTGCGGACCCGGATGTGCGCAAGGGGGTGCCCGGCGCACAATATTTTTGGCATAATTCGGTCCCTGCGGCGTTTTTCGGCTTGCTAAAATGCGCCGCGTGATATACAATAGAGAGGTGTAAACGACCGCCGGGTGCCGCCCGGCGGAACAGCTGTATATAAAGGAAGATGTACTATGGCTACCGCAAAAGAAAAATTTGAGCTGGCGCAGCAGCGCTATGCTGCCACCCTTGAGCGTCATCTGGACAACGGCGTAAACTTTATCAGCCGCGATGTCTATATTGAGCCGGAGGTCGTTATTGCCCCCGGCGCCACAATTCTGCCGGGCTGCATCCTGCGCGGCAGGACCACGGTCGGTGCAGACTGCGTCATCGGCCCCAACACCCTGTTGGAGGATACCGTTGTCGAGGCCGGCTCCACCGTAAACGCCAGCCAGTGCTATGAAAGCCACATCGGCCCCAACAACAAGATTGGCCCCTTCAGCCATCTGCGCACCGGCACCAGAACTGCCGAGGGCTGCCATCTGGGTGCCTATGTCGAGACGAAGAACGCCGACTTTGCCGAGGGCAACACCGTCAGCCACCTGACCTACATCGGCGATGCCACCGTGGGCAAGTACTGCAACTTCGGCTGCGGCACTGTGACCTGCAACTATGACGGCGAGGGCAAGTTCCACACGACCATCGGGGATTACGCCTTCATCGGCTGCAACACGAATCTGGTGGCCCCCGTCACGGTCGGCGACCACGCCTTCACCGCCGCAGGCTCCACCATCGGCCATGATGTGCCGGCCGGTGCGCTGGGCATTGAGCGCGCCAAGCAGACCGAGATCAACGGCTGGGGCGAGAAGAAGCTCGAAAAGTACATTGCCAAAAAGCAGAAGCTGGAAGCAGAGAAGAAAGCAAAATAATATTGCAGAGGGCGGCGTCCTCGATGCCCCTGCAAAGCGTATCAACACGACAAAGGACACACTATGTTTGGAATGACCTCCGGGGCAGACTGGCTCATCGCCGGGCTGGGCAACCCCGAACCGAAATATGACGGGACCCGCCACAACGCCGGGTTTGAAGCGCTGGACTATCTGGCCGCGCAGTGGCACTGCGACATTGCCAAGGCCAAATGGCAGGGGCTGTACGGCACGGCACAGGTGGGTGAACACAAAGTCGTGCTGCTCAAGCCGCTGACCTATATGAACCTGAGCGGCCAGAGCATCGCGCCCGCCGCCAACTTTTATAAGATCCCCGCAGACCATGTGATCGTCCTGTGTGATGACATCACGCAGGAGCCGGGGCATCTGCGCATCCGGCCGCACGGGTCCGCAGGCGGCCACAACGGGCTGAAAAGCATCATTGCGAGCCTCGGCACAGAGAATTTTGCCCGCATCCGCATCGGCATCGGCGCCAAGCCCAACCCGCAGTACGATCTGGCCGCATGGGTGCTGGGCAAGCTGCCCCCCGCCGACCGCAAGGCGATGACCGACCGTTACCCGGATATTGAGGACGCCTGCAGGCTGCTGATGGACGGCAACCTGCAGTACGCCCAGAACAAGTTCAACCACTGAGGGATGTGTTACCATGAGTGATTTACGAAAGAAAGCCATGACCCGTCTGGTGCTTTGCGCCGTCGCGCTGGTTGCCAGCATCATCTTCAGCGTGCTGCTGCTGACCGGCAGCCTTGACGGCCAGACCGGCAGCGGTGACGCGACCCCTGCGGCGAGCGATACCACCTCTGCTGCAGCAGGCGTGGATGACCCGACTGCCGACAGCTTCACCACGGAGGCCACCGGCGACACCGCCGTGCCCCCTGCCGAGGAGCAGCCCGCCGAGCCGGAGCCCACCCCGGAGCCGACCCCTGTGCCCACCTTTGACGGCCTGAGCGTCCAGCCCGCCGTTTTCTACAATGAGGGCGAGCAGCCGAGCTACACTGTCACACCTGACAACAACCTGAACATGCGCGCCGGCCCCGGCACCGACTATGACAAGGTTTCCAAGGTTCCTGCCTCCACCGTTGTGACTGCACTGGGCGCCAACGAGGACGGCAGCTGGGTCGTTGTAAACTATGACGGCAAATACGGCTGGCTGAAGGCCGAATTTTTGAGCTGATACAACAATAGTCAGGCATAGGGCGGCCTGAGGACAGGCCGCCCTATGTTTGCTATGTATGTGGGTATTCTATGTTCAACGCACTTTTTACCAAAACCGAAGAATACAACAAGCTGGCGCAGGCGCTCGGGTCTCCGGGGGCTTGCGCCTTATTTGGCGTTCCCGGCGCAGGACACGCCCTGATCTACGCCGCGCTGGCGCAGGCGCTGGGCCGCCCGCTCTGCATTGTGACCCCCGGTGAGGCCGAGGCTACCCGCTTTGCCGGTGATCTGAATGCGCTGGGCATCGCTGCGGCGGTATTCCCCGCGCGCGATTATGTGCTGCGCCCCATCGAGGGCACCGGCCGCGAGTACGAATACCGCCGTCTGGCCGTGCTGGGCGATCTGGTCGGCGGGCGGCTGCAGGCCGTCTGCGTGCCGGACGAGGGCCTGACCCAGTACACAACGCCGCGGGCCGAGTTCTGCGCCAACACCCGCACCCTGCACCCCAGTGACACGCTGCCCCGGGCCGAGCTGACCGCCCTGCTGTACGGCGCGGGCTATGCCCGCCGCGACCAGGTGGACGGGCCGGGTCAGTTTTCGATCCGCGGCGACATTGTGGACATCTACGCGCCCGACATGAAGCAGCCCGCCCGTCTGGAGTTCTGGGGGGACGAGATCGACACGATGCACAGCTTCGATCTGGCCACCCAGCGCCGGGACGAGCCGATTGAAAAAATCTATGTCTCCCCCGCACGCGAGGTGCTGTTTGCCCAGCCCGCCGAGGCCGCCGCCCTGATACGCAGCTGCATCAAAAAGGCGCGCGGCAAGCGGCGCACCGCGCTTGAGGCCTGCACCGCCGCGGATCTGGCCCAGCTGGACGGCGGCGCAATGCCGGTGGACATGGATAAGTACCTGACGCTGCGCTATCCCGAGCCCGCCACACTGCTTGACTATTTCGACGATCCGCTGCTGATTCTGGAGGAGCCGGCTTCCCTGCGGGAGGCTGCGCGCGCCACTGCCTACCGCCGGGGGGAGGAGTTCTCCGCCCTGATGGAGGACGGCGCACTCGCCCCCGGGCTGGACAAGCTCTACACCGAGGCCGGCTGGCTCTGGGCGCAGGCCGCCGCCCACCGCACGCTCTGCGCGGAGAACTTTGCGCGCAGCATGCCCGACATACCGCTGAAGGCCATCGTCAACGCACCGGCCCACACGCTGCCCGCCTGGGGCGGCGAGGTTGCCGCACTGCTGGAGGATATACAGCCGCTGTGCAGCGGCGGCGCAGCCGTGACCGTTATGGCCGGTACACCCCGCGCGGCGGCCGGCCTTGCCGCCGACCTGCGCACCAAGGGGCTGCAGGTAACCACCGATGCCGCCGCTGCGGGCACCGCCGGGCTGGTGCAGGTGCTGCCGGGGCAGCTTTCCGCCGGGTGCAGCCTGCCGTTTGCCCGATACGCGGTCTTTACGGCCCGTGCGTTCGGCGTCAGCAGTGCGCAGAAAAAGAAAAAACACAGCAAAGATGCCCTGAACAGCCTGAGCGAGATCACCGTCGGCGATCTGGTCGTACACCAGAGCCACGGTATCGGCCGGTATGCGGGCATCCAGCGTATGACCGTGCAGGGCGTGCAGAAGGACTACCTGCGCATTGAGTATGACAAAAAAGATGTGCTGTATGTGCCGGTCACCCAGCTGGATCTGCTGTCCCGCTATACGGCGCCGGGCGACAGCGACAATGTCAGGCTGAGCCACCTTGGCGGCACCGACTGGGCCAAGACCCGCAAAAAGGTCAAGGCCGCCACCGAGCAGATGGCCAAGGAGCTGATTGAGCTGTATGCCCGCCGCAAGCAGGCACACGGCTATGCTTTCCCCGACGATGACACATGGCAGGGTGATTTTGAGCAGCGCTTTGCCTATGAGGAAACCCCCGACCAGCTGACCTGCGCAGCCGAGATCAAGCACGATATGGAGGAGCCGTGGCCGATGGACCGCCTGCTCTGCGGCGATGTCGGCTTCGGCAAGACGGAGGTTGCGCTGCGCGCCGCCTTCAAATGCGTGATGGGCGGCAAGCAGTGCGCCATTCTGGCCCCCACCACGATTCTGGCGTGGCAGCACTTCAACACGGCGCTGACCCGCATGGAGTCCTTCCCCATCCGCATCGGCCTGCTGTCCCGCTACCGCACCGCCAAAGAGCAGAAGGAAACCCTGCGCGGGCTGAAGGACGGCACGGTGGATATTGTCGTCGGCACCCACCGGCTGCTTTCCAACGATGTGAAGTTCAAGGATCTGGGGCTTGTCATCATCGACGAGGAGCAGCGGTTCGGCGTCAAGCACAAGGAGAAGCTAAAGCAGAACTTCATCGGTGTGGATATGCTCACCCTGTCGGCCACGCCGATCCCCCGCACGCTGAACATGGCACTGTCCGGCATACGGGACATGAGCACGATCGAGCAGCCGCCCTTTGAGCGCCAGCCCATTGAAACCTATGTGCTGGAATATGACGAGGGCATCGTGGCCGAGGCCATCCGCAAGGAGCTGGCCCGCGGCGGGCAGGTCTACTACCTGCACAACCGGGTCGATAACATTGAGGAATGTGCCGCCCGGGTCGGCAGGCTTGTCCCCGGCGCGCGCATCGGCATCGCCCACGGCAAGATGACCGAGGAGCAGATCTCCTCTGTGTGGCAGCAGCTGCTTGACAATGAGATCGACATCCTCGTCTGCACGACGCTGATCGAGACCGGCGTTGATGTGCGCAACTGCAACACCCTCATCATCGAGAATGCCGACCGGATGGGCCTGTCGCAGCTCTACCAGATACGCGGCCGCGTGGGGCGTTCTTCCCGCAAGGCGTATGCGTATTTCACCTTTACGCGCGACAAGGTGCTGACCGAGATCGCCGCCAAGCGCCTTTCCGCCATCCGGGAGTTCACCTCCTTCGGCTCCGGGTTCCGCATCGCCATGCGTGATTTGCAGATACGCGGTGCGGGCAGCCTGCTGGGCCACAGCCAGCACGGCCATATGGAGGCTGTCGGCTACGACCTGTATGTCAAGATGCTGGGTCAGGCCATTGCCGCCGCACGCGGCGAGGCCCCGCCCCCCGACAAGAGTGACTGCCTTGTGGACATTACGGTGGACGCCTTCCTGCCGGAGGAATATATCCCCGATGCCGCCGGGCGCATCGAGGCCTACAAGCGGATCGCCGCCATTGAGACGACCGCTGATGCCGAGGATGTGCTGGATGAGCTGATTGACCGGTATGGCAGCCCGCCCAAGAGCGTGCAGGGGTTGGTGGATGTATCCCTTGTGCGGGTGACGGCGGCACGGGTCGGCATTGCCGAGATCGTCCAGCGCGGCGATCAGCTGATCCTCTACTCCGACATCGTCGGCCCGAAGCAGCTCGACAAGGTTATGGAGCAGTACCCCCACCGCGTTTTGTACAACGCCATCGGGCGGCCCTATTTCAGCCTGCGCGTCCAGAAGGGCGAAAGCCCGCTGGTGCTGCTGCGCGATGTTGTAACACTGCTGCCGGGGGCGTAAATAGCAAAAAGAAAAGCCGCTGTTTACAGTGATATGCTGTAAACAGCGGCTTATTTTTGTAGTAAGCGGGCTGAGCCCCTCCGGCCATCGCTGACGCTCGGCCACCTCCCCGCTATGCGAGGAGGCTTTCACGCGGGCAAAGCCCGCGCAAAAAGGCGCCTCACGAAGTGGGGAGCTGGCCGAGTTTGCGAGGCCTGAGGGGCTTTCGTCCCCCTTTACTCAAACACATTTTCTGTATCTTCGGCTTCGTGTTCTACCGGGTTGCCCTCGCTGTCGATGCCGCGCTTATCCAGCGCGTAGTGGACAAACTCCTGCGCCAGACCATAGAGGGTGGCAAAGACCGGCACGCCCACGACCATGCCGACGATGCCGAACAGATCGCCGCCGACCACGATCGAAAAGAGTATCCACAGTGCCGAGATGCCGATGGACGACCCGAGGATTTTGGGGCCGATGAAGTTGCCGTCCAGCTGCTGGATAATGAGGATCAGCACACAGAAGATGACCGCCTGCAGCGGATCTATCAGCAGCAGGATAAACACGCTTGGGATCGCGCCGATAAAGGGACCGAACACCGGGATAATATTCGTAATGCCGATAAACACGCTGATCAGCACGGCAAAATCAAGCCGCAGGATCGTCATGGCCGCAAAGGTGATAACGCCGATGATGGCGGAGTCGATGATCTTGCCCACAAAAAAGCCCGTGAAGTTTACATTGGCGTAGTGGCAGATGCGCAGCGTGTTGGAGGCCACCTGCTCCGGCAGGAAGGCGTGCGCCAGCGTGCGCAGCTGGTGCAGCAGATGGTCCTTGTCCGCCAGCATGTAGATGCTGGCCGCGATCGAGGTGAAGATCGCCACAAAGTTGGATGCCACGCTGCCGATGCTCGCCACGATCTGCGGCATGGCTTCGGTTGCCATCGCATAGATTTCCTTGACCATTGCCTCGGAATCATCGAGCATTTTGGTGGCCTGCTGCAGGTCGATGCCGTACTCATTCTGGACATAGAGCAGCATATTCTGCACGCCCTGTATGTAGCTGGGGAAGTTCGTAACCAGCATGACGATGCTGTTCACGATCTGCGGCACGACCAGCCAGCCCAGCAGCACAAGCAGCAGGATCGCCACGGCGTAGGCCAGCAGGATGGCAAAGCCGCGCGTGCCCTTCTTCTCCTTGAACAGCCTGATGTAGAAGAATTTGACCATCGGGTCAAGGATATAGGCGATGACGATGCCGCCCGCAAACGGCGACAGAATCTTGATAAAAATGCCGATGCGCCCGAGGAAATACCCCAGATTGTTCAAAAGCAGGTAAAATGCAATACAGGCCCCGACCACGCAGAACCAGTCCAGCATAGACTCCGGCCTTTTGGACCAGATGTGTTTTTCGTTCAAATGCTCCGCCCCTCTTTGTCATAAGATCTGCGGAATAACCGCATTATTGACATTGTATGCTATACACGGGCGCATTGCAATAGATAAGGTGTGAATTTTCTTCGGGCGGCAGGGCTGCACCCGCTATTGCGGGGGTGGATCCTTACGGGCGGGGGCGCCGTCTGCATCAAGGCCGCGTGCGGTCAGCCCGGCCCCCACCGCCTGCCGGGCCAGCGCCGCCAGCACAGCCAGCGTCGGCACACCCAGCACCATGCCGGGGATGCCGAACCACGCCCCGCCCACCACGATGGCCAGCAGCACCCCCAGCCCGGGCAGGCCGGTGGCGCCGCCCAGAATACGCGGTGCGATAAAATTACCGTCCACCTGCTGGACCACAAAGATGATGATGGCAAACTCCGCCGCCTTCCACGGGGCCTCCAGCAGCAAAATCACAATACCCGGCACCGCGCCGAGGAACGGCCCCAGCACCGGCACAATGTTCGTCACCCCGACCAGCACCGCCAGCAGCGGCGCATACTCCAGCCCGAAGATTGACATAAGCGCAAAGGTTTCGCCGCCGACCAGCAGGGCATCGACCAGCTGCCCGCCGAGATAGCCGCTGAAGATACGGTTTGCCAGCCGACAGACCGAAAGCACCCCCGCAGCCGCACCGGGCGGCAGGGCGGCCCGCAGGCAGCACCGCGCCGCCTGCAGAAGCTCTGCCTTGCCGGACAGCAGATAGATGCTGACGGCCAGCGTAACAAAGGCATCCGCTGCCGCCCCCGCCGCACCGGATGCAGCCTTGGCCGCTGACTGCGCCGCCGTGCGGGACAGTGCAGCCAGCCAGCCCTGCAGGGCGCTCCCCGCAGCCTGCACCAGCCGCCCGGCGGTGGCCGTGTCGATGCCGAAGGTTGCCTGCACCCAAGCCAGCAGACGGCGCAGCGTTTCCTCATACGCACCCAGCCGCCCGGCAAAGGCGGTCAGGCTCTGCACCAGCTGGGGCACAACCAGCGCCGCCAGCAGGGCCAACACCCCAAACAGCAGCGCATAGCTGACCGCCAGCGCCCCGCCGCGCCGCCCGCCAAACAGCTTTGCCGCAAAAAAGCGGGTGGGAATGTCCAGCACATAGGCCAGCACCAGCCCCCAGCCGAACGGCGCAAGCAGTGCCAGCAGTCCCGCTGCGGCGCGCAGCAGCCCCGGCAGCTGCCCTGCCGCCGCCAGCAGCAGCGCCGTGCCTGCCGCCAGTGCCAGCCAATCGCCCATGGTGCGGGGCGTGCGCTCCAACCAGTTTTTCATTGCAGTCCCTCCCCTTTTTATGCTACACTGTCTGTAACGCATATTTTACGGAAAGCCGGTGCTTTTATGAATATCCTCGTCAGCGCCTGCCTGCTGGGCATCGCCTGCAAATACTCCGGCGGAGACAACGCCTGCCCCGCCCTGCTGCAGGCCCTGCGGCAGAGCGGCCACACCCTGATCCCTGTCTGCCCCGAGGTCTACGGTGGCCTGCCCACGCCCCGCCCGCCGGCCGAGCGCTGCGGCGACCGTGTCCTGACCGAGGCCGGAGCCGATGTGACGGCGCAGTACCGCCGCGGGGCCGAGGCTGCCCTGCAGCTGGCCCGGCTGTACGGCTGCCGCGCCGCCATCCTGAAGGCCAACAGCCCCAGCTGCGGCAGCGGCACGATCTATGACGGGACCTTCCGCCACCGCAGAATCAGCGGGGACGGCCTGACTGCAGCCCTTTTGAAGGCCAACGGGGTGCAGGTGTACAACGAGGACACCTTTGCGGCGCTTCTGTAAAATTTTTTGCAAAATCTTGACAGGACAACGGCAGAATGTTACAGTGTTCACAAGATGATCCTGCAGAAGGGAGCGTTTTCCATGTGGTTTGATACAATACTCTGGCTGGCTGCCATCGTTGCCTTTATCTCGGTCGAGGCCGCCACCACGGCCCTTGTCTCGGTCTGGTTTGCCGTGGGCGCGGCGGCAGCCATGGTCGTCAGCCTGTTCACCGTCAGCTTCGGCTGGCAGCTGCTGGTCTTTGCCGTAGTTTCCGCCGTGACGCTGGCGCTGATGGTGCCCGGCCTGCTGCGCCGCCGCGGCCATGCGCAGCCCCCTGTCACAAACGGCTCGCCGCTGACCATCGGCAAACAGGGCGTTGTGCTGGTGGATATTGAGCCCGGCATGCCGGGCCGTGTGCGGGTGGACGGCCTTGACTGGCAGGCCCGCGCCGGTGTGCCGCTTGCCAAGGGTGCGCGCTGTCAGGTCACCGCTGTAGACGGTGCCGTGCTTATCGTAGTTCCCGTGACCGCCGATGCGGCCGCGGTTTAAAAAAAAGGAGGAGACCCTATGCTGTTCATTTTTGCCCTTTTGCTCATCGTTATTCTTGTGGTGCTGGTGCGCTGCATTGTCATCGTCCCCCAGTCCAACGCCTATGTCACCGAGTGGCTTGGCGTATACAAGGACACCTGGGGCGCAGGCCTGCACATCCGCACCCCCTTTGTGGAGCGCATCTCCCGCAAGGTCTCCCTGAAGGAGGAGGCCGCCGACTTTCCCCCGCAGCCCGTCATCACCCGCGACAATGTCACGATGATGATCGACACCGTTGTCTTTTTTCAGGTGTTCGATGCCAAGATGTACGCCTACGGCGTCAACCGCCCGATTCAGGCCATCGAGAATCTTTCCGCCACGACCCTGCGCGACATCATCGGCTCGATGACGCTGGACGAGACGCTGACCAGCCGCGACCTCATCAACACCAAGATCACGGCCAGCCTTGATGAGGCGACCGACCGCTGGGGCATCAAGGTCAACCGCGTTGAACTGAAGAACATCGAGCCGCCGGTCGAGATCCGTCAGGCGATGGAAAAGCAGATGAAGGCCGACCGTGAGAAGCGCGCGTCTATCCTGCTGGCCGAGGGCGAAAAGCAGGCCGCCATCACCCGCGCCGAGGGCGAGAAGGAGTCCGCCATCCTGCGCGCCGAGGCTGTCAAGCAGCAGCGCATCCGCGAGGCCGAGGGCGAGGCCGAGGCCCTGCTGACCGTGCAGAAGGCGCAGGCTGATGCCATCCGCATGATCAACGAGGCGAACCCCAACCACAACTATCTGGCCCTGCGCAGCATGGAGGCCATGGAGAAGGTCGCTGACGGCAAGGCCACCAAGCTGATCGTGCCCAGCGACATGCAGAATCTGGCGGCAACGGTTTCCGCCATCAAGGAGATTTCCGGCGAGAGCGCAGAGTAAAAATCTAAGGCAGCACCGCACAATTCCCGCCCATGGCAGCTTTGTCATGGGCGGCTTTGTTGTTGTGGGGGTCAATGCCTGCATCCGCCCCTGCACGGCAAAATTCCGGCAAATCTTCTTGCGTTTTCCACGATTTAAGGGTATAATACAAGCAGAGTAGTATGTCTTTTTGCGCATACTATACAAAATATCAGCGAGGTGTATCAGTATGAAGGAACCTATGGTCATTACTATGGCGCGTGAGTACGCATCCGGCGGCAGTGAAATTGCACAGGCCGTTGCCGACAAGCTGGGTATCCCCCTGTACAACAAGGAGCTGATCACCCTTGCAGCCAAAAAAAGCGGCCTGACCGAGGAGGCCATTGCCGCCAGTGAGAACCAGCGCAGCGGCAGCCTGATCTACAGCCTGTACATGATGGGCAACACGATGCCGCTGGCCGATCAGGTCTATATCCTGCAGAGCAATGTCATCAAGGAGCTGGCTGCCAAGGGTCCCTGCGTTATTCTGGGCCGCTGCGGCGACTATGTGCTGCGCGAGCGGGAGAATGTGCTGCGCACCTTTGTCTATGCGCCGCTGGAGGCCCGCATTGAATTTGCCAAGACCCGCCCCGATGCCAAGGACATGCCAGACCGCCTGTGGGAGACCCAGCTGGCCAAGCATGACCGTGCCCGCGCAAGCTACTACAATTACTATACCGAAAACCGCTGGGGCGAGGCCAAGAACTATGACCTTTGCCTGAACGCCACTCTGGGCCGCGAGGCCTGCGCCGATCTGATCGTGGCTGCTGCCAAGGCCATGCAGGCGGCCGAGAAATAACGCGGGCCCGCCCGCACAAAAAAGGAGCTGCCGCCTATGCTGCGCTATATCAAGACCGGAATGATGCTGCTGAGCATCGCGTATATCGTCATCGGCATGATGCTGCTCGTCATGCCCCAGACCAGTCTGCTCTGGATCTGCTACGCCTTCGGGGCTGTTGTGCTGATCACCGGCATTGTCTGTCTGGTGCAGTATGCGCGCATCCGCGGCACAGGCTTCACCGCGCCGTTCATGCTGGTGGGCGGTGTCATTACGGCGTGCATTGGCGTGTTTACGCTGGTCAGGCCGCAGGTGGTTGCCAGCTTCCTGCCCGTTGTGTTCGGTATCTTCATCGTTGTGGACGGCCTGAGCCGCATCGGCACCGCCATCGACCTTGCCAAGCGCAAGGGGCAGAAATGGTGGCTGCTGCTGTTGCTCAGCCTCGTTTCGGTTGCACTGGGCGTTGTGCTGGTGCTGCACCCCTTTGACGCCGCCATCGGCGTGACGATGCTCTGCGGCATCCTGCTCATTGTCGAGGGTGCGCTGAATCTGGGCTGCGTGCTGTATGCGGCCATGGAGCTGCGCACGCTGGACCGCATGGCCAACGCCGCCGCAAGCGCCGCAATGTCCGCCATCGGCGATGCACTGGACGAGGCCGAGGCCGCCGAGAGCGGTATTCCCATGGACGGCCCCGTCGTCTACAACGCCGAGAGCAAGGATGTGTCGGAGGACGGTGAATAACCGTTCCGTGACACCGTAGGGGCGGATTCTATATCCGCCCCTACAAGCTCCGTTTGTCCTTATTCTGTTTCCCGCGCGAAGATTCGCGAGTTATTTTTAAAGGAGAGAACCCCCACCCATGTATGATCTGATCATCGTAGGCGCCGGCCCTGCCGGCATTTTTACCGCACTGGAGCTGCTGCGCAAAAGCAGCACCCCCCACAAGATCCTGCTTGTCGAAAAGGGTAAGCCCGTGGAAAAGCGTCACTGCCCCAAGGACAAGACCGGTGTCTGCGTCAACTGCAAGCCGACCTGCGCCATCACGACCGGTTTTTCCGGTGCGGGTGCGTTCTCGGACGGTAAGCTTTCGCTGTCCTATCAGGTCGGCGGCGAGCTGCCCGACCTGATAGGCGAGGATTTCGCGCAGGAGCTGATCGACTACACCGATAAGATCTATCTGGAATTCGGTGCCGACCCGAAGGTCGAGGGCATATACGAGGGCCCCGATATCAAGGACATCCGCAAGCGCGCCATTCAGGCCGGTCTGCAGCTGGTTGACTGCCCCATCCGCCACCTTGGCACCGAGAAAGCCCAGCAGCTCTACCTCAATATCCAGAACCATCTGGCTGCCGCCGGTGTGGAGATGCTCTTCAACACCGAGTGCGAGAACATCATTCTGGAGGATTCTGTCTGCAAGGGCGTGCGCCTGCGTGAGAAGGACGGCACCCGCGATGTGCTGGCCAAGCAGGTCGTCATTGCCACCGGCCGCCGCGGCGCGGACTGGCTGGAGAAGATCTGCGCCGAGCACAACATTGCCCACAAGCCCGGCACCGTTGACATCGGCGTCCGTGTTGAGTGCCGCAACGAAATCATGGAGAAGATCAACAAGGTCCTGTATGAGGGCAAGCTGATCGGCTACCCGGCCCCGTGGCGCAACAAGGTGCGCACCTTCTGCCAGAACCCCGGCGGCTTTGTCGCGCAGGAAAACTACGACAACGATCTGGCTGTTGTCAACGGCCACAGCTTCAAGGAGAAGAAGAGCAACAACACCAACCTTGCGATCCTCGTCAGCCACAATTTCACCGAGCCGTTCAACCAGCCCATCGCCTACGCACAGAAGGTCGGCGAGCTGACGAACATGCTGGGCGCAGGCCACATTCTGGTGCAGCGCTACGGTGATATTCTGGACGGCAAGCGCACCTGGGCCAATGAGCTGGCCCGCACCAATGTGCGCCCGACCCTGAAGGACGCCGTGGCCGGCGACATCACGGCTGCCATGCCCTACCGCGCCATGGTCAACATCATCGAGTTCATCAAGATGATGGACGAGGTCGTGCCCGGCTTTGCCAGCCCCGAAACGCTGCTGTACAGCCCTGAGCTGAAGTTCTACTCCAACAAGGTCAAGATGGACACCGACTTGGAGACGAACATCGCCGGTCTGCACTGCCTTGGCGATTCCTCCGGCTGGACGCGCGGTTTGATGATGGCCTCCGTCATGGGCGTCCTGATGGGCCGCAAGCTGCTGGAGAAGCACGGCTTTTAAGGGTACGAGTAGTACGGGTGTTCTTTTCTTATAAGAAAAGAACCAAAAGAATTTCAAACATAAGCAAGGGGAGAGCGCCGGGTATGGTGCTCTCCCCTGTTTTGTTTGCAGCGTTGGGGACGCCGACCCCTACAACGACCCGTAAAACGCAAAAAAACAAAATATTTTATCAAATCTGCTTTCCGTGTAACAACTCGGACACAACCGGGGTGTAAGCTGGTCACAAACGAAAAAGCTGAAAGGAGCCTCTGTTATGAAACGACTTGCCTCTATCCTTGCTGCCGCGCTGTTCACCCTGACCGCCTGCGCCCCGGCGGCGGAAACTGTAACTGCTGAGACTTTGCCGGAGACCGAAGCCACCGCCGAACCGACAAGCGAGCCCGTTGCGGCCGAGACCGGCCCACTCTATACTTACAGCCACCGCTATGCGCAGGATGTTGTCTATGATGTCATGCCCGCCCTTAATGACCAGTTTGACTATATCGGAACGAACGTTTACAAAAACGACCTGAATGCCGGGCAGGTTTCTCTGTTTTATAGTTGCGACGACTGGTGCCTTGCCGACCCGTATGTGACAAGCAATGCAGTGTACCTGCTCACCCTTAACCGAGACTCCGAAAACAAAATCATTGCTTTGTCACCTGATGGCACCAAAACACATGAGATTCCTTTTGACTCATACGCCTCGACCGTTGTCTTATACAGCGACCGTTATTTTTATTGCACAGGCGGTCTTGCCCCTTATGACACAGCAAGCGGGTTCCGTCTCGATTTGCAAACCGGTGAGACAACGCCATGGGACTTGCCCGCCGAGACAGCCGCCGCACCGGATGCCGCCGGTAATTTTGCCGTGACTGCGCGTCTCATTTCGGACCACCCTGTTCCCTTCACGAGTGACCCGGAAATTTCCGACGCCCTTTTGCAGAACTCTATGCTCGAGTACGACCTGACGGATACCACAACCGGAAAGCCCACCACGAAAATTGCAGAGTTTCCGTATAATGGTGCAGACGACGGCAGCGGCTATGTCTATTACACCTACCTTGGGAAATCAGGAGACGATTTCTATTTCACCGGTGAGCACTCCCGGTCGTCTGAGGAGGGCATTAAAATGTCCGTTCTGCGTGTAGGCGGCGACGGCACGCAGGAAGATTTAGGGCTTATGGTCAATGTGTCGCTCCGTGACCTGCGCCAAAACGGAGAACTACAGTGGCTTTTCACAATGAGCAGCAATCCGGGCATCATCACGGTATACGACCTGCAAGGTACAGAGATTGCGAAGGTAAACCCGCCCGCCGGGGTATCGCCTTACTATCCTGTTACTATGCTGGACGATGGACGGATTTTGTTGAACATTGGCTATGATCTCGACCACGACTCCATGACCCGATACGCTACCATAGATGCTGACGCATTTTTGAGCGGCAGTACCGAGTATACCGAGATGGAATTTGTCGGATAAAGGGTTGCCCCCTGCGGCGGGGTGAGGGCACCCCGCCCTACAACATGCCATTTATACAATAAAGCCCCGCCCCGGCAATGCTTTCCACATTGCCGGGGCGGGGCTGTTTAAAATTCAGGACATGAACCGATCCTTCAGGTTTTTGAAGAAGCTCTTACGCTTTTCATAGTTCTCGTCCTTCAGGCTGTCCTCAAATGCCTTCAGGGCTTCGCGCTGGGTGCGGTTCAGCTTTTTGGGAATTTCCACATCCACGATGACATACTGGTCACCGCGGCCGCGGCCGTTCAGGTACTGAATGCCCTGACCGCGCAGGCGGAACTTGGTGCCGCTCTGGGTGCCCTCGGGGATGCGCTGTGCAACCTTGCCGTCCACGGTGGGCACCTCGATCTCGGCGCCCAGCACAGCCTGAGAGTAGGTAATGGGCACGCGGACATACACATCATAGCCGTCGCGCTCAAACACGGCATCGGGCTTGACCGTCACATGGACGATCACATCACCGGCGGGGCCGCCGTTGGTGCCTGCATCGCCCTGACCGCGCAGCGCAATGTTCTGGTCATCATCAATGCCCGCGGGCACCTTGACCTCCAGCGTCTTGCGGGCACTGGTCTTGCCGGTGCCGCGGCAGGTCTTGCAGGGGTTCTTGATGATGGTGCCGCGGCCGCCGCAGTGCGGGCAGGGCTGCTGGCTCTGCATCACGCCGAACGGCGTGCGCTGCTGGGTCACAACATAGCCGCGGCCGCCGCATTCGGTGCAGGTCTCCGGGCTGGTGCCGGGGGCGCAGCCGTTACCGTTGCAGTCCGGGCAGGTCTGCTGACGGTTCAGCGTGACTTTTTTGGCGCAGCCATGGGCTGCCTCCTCAAAGGTCAGGATCACATTGGCCTGAATGTCATGGCCCTTGCGCGGTGCGTTGGGGTTGCTGCGGGACGAGCCGCCAAAGCCGCCAAACCCGCCGAAGCCACCGCCGCCAAACAAATCGCCGAAGATGTCGCCCAGATCCACACCGCCTGCGCCGCCAAAGCCGCCACCAAAGCCGCCGCCGGGCTGGCCGGCCCCATAGTTGGGATCGACCCCAGCGAAACCGAACTGGTCATAGCGCTTGCGCTTGTTCGGGTCGGAAAGAACATCGTTGGCCTCGTTGACCTCCTTGAACTTTTCCTCGGCATCCTTATCGCCGGGGTTCAGATCCGGGTGGTACTTTTTGGCCAGCTTGCGGTAGGCGCTTTTGATCTCGGCATCGGTGGCGTTTTTGCCGATCCCCAGCACCTCGTAGTAATCTCGTTTTTCTGCCATAGAATCTATCCCCTCTATTTATGGGTTGTGAAAAGGCTTCCCCGAGGGGAAGCTGTCCGCGCAGCGGACTGATGAGGTGGGAGCTTCCGGCGATTGCCCATAAACAGGCTGCCACGGCAGCGCCGCCCCTCATCCGGCCTGCGGCCACCTTCCCCCGAGGGGGAAAGGCTTTATTTTAACTTTCTCTATAACCCCCAAGGGCCGCCGCCGGGTTTGCCCAGCGGCGGCCTTATTATGGGTTTGTTACAGCTTAGACCTCATGGAAGTCGGCGTCAACGGCACCGTCATCCTTGGGCTGTGCGCCGGCGTCGGGGCCGGGCTGTGCACCGGGCTGCTGGCCCTGTGCCTGAGCGGCCTGCTGGTAGACCTTCTCGCTGATGGCGTAGAAAGCCTTCTGCAGGTCATCCTGCTTTGCCTTGATGTCGTCAATGCTGCCGGACTTCAGGGCTTCCTTCAGGGCGGAGAGCTTGGTCTCGACCTCGCTCTTCTCCTCAGCGGAGACCTTGTCGCCGAACTCGCCCAGTGCCTTCTCGGTCTGGAAGACCATCTGGTCGGCGTTGTTGCGCACATCGACTTCCTCGCGGCGCTTCTTATCCTCGGCGGCATACTGCTCGGCGTCCTTGACAGCCTTGTCGATGTCGTCTTTGCTCATGTTGGTGGAGGCAGTGATCGTGATGCTCTGCTCCTTGCCGGTGCCCAGATCCTTCGCGCTTACATGCACGATGCCGTTGGCATCAATATCGAAGGTGACTTCGATCTGAGGCACGCCGCGGGGAGCCGGAGCGATGCCGTCCAGATGGAAGGTTCCGAGGCTCTTGTTGTCGCGGGCAAACTCACGCTCGCCCTGCAGGACATTGACCTCAACGCTGGGCTGGTTGTCCGCAGCGGTGGAGAAGATCTGGCTCTTCTTGGTGGGGATGGTGGTGTTGCGGTCGATGATCTTGGTGCAGACACCGCCCAGCGTCTCGATGCCGAGGCTCAGCGGGGTGACATCCAGCAGCAGCAGGCCCTTGACATCGCCCTGCAGAACGCCGCCCTGAATGGAAGCGCCGACAGCAACGCACTCATCGGGGTTGATGCCCTTGAACGGCTCGCAGCCCAGCTCCTTCTTGACAGCGTCATAGACGGCGGGGATACGGGTGGAGCCGCCGACCATCAGCACCTTGGCGAGGTCGGAGGCCTTCAGGCCGGCATCAGCCAGAGCCTTGCGGACGGGGGTCATCGTGCGCTCGACCAGATCAGCGGTCAGCTCATTGAACTTTGCGCGGGTCAGGGTCATATCCAGATGCTTGGGGCCGTTGGCGTCAGCCGTGATGAACGGCAGGTTGATGTTGGTGGTGGTGGCGCTGGACAGCTCGATCTTGGCCTTCTCAGCGGCTTCCTTCAGGCGCTGGGCAGCCATCTTATCCTTGCGCAGGTCGATGTTGTTCTCGCGCTGGAAGTCCTCAGCCATCCAGTTGATGATGCGCTCATCGAAGTCATCGCCGCCCAGATGGGTATCACCGTTGGTGGCCAGAACCTCGGTAACGCCGTCACCCATCTCGATGATGGAGACATCGAAGGTGCCGCCGCCCAGGTCGTAAACCATGATCTTCTGGTCGGCTTCCTTATCGATGCCGTAGGCCAGAGAAGCAGCGGTCGGCTCGTTGATGATACGCTTTACATTCAGGCCGGCAATGGTGCCTGCGTTCTTGGTGGCCTGACGCTGGCTGTCGTTGAAGTAGGCAGGGACGGTGATGACGGCCTCGGTGACAGGCTCGCCCAGATAAGCCTCGGCGTCAGCCTTCAGCTTGCTCAGGATCATAGCGCTGATCTCTTCGGGGGTGTAGTCCTTGCCGCCGGCGTGAACCTTCTCGGCGGTGCCCATCTTACGCTTGATAGAGGAGATGGTATTCTCGGGGTTGGTGATGGCCTGACGCTTTGCGACCTGACCGACCAGACGCTCGCCGGTCTTGGTGAAGCCGACGACAGACGGGGTGGTGCGGGCGCCCTCGGCGTTTGCGATGACAACGGGCTCGCCGCCTTCCATGACAGCGACGCAGCTATTGGTAGTACCAAGGTCAATACCGATAATCTTACTCATAAATAAAACTCCCTTCAAATTTGCTTTGAACAGTAGTAAATGTCATTGTATATGGAAACGAATCGTTTGATTCGGTTCGACGTGTTTTCTTGGCTCCCTCGGCGAGGGAGCTGTCGCCGCAGCGACTGAGGGAGCGAACCTTCCGGAAGGCTCTACCCCTCCGCCCTGCGGGCACCTCCCCTGCAAGGGGAGGCAAGTAAGCGGTGCGTTATTCTGCGACCACGACCATTGCGTGGCGGATGATCTTATCGCCGATCTTGTAGCCCTTCTGGAAAACCTGCACCACGCTGCCGCTCTCCTGCCCGTCAGCGGCGGGGGCCTGCGAAACGGCGTTCATAAGGTTGGGGTCAAACGGCTGGTTCAGCGCTTCGATCTCGGTGATGTGCAGCGCCTCCAGCGCCTTGGCGGCCTTGTCGAGCGTCATCGTGACGCCCTTCTTATAATTTTCATCGGCACAGGCGGCGTTGGCGGCCATATCCAGCGTATCCAAAATACCCAAGATCTGGGTCACGGCGTGGGACACACCGTCATTGAACTTCTGGTCGGCCTCGCGCTGGCTGCGCTTGCGGTAGTTCTCATACTCGGCGGCGGTGCGGAGCAGCTGATTTTTCAGCTCCTCGTTCTTTTTCTCCGCCTCGTCCAGCTTAGCCTGCAAGGCCGCTGTCTCGTGGTGCTGCTTACCCTCGTGCTTTGCCTCGGGCTTCTCGGCCTTGGGGGTCTCCTGCTCAGGGGCCTTGGCCTCGGTCTCAGGCGCCTTGGTCTCTGCGGCGGGCGTCTGCTTGGTTTCTTTTTCGTGGCTCATTGCGGGTCTCCTTCTTTCCAATTATTGGCCCTGCCCGGCCATACTCTGCCCCAGCTTTGCGGCAAAGTAGTCGAGGATCGGCAGCAGCCGCTGGTATTCCATGCGGGTGGAGCCGATCAGCGCTACCGAGCCGGTCAGGCCGCCGCCGGCAAGATACCGCTTGCTGACGATGCAGGCACCCGGCATCTCGGGGTCAAGGTCGCTGCCGAGCGTAGCCGTGATGCGGTTGCCCTCGGGGCGGATCAATTCGGTCGCGGCTGCATTGTCGGAGAAGATCTCGAGCAGTGTGCCGAGATTCTGGCGCACATCGGGCATCTTTGCCAGATATTGCGCGCCCTCCAGACAGGCCTGCGGGCCGGTGGTGACAAGTGCCTGCGCGGCCATCACCACGGGGGCCAGCCGTTCCCCCGCTGCCAGCACCATGCTGGCCATCAGCATCGGGCTGAGGTCCTGCGGGGCCACAAAGGTCAGCCCCCGGTTGAGCAGCTGGGCAAGGTTGGCGGCATCGTCGCGGGTCAGGCCGGTATCGACGCGGGCCACACGGGTCCGCACGCCGCCTGCGCTGGTCACAGCCAGCACAGCGGCGCTGTAGCGGCCGACCTGCACGACCTCAAAGTGTGCGATGCAGAGATCCGGTGCCTGCGGTGTTGTTGCAGCGGCGGCGCAGCCTGTCAAATCTGCCAGACTGCGGGCGGCAGCGGGCACCAGCTTTTCCGGCTCGGCGTCCATGGCGGCGAAAAGCTCGTCAATGTGCGCGCGGTCTGCCTCCGGCAGGGCGCAGGCCTTCGGTGCATCGATCAGGTGGTCGAGGTAGTACCGGTAGCCTTGGGCGCTGGGTACGCGGCCCGCACTGGTGTGGGGCTGCTCCAGCAGGCCGAGCTTTGTCAGCGCGGCCATCTCATTGCGCAGCGTTGCACTGGACAGTGCCATGTCAAAGTAGTTCGCCAGCAGGCCGGAGCCGACCGGCTCACCGCCGTTGGCGTACAGGGCAACAATGGCTTCCAATATACGCTGCTTGCGCGCATCCATCGCCATGCTGCTCATCTCCTTTGGTTTGCTTTCGGTTTGTTTAGCACTCCTTATCTCCGAGTGCTAAGTTTATTATAGTACCGTTTTGCGAACTGTCAAGAGGTTTTCCCGATTTTTCTGTAAGTTTAACAGTTTCGTCACAATCGGCTTGTGCAGTTTCCCTATTATATAATATGTAGGGGCCGGGCATGCCCGGCCCGCAGCATTACGGGGGCAACCCGTTCACGGGCAATCGCACCAACCCCCGGGCCGGGCATGCCCGGCCCCTACAGCGCTCTGCCCCTCACTCCTCCATCCACCGCGCCAGAAATTCCGCAGCGGTGGCCGCCGCGCGGATGACCTCGGCCTCGGGCAGCGGGTCCCGGGCGCTGCCGGGCAGCAGCACACCGCCCTCAATATCGCCGTGTACAAGAATCGGTGCGGCGCACAGCAGCCACCGCCCGCCCAGCCTGATCCGCCGGTCGGGATTTGCGGGGGCGGTGTAGAGCCGCCGCTTTTTCAAAAGACGGTCCAGCTCGGGCGGCAGCTCACGGTGGAGCAGCTCATTCTTGCCCGCACCGGCTGCCGCCACGATATGCTCCCGGTCGCAGACCAGCACACCACAGCCGAGCCGCCGCGCCAGCACATCGGCGTAGACGGCGGCCGGCTCGCCCAGCTCCGCCAGCGGAGAGTATTTTTTAAAGACGACCTCGCCGTTTTCCTCCATAAAAATTTCAAGCGAATCGCCCGAGCGGATATGCTGCACGCGGCGGATCTCCTTCGGGATGACCACGCGCCCCAGCTCGTCGATCCTGCGCACGATGCCAGTGGCCTTCATACCAATTCCTCCCTGGTTTTTTATGGTAGTATCTGCGGCGGGCGGTATAAATATGTAGTAAGTAAGGAGTCAGCCATGGAATTTCTGCAGACGACCCTGTGTTATCTTGAAAAGGACGGTGCCTATCTGATGCTGCACCGCATCAAAAAGAAAAACGATGTCAACCACGACAAATGGGTCGGGGTCGGCGGCAAGTTTGAACCGGGCGAGGACGCGCTGGCCTGTGCCCTGCGCGAGGTGCGGGAGGAGACCGGCCTGACGATGCGCACGCCGCAGTACCGCGGCATTGTGGATTTTTACTGCGCCCCGTGGCCCGCCGAGCGGATGCACCTGTACACCTGCACGGATTTTTGCGGCGGGATGACCGACTGTGACGAGGGCTGTCTGGAATGGGTGGACAAGGCCGCCGTGCAGGACCTGCCAATCTGGCAGGGGGACAAGATCTTTTTCAAGCTGCTGGCTCAGGACGCGCCGTTTTTTCATCTGGAGTTGACTTATGAGGGGGATGTGCTGGTCAGGGCGGTGCTGGATGGGGAGAGCCTGCTGTAACGGCTGTCGGGCATAGCGCACCTTACAAAGAAACACGCAGACGATTTTCTTTCGTCTGCGTGTTCTTCTTTGCTTGTAGGGGAGGCATTCATGCCTCCCGGGCCGTATGCGGTGACATACACCCCACGGGAGGGATAAATCCCTCCCCTACGGATTTAGCTTTAATAGGTCGTAATTGTCGTACCCACGAAATAATGCGTCAAAATATCCTGATAGCCCCAGCCGTTGCGGGCGTAGCCGATGGCACCCCACTGGGACATGCCGCAGCCGTGGCCGTAGCCGTAGACATCAAAGATAAAGCAGTCCAGCTCCGCATTGTAGCTGACCGTGAAGCACTGGCTGCGCAAGCTGCGCCCGTCAACGCTCTGGCGGGCCAGCAGATTCTCGCGGAACCAGCGGCCGCTGACGGTGCCGACGCCCGCATCCGGGCCGACCTGGATCTTGGCGACCCAGCCGTACTGGTTGGCGGACTGGATCGTGAACCAGCTGTTGGGGTCCACGCCGGACAGGTCAATGTCCATCACATCGCGGATGCGGTCCTGCAGGGTCTGGCGGGCAAAGCGGGCTGTGCCGCTGCTGTTGCCGTTCGTGTTCCAGTTGGTGGCCACCTGCTGGTCGTAGGGGCTGTCCACCGCCTGCAGCCATGCGCGCTCATTGCCCCAGACCTCGGCTGCGGAGGCCGTGCCCGTGCTGGCCGATGCAAAGTACGGGGTGAAGCAGACCTGCCCGTTGTAGGTCACCAGCACATGGGCAACCTCCTGCGCAGCGGCCAGCGCCGCAGCGCCCGGCTCTGCGCCCAGCACGGACGGGTAGCCCGACTGGCTGAGTATCCAGCAGTGCGTTGCCACGCACTGTGCCTTGTAGGCCTCGGCGGGGGCGTTGGAGCCAAGCTCATTCTGTGCGACCATGGCAAGGCAGCGCACCAGATCCATCGTCTGGGCCGTACCGTTCATCGTCACATTGATGGTCTCACCGGCGGCACCGCCGTTGTCAGGCTGCGGGGCCTCGGTCGGCGCGGGGGTGCTGCCGCCCTCCGGCGCGGATTCTGGCGCGGGGGGCGCGGTCTGCTCCGGTGCGGGGGTGGGCGTTGCCTTGAGCTGCTCCACCGTCACCGTCTGCTCAGGCAGGCTGCCCTCGGCACCCTTGTTCAGGTCAGCCTCGGCTGCGGTGGTGGAGCCTGCCACATCGGTCAGGCCCGCCAGCATCTTGTCGGTGCTGGCCAGCAGGCTGCTTGTGATGGCCTGCAGATCGCTGGCCTGCTGGGCCAGATCCGCCGCATCGGCGGCAAGATCACCGGTCGTGCTGCCGCTCTTTTTGGCAGCCTGAATGGCGGCGCTCTGCTGCGCGTAATGCTCCACGCTGGCCTGAACGAGCGCCTGCACGGTCGGCATCGGCTGGCCCTTGCTCTGGTACTGCGCCGCCGTCAGCAGCGGTTCCTCCGCTGCCGCGATGGCCGAGGTATTCAGGATTTCCGCCTCGCCCTCCTCGATCAGACGGCCCGTGATGCAGAGCAGCGCACCGCCCTCATCGCTGTGGCTCGTCACCGTCAGGAAGCAGGAGCCCTCCCCCACCTCCACGCCGGTATCATACAGGCTGCGGGCGCGGATGCCCGCCACAAAGGTCAGGTAGTCGTAGTAGTCGGACAGGTCAGTGCTGCCGTAAAGGTTGAACGCGCCCTCGCCCTGCTCCTCGGGGTCGTAATAGTAGACCGCGATCGTCTTGACGCGGTAGGTCTTTTCTGCGGTGTAAAGGGTGAAGCCGCCGTTGCTGCGGAGCGTCTCCTCCTCGGCGAGGGTCTTGTAGGTATCGCCGGTACATTCCAGCACGGTGTTGCCGGGGGTGGCGGCGTCCAGCGCGCTCGGGGTCGCAAAGCGCACCAGCGGCTGCGGGGCCTCGCCCGATTCCGGCGTTTCCGGCGCGGGGGTGTCGGCGGCGTAGACCAGCGTGCCGTCCATGCCGGGCCAGCCGAGGTATCCCACCACACCGGGGCGGCGCACAAGCGCCTTGCCCAGATAGCTCTGTGCGGTGCTGTCGTAGAGGGCGGTGCCGTAGCTCTTGGCGGCGGGACGCGCCCCAAGGTCACTGCGCAGGAAGATCCACACCCCGCCGCCGACCAGCAGCAGAAGCAGCGCCAGCGCGGCCAGCACCAGTGCGACCGTGCGCCGGCGGCGGCGCTCGCTCTTTTCGATCATTTCAAGGCTGCGGTTGCGGATGCTGCCGGGCACCGGCTGGCGCGGGGGCAGCTCGTCGGGCGGTGCGGCGTTCTTTTTCTGTTTTTTCCGGGTGCGCTCCTGCGCGGCCTCCTCCATGGCGCTGGTGTCAAACAGCTGGGTGGCGGCGCGGGTAAACTCCTCGACATCGGCACTTTTGCCGGCAGCCTCGGCGGCATCATCGGCCGCCTGCGCAGCCGCAAGGGCGGCGGGGTCAATCTCGGCAGAAAAGTCCGGGATGTCACCGTCCAGCACGCTGCGGGCAGGGGTATCCTGCTCGTCCGGCGCTGCTGCGGGCGGCTCGGCCGTGACGGGTCTTGCGCGGCGGATGCGGGCGCGGCGGGCACCCTCAGCCCCCATCGTCTGTATATCGGCGGGGGCGGCATCCTGCGGCGCCGGGTCCTCCGTCTCAAACCGGATAACTCCGGTCGGCTCCGATGTCTCGGGCGGCAGGGTCGGCGCGGCGTCATGGCGGCGCAGTGTGCGGTGCTGCCCCGCCTCACCCGCCGCAGGCACAGGGACCGGGGGCGGTGCCACCGGCGCAGGGGCGTCAAAGTCCAGCATCGGCTCAAAGTCAGCCGTGTGGTCAGCATCTCTGGTGGGCGGTGTGCGGCGGCGCAGTGAGAACCGCACCGTGTTTCCGCGGCTCTTGGCGGCCTCCGACACAACAAGCAGCGGGCGGTCATGCCCCGGGCGGAAGGTGATGCAGGAGTCGGTCAGCTGCAGGCCGAACAAACGGCGGCGCAGCAGATCCAGGATCTGGTTGCCGATGAAGGTGTCGTTCATATCGGGCGGCAGGGCGCAGGCCACCGCCCCGCGGCGGTCGCAGACCAGCACAAAGGGGCATTGGCCGACGCTGGCGGGCATGTAGGCGGCGGCAAAGTCCGCGCCGGTCACCTGCATGGCGGCCAGCGCGCGGCCTGCGGCGGCCTGCACAACATCACCGGGGAAGCGCTTGAGCAACTGCTCCGGCACGGCAATGCGGCGGGCCTTCTGGGCATCGGCATAGCTCTCGGTGCCGAAGTCAAAGACAGCCTCGCTGTGGGGCAGGGGCTGCAGCAGCGCACCCAGCAGGCGGCCGGTCGTCTCGTCCACGGCTACCAGCAGCTTGCGCTTTTCCAGCAGGGCGTCCAGCGTGGCCTGGGCCAAGCTCGTTTCGCCCTCGGCAAAGACATCATCACCGAACTTGGTGCGCAGCCGCGCGGCCCATTTTTCACAGTATTGCTCCGCCATGGCGCGGTTGGGGGCGCTGACCTGCACACAGATGGCAAATTCACCGTCCCGTTCCAGCAGACGCAGGCCGGGGCAGCCGTCATCCCGGATGCCCCGCAGCACAGAGGATACCTCCGCGCCCGTAGGCCCGAAAACACGCAGGATTTTCAGTTGAGTGTTGACCATGGTGGAACCTTTCTTGTGTTGAATTGCCTTCCCCCTTGGGGGGAAGGTGTCTGCGGCCCCGACCGCAGACGGATGAGGGGCAGTCTTGCCGTTATATCCCGCAAACGGGCGGCGACAGAAACCCGCACCTCATCCGCCGCTGCGGCGGCACCTTCCCCTCAAGGGGAAGGCTTGGGGCTTTATATATCCAGTTCTCTGTTCGCCGTCTCCGGGGTAAATTGTACGCTCTCCGGCACCTCCAGCCCCAGCGCCATGCGGCGCAGAAGGTCGAGTGCATAGAGGGCGGCACGGGTGCGGATGATGGCGCGGTCCTGATAGCCGCCCAGAGTAAGGCGCATCAGATACCCGCGGCTTGTGCGGGTGTCGGCACCGGCCAGATAGACCGTGCCCACCGGCTTGCCGGGCAGCGCCCCGCCGGGGCCGGCCAGACCCGTAATGCCCACGGCCAGCTCCGCACCGGATTCCCGCGCAGCGCCAAAGGCCATGGCGGCGGCCACAGGCCCGGAGACAACGTTGTACTTTTCAATCACGGCGGCATCCACGCCCAGCAGCTTTTGCTTGGCAGCCTCGGCGTAGGTGACAAAGCCGAAGCCGAACGCCTCGCTCGCGCCGGGCACATTGGTCAGCCGCTCGGCGATCATGCCGCCGGTGCAGCTTTCCGCCGTGGCGGCGTGCAGCCCATGCTCGCGCAGCGCACGCACCACGGTGTATTCCAGTGCAGGCACATCGACATCATAGGCCGCTGCGCCCAGAATCTCTTTGAACTCCGCAATGCGGGCATTGCAGGCGGCCTCGGCGGCCTGCTCGGTAGCCTCGCGGGCGGTCACGCGGATCTCACACTCGCCGGTCTTGCAGTAGATGGCGGCGGTGGGGTTCGCGGCCTCAAACAGCGGCGCGACCTTGCTGGCAATGGCGCTCTCGCCGCCCAGCACCCGCAGCGTGCGGCTGTGGATCGTGCAGTTCTGGCGGCGCAGCAGAATCGGGCGCACCTGCTCGGCCCACATGGCTTTCATCTCACGCGGGACACCGGGCATCAGCGCGGCGCAGCGGCCCTGCTCATCCTCAAACCATGCGCCGGGGGCCGTGCCGTGGTCGTTGATGAGCTTGTGGCCCTTGGTCGGGCACATGGCCTGCTTGCGGTTGTTGTCTGTTGGGCGTCTGTTTGTCCGGGCGAAAAAGTCGATGATCTTCTGCCACTCGCCCTCGTCAAAGGCCAGCGTATCGCCGAAGGCCTCGGCGACCGTCTCCTTGGTCAGATCGTCCTCGGTAGGGCCGAGGCCGCCCGAAAAGACGAGCAGGTCGCTGCGGCTTTTCGCCTGCAAAACCAGCTCCCTCAGCCGGGCGGGGTTATCACCGATGACATGCTGGTGCAGCACGCTGATGCCCAGCTCGGCCAGCTCGCGGCTTAAAAACTGCGCGTTGGTGTTCAGGATGTCACCCAGTAAAAGCTCCGTTCCTACGCAGATAATTTCAGCTGTCACAGCAGTTCGTCCTCTCCCATGCGGATGTAGATCTTCTCAACATTCTCGGCGGCCTCGGTTTCCAGCGCAGCCAACTCGGGCATCGCGGCCTCGGCGGCCAGAATTTCGTCCAGCGTCGGGTTCGTCTTGGGGTGCGGCGGGGTAAAGATCGTGCAGCAATCCTCATACGGCTCAATCGAGGTTTCAAAGGTGCCGATCTTGCGGGAGATATTGATGATCTCGATCTTGTCCATGCCGATGCAGGGACGCAGCACGGGCAGATCCTGCGCCTGATCGGTGCAGGCCAGCGCCGCCATCGTCTGGCTGGCCACCTGCGCCAGACTCTCGCCGGTGATGAGCGCCTGCAGCTCCAGCTTTTTGGCCACCTGATTTGCGATGCGCAGCATGCTGCGGCGCATCAAAACCGTGAACAGCACATCAGGCGCATGGTCGCGGATATACTCCTGCGGCTTGGTGTAGGGCACGACGAACAGCGTGCAGTTGCCGGTGTACTCAACAATTTCCCGCGCCAGATCGCGCACCTTCAGCTTGGCGCGCAGGCTGGTGTAGGGCGGGCTGGCAAAGTGGATGTGGTGCAGCGCCAGACCGCGCCGCGCCATGCACCACGCCGCCACGGGGCTGTCGATGCCGCCGGACAGCAAATTCAGTGCGCGGCCGCTGGTGCCGACGGGCAGACCGCCCGCAGCCTCGACCTTGGGGCCGTGGACATAGGCGGCATGGTCGCGGATCTCGACCATGATCTCCAGCTGGGGGTTGTGGACATCGACCCGCAGGTGATGGTGTTTATCCAGCAGGTAGGCGCCCAGCTCGCGGCAGATCTCGGGGCTTTTCATCGGGTAAGCCTTGTCGGCGCGCTTGGCCTCGACCTTAAAGGTGCGCACGCCGCGCAGCGCCTCGCCAAGGTAGGCCTCGGCAGTCTCGCAGACGGCGTCAAAATCCTTGGGACACTCGACCGCACGGCTGAGCTTGACGATGCCGAACACATGGGAAACCCGGCGGAACGCCTCGTCCATGTCAAGGCCGTCCTCCTTCGGCTCGATGAAAACGGTGCTTTGCGCCTGATAGACCTTGAACTTGCCCAGAGGCTCCAGCCGCCAGCGGATGATCTTGGCGAGCCGTGCCTCAAACTTGGCGCGGTTCAGCCCCTTCAATGTCATTTCGCCCTGATAGGCGAGGATGATTTCTTTCATAGGAATATTCCTTTCCATATAAATCCTTGGCTTCCCCCGAGGGGCTGCGCCCGCAGGCGCGTGTCGGAGCGCAACCGCCGAAGGCGGCTCTTAGCGCGGAGACTGAAGCTGCCGCCCGCAGGCGGCTGATGAGGGGCGGGTTTCCCTATATAACCCGTTCATGGGTTGCCATGGTAAGGCCGCCCCTCATCCGGCCTTCGGCCACCTGCTCCCCTTCTGGCGCTACGCGCCACCTCCCCCGTACCGGGGGAGTCTGTCCCTCGGGGGAAGGCTTTTCTATTTCAAATATGCTGCAGCTCCTTCAAGCCATCTCTTACCCCTGCCAGCAGCGCGTCCACATCCTCGGCGGTGTTATCCGCGCAAAGGCTGACGCGCAGGGCGGTGCGGACGGTCAGATCGCTGCAGCCCATGGCCAGCAGCGTGTGGCTCGGCTCGCCCTTGTCGCAGGCAGAGCCGCCTGAAACATAGACCGCGCGGGTGTTCAGATAGTTGATAAAGGTCTGGCTGTTGATGCAGTTGGTTGAGAAGTTGACGATCTCCCCCACTGCATCGGCGGGTGAGTTGAGGGTGATGCCGTCCAGCGCGGCCAGCCCCGCGCGGAGCTTGGCATTCAGCTCCGCAATGCGGGTCATGCGGGTGCGCAGCTTTTGCTGCCCCAGCGCGGCGGCCATGCCAAGCCCCAAAATGTAGGGCGTGTTCTCGGTGCCGGGGCGCAGGCCGCGCTCCTGATGGCCGCCGATGTAGGGCGGCTTGAGGGTCTGGCGCTGGCTGTCCCGGATAAAGAGCGCGCCCACACCCTTCGGCGCGTGGACCTTGTGGCCCGACACGGATAGGCTGTCCACCTCGCACCATTTTTGCAGGTCGATCGGCATACGCAGCCACGCCTGCACGGCGTCCACATGGAAGTGGGTGCGGCTGTTGCGCGCCTTGATGCCCTTGCCCAGAGCCGCAATGTCCTGCACCGCGCCGGTCTCGTTGTTGACGGCCATGCAGGCGGCCAGCACGGTATTTTTGTCGATCTCCTGCAGGAATTTTTGTGTATCAATGCGGCCGTCCCTGCCGGGCAGGATTTCCACAACCGTGAAGCCTTCGTCCTTTAAGGCGCGGATGGGCCGCTGCACGCTGGGATGCTCAAAGCCGGTGACGACAATTTTGCTGCCCCACGCCCTGCGCGGGCGGGCCGCGCCGTAGACGGCCATATTGTTGCTCTCGCTGCCGCAGGCAGTAAAGTAGATCTCATCGCTGCGGCAGTGCAGCGTTTTGGCAACACGGGCGCGGGCCGTCTGGATGGCGTCCTGCGCGGCCACGGCCGGGTCGTACAGGCTGCTGGGGTTCGCCCAAAGCTCCGTCAGGGCCGTGCCGATGGCCTGTGCCACGGCCGGGTCCACCCGGGTCGTGGCGGCGTTATCGAGATAATGCAGCTGGGGGTCGGAAAGCATACCACTCATTCCTCACATTTTACACAAAGTTATACAGGTTAAATTATACTCGTTTGTCCTGCAAAAAACAATATTTTCACGCAAAAAAATACCCCGTCCTTTGCAGAACGGGGCATGGGACTACTTTTTTGGCTCGTGGTTTCCCGGCAGGGGCAGGCTGCAGACCAGCGCAATGCCGAGCGCAAGCGCCAGCGCGACCTTGAAGGTTTCGGCGCCCTTGCTGGCGAAAAGGACCTCCTCGCCCTGCAGGAAATAGTAGGCGGTGTAATAGATGCCCGCCCCCGGCACCAGCGGGAAGATGCCCGGCAGCAGAAAGATCGTGACCGGGGCCTTGTGCCGGACCGAGAAGAACCGTGCACAGGCGGTCAGCGGCAGGGTGGCCACCAGCGTGGCAACGGCGGGGCTCATGCTGAAAAGCTCGACCCCGAAGATATAGACCATCCAGCCAACCGCACCGGTCAGGCCGCAGGCCAGATAATGCCGCCGCGGCATCTGGAAGGTGATGCCGAAGCCGATCGTGGCGATGCCGGCCACCACAAAGGCCGCCAGATAGTGCGTCCAGACAGGCATCATGCCGCCACCCCCAGTCCGCGCGCAAGTATCCAGCCAAGCACAACGCCGCCCGCAATGCTGCCCGCGATGAGCAGCGCGTCCAGCAGGCGGATCGAGCCGGACAGATAGTCGCCGTTCAGAATATCCCGCACGCCCATCGTCAGGGCAACGCCGGGGGTCAGCACCATAAGCGCGCCGATGATGGCCGCGTTGGCGCTGACAAGGGGGAAAGCCGCCTGCGCGGCGGCGGCCCAGAAGGTGCAGCAGAACGCCGCCACGATGTCGGTAAAGATCCGGTTGATGCCGTGCCGGGCGAAATACCGGCAGACCAGCGATTCCAGCAGGCCGCCGATGGCCGCCACCGGCATATCGGCCAGCGTACCGCCGAAAAGATAAGCGAACCCCGCCGAGCCGACGATGCAGGCCAGCGTCTCGACCCGCGGCGTGATGCGGGGCACCGTGCGGGCCTCCGCCAGCCTCTGCTCAGCCTCGGCCACGCCGAGCCGGCCGGCAGCCAGCTCGCGCGAGATTTCATTCACGGCCTCGACACGGCCCAGATGGACCGAGACGGTAGGCACATGCCGCACCAGAGTGGTCGCATCCCGGCCGGGCAGATGGGCGGATACAAAGATGCCGTTGGTCAGCACATAGGTGTGAAAATCCCGCACGCCGAGGCTGGCCGCCATGATCTCCATCGTCTGCTGGACGCGGAACACCTCGCCGCCGTTTTCAAGCAGGGTCTGCCCGGCGTCCACAACCAGCTCCAGCGCCCGGTCAAAGATATCCTCAGCCACGAATATTCTCCCGCACTGCGTTAAATTCCGGATAATGTGCGTAGAGATGCTGCGCGATTGCCTCCATGAGCAGGTAGTCATGCTCCGAGTCGATGTCGATAATGCCGGTGTCCATCATCACACTGACGCCGAACTTGGAATGCCAGAGGATCGGGTCGGGGTTATCCACCAGAAAAGCACGGCGGATGACATAGATCGACGCATTGACATCGTAGACCTCGGGTGCCTGCTGGCGGCCGGTGAACTGGCTTTCGATGACCATCTCGGCGTGGTCACCAACGATCTTGAACATATTGAACCACGGGTTGCGGCGGGCCTCGCAGACACTGAAGATGATCTGCAGGTCCTCGCGCTGCTGCGCCTTGGCAAAGGCATTTTCAATGTCCTGCTCGGTGCGCAGCGGGCTGGTGATGTCAAGGTCGATCATGGCGTCATACTGCCTGCCGGTGCGGGCCTCCATGCGGGCAAAGCTGTCCTTATAGACCTCGACCTTCGGCACGCGGTCGCCGCCAAGCTCGGCACCGCGGGGCAGGTAGATGACCTCGGGGTACTCGGCGGCGACAAGGCGGGCCAGATCCTCACTGTCGGTGTTCAGGGCGATGTCCACCTCCAGCTCGGGATGCTTTTGGATGAAAAGCTCTGCGGCGCTGAGCGAGTAGTAGACCAGCGGCTTACCGCAGAAATTTTTCAGGTTTTTGTTCTTGAAGCCCTTGCTGCCGGCACGGCCGCAAATGGTAATGAGCAGACGATTCATTGTACATTTTCCCCCAAAGTCAGTTTCAGCACCTTCAGTGCCAGTGCGGGCGGGTTGCAGCTTTCGCCGCAGCCGGTCAGTGCGTAGTCAACAAAATACTCCATCTCCCGCTCATAGCGGCGGTTTACATCCTCCTCATAGTGCTGCACCGTACCGTCCGGCAGGGTCAGCGTGCCCTTGCCGAAGTCGGCAAGATAGCTGCCGTCCCGGCAGAAAAGCTCGATGCTGCGCCGGTAGCCGCGGCCGAAGTAGTCCAGATGCACCTCCGCCAGCAGCGTGGGATATTTTGCGATGTAAACAGAAAGATCGTCGGAGTCGATCTCCAGCTCGGAGTAGGTCCCCTTGAAATTGTACAGCTTTTCCGGCACACCGAAAAGCTCGACCAGATAATCCCACTCATGGATCAGGTCGATGGTGACGCCGCCGCCCAGCGCCTTGCGGGCACTGTAGACCGTGCGGTAGTCCACGCCGGGCCGCCAGTCGGGCAGATAGCTTGAGCAGATGACCCGCGCGCAGTAGGGGTGCAGCGCGGGCAGCCGATCCTTGAGGGCCAGCATGGCACCGCACCACCGCATCGGCGCTGCCACATAGGCCTTTTGGCCGGCGGGCAGCAGCTCGTCCAGCGCAAGGCCGGTCTGCTCGGCCGAGAAAATCGGTTTCTCGATAAACAGCGCCTCGCCGCGGCCCTTGACCTGCCGCAATGCCTCGGCGTGCAGGCTGGTGGGGTTCGTGATGAACACCATATCATAGTGTGCCGGGGCGGCGGTCAGGTCGGTGTACTGGGCGTGCAGCAGCTCCGCCGCGCCGGGGCGCAGCGGGCGGGTCAGGTCACTGCGCAGAGCATCGGCCTGCAGGGTCCAGCCGCGGTCGGCGCAGAGGTTGGCAAGGTTTTTCAAATGACGCGTCCCGATGGAGCCAAGCCCCACGAACAGCGCGGTGATGGTACGCATAGGTGTCCCCCTATTGCATAAATTTTTCTGGGGTTCTGTAGGGGCGAACATTGTTCACCCGAGGGCGTGTGCGGCAAAGGCAAAGTGCCCGGGCGGATATGGAATCCGCCCCTACGCGCAGGGGGCGATGCCTGCATCGCTCCGGGAACCCGGCAGCCGCCGCACAGTGGACGGGCGAACAATGTTCGCCCCTACAGTCTCAGCAAGGCAAAAAGCAGTTTTTACAGGAAAAAGGCTTACAAATTTTCAATTTTGTCCATCAGCTCAATCGCTTTCAGGTCTTTTTCAAAGCTCCAGCGGGGCTGCTCCTCGCCCTTCAGCACGGCGAAGAAGTTCGTCAGCTCGTCCACATAGGCATTCTCCACAATGTTGTCGCTGTAGCGGCTGTCGTGCTCAAAGCTGGCGTAGGTGTCCACCGGCTGCTTATCCCCATCGCGGAACTCATACAGCGCCTTGGGGTTGCCCTCCCAGAAAAGGTGGATGCCGTCACCGAAGCACTCAAAGCTGCGCACGGCCTTGCGGCTGACAACATCGGCCGCCAGCACGCCCTGCGCGCCGCCCTTGTGGCGCAGCAGCAGGGTCACGCAGTCGGGGTACGGCAGACCGAGATCGCTGATCGTGTCCTTCTGCACCGTGACTGACTCCACATCGCCGAAGGCATCGAGCAGCCATGGCAGATCAATGCCGAAGATCTCGCGCACGCCGCCGGTGCGGGCGTTGCCGACAAAGAAATTCTTATAGTTCTCCCACGGGTGCCAGTCGGGCAGATACTGCCCGATGTGATAGATATAATGCACCGGCTTACCGAACGCTGCGACCTGCTGCTTGATATACTGCGTCTCGCGCCGATAGAGCATGGTGGAGGAGAGGAAGAGCGGCAGCTGCTTTTCGGCAGCCTTGGCCATATTCTCGGCGTAGCCGTCCCGGACAAGGTTCAGCTCGGTAAAGACCGGCAGGCCGTTGTCCAGCAGCTCGCCGATGACGGCAGCGTGGGACAGCGGCGCCGTGCAGACCAGCGCGGCGTCCGGGTGCGCGGCGGCCACAGCCTCGGCGATGGACGGGTAGGCCTCGTCCGCCAGCGCCAGCTGCTTTGCCTCGGCGCGGCGGCCCTCGGCTGTGTCAACGCCGACGATCTGTATGGCGGCATCAATGCCCTTGGCCAGCCGGGCGCGGCGTTTGCCCATGCTGCCTAAGCCAACGATGAGAAGTTTCATACCAAAACGCTCCTTTGGGGGTCAAATTCAGGCACAGGGCCGTCATAAAATATCTTGGGTCCTGCAAAGTCAAAATTCTGCAGCACCGTGCAGATCTTTTCGCTTGTATTGCCGCCGTTGTAGGGGCTGCGCGCCGATGCCGCCACAGGGGCGAACGCTTTGGACAGAGCCTTGCGCAGCGCAGCCTCGATGGCCGCGCGGTCGGCATCGCAGCAAAGCACATTGGCGCAGACGGCGCGCCCCGCCTGCCGCCTGCCGATATTGACGGTCGGCACCCGGAAGGTCGGCGTTTCGACCACGCCTGAGGAGGAATTGCCCGCGACCAGCGCGGCATACTCCATCGCGGAGAGATAGCGCTTGAGGCCAAGGCTCTGCACAAAGCCGGCGCGGTCCGGGTGGGCAGCGGCGAAATCCTGCATCATGCGGGTGCAGACCTCGCCGCCTGCATCGGCGTTGGAGCCGGTGATAAGCCAGAACACACCGTCCACGGCGGCCATAGCCGCGCACAGGGCCTGCACCTGCACTGCCGGGCTGCCCGCATCGGGGGCGGTCTCGGGGTGGTAGGTCACAAGCGCAAAGGGCTGCATCAGGGGAAGCCCTGTCGAATCGCACAATTCCCGGCGGCTCATTTTGGGCATTGTGCGGATATTTTCATCCCCCAGCCCGCCTACGCAGAACACCGTGCCGGGGGCCTCGCCCATGCGGACAAGCCGCGCAGCGCTGTCGGCGCAGGACGGAAAATGCACCGCCGCCATCTTGGAGATGCAGTGGCGGTAGTATTCATCGGCCGCGCCCAGCGTAACATCCCCGCCCGAGATATGGGCGATCGGGATATGCCGCGCGGCGGCCGCAGCCGCCACGGCGAAAATTTCAAACCGGTCGCCCAGCAGCAGCACCGCATCGGGCCGGTGGGCGGCAAAGTAATCGTCAAAGACGGTCAGTGTGCGGGCGATGGTTTTTGCAACAGGCTCCCCGGCGTCCTCCGTGAAGATGGGGAGCCTTGCCGCAATGGGAAAGCCGTCGTTTTCGATTTCGTGTACGGTTTCACCCAGACGCGGGCAGAGGTGCGCGCCGGTCACAACAAGCTGCAATGCCAACGCATCGGACGCTGCGACCCCTTGTACGACCGGCCGCAGCAAACCGTATTCCGCCCGCGTGGCGGTGACGATGCAGATGGTGCGCATAGAAATCTCACTTCCTCGGGGGACTGCCCGTATTTTTTTCGCCGCTGCAAGCCCCGCTTATGTTATCTGCGGGAAAGGGATTCACCCGCCCGAACGGCGCTGCATCAAACCTCTATTTTTTCATCCTCCGCAAAATCGCGTTTTGCGGCTTGGCCCAAAATCTCATGCCAGCGCATGGGGGAGATACCGTCGCCGGGGCGCTTGGTGGTGAGGTTTTCCTCGGTAAAGACCTCGCCTGCCTGAATCGGCCGTGCGGCCACGATGCTCTTGCGGGCAATGGCCTTGTTGGGGGCCTCGCTGGCGGTCAGGTGCTTGTGGCCGTCCCCGAGCGCCGCCTCCACATGGCGCACGGCCTCGACCATCGCCTTGAACTCGGCGGGGTCAAGGCTGGCCTTCTGGTCAGGGCCGGGCAGGGATTTATCGAGCGTGAAGTGCTTTTCAATGACCTGCGCGCCCAGCACGGCGGCGGCCACATCGCACTCCCACCCGGGGGTGTGATCGGACAGGCCGACCGGCAGGCCGAACTGCTCATACAGCTCCATCATCGCGGTCAGGTTGGCGTCCTCATACGGGGTGGGATATTGGGTGTTGCAGTGCAGGATCGTGACTTCAGGGCAGCCGCCGTCATCCAGCACGCCAAGTGCATCGGTGATCTCGTCAAGGCTGCTCATGCCGGTGGAGAGCAGGACCGGCGTTTTCAGCGCGGCCATTGCCTCCAGATACGGCAGGTTCGTGATCTCGCCCGAGGGGATCTTGAGCAGCGGCAGCCCCAGCGTGCCGAGAAACCGGACGCTGGGCAGATCGAACGGCGCCGAGAGATACTGGATGCCGATGGAGTCGCAGTATTCCTTCAGCTCCCGGTGGGCATCGAATGAGAAATGCAGCCGGCGGATCATCTCCAGCTGGCTCTCGGCGGCATCGGTGGTCTGCTTCTGGTACTCGGCCTTCTCGGCAAATTTGCTGACCACCAGCTCCGGCACGGCGGTCTGGTATTTTACAATATCCGCGCCGCACGCCTTGGCCACGCGGGCCATCTCCTTGGCCATCTCAAGGCTGCCGTTATGGTTGACCCCGGCCTCCGCAATGATCGTTACAGGCATTTTAAAACTCCTTCCGCTGTGGCTTCTCCCCTTGGGGAGAAGCTGTCTGCAAAGCAGACTGATGAGGGGGGCCTTCCGGCAGGCTGCCCCTCATCCGGCGCTGCGCGCCACCTTCCCCCAAAGGGGAAGGCTTTTATTTACTGCTGGTTCTCCAGCTTTCGGCGCATCTTTTCCAGCTCCTCCAGCTGGCCCATATCCATCCAGCTGCTCTCGCTGATGGGATAGACGCCGACCTTTTCACCGGCGCGGCGGTACCGCTCGATCACATCGGGGAAGCCGATGAACTCACCGTCGCGCATCTCCTCAACAACGCGGGGCTCCACGACATAGACGCCGGTGTTCGTCAGGAAATCCAGCTCGGGCTTTTCGCGCATGGCGGCGATGCCGCCGTCCTCGCCCAGCTCGACCACGCCGTAGGGCACCGTGTAGTGCTTGAAGGCGCAGATCATCGTGACAAGGTTGCCGTGGGCGCGGTGATACTCATAAATATCGCCGAAGTCCACATCCAGCAGCGTGTCACAGTTTGTAAAAAAGAACGGCGTACCGATTTTTCCTTTCAGCAGGCAAAGCCCGCCGCCGGTGCCCATAAAGACATCCTCATCGGCGAAATCGACATGGTAGTCCTTTTCCAGCTCGTTGAAATAGGACTTGATCATCCCCTTTTTGTAGTTGACGATCATCGTAAAATCATGGCAGCCGAAATCCCGGAACCGGTCCATGATCATCTCAGCGATGGGCTGCTCCCCCACCGGGATCAGCGGCTTGGGCAGGATCTTGGTGTAGGGGTACAGCCGGGTGCCCAGACCGCCCGCCATCATGACAACGGGGATATCGACCTGCTTGCGGTTGTCCACATCAAGGCCGTGGGCAAAGATAATATCCGTGATGATGCCGCGCTTGTTCAGCACAGGCAGCGCGTCAATGCAGTATTTCTGCAGGATGCCGCGCGCCTTGCCGCGCTCTGCCACTGAGACACTGAGCGGGTGGTAGTTCGCCGCGTTGTCAATGGTCTGGTCGGGCGTGCCGCCCCGCAGGAAAAACTTGCGGATGTCGCCATCGGTGATGACGGCCTTCAGCTTGCCCTCCGGCGCGATGAACAGAATGCGCTGGCCGGTCTCGTCCAGCTTGCGCAGTGTTTCCAGCACCGTGGCGGTCGGTTCAATAAAGAGTTCTTCAACTTTTATCAAGGGTGCTCCCCCTTTGATGTTTAGTAAAGCCTTCCCCTGAGGGGGAAGGTGGCGCGCAAGCGCCGGATGAGGGGCGGCGCTTGCGTGATTGCCCGTTCACGGACTGCTGCGGAAAGTCCGCCCCTCATCAGTCCGCTTCGCGGACAGCTTCCCCCCTCGGGGGAAGCCTTATTTCAGCAGCCCCAGCACCGCTTCGATCACGCGGTCGCAGTCCTCCATGCTCAGATTGGTCGAGCAGGGCAGGTTCACAATATACTTGCGGTAGTCCAGCGCCTTGTCCAGACCGTAGGCCTCGTTGCGGGGGTAATCGGCCTGCTCATGGATGAGCGCCCACACCGGGCGGGTCTGGATCTGCTGCGCCTGCAGCTTTTCAATCACGGTGTCGCGGTCAAGGCCGGCATCCTTCACATACAGGCTGTAGAACCAGTGGTTGGCGCGGCACGCCTCCTCCCGGAAGGGCAGGATGCGCAGCCCCTTGACGCCGTCCAGCGCCGCCACATAGCGGTCATACAGCGCTTTTTTGTGGGCGATGAACCCCTCAAGCCGCTCCAGCTGGGCAATGCCGAGGCTGGCCTGCACATTGGTCATGCGGTAGTTGTAGCCGACCTCATCGTGCAGGAACTGCAGCATATCGGCCTTGGCCTGGGTGGAGAGGTGCTTGGCATGCTCGGCCCAGTCGGCGTGGTTGGATACCACCGCGCCGCCCGCGCCGGTCGTGATGATCTTGTTGCCGTTGAAGCTGTAGCAGCCGATGTCGCCGATGGTGCCTACAAACCGGCCCGCATAGGGGCCGTCGGTGCAGCGGGTGCCGAGGGCCTCGGTCGCGTCCTCGATCACAATAAGGCCGTACCGCTCGGCAATGGCCATCAGGCGGGGCATGTCGGCCATATTGCCAAAGACATGCACAACCTCCAGCGCCTTGACATGCGCGCCGGTCTTTTTATTGTACAGCTTGCCGTCCCGCAGCTCGCAGTGGTTAGCACAGAAATCCTCCACCGCGTCGGGGTCAATGCACAGGCTGTCGTCGCAGCCAATGAAAATCGGCTCGGCCCCCACATAGCGGGTCAGCGGATTGACGGCGGCGATAAAGGTCAGCGTCGGGACGATGACCTCATCCCCGCGGGTAATGCCGGCGGCCATGGCCGCCAGATGCAGCGCGCTGGTACCGGCGTTGCAGGCCACGGCGCGGGGCATACCCACATAGGCGGCGAGCTTTTCCTCAAACTCGGTGACCCTGCCGCCGCTGGTCGATACCCAGCCGGAAGTGATGGCCTGCCCGGCGAGCTCGGCCTCGCGCGCGCCGAAATTCGGGACGGAAAGCGGGATAAATCCAGACATAGCAAATGCCTCCATACTATAGCAGTCCGGCCGGACAGCCCGGCGGACACAATTTTACAAATATTCTATTGTATTATACCGCTTTTTGGGCAATAGGGCAAGAAAAAGATATGTCTGCCCTCTGCAAAACGGCAATGCGCGTTTTTTGACAGTGGGGCCCGGTTCTTTGTATAATGGTACAAAAACCAACGGGGGCTTTGCCTTATGAAAAAACTTTCTGGCTGGTGCCGCGCCCACCGGGGCGGGCTGGCCGCGCTGGCGGGCGGCGGCGCGGCGCTGGGGGTATTTGCGGCAGCGCGCAGCAGCCGCACTGCCATGGACTGGTGGCTTGCGCATATTTCAATGCCCGTCAAGCGGGGCATCTCGTTCGCGGTAGATCCGCTGCCCTTCAGCGCCTGCGAGCTGGGGGCCACGGTGCTCTGCCTGGGCGCGCTGGCCATGCTGGTGCGGGCGGTGCGCCGCCGCAGGCTGGCTGATTGGGCACTGCATATCGCTGTGCTGCTGGTCTGGGGCTATGCGGGGGTCTGCGCCCTGTGGGGCACCCAGTACTACGGCACCGGCTTTGCCGAGAAGGCCGGTATGACCGCACCGCCCGTCAGCGCCGAGGCACTGGCCGCCGTGACCGACTGGTTTGCCGAAAAGGTCAACGAAACGGCCCCCTTGACCGAGCGGGACGCAAACGGCCTGTTTGCCGCTGACAAGGCCGGGATCTTTGCCGGCTGCAGCGGCCTGTATGACCCGCTGACGGAGCGCTGGCCCTTTCTCTCCGGGCCGGAGCGCCGCCTCAAGCCTGCTGTCTACTCCAAGCTGATGAGCGCATGGGGCTTCACCGGCTACCTCTGCCCGCTGGTCGGCGAAAGCACACTGAATGTCGATTGCCCGGCGGTCTTTCTGCCGGTGACGATTGCCCATGAGCTGGCACATCAGCGCGGTGTCGCGCCCGAGCAGGAGGCAAATTTTGTCGGCGTGATGGCGGCCACCGCCAGCGGCAGGGCCGCGTACCGGTATTCCGGGTGGCTGTTCGGCTATCTGCATCTGTCCAATGCGCTTTACACAGCGGACCCGGCGCGCGCCGCTGAGAGCTACCGCCTTTTGTGCGCCGAGGCCCGGGCTGACCTTGCCGCCAACAACGCCTACTGGAAGCAGTGGGAGGGTCCCGTGCGCGAGACCGGCGAAAAGGTATACACCACCTTTTTGCAGGGCTACGGCCAGACGCTGGGCATGCGCAGCTACGGTGCCTGTGTAGACCTGCTGGTCGAAGAATTTTTGCCCAACACAACCGCTGGTGACTGACCGGTCCCCCAACCGCAATATGACTGAAGAAATGTTTCCGGCGTGTCACATTTTCAACATTCGCGCCGCTTCTTCGTGGAAAATTTCGGCATTTTTCTGTGCAGCTTTTTCCCCCTGCCCCCTTGCGGCGGGGGGATTTTTCATGGTATGATGCAATATGTAAAGTTTTATCCAAAAACAGCGCCGCTGGATGCGGCCATACCACGATGACCACTGTGAGGAACAGGAATGTTTAATAAAAAGAATCCCATGCGGTATTTCTCCGGCAGCACCTTTGTGCGGCTGCCGCTGTACAAGCTGGCGGCCGGCGGCACGGCAGTGGCGCTTGCGGCCAGCATCGGTCTGGGCGCATTTGCCGCAGGCTTTACGCCGTTCACCGCCCCCGAGCCGAGCCCGACCCCCATTGTGACCGCCACGCCCGAGGCTGCGGCCACGCCGACCCCCTCCCCCGCGCCAAGCCCGACCCCCGAGCCGGACAAGCCGCTGACGCTTGAGACCAGCGTGATCCAACAGGATGTCGGCGTGACGCTGTTTGTCGAGCCGGTCACCGATGAGGCGGCCCCCGCACAGACCGCCGCCCCGGACACGGAAGAAGAACCGGACAAAACCCCGCTGCTGGGCGTGGAGGCCACCGTCACCCTGACCGATGCCAAGGGTCAGTCCACCGACTACCCGCTGGACACCGAGACCGGCACAGCGCTGGCCGAGGATGTGACCCCCGGTGACTACACCGTGGCGGTGCAGCCCATTGAGGGGTACATAATGCCTGAGGCGCAGACCGTGACCGTCAAGGAGAAGGTCGTCTACAAGGCCGATGTGCAGGCCGTCAAGGAGAAGATCGTGCAGGCCAGTCAGGTCAACGAGAGCGCCGAGGACTCCGGCGTCAGCAACGCCGGGTCGGCCCCCATCGCCAACGAGGTGACCGACACCGTCACCTACGCCGACAGCGCCCGGACGGAGGTCGGCACCAAGACCACCTACACCGCAAAGCTGAGCAGCAGCGGACATCTGCTGCTGGCTAACGGCAGCGAAGCCCCCTACTGGCCCGTCTACCGGGACGGCACCAAGGAGCTTATCGGCGCGACCCGCGACACAAGCTACGCCGCAAACAGCAACACCGCCGCCTGGGCGGCAGGCGCGAGGGATTCCATCACACTGCTGGGCGCCGCCAGCCATCGCATGGCGTGGGTCCACCGCGAGGACGCCCCCGGCGAGAGCACTGCCTTGAACGAGGGCGCTGCTGCGACCCCCGCCGCCGAAACGACCCCGGAGCCGACCGCCGAAGCAACTACCGAACCGACTGCGACCCCCGAGCCCACTCCGGAGCCGAGCAATGAGCCGACTGCAACGCCCGAGCCGACCGCAGAACCGACTGTCACCCCCACACCGGAGCCGACCGCGACCCCGGAGCCGACTGTCACCCCCACACCGGAGCCGACCGCAGCGCCGACCCCCGTTGACCCCACCGCCGGCTGGCCCAGCGACATCGAGGCCAAGGATCTGGCCGGGTACGGCTTTGCCGTGACAAGCACCGACACCACCCAGTATGAGTACACCGGCTGGCAGGATATAGACGGTGTGACCTACTATTACGACCCCGCGACCCACCAGCCGGTCACCGGCCAGCAGGTCATTCAGGGCAATATCTACACCTTCGGTGCGGACGGCGCGCTGAACCGCACGGCGCGCGGCATTGATGTATCGAAATTCCAAGGCAGCATTGACTGGAACGCCGTCAAAAATGACGGCATCACCTTCGCCATCATCCGCTGCGGCTACCGCGGCTACGGCAGCGGCGCACTGGTTGAGGATTCGACCTACCGCCGCAACATTCAGGGCGCCATCAACGCCGGGCTCAAGGTCGGCGTCTACTTCTACAGTCAGGCCGTCAATGAGCAGGAGGCCGTTGAGGAGGCCAGCATGGTGCTGAGCCTTGTCAGCGGCTACAGCCTGCCGCTCGGCGTCTATTACGACACCGAGAGCGTGAGCGGCGGCCGTGCCAACGCGCTGAGCGCGGCTGAGCGCACCGCCTGTGCGGTCGCCTTCTGCGAGACGATCCGCGGCGCAGGCTACAGCGCTGGCGTCTACTCCTACGCAAGCTGGTTCTACAACGCATTGAATTTTGCGAACATCAGCAAGTACAACATCTGGATCGCCCAGTACCGCGACAAGCTGAGCTTCAGCTACAAGTACAACATCTGGCAGTACACCGGCTCCGGCCGCGTCAACGGCATCTCCAAGCCCGTGGATATGAATATCGGGTAAAATAAAAGCACCTGCGTTTTCGGACGCAGGTGTTTTTACGTTATGGAAGCCTTCTCCCTCGGGAGAAGGTGGCCGAGGCTCCGACCGAGGCCGGATGAGGGCAAAGCCCGCCATAGCGGCCGGTGAACGGACTACAGCGGTAAGGTCTACCCTCATCAGTCAGCGGACGGGGCCGCTGACAGCTTCCCCCAAGGGGGAAGCCTTATTTGTTTGTATAGCAGCTCATCTTGGCGCTTGCACCGCCGCGGATCTGGCCGCTGCCGCGGATGATGTACTTGTAGGTACACAGCTCTGCCAGACCCATGGGGCCGCGGGCGTGGAGCTTCTGGGTGCTGATGCCCATCTCACAGCCGAGGCCGAACTCTCCGCCGTCGGTAAAGCGGGTGCTGGCGTTGACATAGACCGCCGCGCTGTCCACACAGGCCGTGAACCGCTGGGCTGCGGCGGCATCGGCCGTGATGATGGCCTCGCTGTGATGGGTGGAGTGTCTGGCAATGTGGGCGATCGCTGCATTGACATCCTCCACGACCGCCACGCTCAGCTTGTAGTCGAGATACTCGGTGTCAAAATCCTCAGCCACTGCTGGTACGCCGTCAATGATGGCAGCGGCCTGCGCGTCCAGATGCAGCTCCACCGGGGTCAGCCCCGCCGCAATGCGGTCCGCGACAAGGCGCTGCGCAACCATCGGCAGAAATTCAGCCGCCACATCCCGGTGTACCAGCAGCGCCTCCTCGGCGTTGCAGACGCTGGGGCGGCTCGTCTTGGCGTTCTCTACAATATTGACCGCCATCGCAAGGTCGGCGGCCTTGTCCACATAGACATGGCAGATGCCGGTGCCGGTCTGGATGCAGGGCACGGTGGCGTTCTCGACACAGGCGCGGATCAGCCCGGCGCCGCCGCGGGGGATCAGCAGATCCACCAGCCCGTCGGCGGTCATCAGCTCGTTGGCGCTGGCGTGGGATGTATCCGACAGCAGGCTCACGGCGCACTCCGGCAGGCGGGCCTTGCGCAGCCCCGCGCGCAGTGCCTCCACAATAGCGTGGCAGCTGGCCCATGCATCGCGGCCGCAGCGCAGCACGCAGGCGCTGCCTGCCTTGAGGGCAAGCGCGGCGGCATCGCTGGTGACATTGGGGCGGCTCTCATAGATGATGGCGATGACCCCCATCGGCACAGCGGTCTTTTCAATGACAAGGCCGTTGGGGCGCACAATTTTGCGCAGCACATCGCCCACCGGGTCCGGCAGCGCCGCGACCTCCCGCATACCCTTGGCCATGTCGGTCAGGCGGCTGCGGGTCAGGGCCAGGCGGTCCAGCATCACATCGCTGACACGGCCCCGGGCGTTTTCTACATCCTGCCGGTTGGCTGCCAGAATCGTGTCCGATGCGGCAATCAGCGCGACCGCCATCGCCTCCAGCGCAGCATTTTTTGTGTCGGTGTCGGCCAGCGCCAGCGGCATACGGGCTGCCTGCGCAGCCTGCAGAATTTCCTGTGTAGTCATGGGGTCAGACCTCCCTTATGCTTTACGGCCCACAAAGCGGGTGCCCACGGGCTTGCCCTCCACAATATCGTAGAGCACCTCGGCGTAGGCGCCGTTGGTGATGATCATATCCACGCCCGCAGCGGTCGCACGCTTGGCGGCCGTGACCTTTGTCAGCATGCCGCCGGTTCCCAGCGAGGAGCCTGCGCCGCCCGCCAGCAGCTCGATCTCCGGCGTGATCTCCTCAACCACCGGGATCAGCTCGGCCTCGGGGTGGGTGTGCGGGTCGGCGGTATACAGCCCGTCAATGTCGGACAGCAGCACGACCAGATCGGCGTGGATGCAGGTGGCCACCAGCGCAGCCAGCGTGTCATTGTCACCCAGAGAGTATTCCTCGCAGGCGACCGGGTCATTTTCGTTGATGATGGGGATGGCACGCAGCTGCAGCAGCCGCTCCAGCGTGTTCTGCAGGTTGCGGCGGCGCTGCTCATGGTCAAAATCCTCCCATGTCAGCAGCATCTGGGCCACGGTATGGTTGTACTGGCCGAACAGCCGGTCATAGGTGTACATCAGCTCGCACTGGCCCACGGCGGCCGCTGCCTGCTTGGTCGTGATATCGGACGGCTTTTCGATCTGCAGCTTGCCGACACCCAGCCCGGTCGCCGCCGAGGATACCACGATCAGCTGGTGACCGGCGTTCTGAATATCGCTCCACACCTTGACAAGATCCTCGGTATGGCGGATGTTGAGCAGCCCGCCGGGGTGTGCCAGCGTGCTTGTTCCTACTTTAACGACGATACGCATAAATTTTCTCTTTCCCTACTGCCTTATTTCTTTCCCAGATCCTTTGTTTTCTCATAGGCGGCCAGCACGGCATCCGTGACAGCCCCGCGGAAGGCGCGCTCCTCCAGCAGGCGCACGCCCTGAATGGTCGAGCCGCCGGGGCTGCAGACAGCGTCCTTCAGCTCACCGGGGTGCTTGCCGGTCTCCAGCACCATGCGGGCGCTGCCCAGCAGCATCTGGGCGGCATACTCCTGCGCCTTGGCGCGGGGCAGACCGGCAGCCACGCCGCCGTCAGCCAGTGCCTCGATAAACTGGTACGCCCACGCGGGGCCGCAGCCGGACACGGCGCTGGCCGCGTCCATCATGCTCTCGGGCACGGCGTCCAGACGGCCGGCGGGGGCCATTGCGGCAAGCCACTCAGCCATTTTTTCAGGCTCCACATCGTCGGAGCAGTACTGGATCATGCCCTCGCCCAGCGCCACAGGGGTGTTGGGCATCATGCGGATGATCGGATAGCCGCTGCCCGCCATCATCCGGATCTGCTGCATTGAGAGACCGGCCGCCATCGTGACCAGCACAAAGGGGCGGCTCTCGGCGCGGGACTCCAGCGTGGCAGAAAGCTCGTCCAGCATGTCGGCCATCATCTGGGGCTTGACGCCCAGAAAGATAAAGTCGCAGATGCCCGCGACCTGCTCATTCGTGCCGAAGGCGCAGCCCAGCTCACCGGCCAGCTTCTCCGCCTTGGCGGGCGTGCGGTTGGCCAGCAGCACATCCCCTGCCCCGGCGCCCTTGCAGACTGCGCGCGCCACGGCACTTCCCATATTGCCGCAGCCGATAAAACCGTATTTCATCGTGAACCCCCTATACCTTATTTTTATACAGTTTAATGGTAGTACAGCGGGGCCGTTTTGTCAACGGAAAAAAGGCTTCTCCCTTGGGGGAGAAGCTGGCCGCGAAGCGGTCTGATGAGGGGAGAGCCTGCCGCAGCGACCCTTTGACCGGGCAATAGTGGCCAAACGCGCCCCTCATCCGGCCCTGCGGGGCCACCTTCCCCCTCCGGGGAAGGCTTTGGGCTGGATTTTTACGGTGGATTTGCTATAATGTGGGTAACGGACAATTTGTAGGGGGCGGCGTCCTTGACGCCCCGCAGCAGAGCAAAAGGAGCACACTATGCAATATGTCAACTTTGGTCAGACCGGTCTGAAAATTTCCCGTCTGGGGTTTGGCGGCATCCCGATCCAGCGCATCGACCAGCCCGGCACGCGGGAGCTGCTGATTGCTGCCCACAAGGCAGGCGTCAATTACATCGACACAGCGCGCGCCTACACAGTCAGTGAGGCGTGGATCGGCCAGTCCCTCGAGGAGGCCGGCCTGCGGGATGACTTTATCCTTGCTACAAAATGCCGCGCGCTGACAAAGGCCGACATGGAGGCCGAGCTTGCCACCAGCCTGAAGAACCTGCGCACCGACCACATCGAGGTGTTCCAGTTCCACAACCCCAGCATGGAGGGGCTCAAGACCATCCTTGCGCCCGGCGGCGCGATGGAGGCCCTGCTGGAGGCAAAGGCGCGCGGCGTTGTCGGGCACATCGGCATCACGGCGCATCTGGCCGCTGTGTTTGAGGCCGCGCTCGACATTCCCGAGATTGAGACGATCATGTTCCCCTACAACATCGTGGAGCAGCAGGGCAAGGCGCTCATCGACCGCTGCGCCGCAGCAGGAAAGGCATTTATTGATATGAAGCCGCTGGCCGGCGGTGCGATCGAGGACGGCCGTCTGGCGCTGCGGTATGTGCTGTCCAACCCGGCGGTGACGGTTGCCATCCCGGGCATGGCAACGGTGGAGGAACTGGAAAACAATGCAGCGGGCGCGGCCAACATTGCCCCGCTTACCGCCGGGGAGGAGGCCGCCTGTCAGGCCGTCCGCGACGCGCTGGGCACCCAGTTCTGCCGCCGCTGCAACTACTGCGCCCCCTGCACGGTGGGTATCTCGATCCCCAGCGTCTTTCTGTTTCAGGGGTACTTAAACCGGTACGGCCTGCAGCAGTGGGGGCGCGAGCGGTACGCCACCCTGCAGACCAAGGCCGGGGCCTGCATCCAGTGCGGCGCCTGTGAGCCGCGCTGCCCGTACAACCTGCCGATCCGCAAAATGATGAAAAAAGCCGCCGAGGATTTTGGGGAATAACCCGCAGAACCGTATATACGCAAAAGAGCATGCCGCAGCGGCATGCTCTTTTCTTACCACAAATTATAGGTCAGGATCGGCACATTGTAGGACACGCCGCACAGCAGCATGACAAGGAAGCAGATGCCGCTTGCCAGATGCCAGATTAGCGCCAGCCCGCAGAGGGCCAGCCGCCACCGCGGTGCTTTGGCGCGGCACTGCGCAAGGAAAACGCTGACCGATTCCAGCCAGAATGCCCAGAAGCAGATGAACGGCCCCCACCAGAGATTGGCGTGGTAGAGCCGCTCGCCGCTCTCGACCAGCAGCAGGGCCTCGGCCATCGAGACCGCAAAGGTGAACAGGCTGAACCGGTAGCGAAAGCTTTTCCACGCCGCACGGCCCAGCAGCAGCCCCACAGCCGCCGCAAAGACGAAGGAGCGGGCCAGCCCCAGCACACCGGCCTCATTGAAGGGGCCCCACAGCATACGGTGATGGTCAAACGGCACCGTGAAAATAAGCCGGATGCCGGAATCCTCTGCCGCAAACAGCACCCTTGCCTGCACAAAGCAGAGCGCTACGCCGGGGAAAACGCTGCAGCCCATAAGGATCTCGTTTTTCAGGTTTTTAGCACGGCTGCGCACAAAATCCGCAATCAAAAGCACAAGCAGCGCCGGGGCAAATGCAAAGATCAGGTTGGCCTTAAAGCTGGTGGCCACCGTCAGCAGCACAGTGTACACCGCATAGCTGCGCAGATCCAGCCGACCGCGCACCGTGGGCCAGACGCGGTAAAACGCCAGCATCGTCAGCAGCGCAAAGGGCGCCAGCATGATGTAGGTCGTGTTATGGTAGATCGTACCGCCCACCGTACCCTGATACCAGTAGCCGCCCCGGGGCATCCAGACCGCTGTAGCCAGATTTACCGCAAGGCTGACAAGCAGCCGCACTTGGCGGGGGCTTTCCGGCAGGGCAGCCCGCAGCCCCCATGCAAACACCGCGACCGCCGCCAGATGGAACACCGCCAACAGCACGGCAATGCCGATGCGCCCGGCGACATTGTAGGCCGGGCCGATGAGCAGCGACACGGTGGAGTAGATCATGCCCTGCTGCGCAAAGTACAGATGCTGTCCCAGATCGGAGGTGTACGGGTCATCGCCGCCGCCGGGGCTGCACAGCTGTTGGTAATGCAGCCAGACCATCGCCGCGCCGAACACCGCCAGCGCCGCGAGGCATAGGAACCAGAGCAGCCGATTTTTTTTGTTTTGTGCCAAGGGCGGCACCTCCCTGTTTTATTCCAGCCGGATGCTGTCGGCAAGGATCGTCTCGCCGGTCAGCGTGAGCAGCGTGGTTTCCTTGTCGGGGTAGACCTCGGTGCGCTTCTGCTCACCGTCCGCTGTTGTGTAGTACAGCACGGCATACTGCGCTGTACCGGCGGGCAGGCAGACCGTCACATCGGTCAGCGCATCGGGGTTTGCGCCATAGCCCAGACCGCACCACGCAATGTCGTAGTGCTTGTCCTGCCCCAGCGTGAAGCCCAGCCGGTAGACCGCCTCGTCGTCGGCGTGGTCCTCGGTACGCCAGACCTGCAGCGCGTGGGCATCGGCGTCCTGATCGTGATACCGCAGGAAGAAGGCGTTTTCCGCCACAGGATGGCCGCCCCAGATCATGAAATCGGTTACGACCGGCGTGTCGGTACCGGCGGCATCGGCCAGACCGGCGGCGACACCCTCGCCAAAGACCGTGTAGGCGCGGCCACCCTCGGCGTAGGCCGAGCGGGTCGCGGCGCGCTGCCAGACGACCGAGCCTGCCATGCAGACAGCCAGCAGGGCATACAGCACGGCGCGGCGCTTTGGCCACCATGCCTTGCCGCGCGCCCAGCGCAGCAGTGCGACCAGCACAGCCAGCGCCATCAGGCCGACGCCGTAGCTTTCGACCGTCTGGGGGATGTAGCCGTGCCGCCAGTCCACCTGACCGGGCTGCTGGTATTTGGGCGAAAGCCCGATCAGCAGCGCCGGGGCGGAGAGCATGGCAAGGCCGGTAAGGAACAGCAAAAGGTTCTGCTTTTTGTTCGGCAGCGTATCCAGTGCGGCCAGCGCGGCCACGGCGGCCCCTGCGACCATAACGCCGCAGAGGACATCTGCCGGATGGATGCTGCCCGGGCGGACCCGGCCTGCCAGCATCGCGTTGAGCGGGAAGCCCGCCGACATCTGCATCAGCCATGTGCGCAGCAGCGCGGGAATATCAAAGTTCGGCGATATGCCGTCAATGCCCTGCACATCACCCGCAAGGATGCCTGCGGCCCGCAGCGTGTTGGCAAGCCGCGCCCCCATGTTGAAGGCCAGCGTCACGCACTCGCCGAGGAACACCGGCACCGCCAGCCGCAGCGCGGCGCGCGCCTTATCGGTGTACAGCCACGCAAGGCCGAAGATCGGCACGATATAGGTAAAGCCGATCTCAAAGGTGGCACAGCACTGGAAGGCGCAGTACCCTGCCAGCACGGCCCAACGCTTGTGCCCGGTGTCCTGCCAGCGCAGCACGGCCAGCCCTGCCACAAGGGCGGGCAGCAGCGTGCTTTGCACCAGCGCACCGTAAGAATACAGACTGTTGCCCGTAGAGTCCTGCCAGACGCTGAACATCATCGGCAGCAGGCAGAGGCAGGCAATGCCCAGCTTTTTGCTGCGGGACGCCTTGCCGACCAGCCATGCGGTCAGCACAATGTCCGCGTAGGTCCACGCCAGAATGTACAGGCGGTAGCCGACCAGATCCCCCAGAAACCAGCTTGTCAGCCCGCGCACCGGCGGCGAGGAGAACGGCCGGAACCGCCCGTTCTGCAGCGTGAACTGCACCCACAGATCGCCGAGGTAATCCAGCACGCTCTGCCCAAAGGAGGTATGGGTAATATAGTAGTAGTTCTGCAGGTTGATCAGCTCATCATCGCCGCCGAGCGGGGCGCAGGTCGTGATGCTGAGATACCACCAGCCGAACACGACCGACACCGCGCAGAGGGCAGGCCAGAACCATCGCTTTTCCGTCAGTTTTTGCAGTTTCATCCGTCACTCCTGCCCGATCGGGATGTAGCAGAGCATCCCGCTCTCACTTGTGATGACATCGCCCGGCTCGCAGCCTGCGGCGGCGGTCAGCCCCGCCAGCGTGGCCTGCTGGTCCTCCACGGCATAGCCGTCCAGATCCAGATAGATGCCGGTCATGCCCTGTGCGCGCAGTTCGGCAACCATTGCCTCAGGCTCGAGCGCGCTGGTCTCCTTGTACCAGAGATCGTTTTTGGTGCCGTAGCCCGCACCGTAGGTGAATTTGAGGGTCCTGCTGTGCAGCGGGCCGCGCAGCAGCGTGTAGTCCCACATATTGTTGAGCGAGCCGTTCTCAAAATTTTTCATATACGGCAGCGTAAAGAGCATCGCGCCTTCCCCCGCTGCGTCCTCGACCTCCGCCATAAAGGCAGCGTCCTGATACCAGACCTGCTGGACCTTTTCGTAATCCGGGGTGAAAAGCCCCTGCTGCTCCCAGTAGCCGTAGCCCAGCAGCAGCACCGCGGCAGCCAGCAGCGCCCCGCGGCGGCGGCCGGTGTGCTGTGTCAGCAGCTTTTCCGCCGTCAGGCCCACGGCCAGCAGCGCAAAAAACGCAATATAGGGGCTGATGCGGTTATAGCCGCGGATGAACCGCACAAGGATGCCGATGATGCCGCCGAAGCCCGCAATGGTCGCAAGCAGCAGCGCCATGACATTCAGGCGGCTCAGCAGCCAAAGGCGGTCGCCGAGGCGCGGCGTCCCGGTTTTGCCGGCCCGCCAGTCCCAGTTGCGCAGCAGCAGGACGAGCAGCGCCAGAAAGCCCAGCACCCCCACAATGCCGAGGTAGCCGTAGGCGTTCTCGTTGTACATGGGGCCTTCATCGGTGGTCAGGATATGGAAGTAGCGCCCCAGCCAGTTTGCAAGCTTCTGCACGCCGTACCCGTTGGGTGAGAGCAGCAGCGAGCTGATGCGCAGGCTGTAGATGTCCGCACCGACCGGGCTGCGGTAGACACCGTTCGTCAGCGTGCTGCCCTGCCCGTTGAGGATGCCCAGCACCATCGGGAAGAAGTCGGGGATCATCCAGCCAACGATCTCGACGATCGTCACAAGGCAGGGCAGGCCCACGCGCCAGCTGCGTTCCCGCAGCATCAGGCAGAGCGCCGTGACGCAGAGGAAAAAGCAGGTGAAATACGGGTAGTAGGCCGCGCCGTTGTTGGCAATGCCCCACGCCATGGCCAGCGCCAGCCAGTTGCGCTTATTCCTGAAAAAGCCCCTGCCCGGGCGGTTGAAGGTGGGGTCCTCGGCACACCAGAGGCAGAGCAGCACCGAGAACGGCACGAACTCGCAGGCGGCCAGCATCATATGGCCCGCCATCCGCTGCTGCACATAGGGCGTCATGCCGAAGGTAAGACCGAGCGCAAAGCTGAGCCACCGCCGCAGCCCCACCACCCGGAACACCGCGTAGGCCGCCAGAGCGTTGGCAAACGGGATAACCAGCACATAGAGGTTGAACACCGTGCCGGTGTCCTTTGTGAACAGGCCGACGAACCAGACAAAAATGTCATAGATCAGGTCGTAGTTCGGGTTATACTTGCCCGCGACCTCATAGAACGGCCAGCCGAGCGAGCCGGTCAGCTCGCCATAGCTGCGCTGCACCTGCCCGACCCAGTAGATGCCGTCACCGCCGTAAAGCATCGGTGCGTGCCAGTCCAGACGCCACAGCTGGAAAAACCAGTATTCACTCAGGGCCACCGCTGCCAGCAGCAGCGCGATGGTCAGAATTTCCCGCAGAATGTTTTGTTTTTTTGTCAGCATGGGGTCTCCTTTAAAAGTTCTGCCTTCCCCCTTGGGGGAAGGTGGCCCGCAGGGCCGGATGAGGGGCGGGTGCATCGTTATTGCCCTGTAATGGGTGCCGCGGAAAGCTTGCCCCTCATCAGTCCGCTTCGCGGACAGCTTCCCCCTTGGGGGAAGCCTTTACTCGCCCCGCTCCATCGCCGCCACATAGGCGTCGCAGACCTCTGCCGCCGGGCCGTCACCGCGGATGCGGCCGCGGTCGATCCAGATGGCGCGCTTGCAGAGCTGCTTGACCTGCTCGATGCTGTGGCTTACAAAAAGCAGCGTTGTACCGCCGGAGAGCATCTGCTCCATCCGCTCATGGCATTTGTGCTGGAACATAAAGTCGCCGACCGACAAAATTTCATCACAGACAAGAATGTCGGCCTTAACCTCGGTCGCAATGGCAAAACCAAGGCGCGCGATCATGCCGCTGGAATAGTTTTTGACCGGCACATCGACAAAATCCCACAGCTCGGCAAAGTCGATGATGCTGTTGAAATGCTCCTGCATATAGGTGCGGTCATGGCCCAGCACAGCGCCGTTCAAAAAGACATTTTCCCGTGCGGTCAGGTCCATATCAAAGCCCGCGCCCAGCTCAATAAGCGGCGCGATCTCACCGTTGACGGTGACTGAGCCGGTCGTGGGGTACATAACGCCCGCAATCAGCTTGAGCATCGTGCTTTTGCCGCTGCCGTTGCGGCCGATAAGCGCCACCGACTCGCCCGGCTCCACGCGGAACGAGACATTCCGCAGCGCGTAAAACTCATTGAAAAAGAGCTGATGCTTCATCAGCTTGACGGCATATTCCTTGAGGGTCTCGGTTTTCTCCTGCGCAAGGTTAAAGCGCATCGAGACATCCTCCACCTGAATGATGGACATGGGGGAAACTCCTTACAGATACAGAATAAAATTGCGCTGCAGCTTGCGGAAGGCCGCAAGCCCCACGCCCATCATGACGAGCGCACTGCCGATGCAGGCAAACCATGTGTTGGGGCCGGGCACCGTGCCGTACATGACGAGGCACCGCATACAGTTGATATAATGGTACAGCGGGTTGAGCTTGATGACCGGCACCATGAACGGCGGCAGCGCCGAGATGGGGTAAAACAGCGGCGTGGCGTACATCCATGCCATTGTCAGGATGCCGTACAGGTATTGCAGATCCCGGAAGTAGACCGCCAGCGCACTGAGCAGCACCGCCATGCCGGCGCAGAACACCAGCAGCAGCAAAAGCGGCGCCCAGACAAGCAGGATCGTCCAGTAAAACGGCGAGCGGGTGATCACCATGACCAGCACGATCGCCGCAAGGCTGAACAGCAGGTTGACAAAGCTGGACATGACACGGCTGATGGGGAAGATGAATTTGGGAATGTACACCTTTTTGATCAGGGACGCATTGCCCAGCACGCTGCCCATGCCCATGTTGGTGCTTTCGTTAAAAAAGTTGAACAGGGTATTGCCGCAGATCAGGTACAGCGGGAAGTTCGGGATGTCGAACCGGAACATATAGGAGAACACAAGCGTCTGCAGCAGCATCATAAGCAGCGGGTTGAGGATGCTCCACACATAGCCCAGCACGCTGCGGCGGTATTTGACCTTGAGGTCACGGGTCACCAGCTCGCGGATCAGCGGCCGGTATTTGGAAAAGCTGTGCCAGCTGTTGTGCAGCTGGCCGGTGGATTTTTGCATAGGGATATTGGCTCCTTACAATTATTGGCAGGCAGGTGCGCTGCGGGACGGAGAAAGCCTCCCTTGTCAAAGGGAGGTTTTGGGGTGGTTACAGCTTAAACGGGGTATCGTCCGTCAGGCCGTCGGCGCGCAGCATGTTCTGCATGACATCAATGTCGGTGCTGACATCCAGCGCATCGCTGGCAAACAGGCGGTCAAGCTGATTTTCAAACGCCTTGACCAGCGTGTCCATCGTCAGCTCGATGCGGCGCTTCGACTCGGTGATGTTGTCCCCCTCAATGCCCTGCCGGTCAAGTTCGGCGTAGGTGTTCAGCAGCTTGAGCGAGGTGGGCAGGTAATAGTCCATGAATTTGCGCATCTGGGGCAGCTTGTCGGGGTCGGTGCGGGCCTGCTCAAAGATCTTGGCGGACACCGCCTCCAGCCGGCTGATCTTGTCAGTCATCTCCTCATCGGGGATGGCGTCATTGACCCGGCGCAGCTCGTCCAATATCTTCTGGTACTGGTCCCGCTCAGGCATATCGGTCTGCTTTTCAGGCTGCTTTTCGGGCTTCGGGGCCGGGGCGGGCGTTGGCTCGGGCGGGCGCTCGCTGACCACCAGACATTTGCGGTGCATGTCCAGATAGGCATCGGGGCCGAACAACCCCTCGTCAATGCAGCTTTCCAGATGCTTGCAGCACTTGTCATAGCTGCAGGGCAGCGCATCGGCAATGTCCTGAATGTACATATACTTTGCATCGCCGACGATCTTGTCGATCTTGCGGCGCATCCGGCGGGAGGTGCGGATGTGGCAGCCGCCGAACAGGCAGCCGATGCCGCCGGTCAGCGACATCAGCATCGGCATCGAATCCTCGACCAGCCATCTCCAATAGCTGCCGCCCTCCGTCAGGGCCTCGGGCAGCCAGTAGATGGCGCTGGGCAGCGCCGCCAGCGCGCAGAGAAGCAGCAGCACGCCCGCCACCGTCAGGCCGGTGGCCAGCGCCGCACCCTTCAGCCTTTTGGCAGCCGGCTGCGCGCCGGGGTCGGCGCTGCCGTTGAGGGGGCGCACCTCGGCATCATAGACCGGCGTTGTGTTGACACGGCCAAAGCTCTGTCTGCGCATCCGGGCCTTTTCTTCAAAGCCGCCGAGTCTGCCGTTCTTCATGGCAGTATTCAGCCCGATGAAGATGAATCCCAGCGGCCACCATACCACAAAGCCGATGACAATGGCCCACCACGGGAACTGGAACGGGCCGTCCCCGGCGTGGTATTCACTGCGGCTGTAGTTGTTCTGGTAGCGCGGGCCGCTGCCGGAGTAGGGGTGCTCCGGGTCCGTGTACTTGGGTCGTTCGTTTTGGTTGGGCATGGATGGCTCCTTCGGCGATCCTATCGCCTGTGCATTACGGGATGTCCGCCAGCAGGTTTTTCATATCCTCGCTCAGATAGTAAGTGCTGCCGGCCTGGTAGGGATTGTTTTTGCTGTAGGGCAGATGGGTGCAGAGGTAGCTGACCCACCGGCTGTAGCCCGACACTGTAAGGTGTACGCCGTCAGGCTGGGCAAAGTCTGTCATCAGGTAGCCTGCATCATCGGCAAACTCGGCGTTCAGGTCAAGGTAATAGCAGCCGCGCTCGGCGCAAAGCTGCTGGATGGCCGCGTTGATGACCGCCAGCCGGTCGGGCGCAAGGCCGGGCAGCGTATCGCTGATCTTTTCCTGCGTGGCGGGCAGGACTGACTGCACATAGAACGCCGTGTTCGGCAGCGCCGTGCGCAGCTCGTCCAGCATTTTGCCGTAGTAGGCCAGAAAGCTGTCATCATTGCCGGGCTGGACCAGCGCGTTTGTGCCGATGAGGATATACAGCTTGGCGGGCTGGGCGGCGGTCAGCACATCCAGCGGGACCTCCTCGCCGCGGTCGGGGCTTGAGACGGTCGTGCGGTTGACGATGGTGTTGGGGCTGATGCCCTCATACCCGCAGACGAGCGCGCCGCCCACATCAATATTGTACTCATTGACGCAGAAGCCCGCCGTCAGCGAATCGCCCAAAAATGCGGCGTCCGCAAACCAGCCGGTATCCACCCGGCCAAACTCCGGCAGGGCGGCCGGCTTTTGCGGCAGCGCCGTGTAGGTGTAGCCGCTGTCCGCCGTCTGGCGTTGCGGGCCTACAGTGCCCCAGTTCAGTGCCGGGGCAGCGGCGCCGCTCTCCCCCGCGCCGCCGTAGGGCACGGGGGCCACCAGCCGGGTGCTGCTCGGCTCCGCCGTGGCGGCGGGGGTCTCCGGCTCACCCTTGGCGCTCTTGGGCAGCAGCGCCGTGATGACGCCGGACAGCACAAGGACACCGCACACCGTCCCCGCAAAGGCAAGGCGGCGGCGTCTGCGGCGCAGCTCTCTGCGGCGGCGGGCGGCGGCCCGGCGCTGCTCCTGCGTGGGGGTGCGGCGCTGCGGGGGCGGGGCCGCCTGCTCCCGGTCGGGGACGGCCCAGTCCCCCTCCATGTGATAGCTTGTATTCGTGCGCGGACGGCGCGGTCCGCGGTCATTCGGGGTCGGCATAGGGATGCCCCCTTTCCTTGCTAAAGCTTGTAGTAGGGACAGCCGTCCCTCTGGGCATTGTAAATCAGTATTGATTATAGCACAAAGCTTTTATAAATAACAGTAGGTGAGAGCAAGTTTTTGGCTCTTGCTAAATAGGAACCGGCATTGTATAATAAGAAAATAAATAAAAAGCGCCGCCGTTCTGCGGGGGTCGCTTACAATTTTTGGGGTGTAATCATGGCAGAAGAGAAATTTTCCAACTTTTTGACGGATATTATCGACGCCGACCTCGCCGAGGGCAAGGTCGATGTTGTGCATACCCGTTTCCCGCCGGAGCCGAACGGCTACCTGCATATCGGCTCCGCCAAGGCGATCTTCATCAACTACACGATCGCCAAGCACTACGGCGGCCTGTTCAACCTGCGGTTTGACGACACGAACCCTGCCCGCGAGGGTGACGAGTATGTGCAGAGCATCCTGCAGGACCTGAAGTGGCTGGGTGCCGAGCCGAACGGCGGCATTTTCTACGGCAGCGATTATTTTGAGCGCTGCTATGAGTACGCCGAGCAGCTCATCAAGCAGGGCAAGGCCTATGTCGATGACCTGACCCGCGAGCAGATGCAGGAGTACCGCGGCAATGACGCCGGCAAGCCCAGCCGCCCCAGCCCCTACCGCGACCGCACGCCGGAGGAAAACCTCGACCTGTTCCGCCGTATGCGCGCCGGTGAGTTTGCGGACGGCGAAAAAACGCTGCGCGCCAAGATCGACCTCGCCAGCCCGAACATGAACATGCGCGACCCGACCATCTACCGCATCAAGCATGTTGCGCATCACCGTCAGGGCGACAAGTGGTGCATCTACCCGATGTACGACTTTGCGCACCCCATTCAGGACGCCATCGAGGGCATCACCTTCAGCCTGTGCAGCCTTGAGTTTGAGAACCACCGCCCGCTGTACGACTGGGTCATCACAAACCTGTTCGGCAAAGAGTTCCCCAAGCAGCGCGAGTTTGCCCGCCTGAATGTGACGAACACCGTCATGAGCAAGCGCTACCTGCGCGAGCTGGTCGAGAAGAACATCGTGGACGGCTGGGATGACCCCCGTATGCCCACCCTGTCCGGTCTGCGCCGCCGCGGCTACACGCCGACGAGCATCTTCAAGTTCGTCAGGGACGCCGGCATCTCCAAGGCGGACAACCTTGTGGATATGCGCCAGCTGGAGGCCGTGCTGCGCGCCGAGCTGGAACTGAACGCCCAGCGCCGCGTGGCCGTGCTGGAGCCTGTCAAGCTCATCATCGACAACTACCCCGCCGACCAGTGCGAGTATTTCGACCTGCCCAACAACCCGAACCGCGACGCGAACGATACCACCACCCGCCCCGTGGCCTTTACCAAGGAGCTGTGGATCGAGAACAGCGACTTCTTTGAGGTACCGCCGCCGAAGTTCAAGCGCCTGACGCTGGGCAGCGAGGTCCGCCTGATGGGTGCGTACCTTGTCCGCTGCACCGGCGTGGACAAGGACGAGAACGGCAAGGTCGTGGCCATCCACGCCGAGGCCGACCTTGAGACCCGCAACGGCAACCCCGCCGACGGCCGCAAGGTGCGCGGCACGATCCACTGGGTCAGCTGTGCGCACTGCCTTGATGCTGAGGTCGAGCTGTACGACAAGCTGTTCACCGAGGCCAACATGAACGGCATCCCCGATGATGCCGACTTCAAGGATTATCTGAACCCCGACAGCGTCAAGGTGCTGCAGGGTGCCAAGCTGGAGGAGAGCCTGAAGGACGCCAAGCCCGGCGACCGCTTCCAGTTCGTGCGCAACGGCTACTTTACGCCGGACAGCAAGCACGAGGGCGTCTACAACCGCATCGTCACGCTGAAGGACAGCTTTAAGCTGTAAGCCCTATATGCAAGACCCGGTCTGCCCTGAAAAATCGGAGCGGCCGGGCTTTTTTTAACAGGACGGAAAAAGGAGGAGTTCCGATGAGACGCATTATGCTTTTGTCTGCCGGGCTGCTGGCGCTGGGCCTTACGGCCTGCGGGGCTGCCGGGGCGGTGAATCCCGCCGCATCCCCTGCCGCACCGGCGCCCACTGCGCTGCCTGACGAAAACGCGCCTGAAATTTCTGAGCCTGCCGTTTCCGTTGAGCCTTACAGCGACCTGCGTTATCTGCCTTGGCTGGATGACTATGCCAAGCAGACCTATCAGCCAGACGAATACAACGCCTCTGACCTGTACACCTATACCTACAACACCGGCACCATCTTTGCGGGGGCCGAGGACGAAGCCGCCGCATTGCTGGAGGCGTGCAAAGACCCCGGTCTGGGTGTGCGCAGCTTGCAGGCGCGCGGCATCACCGGCAGGGGCGTGAACGTCGCCATTCTGGACCAGCCGCTGCTGACCGACCACCCCGAATTTGCCGACCGCATCGCCGCTTACTACGATACCGGCTGCGAGGGGGAGACCGCCTCGATGCACGGCCCGGCGGTAGCCAGCCTGCTGGCGGGCAAAACCATCGGCGTTGCGCCGGATGCCAACATTTACTATGCGGCCTGGCCTTCCTGGCTGAAAGACAGCCGCTATGCCGCGGATGCACTGGATTGGGTGCTGGAGCAAAACGAGGCGCTGCCCGAAGGTGAGAAGATTCGGGTCGTTTCCGTTTCGGCTGCGCCCGGTTCCGCCGATATGTTCCAGAACACCGACCTCTGGAACGCCGCAGCCGCCCGTGCCGAAGAAGCCGGGGTTCTGGTTTTGACCGTAGAGGGCGCAGGCACAAAACCGGACCGCCTTATGCCCTATCCTGCTGTCCTTGACCCAAACGCCCGGGATGACCCAGCCGCCTGTCGGGTCGGCTTTCCTGGCGAGGACGGTTCCTCGGTGTTTGCAAAAAATGCACTTGCTCTCCCCTGCTCTTACCGCACAACAGCCGAGGAATACACCGCCGGGCAGTTCGGCTACACCCACTACGGACAAGGCGGCCTGAGCTGGGGCATCCCCTACTGCGCCGGGGTAATGGCCATGGGCTGGCAGGTGGACCCCACCCTGACCGGCGATGAGATCATGCGGTATTTGCTTTCCACCGCCGCCACCGGCACGGATGGCAACTCCATTATCGACCCGGTACAGTTTATCCAAACGCTGCAGACCGAGCGCGGCGCATAGCAAACAGGCTGTCGATAAACCTAACGGGACGATTGCGAACTTTCGGCGGGTTTGTAGGGAACGGTCTTGACCGTTCCGTGCAGTCTAGCCAATAGTACGATATATCGGGAAATAGCGCGCCGTTCGGCGCGATTTTATGCGCTGCGCGCGGCCAGCGGTGCGGATGGGTCAAGACCCATCCCTACATTTCTACCCAAAAAAGGGCTTTTTCTACAAACTGAGCCGACCTCACAAAGAGGTCGGCTGTTATGTTTACTCCAGTCCCTTCGTTGCCTTGCAGCGTTTCAGCCAGCCGCCGCGCTTGTAGGTAAAGGATAAAAAGCAGCGAGGCCAGCCCCATGCTGAGCACAAGCGCCGTGTGTACCTGCCGGTCCACAGCCTCGGGGTCATGCGCGCCCCAGCTTTGGGCAATGACAACGCCCGCGCCGGGGCACGGTTTTGTGTGAATTTGCAACAAATCCGGCAATATCCATGCGATTTTATGCGAGAATTTTGCCGCGCCGGGCAGCTTTTTTGCGCAAAAGCAACGGCACAGCGTTGTGTGGTGCCGCAATTTGTTATTTCGCCCAACAATGCTATAGGGTTGCGGCAAATTTCGTGCATTTTTTGCATTGTTTTGCCGCAGCGATTGAAAAAAATAAATACCGTGGTAAACTAAGGGTAAGACAATGAGGGGTGGAGTGCCCCCAAAAATGAATTGTGGAGGATTTATTATGTTCGAGAAAATTCGCAACCTCAAGAACAAGAAGGGCTTCACGCTGGTGGAGCTGATTGTCGTTCTGGTTATTCTGGCCATTCTGGCCGCCCTGCTCATTCCCGCTCTGACCGGATACATTGACAAGGCAAACAAGGAAAAGGTCATTGTTGAGGCTCGCATGGTGGTTATGGCTGCGCAGACCGAGGCATCTTCCCTGTACGGCAAGGCTGGCGCAGGCAAGAATCTGTCTACAGCAACATCTGATTCCCTGAACGCTGCGGCTACTGAAGCTATCAAACTGGCGGAAATGAACAGTGATGAAGTTGGCGCGACTGCAACCTTAACTACTGACGGCAAGGTAAAGAAGGCAATTTATACTAATAATCTTTATAGCGTTGTATATGAGAATGGCAGCTATGATGTGTATGATGTCGATGCCTTGAAAGATCCGGCTGATGCAGGTAAAAAAACCGATTTAAACAAATTTATCCTTACTGTTGAAGGTTCCACCGAATCCGGTGTGGCCACTATTAAATAAGGGCTAACACTTAATGTTCATCCCGCTACTGTATCCGGTGGCGGGATTTTTTATGCTTTCCAAGCCTTCCCCCTTTGGGGGAAGGTGGCCCCGCAGGGCCGGATGAGGGGGAAGTTTTCCCAGCCCCCTCTGCCCAAGTTCCGGCTTGCATACCCCCGCAACAGCACATAACCTGCTGTGTTTTCGCCGCGCGGTTGACAAAGTATGACACATATTATAAAATAACAATATATAACCCGTCCGCTGAAAAATCCCACAGAAAAACGGAGGAAATAGTGTGTTCACAAATGTAAAAAGCAAAAAAGGCTTTACGCTTGTTGAGCTGATTGTCGTTTTGGTCATCTTGGCTATTCTGGCCGCCCTGCTGATTCCGGCACTGACAGGGTACATTGACAAGGCTAATAAAGAAAAGGTCGTTTCCGAGACCCGCATGCTGCACACCGCAATCCAAACCGAAATGAGCGCATTGTACGCAAAACCGGAGTGGAAGAAATTCAATCCTTCTCAGTTGAAGGCAGCTGTTCTCGCCGCTAAGACCTCTGACGACACAATCGTTATGCAGCGATACAACGACATTGTTGCTTTGTCAGAGCTTACCTCTCTTTCCAACGGCACAGGCGCTTTCGGTGCATATGTGACCGAGACCGGCAAAGTTGCCTCACTGGTGTACTATGACGGAAAAGGGTATGTAGGGCTATACCTTGCTCAAACACAAGAGTATCTTGCCTACACAAAAGATGCGGCACCATCTTATAGCTCCTATGCAAATGGATTCATCAACCTCACCACAGAATACAGTACATACAAAGACGAAAAATATTATAATCCCCTCATAAGCAAGGACATCATTTTACATACTATTTTTCAAAATCCTTCAAACTAAAATACTTTATAGACCTGTGCTTATAAACGGCGTTACACTACAGCAAAGAATCTCCATGTGCATTTCCCCGCCACCCTTACCCGGTGGCGGGATTTTTTGTGCCAGCCACCGCCGCCGCAATTCCTGCGCGGCGGCGGTGGTTTTTCTTTTGCGTTTAAGGGGGTTCTATGCTATAATGCCCTGTAAAGGAGTGATTTCATGTCGATCATATGGGAGCCGTGCGCTGCGGGGGCCCGGGTGCTGCGGGTGCTGGGGGACAGCCCCTGCCCTGCCGTGCCGGAAACCGTGGAGGGTCTGCCTGTCACCGAAATTGGGCCGTACTGCTTTGCCGACAAGCCGGTCAAGGCCGGGGCGCGGCACAGCGGGGCCGACACCCATGAGATCACCGGCAATTTTGTGGAGGAGGTCACCCTGCCCGACACGGTGCGCACCCTGCACAGCGCGGCGTTTTACAACTGCCGCCGCCTGCGCCGCCTCAGCCTTGGGGCCGGGGTCGAGGGGCTGGGCAGCGACCTGTTCACGAACTGCCGCAGCCTTGCGCGGCTGTGCCTGCGCGCCGCGCCCGATGCCCCCACCGGCCTGAAAAAGCTGCTGGGGGCCATCAGCGCCGACATTACCGCAGAATTTGACGGCGCACGGCTGTTTTACCCCGAATATTCCGAATTTCTTGATGAGAACACGCCCGCGCACATCTTCAACCATAGCATTGAGGGCGAGGGCTACCGGATGCGGCAATGCTTTACAGCGGCCGGTGCGGTGGACTACGCCGCGTTCGATGCGTCCTTTGCGCAGGCCTGTGTCGGCGAGGGCGAGGGTGCGCTCTGCCGGCTGGCGCTGGGGCGGCTGGTGCTGCCGTTTGCGCTGGGCGGGCAGGCCCGCGCCGACTATGAATTTTACCTGCGTGCCCACCCGGCGGCTGCGTTCCGCCTTGCCATCGACACCCGGGACGAGGCCGCCCTGCGGCTGCTGGTCGGCTTAGGCCTGCCCACCGCCGGGGCCGCCGCCTACTGCGCCCGCGCCGGTTGGAGCGCCGGGGCCGCAGTGCTGCTGGGCCGCGCCAAACGCGCGAAGAAATCATACAGCTTTGATGACCTGTAGCGCCGGTGCAGGGGTCGGCGGGGATGAATCCCTCCCCTACGGATTGACCGTAAAAGGGATTTTGCGGTAAGCTTCGGCGGGGTGAGGGCACCCCGCCCTACGCACAGATTTGATGTGGGGCCGTAGGGCGGCCAGCCCTCTGGCCGCCGCAGAGGGGGCAAGCCCCCTCCCTGCAAATCCCCCAAGCAAGGGGTATCCGCCGCAAGCCCGCGGGCCGGGCATGCCCGGCCCCTACATTCAGCAGTGAAAGAAGGTGTCTTAATGTCCAAGCATATCCAGACCCAGACCGAGTGGGAGCAGACCATGGCGCGGCGGGTGATGGAGCAGCTGCGCGGTGAGCTGTATCTGGACCAGCGCTACCTGACTGCGGCGCTGGGTGCGCTGCCCCCTGCCCCGCAGCAGGGCGGCGGCAGCTTTGCCACGGACGGCGGGCGGCTGTACTACCCCACCGCATGGCTGCTGGACACCTACCGCAAAAACCGGCGGTATCTGCCGCGCGCCTACCTGCACAGCCTGTTTCACTGCATCTTCCGCCATCTCTGGCTGCGGGATAAGCGCGACCCCGACCTGTGGGGCCTTGCCTGCGATATTGCGGTGGAAAGCACGCTGGACGCCCTGAACACCCCCGCCGCAAAGCGCCCCGTCGGCTGGGTGCGGCAGCAATGCTACACACAGCTGCGCGAGAAGTGCAAATTTTTAGCGGCAGGCCCCATCTACCGCGTCTTAGCACAGACCGACGCGGAGACCTTAAACAAATGGCAGCGGGAATTTTATACCGACAGCCACCGCCTGTGGCCTGCCGACCCTGACAGCCCCGCCGCCCAGATGCAGGGCAGGCAGTGGGAGGATCTGGGCCGCCAGACAGAGCTAAGCATGGACGAAAGCGGCCGCCGCGCCGGGCAGGACACCACCGCCCAGGCACTGCAGGCACAGCTGCAGGCCGGGCGCAGCCGCCGCACCTACAAGGATTTTTTGCGCCGGTTCGCCGTCTGGCATGAGGAGGCGCACCTTGACCCCGATGAGTTTGACCTTGGCTTTTACAGCTACGGCCTGCGCACCTATGGCAAGCTGCCGCTGATTGAGCCGCTGGAAAGCCGCGAGGTGAAAAAGATACGCGACTTCGTCATTGTTGTGGACACCAGCGAGTCCACAGCCGGTGAGCTGGTAAAGTCCTTCCTGAAAGAGACCTTTGCCCTGCTGACCAGTCAGGACAGCTTTTTCCGCAAATGCCGCATCCTTGTCATGCAGGCGGACAACGCCGTGCGCGAGGAAACATGGCTCACCGATCTGGACGCGCTGGACCGCTACACTGCCCGGTTCACGCTGGTGGGCGGCGGCGGAACGGACTTCCGCCCCGCGTTTGCCCGCATTGCCGAGCTGCGCCGCGAGGGGTCGCTGCGTGACTTGCAGGGCGTGCTTTATTTTACCGACGGCAAGGGCATCTACCCGGCCAAGCGCCCGCCGTTTGAGGTTGCTTTTCTGTTTTTGGAGGACGGCACCCCGCCGCCCGATGTGCCCCCCTGGGCCATGCGCCTTGTTTTGCAGCCGGAGGAGTTTACCCCCGACACCGACCCGAAAGGACGATGAGCTATGGATATTCAACGCGCCAAAGAGGAAATCAAACGCGCTGTGCAGGCGTATCTGGCAGCGGATGACACCGGCCGCCCGCTGATACCGCCCGTGCGGCAGCGCCCCATACTGCTGATGGGCCCGCCGGGTGTCGGCAAGACCCAGATCATGGAGCAGATCGCGCAGGAGTGCGATATTGCACTGGTGGCCTACACCATCACCCACCACACACGGCAGAGCGCTGTCGGCCTGCCCTTTATCCGGGAGCGGAATTTCGGCGGCAAGACCCGCAGCGTGACCGAGTACACGATGAGTGAGATCATTGCCAGCGTGTACGCTGCAATGGAGCGCACCGGCAAGCAGCACGGCATCCTGTTTATTGATGAGATCAACTGTGTCAGCGAAACACTGGCCCCCACAATGCTGCAGTTCCTGCAGTGCAAGACCTTCGGCAATCAGGCCGTGCCGGAGGGGTGGGTCATCGTGGCCGCCGGCAACCCGCCGGAGTACAACAAGAGCGTGCGGGAGTTTGACCTTGTAACGCTCGACCGTGTGCGGCGCATCGACATTGAGCCGAAGCTGAGCGTCTGGCAGGACTATGCCCGCGCCCACCGGCTGCACCCCGCCGTGACCGCCTATCTGGAGCTGCGCCCCCAGCACTTTTACAAGATCGAGACCGATGTGGACGGCGTGCAGTTTGTGACCGCGCGCGGCTGGGAGGATCTGTCTGCCTATCTGCAGGCAGCCGACACGCTGGGGCTGCCCGTGGACGAGGGCGTGATTGCCCAATACCTGCGCCACCCCGAGGTATCGCGGGATTTTGCCGCCTACTGGGTGCTGTACCGCAAATATCATCAGGACTACGGTGTCGAGGATATTCTGCAGGGCAAGCCGTTTGACGCCGTGGTTGCCCGCGCGATGGACGCCGGTTTCGATGAGCGCATCAGTCTGGTAAGCCTGCTGCTGGCGGGGCTGAACACCCGCTTTGCCGCCGCACGCGCCGCCGGCGCTGTGACGGACGCCTGCTACCAGCAGCTGCGCAGCTTTAAGCGGGCGCTGGGCCAGCAGACCGGGGCGGACCCCGCCGACCTGTTTGCCGAGCAGCGCGACCGCTACCGCGAGCGGCTGGAGGCTGACAAGAGTGCCGGCAGCCTGCTGCCCGATGAGGCCGCCGCCCGCACCCGTACCGTTGCCCTGCTGACAGCGTGGGGCCGCCAGCTTGACAACGGGCTGGACCCGGACGATGCGTTCGACACGGTGCGCAGCGGCTTCAACAGTCAGGTGCAGCGCCGCGAGGAGGCGGTTTCCGCCGCCGCGAACGCGCTGGAATTTGCCTTTGACTTTATGGAGCAGGCGTTTGAGGACGGGCAGGAGATGGTCGTCTTTGTCAACGAGCTGGCCCTTGGCCCCGACTCGGCCCCGTTTTTGGCCGAGAACGACTGCGAGCGCTTTGAGCAGTACAGCCAAAAGCTGCTTTTGCAGGGCGGCGAGGACGAGCTACTGGCCGAGCTGCAGCGGGATGATATACGCGCCGGGGAACATTCGGCGGAGTTTTAAGCGGGCGGCTGCATGAGTCTGCGGCAGGGTGCGCCCGGCTTAAAAAGTATTACTTTCCGTTATATTCTTTACTCCTACCGCAAACTTTGTTATAATAATTCTGATCCGGCTGAACATGGGGCGGGGCGTCGAGGACGCCGCCCCCTGCATCCCTGCCGGACAGTGTTATGAGGGGGTCATATTATGAAAGCTGTTATCACCGTTATCGGGCGGGACACCGTGGGTGTCGTTGCCAAGGTCAGCGCGGTCTGCGCCGAGCTGAACATCAACATCGAGGATGTCTCCCAGTCCATCATGCAGGATATGTTCTGCATGATCATGCTGGTGGACCTGAGCAAGGCCACTGCCGAGGCCGCCGCTGTGCGCGACCGCTTTACCGCGCTGGGCAAGGAGATGGGTATGCAGGTCACCGTGACCCGTCAGGAAGTCTTTGACGCCATGCACACGATTTAAGGGGGCTGCGCTATGAGGATCATCAACAGCCGCGACATTATGGAAACGATCGAGATGCTCACCGCTGAGAATCTCGATGTCCGCACCGTCACGATGGGCATCAGCCTGCTGGACTGCATCGACCCGGACCCTGACAGGGCGTGCGAGAAGATCTACAACAAGATCACCCGTCTGGCGGGCAATCTCGTCCCTGTTGTGAACGGTATCAGCGAGGAGTACGGCATCCCCATCGTCAACAAGCGCATCAGCGTAACGCCCATTGCCATGCTGCTGGGCGCCGCGCCCGATGCCGACCCTGTGCAGTACGCCAAAACGCTGGACCGCGCAGCCAAGGCTGTGGGGGTCAACTTCATCGGCGGCTTCGGCGCGCTGGTGCATAAGGGCTTTTCTGCGGGTGACAAGCGGCTGATCGCCGCGATCCCCCGCGCGCTGGCAGAGACCGATATTGTATGCTCCAGCGTCAATATTGGCTCCACCAAGTCCGGCATCAATATGGATGCCGTACGCTTGATGGGCGAGGTCGTGCGCGAGACCGCCGAGCTGACGAAGGACAACATGTGCATGGGCGATGCCAAGCTGGTCGTCTTCTGCAATGCGCCCGAGGACAACCCGTTTATGGCGGGCGCGTTCCACGGCGCGGGCGAGCCGGACTGCGAGATCCATGTCGGCGTTTCCGGCCCGGGTGCCGTGCGCGCCGCGCTGGCCAAGCTGCCGAAGGACGCCCCGATGGACGAGGTAGCCGAGCTGGTCAAGCGCACCGCCTTCAAGATCACCCGTCTGGGCCAGCTGGTGGCAAACCTTGCCAGCGAGCGGCTGGGTGTGCCGGCCGGTATCATTGACCTGTCGCTGGCACCCACGCCCGCCATCGGCGACAGCGTGGCGAACATTCTGGAGGAGATGGGCCTGGAAAGCTGCGGCTGCTGCGGCACCACGGCCTGCCTGGCCCTGCTGAACGATGCTGTCAAGAAGGGCGGCGTCATGGCGTCCAACCATGTGGGCGGCCTGTCCGGCGCGTTTATCCCTGTATCCGAGGATGACGGCATGATCAACGCCGCCAACTGCGGCAGCCTGACGCTGGAAAAGCTTGAGGCCATGACGGCCGTCTGCTCGGTCGGCATCGACATGGTGGTCATCCCCGGCGACACGAGCGCCGAGGTCATCAGCGGCCTGATTGCGGATGAGGCCGCCATCGGCATGGTGAACAGCAAGACCACTGCTGTGCGCGTTATCCCCGCCATCGGCCACAAGGCCGGCGATGTGCTGGACTTCGGCGGTCTGCTGGGTCACGCGCCCATCATGCCGATCAGCCAGTACAGCCCCGCGGTCATGATCCACCGCGGCGGCCGCATCCCCGCCCCGATGCAGGCGCTGAAAAACTAAAGCAGTAAAGGCAGCGCCCATGCCGGGTTTTGGCATGGGCGCTTTTTGTGATATGATCAGGAGGACAAATCGTAATTTGAGGAGGTTGTTGTATGGATATAATAATTTCACTACTTATAGTATCGGTTCTTATCGGAATTCCAACATGGTTAATTGTTCACACTGTGAACAAAGCTGATAAAAGCACGATTATTTATTCACCAGAAGAAGTGACGAGAAGACTTCGCAAAGGATTCTATTTGTCATTTTGGGGGATGGATTTGTTATTTGGAGCGATTCCTTCGTTTGTTCTTATACTTTGCGACCTCCCTACGGTTTTTCAATTTATTGTTCCGGCTGTAGCATTTATCGTTGGATTTATCATGTTTTTTATTGGAAGAATTCAGGTCGGGCTAATGACCAGATACATTAATTTTTGCAACAGAGAGCGAACAGAATTTGAGGAATGGGTTTTGCAAGCTATGCTGGGCATCGAGGAAGCGGCCATGAGAAGAAATGGAATAAATGTCATAACAAAAGTAATTCCTGGTGTTACAGATGATATGCTTTCAGCCATGAATAGTACAGGTATCATCAGTGGTTATATGGAAGTCGGAAGAGTTTACACCGGAAAAAATATATTAAAAAATCACTGGCCAATAATTAGTATTATAGTGGCAATTCTAATCTCTATTGTAATTACTGTAACAAGATGATTTTTATAGGCAGAAAAAATTAGGAGAAGTGAGGAATATGCAGAAAAGAGACTTAATCCAAGCGAATGCTTCATTAGAAAATCTACGACAGAACTTGGACATGAAGGATATTGCAAAAGAAATATTACTTGAGGAGAATTATAATAAATTTATAATATCATACAAATTCCAGTTTGTAAGGATAAGCGGGTACTTATGGCAAAACTGCGGGCCGGGCATGCCCGGCCACTACATGGTGACGATGCGTAAGCCGGATATGGCGTTAAGGTTGGCGGGCCGCCTGTATGCGGCCCCTACAAATAGGCGGAAGGTTTACGACAAGGAATGTGTAGAGGGCGGCGTCCTCGACGCCCCGCGAAGGGGGCAGGATTTTCCCCTGCGGATGAACCGTGAAAGGGATGCGGCGGTAAGTCGCGGGTCCCGCTTCAGCCGCGCATAAACTCCCGCATCCCCGCACATACTCTTCCACAAAGGAGGGTATCATCCATGTCTTGTTTCAAAAAGCTTTTACTTTTGCTGGCCATTATCGGCGGCATCAACTGGGGCATCTACGGCATCTGGGGCTTTAACGCCGTGGGGTGGCTGTTGGGCGGCAGCATGAGCTGGCTGTCCCGCACCGTGTTCATCATCGTCGGTGTATCGGCGGTCTGTCTGATCCCCGGGCTGTTCATGCCAGACCCCAAAACCGCAGAATGATAAAACGGGAGCAGCTTTCCGCCGCTCCCGTTTTACTTATATGATCCGCTGCATATCCAGCTTGCTGCGGCGGGTGTTCATGCCGATGCTCAGCACAATGCCGATGCAGAGATACATCATGACCACGCTCGACCCGCCTGCCGAGAAGAACGGCAGCGTCACGCCGATGACCGGCAGCACCTGCAGATTCATGCCCAAGTTTATCACACACTGCAGAAACAGCGCTGCAAAGATGCCGACACAGATATTGCAGCCCAGCGCATCGGGGCAGCGCAGCCCGGTCTGCAGCGTGCGCAGGCAGAGCGCCAGCAGCAGCACCAGAACCGCCGCCGCGCCGAGGAACCCCAGCACATTGGCAAGATACGCAAAGATAAAATCGTTCCATGCGTTCGGCACAAAGATATGCTCGCCGGAGAACAGCCCCTGCCCCGTCAGCCCGCCGGTGCCAATGGCCATTGCACCCTTGTTCTGCTGGTAGGTGATGTCCGCCAGCGCGGGATCGTCCGGCGTCAGCACCGCCAGAATCCGCTTGAACTGGTAACCCTTTAAAAGCCCGGGGCGCAGCGCCAGCAGCGCCGCACCGCCCACGATGCCCGCTGCCAGCCCGCCGGCCGCCAGCCAGTGGGACAGCCCGCCCGCATACAGCATAATAAACCCGATGCCCAGAAATACCAGCGCCGTGCCGTCATCCCCCTGAATGTGGATGGCCGCAACGGGCAGCAGTATGTGCAGCAGCACAAGCAGCAGGTTCCGCGGCCGGTTCACCTGCCCGCGCACCCTGCTCAAATGCAGCGCCAGCGTCAGGATAAAGCTGATTTTCGCCAGCTCGGCGGGCTGAAAGGTCATGCCGCCCACACGGTACCAGCTGTAGTTGGAGGTGCCGCCCGCGTCATAGCCGATCGTCAGAAGCCCGGTGTTGACATTGTGCAGAAAGAGGGTGGGCAGCACCAGCCCCCACGCCACCACGCCATGCAGCGGCCAGGCCCGCGCCAGCGCATGGTAGTCTGCCGTGGAAAATATAGCGGCAAGCATCATCCCCAGCAGGCTGGCAATAAGCTGGACCGAGGCCTTGTTATTGGAGCCAAGCTGCGTCTGGCCAATGGACACCAGCACCACAACGCTGAGCACTGAACAGGCCGCACAGAGCAGCAGCATAAACAGATCTACCCGGCGCAGATACCGGCGTATAAGCGGATACATAGGCGGCCTCCCTCCCCTGCAGATACTTTGTAACTGTAAGTATTATACCGCATCGCGGCAGATCTTGCCAAGTTACAGATTAAATTTTACAAATCGGGATTTCTGTACTATAATATATATGAGTGCGGCCATCGCTTTATTCGGCCGCAGGCAGGGAGCGTACCTATGCAGGAATTTGTGACCCATTCGCGGGAGGAAACCGTTGCCGCCGGCCGCGCGCTTGCCGGGACACTGCCCCCGGGCGCGCTGATCGCGTTCACCGGCGGGCTGGGCGCGGGCAAAACCGCGTTCTGTCAGGGCATTGCCGAGGGGCTTGGCTGCACCGACCCGGTGTCCAGCCCGACCTTTGCCATCGTCAACTATTACCGCGGCCCGCGGCCCTTCGCGCATTTTGACCTCTACCGCATCCATACCGAGAATGATCTGGCCGCCGCCGGGTTCTATGACTACCTTGACATGGGTGCCGTGGTCGCCTGCGAGTGGAGCGAGAACTGCGCCGAGCTGCTGGCGCTGGAAAATCCCATCAAGATCCACATTGAACGGGTGGACGAAACGACGCGGAAGATTACGATACAATAAAGCCTTCCCCCGAGGGGCTGCGCCCGCAGGCGCGTGTCGGAGTGCAACCGCCGTAGGCGGCACTTGGCACGGAGACTGAAGCTGTCACCGAAGGTGACTGATGAGGGCGGAGTTTTCCTCTGCAACCCATTTACGGGCAATCACGGCGCACTCGCCCCTCATCCGCCCTCGGGCGGGGCCTCGGGCACCTTCCCCCAAGGGGGAAGGCTCTATACTCTATTACATTTTTAAACAGGTGATCCTATGAATATCCTAGCTGTAGATACCGCTGGAAAAACAGCGGCCGTGGCCGTACTGCGGGACGATACCCTGCTGTATGAGGCACAGTGCAACAACGGCCTGACCCACAGCGAGACGCTGCTGCCGATGATCGACACGGCGCTGAAAGCCAGCGGCCTGACGATGGGCGAACTGGATGTGCTGGGCGTCACGAACGGCCCCGGCAGCTTTACCGGGCTGCGCATCGGGCTGGCCGTCATCAAGGGGCTGGCACTGCCGCGTCAGCTGCCCTGCGCAGGGGTGTCCACCATGGCTGCGCTGGCCTGGGGCCTTGCGGGCGAGGGGACGGTCATCGGCGCGCAGGATGCCCGCCGCGGGCAGGTCTATTGGGGCGCGTTTGACCTTGCAAGCCACCGCCGCCTGACCGAGGACGCCGCCGCACCGGTCACAGAGCTGGAAAATTTTGTTCAAAGCTGTAAAAAACCGCTCTTTTTTGTTGGCGATGGCGCGACTTTGTGTTACAATACATATAAGAGTGTTCCGGGCGTGGTCTGCACGCCCCCTGCCCTGCAGGTTTTGCGGGGCGCGGGCGTGGCGCTGGCCGCCAAGGCCCTTTGGGAGAACGGCGAATGTGTGCCGCCTGCGGCGCTGCTGCCGGACTACCACCGGCTGAGTCAGGCCGAGCGTGAGCGCGCGGAACGGGAAAAAACAAAAGGGGCATCAGAATGAAATTTGACAAACCGATCGCACTGGCTGCCGACCACGGCGGCTATGAGCTGAAAGAGGCCATCAAGGCCCATCTGGACGAGCTGGGCATCGCCTATATGGATTTCGGCACCGACTCCACCGCCAGCGTAGACTACCCTGACTATGCCGTCAAGGGCTGCCGGGCCGTGCAGGACGGCAGCTGTGCGCTGGCGATCCTTTGCTGCGGCACCGGCGTGGGCATCTCGATGTGTGCCAACAAGATGAAGGGCATCCGCGCATGCTGCTGCAGCGATACCTTCAGCGCAGAGCTGACCCGCCGCCACAACAATGCCAACGCCCTGTGCATGGGCGGCCGCGTTGTGGGCGCAGGCCTTGCCTGCAAGATCGTGGACGCCTTCCTGAACGCTGAGTTTGAGGGCGGCCGCCACCAGACGCGCATCGACAAGATGATGGCGCTGGAGAACCTCTAAGTTTCACATTGCCTGCCCTGCAGGCTGAATAATTTTGAATTGCAAGGAGATCCTACCATGAGCGTTGTTGAAATTGTTGACCATCCCCTGATCCAGCACAAAATCAGCCTGCTGCGTGACCGCAGCACCGGCACCAAGGAGTTCCGTGATCTGGTAAGCGAGATTGCGATGCTGCTCTGCTATGAGGCCACCCGCGACCTGCCGACCGAGGAGGTCGAGGTCGAGACCCCCGTGGCTCTGGCCCGCACCAAGGTTCTGGCCGGCCGCAAGCTGGCGCTGGTCCCCATCCTGCGCGCCGGTCTCGGCATGGTGGACGGCATGCTGAACCTGATCCCCGCTGCCAAGGTCGGCCACATCGGCATGTACCGCAACGAGGAGACGCTGGTGCCGGTCGAGTACTACTGCAAGCTGCCCAGCGACATCAATGAGCGCGAGGTCTTTGTTCTGGACCCGATGCTGGCCACCGGCGGCAGCGCCTGCGACGCCATCGGCCAGATCAAGAAGCGCGGTGCCAAGCACATCAAGTTCATCGGTCTGGTTGCTGCTCCTCAGGGCCTGAAGGCTCTGCATGAGGCCCACCCCGATGTGGACATCTATGTCGGCGCACTGGACGAGAAGCTGAACGAAAACGGCTACATCATCCCCGGTCTGGGCGATGCCGGTGACCGTATCTTCGGCACGAAGTAAGATCGTACAAAAACAGGGTCGTGAACCACAGCGGTTCACGACCCTGTTTTTTTGTCTGATGCTTTATCTGCCGACCACCGTGTCAGCCGCAAGGATCGCATCGTTCTGCTCCTTGTACTTAGCGGCGGTCTCCTCGTCGAGCAGATAGACCGTGACCGGGATGACCGCGCTTGCGACCGACTCATCGTAGGTCTCATAGTACAGGTCGATGAAGGCCTTGCCCTGCAGCATGGCGCCGCCGGTGTCCGCCGCGTAGGCGTAGCCATAGACAAAGCGGCCGTCATCGCTGGTGATGTACATCAGCGAGCCGTAGGGAATGACGGCGGGGTTGACTGCGACCGTGCCGTAGGTCAGGCGGCGGCCGCTGGCCCCCTTGGCCGTGGCGGACGCCGAATAGCCTGTCGAGCGCTGCCCCGTGTAGACCTCGGCAACGCCCTCTGCCGGGGCGCCGTCCACGATCTCAGGGCCGACAAACTGCGACACAGGCACCTGCTCGCCGTAGATCTTCTGCACGGTAGGCACCATGCCGATCTGTGTCTCACGGCCGGTCTCCTCGGTTCCGGTCCATGCACCGTCCACCCAGATTTCCCGGTAGCTGACGGTGTCCAGACCGTCACTGCCCTGCTGCACGGTGACGGTATTCTCCGGCCGGCGGTAGAACAGGCTGGAGGGGATCTCCTCCAGCTCGGTGGGGATGACCTCGTTCTGCGTGTAGTCCACATAGCTGACCCGCTGCAGCGTCAGGGTCTCTCCCTCGGGGACCTGCTCCCCCGGCGCGCAGCTGAGGATATCGTCCTCCGTCCAGGTCAGCCCGGCCTGCGCCAGCAGCTCTGCCGCCGTTGCGCCGGTGGTGATGATCTCCTGCGTGGTGCCGTCCGCCGTGACCGGCACGGTGTAGGCGCGCAGGATGTCAAGCCGGGTGCCGTCATCGGTCTGGGACCAGATCGCCTTGTCATTCTCGCCCAGCGGCGGCGTTTCAGCCTGCCGCAGCACGGTGGCAAGGTCGGTGGCCGCCGTCAGGATGCGCACGCGGCCGCCGTGGGTGTCGGTGACCGTCGTGAAATGCAGTGCCGACCCGGTAAACCCGATCGAGAGCGCCAGCGCCGCACCACCGCCCAGCAGCGCCCCCCATTTGGGGACGAGCAGCGCCGCCGCGCGGAGGATATGCTCTTTGGTTTTCCGTGATAAAGCCATAGAAACTCCTTGCAGAATCACACAAAAAGTGCCGACCCGGCCAGCGGATCGGCACCATAAATGCTGGGGTAAAAGCTTTTGCTGCGCAGCAGAAATCAGCGCTTGCTGAACTGGGGAGCGCGGCGGGCAGCCTTCAGACCGTACTTCTTACGCTCCTTCATACGAGGATCGCGGGTCAGGAAGCCGGCCTTCTTCAGGGTGGCGCGCAGCTCAGGGTTGAACTGCAGCAGGGCACGGGACAGGCCGTGGCGGATAGCGCCAGCCTGGCCTGCGCAGCCGCCGCCAACCACGTTGACGACGACATCGAACTTGCCCTCGTTCTCGGTCAGGACCAGGGGGCTGTTAGCGAGCAGCTTCAGGGTCTCCAGACCGAAGTAATCGTTGATGTCACGACCGTTGATGGTCATCTTGCCGGTGCCGTTGTAAACGCGAACGCGGGCAACGGAATGCTTACGACGGCCGGTGCCGTAGAAATAAGGTTTGGTTTCGTACATCTTCTATTGCCTCCTCACTCAAATCTCAACAGCTTCGGGCTTCTGAGCAGCATGGGCATGGTCAGCAGCCTTGTAGCAGTGCAGGCGGGTCATAGCCTTGGCGCCGATGGTGTTAGAGGGGATCATGCCCTTGACAGCGTAGGTCATGGCCTTGTCGCTGTTCTCAGCCATCAGGGTCTTGTACTGGGTCTCCTTCAGGCCGCCGATCCAGCCGGAATGAGTGCGATGGAACTTCTTCTCCAGCTTCTTGCCGGTCAGGACAGCCTCATCGCAGTTGATGATGATGACATTGTCACCGCAGTCAACATTGGGGGTGAAAGTGGTCTTGTTCTTGCCGCGCAGGATGACAGCAGCCTTGGCAGCAACGCGGCCGAGGGGCTTGCCGGCGGCGTCGATCACATACCACTTGCGGTCAGCCATTTCAGCGGGCTTAGCGAGAGTCGTGCTCATAGTAGGGACCTCCATTGATAAATTAACACGTCCGTCTTGTAACGGTATTTAACAGCGCCCGGCGGGGCGCTTTTTCGCGCAAGTGTGATTATAGCAGAAAAGCCGTGCAGAGTCAACGGTTTTTGGCAAGAATTTTAATTTATTCCGTGCTTGCTCTCAAACGCTTGCAAATGCTCTTGTTTTCTCTTGTTTTCAAAGTTCCTATTTTCAGAAATTTTTACGCAGCGGCGTGATGCGCTCCTTGCCTTCCCCCGCGAGGGAAGCCTTTTTGCGCCAACAAAAAGCCGCCCTGCGGCTGCAGGGCGGTTGGTTTGCTTTTACTGCTTGATCGCATTGACAACGCGATTCAGGTCATGCTCGTCCTCGCAGACGATCTTGACGGGGTGGCTGTAATCCAGGCTCATCATGCCCAGAATGCTCTTTGCATCGGCAATGCTGCCCTTCATGTCATGCACGCCGACATCGTTATAGCACTTGGCGGCAGCAGACACGATTCCCTTGACCTCAGTAAAATTGGAAACCTTGACTTGTTTCACCATAATAAATGACCTCCGAATTATTCCCACACAACAGGCCGCATCTTCAGCACCGGTGTCCGGGGCGGAACCGGGCGTGCAGCCCTGCGGTAAGGAGGTGAGCCACCATGCTCTATCCGCTCCTTACATTGTGCATTATAGCACAATTATGTGCCTCCGCTTTGTTCATAATGCACAAAGCGAATTTTTTCCATTTCCTGCACAAAAGAGAAAATCCTTCATTTTTGGCTTTTGGTCAGAATGACAGCTTTTGGCTGTGCCGGGGGTCATTCGTTCACATTATTTATGTTTTTTAAGTTATTTTTTTATGTTTTCTGAAAGTATTTGTCGTTTTCTGATGCCAATGTATGACATATCCCGCAATAATTCAGGCACCGTGCAAATTCGCGTGCAACAATTGTATATGTTTATGCCGGTTTAGTATCAGTTTTGCTGGGGCACGCCCTTCATGGTCAGGGCAATGCGCTTTTTGCCGGTATCCACGCTCAGCACTTTGACGCGCACGATGTCGCCCACCTTGAGCAGCTCGCGCGGGTGCTTGATGAATTTATCGCTGATCTGGGACACATGGACAAGGCCGTCCTGATGCACGCCGAGATCGACAAAGGCACCGAAGTCGATGACATTGCGCACGGTGCCGGTCAGCTCCATGCCGGGCTTGAGGTCGTCCAGCCCCATGACATCGCTGCGCAGCAGGGGCTTGGGCAGGCTGTCGCGGACATCGCGGCCCGGCTTGCAGAGTTCGGCCACAATATCGTTCAGGGTCGGCTCGCCCACGCCCAGCAGCGCGCAGAGGGTCCCGGCGCCCTTGGCCTTGACGGCGCCGGGCAGCCCCGCCAGACGGTCGGTGCCGATCTCCGCGGCCGTGTAGCCGCAGGCGTCCAGCAGCGCCTTGGCAGCCGCGTAGCTTTCGGGGTGGACGGCGGTCGCATCCAGACGGTTCTTGGCCTCGGGCAGCCGCAGGAAGCCCGCGCACTGCTCATACGCCTTGGGGCCGAGGCCCTTGACCTTTTTCAGCTGGGCGCGGGAGGTGAACGCCCCCTCCTCCTCACGCCATGCCACGATGTTTTTGGCCGTGGCCGCGCTGACACCCGCCACGCGGCGCAGCAGCGGCGCAGAGGCGGTGTTCAGGTCCACGCCGACACTGTTCACGCAGTCCTCGACCACGCCGTCCAGCGTCTCGTTCAGCCGCTTCTGGGGCATGTCGTGCTGGTACTGGCCGACGCCGACCGCCTTGGGGTCGATCTTGACCAGCTCGGCCAGCGGGTCCTGCAGGCGGCGGGCGATCGACACGGCGCTGCGCAGGTTGACATCATACTGCGGGAACTCCTCAGCGGCCAGCTTGGACGCCGAATAGACCGAGGCACCGGCCTCGCTGACGACCATATACTGCAGGTGCAGGTTCTTTTCCTCGGCCAGCTCGCGGATGACCTCGGCGGCAAACTCCTCGGTCTCATGGCCGGCCGTGCCGTTGCCGATGGCCATGACCTCAACACCGTTGTTCAGAACCATCGCCTTGATGGTCTTTTTTGCCTGATCCACCCGCTTGAACTCGGGCACAGGGTAGACGACATTCGTGTCCAGCACCTTGCCGGTGGGGTCCACGACCGCCACCTTGCAGCCCATGCGGTAGCCGGGGTCCAGCCCCATGACCGTTTTGCCGCGGATGGGCGGCTGCAGCAGCAGCTGGCGCAGGTTATCGCCAAAGACCTTGATCGCACCCTCGGCGGCAGCAGCCGACAGCTCGCTGCGCAGCTCGTTTTCAAGGCTGGGGTGGATCAGGCGGCTGTAGGCATCGCGGGCGGCGGCATCCACAACCGCCGCGCTGGCACCGCCGGTCTTTTTGCGGGCAAACATCCAGCTGACGATGCCCGCTGCGCGCTCGGCATCGACTTGAATGCCGACCTTCAGAAAGCCCTCGCGCTCGCCGCGGTCCAGCGCCAGCACACGGTGGCCGGGGATCTTGTTCAGCGGCTCGGCAAAGTCGTAATACTGGGCGTAGACGCTGTCCTCATCCTTGGCCTTGGCGCTGGCGATGCGGCCAAACGCGCGGTAGTAGCGGCGCAGCTCGGCGCGGCAGGCGGCATCGTCGGAGACAGCCTCGGCAATGATGTCCTGCGCACCTGCCAGCGCAGCGGCGGCATCGGGCACCTCATCATTCAGGTACGCGGCGGCGGCCTTTTCGGGGTCGAACGCGGCGTCCTGCTTGAAAATCGCATCGGCCAGCGGCTGCAGGCCGCGCGCCTTGGCAATGCTGGCACGGGTCTTGCGCTTGGGCTTGTAGGGGCGGTAAAGGTCCTCGACCTCGGCCAGCGTTTTGGCCTTGGTCAGGGCAGCGGTCAGCTCGGGCGTCATGGCACCCTGCTCGGTGATGGAGGAGGTGACCTCCGCCTTGCGCTTATCGAGGCCGCGCAGATATTCCAGACGGTCGCCCAGATCGCGCAGCACCTGATCGTCCATCGAGCCGGTGGCCTCCTTGCGGTAGCGGGCGATGAACGGAATGGTATTGCCCTGATCGATCAGCTCGATCGCGCCCTGCACATTTTTGACGCTCAGGTTCAGTTCTTGTGCTAATTGTTCAGCATGGTTTGGCATGGGTGGGTTCCTCTCTTGTCAGGTTTATACAATATCTGTTATCACGCTTTTATTTTGCTCTGTAGGGAGGGGTCTTGACCCCTCCGTTGAAACTTGGCGGCTAGCACCGCACTGCCCGGAGCGGTCAAGACCGCTCCCTACAAATCGCACCGGAAGGTTCAGTGCTATGAAAAAGCGGCAAAGTCCCTCCGGCAGCTTACGCCTGCTGCCGCTTTGCCCTCTTTCTTAAAATCAGCAGGTATATTCCATACGCCGCCAACCCCGCCACACTCATAATGGCCGATACCTTCAGCCCCGGCGTATGGTAGGTGAACTCCACCTCATTCTCCCCGGCGGGCACATACACGGCCATCATGCCGTTATCGACCTTTTCGATGGCGGCAGGCTCGCCGTTGACAGCGGCGGTGAAGCCATCGTCATAGGGCACGCTGAAAAGCACCAGCGCATCGGTATCATAGGCGGTTTTGGCGGTAAAGCCGGTTCTTGTGGCGGTAAACTCCGCCACGGCGGCCTCGCGGCGGGCGGCACAGTCGGCGGCGTAGGCCTCCTCGCTGCGGCGGGTCAGCTCCTCATCCGGCAGGGGGCGCAGCAGGGCGCCGAAGGCCGAGATCTGATCCTCATCCAGCAGCAGGGCGCGGCAAAGGATCTGGGCGCACTCCTCCTCCCCCACCCGGTCCAGCTGGTCGGCGGTCACATAGTAGTCATAGGTAAAGCCCATCGGCACCCAGTTTTCATTCTCATAGATCACATAGGCATCGGTCTCGGCGTATTTTGTCCAGCCGGGCAGGGCCTGTGCCTCCCAGTCGCTCACCTTGTCCCGGGCGGTCAGCGTATAGCGCACGCTCAGCAGGCCGCGCAGTGCATAGTTGGCAGCGTCTGGCTTGGAATTGACATCGCGCTTGACGCCCACAGCGGGGTAAAACTCCATGATGCTCGGGGCTACGGTCGAGTTGAAGAACTGCAGGCAGCTGCGGTCGAACCACAATCCCAGATTGTTGTGCGCGCCGTAGGCATCGATCCGGTAGAAGGCATCGTCCGGCAGGGCGGCCGCGACCGCATCGGCGGAGTCATATGTCTCGGCAATAAGGTTGCCGTCCACATCCCACTGGGCGTATTTCGTCAGGGAGAGATGCAGCGAGCCGTACACAAGGCTGAAGCCCAGCACACCGGCCAGCAGGACCTGGCTCCACTGCCGCTTGCGGCGGCAGAAATGCCAGAGCACCCCAAAAAGGACGATGCCCAGCACCGTCACGCCGAACAGCGCCCAGAACCGGGCAGGCTCCTCCAGCACGCCAAGGCAGAAGCTGGCATCACTGTCCTTGTTGGGCAGCACGGCAAAGACCGCCGCCGTCAGCGTGATGAAGGTCGTCAGCCCAAAGGCGCGCGGCAGGCTGCGCGCGGCCAGGGCCGGGCGGGAGAGCAGGCAGCAGGTGGCACCGCACAGCACAAGGATCGGCATATAGTACCATCGCGCGTAAAAGCTGGAATTAAGGGCGTAGAACGCGCTGTTCAGCACCGGCACAAAGGCGCAGACCACGCAGACCTTTAAAATACGGGTGAAGGGGTGGCGGTCCTGCGTGCGGCAGAAGGCCAGCCCGCCCGCAGCGCCCACCAGCGGCAGATAGGCCGTCAGGCTTGTATGCTTGAGGATGCCCTCCTGAAACATATCCTTGAAATAGGGCGCGTCCGGCATCAGAAAGGGGCTGTAAAAAATAGCGCCGTACTGCTGGGATTTGCCGTAGAACAGGTAGCCGTACCCGGTAAACGGGTCGATGGTGCGCGGGTTCTGCAAAAGCGAAAGCCCGGCGGGCAGCAGCAGCAGACAGCCGCACGCGCAGCCGAGCGCCGTCTCCCACGCAAGGGCGGCAAAGCGGCGCAGGCCGATCCTGTACCGCCGCCCTGCGACCATACAGAAGAAATAGATGATGAGGAACACCGCCTGCCCGGCAAAAAAGAAATAGTTGTTGAGCAGGTTGAGCGCGACCCAGAACGGGAAGTGCCCCTTTTTGCCGTCGATGGCGGCGTCATCCAGCGCGGCCAGCAGATAGGGAAAGAGCGCCACAACATCCAGAAAGTGGTTGAAGAAGATGTTGTAGATGCTGAACCCCGAAAACGCATACAGACAGCCGGCCAGCATCGACCAGCCTTCCTCCCGCACCCAGCGGCGCGCCCAGAGGTAGGCACCGCCGCCGGCCACCGCCATTTTCAGGCAGAGCAGCGGCACCATCGCCCACGGCATGAGCCGCGCAGGCACTGCCAGCGACAGCCAGAAAAACGGGCTGCCCAAAAGATAGAACGAGTAGGAGTTCACAAACCCGCTGCCCAGATCGGTAGCCCAGCTGAAGGTGCCGCCCTGCTTGACAAAGGCGTTGGCGTACTGGTAAAAGTTGATCTGCTGGTCGTTAAAGTCCCCTGCATAGTGGAAATACCCGCCGCCTGCAGCCGCATCTATGATGCAGTGCGGCAAAAACAGCAGCACCGCTGTTAAAAAGCAGAGCGCGAACACCCGCCAGTAATTCGATTTTGTATCAGATTTTTTCATAGTACCCTTTATGGGGCCTCACATTTCAAAAAGTTGTGGTATACTGAAAGCAACCCCAGTATACCACAAACCGGAGGTCAAGTGAAGATGAAAACCTATCCGTTCAGTGCGCTGTTCAGCCGCATGAAATACATTACACGGTGGAGCCTGATGCGCAGCACCCGGGCCGAATCGCTGAGCGAGCATACCGCCGATACGGCGATGCTGGCGCACACGCTCTGCCTGATCGGCAAAAGCTGCACCGGCACCGGCGCAGCCCTGCGGCCCGAGGTTGTGGCCACAGCGGCTGTCTACCACGATGCGCCGGAGATTCTGACCGGCGACATGCCCACGCCCGTCAAGTACAAAAACGATGCCCTGCGCACCGCCTACAAGGCTGTGGAGCATGAGAGCGCCCGCGTTATGGCCAGCCTGCAGCCTGCTGAGCTGCAGGCCGAGACGCAGGCCTGGCTGACCGGCAGCGTGCTGAACGATGCCGAGCGCAAGATTTTAAAGGCGGCAGACCGGCTGTCGGCCATCATCAAGTGCATTGAGGAGGACCGCGGCGGCAACCGCGAGTTTGAGGCCGCCCGCACCCAGCAGATGGACGCCCTGCACGCCATGAACTGCCCCGAGGCAGAATATTTTATCGCGCACATGCTGCCCTGCTATGAGCAGAATCTGGACGAATTGACAAGAGGACGGTTCTGACTGCCTGCGGGGCGTCGGGGACGCCGCCCCCTACAAACCATCCTGTAGGGGAGGCATTTATGCCTCCCGGGCCGTTTGCGGCAGCGGGAACGCGCACGGGAGGGATGAATCCCTCCCCTACTGTAATTTGTACACCGCATCGATCAATGTGTCCACATCGGTAAAATGCTCCAGCATCGAGCAATAGCGCCGCAGGGCGGCGGCCCCGCGCAGACCCTTCATATAGTGCATGGCCTGGCTGCGGGCCTGCGGCATGGCGGCCCACTCGCCCTTTTCCTCGCACATTTCATAGATCTGCGCACGCAGGGTGCTCATGCGCTGGTTCAGCGTCGGCTCGGGCGGGCGCTCCTCGCCCAGAATCGCCGCGCGGACCTGCTCAAACAGCCATGGGTCACCCAGCGCGCCGCGGCCGATCATAACGCCGTCACAGCCGGTAGCCTTTAACAATGCAACCGCGCCATCGGCATCGGTCACATCGCCGTTGGCCAGCACCGGAATGGACACCGCCTGTTTAATGGCCGCGATCGCCGCCGTGTCGATGGGTGGGATATACATCTGCTCCCGCGTGCGTCCGTGTACGGCGATGAGATCCGCGCCGTTGGCCTCGACCTGCTTTGCAACCTCCACGCCGGTCAGGTGGTCGGCGTCCCAGCCGATGCGCATCTTGACGGTCAGCGGGGTATCCTCTCCCAGCGCCCGGCGGGCGGCGGCAACCATCTGCCCGCAGAGCGGCGGGTCGAGCAGCAGCTTACTGCCCGCGCCGCTGCCGGTGATCTTGGGCGCCGGGCAGCCCATATTGATGTCGAGCATATCAAACCGGACGCCCTTTTCCCGGACAAAGAGTATCGCCTTTTCCAGTGTTTCCGGCTCTGCGCCGAAAAGCTGGATCGCATACAGGCCGTGGGGGTGCTTGTCCTGCAAAAGTTCCAGAGATTTGCGGTCGCCGAAGGTCAGCGCCTTGGCGCTTGCCATCTCGCTGACGGTCCAGGCCGCGCCGTGATCCGCCATCAGGTGGCGGCACGCCGCATCGGTCAGCCCCGCCATCGGCGCAAAAACCGCGCCTGCGGGGATTTGTAGGTTGCGTAGCTGCATAGTTCCTCCTTAAAAAGGCTTCCCCTTGGGGGGAAGCTGTCACCGAAGGTGACTGATGAGGGGCAGGTTTGCCCCGCCGCCCTTTCCCGGGCAATCACAGCAAGTTCGCCCCTCATCCGGCGCTTCGCGCCACCTTCCCCCTAGGGGGAAGGCTTTTTTGTAATCTATTCTACCATATTTTCCGCAAATGTGGTATACTGAAATATAGATTGTCTGTAAGGAGAATAGCTTTATGAAACTCATGGTTCTGGACGGCAACAGCCTTGTCAACCGCGCCTTTTTCGGCATCAAGCTGCTGACAACCAAGGATGGCCGCTACACCAACGCCATCTACGGCTTCCAGAATATTCTGCTGAATCTGCTGGCGGCCCACAAGCCCGATGCCGTGGCCATCGCATGGGATGAGCGCGCCCCCACCTTCCGCCACAATGCCTACGATGGCTACAAGGCCACCCGCCACGGCATGCCGGAGGAGCTGGCCCAGCAGATGCCGGTCCTGAAGGAGCTGCTGACTGACCTCGGCTTTGTGCAGGTCAGCAAGCCCGGCTGGGAGGCTGACGATATTTTAGGCACGCTGGCCGCCGCCTGTGAGGCCGCCGGCGGCACCACGCTGCTGGCGACCGGCGACCGGGACAGCCTGCAGCTGGTGGACGATGCCACGACCGTTCTGCTGGCGACCAACAAGGAGACCATCCCCATGGACCCCGCCGCCATCCGGGAGAAATACGGCATCGAGCCGCCCCAGCTCATTGATGTAAAAAGCCTGATGGGTGACTCGTCGGACAACATTCCCGGCGTGCCGGGCATCGGCGAAAAAACCGCGCTGGCGCTGATCTCGAAATTCGGCAGCCTGCAGGGCGTCTACGACAACCTTGAGGACAAGGCCGTCAAGCCCGGCCAGCGCGCCAAGCTGACCGCCAACCGCGACAAAGCCGACCTGTCCTATATGCTGGGCACCATCCGCAGGGATGCCCCCATCGAGACCGACCCCAACGCCTATATCCGCTGCCCCGGCGACCCGGCTGCCGCCGCGCAGCTGCTGGCCGCGCTGGAAATGCACAAGCTGGTTGACCGCTGGGGGCTGGAAAGCGGTGCTGCCCCCGCTGCGGCCGCCGACACCGACCCGGTACCGACGGTGGAGCCTGCGCCCCTGCCGCTGCTGCTGGAGGGCCGCTTTTATGCCGCGCAGAACATCACCAAAACCGGGGACGGCAGCTGGTATCTCGTGCAGGGCAGCGAGGTCTACCTGCCCGACACCGACCGGCTGGCCGCCCTGCTGGACGGCGATGCCGAGATCTGGGCCTTTGACGCCAAGCCCCTCTACCGGCTGGCGCTTGCACACGGCGGCATCGGCAGGGCGCTGCGCTTTGACGGCAAGCTGGCCGCCTACCTGCTGAATCCGTCCGCCAGCGGCTATGAGGTCAAGTCTCTGGCCGCCGAGTACGGCGTACACGCCGCCTTCCACTGTGAGGACGCCCCCGATGCGGGCGTGTTGGCCGGCCTTTGCGACACCCTTGCCGCCGCGCTGGACGAGAGCGGCCAGCGCAAGCTGCTGGACGAGATGGAGCTGCCGCTGGCCCGGGTGCTGGCGGACATGGAGCGCATCGGCTTTGCGATCGATGCCGCCGGTATCCGCACCTTCGGGGACAGTCTGCGGGGCGAGCTGGACGGAATCCTGCGCAATATTTATACAGAAGTCGGTTACGAGTTCAATGTAAACAGTCCCAAGCAGCTGGGCGAGGCTCTGTTTGACAAGCTGGGCCTGCCGCCGCGCAAAAAGACGGCGCGCGGCTACTCCACCGATGCCGAAACGCTGGAGAGCCTGCGCCCCTACAGCCCGGTCATTGACGAGATCTTAAAATACCGCACCTACGCGAAGCTGCTCTCCACCTATGTGGACGGACTGCTGAACGCCGAGGCCGCCGACGGCCGGGTACACTCGACCTTTATCCAGACCGAGGCCCGCACCGGGCGCATCTCCTCGACCGAGCCGAACCTGCAGAACATCCCTATCCGCACCGAGCTGGGCAGCCGGCTGCGCGGCTACTTTGTGGCGGGCGAGGGTGAAACGCTGGTGGACGCCGACTACTCCCAGATCGAGCTGCGCATCCTTGCCCACATCACCGGCGATGAGCACATGCAGCAGGCGTTTTTGAACGGTGCGGACATCCACCGCTCGACCGCCGCCAAGATCTACCATATTCCGGAGAGCGAGGTCACGCCGCAGCTGCGCAGCGCCAGCAAGGCGATCAACTTCGGCATCATGTACGGCAAAGGCGCGTACTCGCTAAGCAAGGATCTGGGTATTTCGGTCAAAGAGGCGGACAGCTTCTTAAAGACCTACCTCGACACCTTCCCGAAGGTGGACGGCTATATGAAGGACTGCATTGCTCACGCCAAGGACAAGGGCTATGTGGAAACGCTGTTCGGCCGCCGCCGCGCCCTGCCGGAGCTTGCCAGCTCCAACTTTCAGGTGCGCGCCAGCGGGGAGCGGATGGCCCGCAACACGCCGATCCAAGGCACAGCCGCCGACATCATCAAGCTGGCGATGGTCCATGTCTGGCAGCGCCTGCGCGAGGAAAAGCTGCAGGCCCGCCTGCTTTTGCAGGTCCACGATGAGCTGATCGTCGAGGCGCCCGAGGCAGAGTGCGATGCGGTAAAGCGCATCCTGAAAGAGGAAATGGAAAATGTAGTCCACTACAGCGTCCCCCTGACGACCGAGGTAGGCACCGGCAAGACATGGCTTGCCGCCCATTAAAACAGCAGCACGACCGCAGGGGCCGGGCCTGACCGGCCCGCAGCCTGACGGCTGCTGCACTTTTCCGGGAAAATAGCAAACGAGAAAACGCTGCGGGGCGGGCATGCCCGCCCCCTGCATAGAGGTTTATGGTATGTATGTTTTAGGAATCGAGTCCACCTGCGATGAGACCGCGGCGGCGATTGTGGAGGATGGCAGAAAGGTCATCTCCAATGTGATCTCCACCAGCGTGAAGGAGCAGGCCCTTTACGGCGGTGTTGTGCCGGAGATTGCCAGCCGCCGCCATGCGGAATATATCAGCGCCACCGTGGACAAGGCGCTTTCCGATGCGGGCATGACGATCCGTGATGTGGACGCTGTGGCCGTGACCTTTGCGCCGGGACTGATCGGCGCGGTGCTCGTCGGCGTCAACTTTGCCAAGGGGCTGGCCTATGCGGCAGGCAAGCCGCTGGTGCCGGTGCATCATCTGCGGGGGCATATTGCGGCCAACTATTTAACGCATCAGGATTTGAAGCCGCCGTTTTTGTGCCTCGTTGCCAGCGGCGGCCACAGCCACATCGTACTGGTCGAAGACTGGTGCCGCTATAAAATTTTGGGCCGCACCGTCGATGATGCTGCGGGCGAGGCCTATGACAAGGTAGCCCGCACGCTGGGCCTGCCCTACCCCGGCGGCCCCAGTGTGGCGGCCGCCGCCCGCGGCGGCGACCCCAAGGCATACAAACTGCCCGTTCCCCATGTGGAGGGCAAGTACAATGTCAGCTTCAGCGGCCTCAAGACCGCCGTCATCAATGAGGTCCATAACGCCGAACAGAAGGGGCAGGGCGTGAATGTAGCTGACATGGCCGCCAGCTTTCAGGAGCGCATCGACCAGATTTTGGCGAAAAAGCTGCTGGCCGCCGCAGCCGACACAAATGCCCAACAGGTGGTTTTAGCGGGCGGCGTGGCCGCCAACGGCCGCCTGCGCCAGCTCGTCAATGACGGCGCGCAGAAGCTGAGTGCCCGTGTCTTTTTGCCGGAACTGAAATACTGCGGCGACAACGGCGCCATGATCGCCGCCCAGGGCTACTACGAGTTCCGGGACGGCAACCTTGCCGATTGGACCCTGAACGGCCTGCCGACACTGCCGATTGATTATCGGTAAAATAAATCACCAGCCGCACGGTTTTGTAACGCCGTGCGGCTGGTGTTGTTTTATTCTCTTTTTCTGCGGGGCAGCCACGGGATATGGCGCTGAATCTTGCGGGCAACCTTCAGCATAAAGGCATTGTATTTTTCCACCGTCGGGGAAAGCTGCGTCATCGGCGGATCTTTTTTGAAGGTATCCACATCAAAGTAGTCCTCTTTCGGTCGGACATAGATATAGCACGGCTTCACAGTTTTCCAGCCAGGGAAGAAGCAGTAGCTGGCATCCAGCAGGCGGTAATGCGGGTGGGTAAAGGCATACCAGTTGATATGGGATTCATCATGCCACTTGGCAATAATGCCCTTATCTTTATCCTGCTGTATACGCATTTGCAGCATATGGCAGAATTTCAGATAGGCTTCGCGTTCGCCGCCGTTGATACCCCCGCAGACATAGTCCCGCCCCATGCCCATTGGGATATAAGCCTTGCACTTAGGGTTACGATCGTAAGTGTACTCATAGTTATAGCGCCAATAGAACGCCGGGTGCAAAACGAACACCATATGCTCGTGCTTTTCCGGACGGGGCAGCAACATTTCCTCTGTAATGGGCTGCATGAACGCACAGTTGGCATTAAAGAAATAGATATAGTCAAATGTCTTGAGCTGCTCCTCAATTTTCAGGAAAATTTCAAAACGCAGCAGCGTTGTGTAGGGCCACGGCATTGGCTCCTGTTCAATGCGATGGATGCGCGGATTCTCCGTTTCACCTTCCAGATGCTCCGCATCGGTAAAAACGAAGTAGTGTACCTCGCAGCTTTTCAACAGATATTTTTCTGCACTTTCCAGAAAACCCGGCCACAGGCGCGCATATTTCCCGGTGCAGATATAGAGCGCCGCAATTTTTTTCATTAGGCATCCTCCTGACAGAGTACAGCCTCCGGCAGACGGATGGCTCCCCAATCCTTAGCGTTCCATTCCAGTTGATTTCCCGAGAAGGTATCCACCATACGGAACTGAATACCGGGTACCCAGTCCTCGACTATGTGGGTGCCGCCCTCACCCGCTGTAAAGAGTGTAAAATAGTTGCTGTACTTGCCGGGGGAAAGCACACTCAAATCATAGGATACGGTAAACGTATTATCTCCCGGCTGCAGCTGCAGCCCATACAAGCAGGAGGTAGCCAATGGGGTTCCTACCTCATCCCGCACCTCAAAGCGCAACCCAACCGCCCCGGCAGACTCCTGCGCCTTGATAACAAACCGCATCCTCACGGGCTGGCTGCGCTCAATTGCTTCCACAGAGGGCACCTGTACCTGCACACTCTGCAGTCGCAGATTGTCGCGCTTGAACCAGTTGTCTCGCTTGAATGCGCTGTAATCCACAAAATCCGACGTCCGGGATTTTGTGGACAGATACATCGCAATGCCGCCGTCCACATCGCCGTCAAAGACGACCTTGCCTTTGTCCAAAACAATGCAGCGGTCGCACAGGTCGCGGATCGTGGCCATGTTGTGGCTGACATACAGCACGGTCTTGCCGTCGCGCTGGGCGGCTTGACGCATCTTCGTCAGACATTTTTTCTGGAACTTCATATCGCCGACAGCCAGAACCTCGTCCATAATCATGATCTCGCTGTCCAGATGGGCCGCCACGCTGAAGGCCAGCTTGACGAACATACCGCTGGAATAGCGCTTGACCGGCGTATCAATGAAGTCCCGCACCTCGGAAAATTCGATGATCTCATCCATTTTGGCGTCGATCTCGGCCCGGGTCATGCCGAGGATCGCGCCGTTCAGATAGACATTCTCACGGCCGGTCATCTCGGGGTGGAAGCCGGTGCCGACCTCCAGCATTGAGGCCACACGGCCGTACAGGTCAATGTCGCCCTCCGTGGGCGCAGTGACATGGGTCAGCAGCTTGAGCAGCGTGGATTTGCCCGCACCGTTCGAGCCGATGATGCCTACGGCCTCGCCTTTGTTGACTGTAAAGCTGACGCCGTTAAGCGCCATAAAGGTCGTGCCGATCAGGCGCTGGTCGGTGCCGATCAGGGTGTTGGGGTCCTCCTTGCCGCGCTTACGGGCCCACCAGCTCTGCAGATCGCCGCGCAGCGTACCGCCGCCGATCTGGCCAAGCCGGTACTGCTTTTTGACATCCCGGACGCGGATCATCAGTTTATTTTCACTCATCACACGCGCCCCCTTATACGGTATCGACAAAGGTCTTTTCGACCTTGCTGAAAAGCGACAGGCCCAGCACCAGCAGCACCGCCGTCCATGCCAGCGATGCCGCCCACATCACGCCCGTCACCTGCCCGCTGCCGAAGAAGATATACCGGAAGGTCTCCATCGGTGCGGTCATGGGGTTGGCGATCATGACGCCGCGCAGCAGCGGGTTTTCGATCATCGACAGCGGATAGACCACCGGCGAGCCGTACATCCAGAGCTGCACGCCGAAGGTCACCACAACCATCAGATCGCGGTAGCGGGTGGTCAGGCTCGACACGATAACGCCGCAGCCCAGCCCCAGCAGACCGACCTGCAGCACCAGCGGCACGGCCAGCGGCATCAGCGCCCACTGCGGGCTGACCTCGCCCTTGGCAAGATAGACAAGCAGCAGGGCAAAAAACAGGACAAACTGCACAAGAAAGTTGATCAGTCCTGACAGCATCGTGGAGAGCGGCATCGCCAGCCGCGGAAAATACACCTTGCTGAAGATGTTGGAGTTCGTTGTAAAGGTACCCGACACCTTGTTGATGCAGGCCGCAAAAAAGCCCCACAGCGCCGTGCCGGCCAGATAGAAAAGGATCTGCGGCACACCGTCCGTGGACAGCTGGGCGATAACGCCGAACATAACGCAGTACATAGCTGTGGACAGCAGCGGGTTGATCAGGATCCACGCCGGGCCCAGCACGGTCTGCTTATACATGACATTGAAGTCGCGCTTGACAAACAGCCAGATCAGATCCTTGTAGCGCCACAGCTCATGCAGGTCCACCTGACTCCAGCCCTGGGCCGGGCCGTAGTGAACATGATAATTTTCCAGTTGTGATTTTTCCATGCGCGAAAGCTCCTTTAGTTTTTAGGCGATGCCGCCTTGCCCTTATGCCGCAGAAAGGCCTTGTACACCGGCAGACCGATGCGCAGCAACGCGGCCCGCAGCCACATGCTGCGCTGCCCTGTAGTGCGGGCCAGCAGGCGGTAGGCATCCGCACAGCCGCGGCAGGCTGCGCGGTAGCGGGCCTGCTGGGCCGGGGTGGTCAAATCAAAGCGCTGCTTTTCCGCCAGATTGTCGATGGCATCGTTCAGCAGGCCCTCTGCCCGCAGGCAGTCCCCCCGCCGGGCAAAGCAAGCTGTCCATTCCAGCAGAAATTCAGGCCGATCCAGATAGTTACGGCTTGACCCCGCTGCCATGATGCTGCCCTTGCGCTGCACATAACGGTAGCCCGGATAGGCAAGGCAGACGATGGTCCCGCACTGCCCGAGCAGATACGGCAGCAGAAACTGGTCCTCATACCGCTTGCCGGGCGCATAGCGCAGCGTGCGGAAAAGGCTGCGGCGGTACAGCTTATTCCATGCGACCACATAGTAGATCCGTGTTTCGGCCAGCGCAAAATAGCGCGCCCAGACCTCGTCCTCGCACAGGACCTCATCCCGGAAGCCGCTGAAATCCGGCTGCGGGAGCGGACGGTTTTCCTCGTCCACATAGGTCAGATTGTACAGCACGAGGTCAGCGTCATATTGCCGCTGGGCCTCCACCGCGCGGCGGACGGCATCCGGCTCCATCCGGTCATCACTGTCCGCAAAAATCAGAAATGCGCCGCTTGCCGCCTTGATTCCGGTGTTGCGCGCAGCGGAAAGACCGCCGTTTTTGCGGTGTATGACCCTGATGCGGGGGTCCTTTTCTGCCCATGCATCGCACATCGCCGGGCAGCGGTCGGGGCTTCCATCATCGACCAGCAGTATCTCAAGATCCGTGTAGGTCTGGCCGATGACGCTTTCAACGCAGGCATCCAGATAGCGCTCCACCTTATAGACCGGGATAATGACGCTGACAGTCGGCATGGGAAGCTCCTTTTTGTTGGTCGGCGTTTACCGCCGTGCTTTCAGATAGCCCGCAAACACCGGCAGGCCGATGTGCAGGGCGGCAGCGCGCAGCTTCAGCGATGCTGTACCCTTTTGCGCCGCCAGTGCGTCATAGACACGGCACAGCTCCCGTCTGGTTTCGGCAAACTCCGCCCGATGGCCGGGCTTTGTCAAGTCGTAGGCGCGCTTATTGCTGTGCAGGAAAAGCGCCGCATCAGTCAGCGCCCCTTCGGCGCGGTCGTACCAGCCGTTCGCCAAAAAATACTCCGCCCGGTGGATATCCCCCCGGGTCATCGCCAGACGCACCTCGTGTCTGGCACCGTCCGTGATGCTGCCTGCATGGCGCAGGACATAGTAGCCCGTATAGGGCAGGCAGGCAATCCTTGTGCAGCCCGCGATAAGGTCAGGCAGCAGGTAGTAATCCTCATGCAGCATGCCCAGCGGGTAGCGGGCATGCGCAAACAGCCGGGCGGCGTACAGCCTGTGCGCCGTGCCGGTGAACTGGTTGATCCATGGCGTGCCGAAGGCGTCCCAGAAGGCTTCCACCCCGAGCAGCGTTTCCTCTGTAAAACGCTCTTTTTCCGGCAGCGGGTGCCGTGCGCCGTCCTCTGTCACGGGGCAACAGTTGCAAAGCACCAGCTCCGCGCCGGTGCGCTCTGCACCTGCCAGAAGTGTTTCCAGCAGGTCCGGCGCAACCGTGTCATCGCTGTCCACCATCGTGATCCAAGGCGCCGCTGCGGCATCCAGCCCCGCATTGCGTGCGCCGGACGGACCCGGGCCGGTCTTGGCCGGGTGCAGCGCATGGATGCGGGGGTCTTTTTTTGCCCACGCATCGCAGATCTGCGGGCAGCGGTCAGGGCTGGCATCGTCAATGAGCAGCAGCTCAAAGTCGGAAAAGGTCTGGGCGAGTATGCTCTCCACACAGGCGTCCAGCGTTTTTTCCGCCTTGTAGACAGGCACTACAACGCTGACAGTCGGCATTTACTTGTCTCCTTCATCGTCGACGCCGGGCAGATGAATCAGACTGCCCATATATTCGTTGGCGCTCTCGGGGTGCCAGCGGGAGATGCCACTCTCGGTGGTGAAAGTCATCTCACCGAACTTGATGCTGCCATCATTGAGGGAATACAAGTCCACACGCACCGCTGTGTAGCCCTGGCTCAATGTGCGGGCGATTTCCAGCATTTTGTCCAGATTTTTCGGGCGAGGCAGCGGAGCATCCAGCTCCAAGGGCACATTGATATTGAAAGGCAGCTGATTCCAGTCTGTATCCAGGAAGAACATCCGTTCCTCCTTGTCTGTGTAGCGTTCCTCAATGTGCAGGATGATTTTAGGCTCACCATTGAAGCAGAAGAATTTATAATCGTACAAATCGCCGCCGTCATTTTCGATGAACTTTTCTGCGATAATGCGCGGTTTTATGTGAACATACTGCACATCCAAACCGCCCATCAGATAGCAGTAATTCAACTTCATCCAGCCCTCAAGCTTGCGTTTAGCATCTTCTTTATCAAGCTTGGACTTATCCATAACGGCAATGTTCCAACCAGCACCGTGGTTTGTTTTGAGCATAAACTTATCGGGCAGCTTGTCAAAGTCAATGTCATCAAAGTGATCCCAGACGCCCAACAGCGGGATCAGATATTCCTCGCCGATTTTTTCCTTGACCCACTCACGGACAGTGTACTTGTCCACCAGAGGATACACATCCTCAAACCCGCCGTAAAGTTTGAGCCACTGGGTCTTCTCACTGAAGGTTTTCGGGTGCTCCAGATTCAGCGGCGTATGGGTGTAATTCGTTTCCAGAAACCACTTTTTCAGCGCATCCGGATAGTCTTTTTCCTGCAGACAGGCCCAGTAGGCATAGTTTTTGTTTGCGATCTTATGATACTTTGCATAGGTATAGATATATTTTGCGCTGATAATCGGGCCGTTGTGCAAAAGATATTTCAGGCCGCGTTTTGCATTGCGGGGCAGCCAGGTCACGGCGCGGCCGATCCTGTACGATGACGAGCCATAGACAGCTTCCAGCTCATGGCGCAGGATGTCGGCCTGCTCCTCCGCGGTCAGTTCCTTCATATCTTCCATGCTTCAGCACTCCCCTTTTTCGGTTTTTGCGCGTGCTTCCTCCAGCAATGCGCGGACATGCGGCTTCCAAATATAATGGCGGCAGACTTTCGTCACAAAGAACCAGAACGGATTCTCGATCTCACACCAAAGGCGAGACAGCATATTTTCATTATTATAGTTCACAATGCGGCGCAGCCGGCCCGCACGGTAGCGGTCAATGTTCGGCAGGTAGGTCTTAGCCTCCTCCGTCAGCTTGGGATCGCGGCGGTTTTCAAACAGCTGGGTGTACTCGTACACAGTCCGCACCAGTCCCGCGCCGAAAAGCCCGCGCAGTATGGTCTTTTGCTGGTAAAGCATCAGCGCGTTTAAGATATAGTTTTGATAGACACTGCGGCGGTGGTAGGTGCTGCCCTCAATCTGGCGGTAGTTGAACATGCAGTCCGGCAGATAGTAGACCCCGCCGTAAGGCAGGAACATATAGGTCAGCATATTGTCAATGATCTGCACACCGCTGGTGTAGGGATCTATCCCCTGCAGCCCGACATTGCGGAACATCATGGCGTTGGTGTGGATATAGAAGAAGCTCCAATACTCTCTGGCCGTCAGCGCACACTCCCGGACAGGCTTTTCGATGGGCTGTGTCCTGCCGGTGCTCTCCCAGTAATAGCAGCCGTTGTGGCCGCAGGCCACATATTTGTGCGCAGTGTCTGCATCCAGAATATCCGCCTGCTTCTGCAGCTTGCGGTCATCGGTATAAAAGTCATCGCCGTCCAGATAGCAGACATACTGCCCCTTTGCCTCATAGAAAAGCCGCCCACGGATCGCGTTCATCCGCTGGATGCGCTCATTGCCCTCATATTTTTTGCCCGGTATGCGGTCCATAACGAATACCCGCACACGGTCGGGGTATCTTTTTTCCCAACCGCGCAGGAGCTCTACGGTCCCGTCCTCGGAGCCATCATCCGCGCAGAGGATCTCGACCGGGAAATCCGTTTTCTGGGCAAGGACGCTTTCCACTGTCTGATCCACATACGGTGCCAAATTGTAGAACGAGATCAGTACACTGACCTTTGGCTGCTGCATGACAAACTCCTTATCCGTTCAACACCTCAAACCAGAGCAGACCGTTTTCGTCCGGCTCCGGTTTGAGGGGGGTATATCCCTGCTTTGCATAAAAACGGCAGGCCCGCACATTCTGCGGGGCAACGCACCAGTAGATACGGCGCAGTCCCAGCTGCGAAAAGCCGAGCTGCAAAATTGCCTGCATTCCCCATGCGGCCACACCATGGCCCATGGCACAGCGCCGCACCGCAATGGCAAACTCAGCCTCTCCCCGGTCTGCATCGCAGTTTTTCAGGCTTACCGTTCCCTGATAAACACCTGCCCCGTCTGCCACCGCGCGGTGGAGACTGGGGGTATCCTGCTGTGCCGCAGCAATAAAGCGCTCACAATCTGCAAGCGTCATGCCTGAAAAATCAGCACGCATATACCGCACCGCGTCCGGATCATGCATCCATTCCAGCATGAGGGGGGCATCCTGCGGCTGTAAACAACGAAGCTGCATCATTCTTCTTCCACCCACCGGATAAACTCATCATAATCCCGGATATAATCCTCGGCCTCGTAGTAGGAGTCTGCGGCAACACAAAGCACAGAGTTTTCCTGCTGCCAGATCATTTCCCGCCACATATTATGCTCGACGATCAGCCCCTTGGCGGGGTCATTGAGCAGGACCTCGCTCTTTTCGTGACCATCGTCCAACCGGATCAGGATGCTGCCGTAGGGGCACCACAGCACCTGCCGCAGTGCCTTGTGGGCATGGCCGCCGCGCTGGGTGCCCTGCGGCGCACCGTGGATATAGTAGATGCGCTTGATGTCAAACGGCACATCGCGGCTGCCTTCAAAGACCGAGAGCGTTCCCTGTCCTTCCGCTGTGACGCTTTTCATATGGATTGTCTGGATAATCATAGTGGACGCCTTTCTCACTTTTCCGCAAATGCGCAGATGGCGCGCAGGATGGTTATGTCGCCGTTTGTGGGCGGGGTCCATGCACGCTGCGCTTTTTTGAAGGGGGCGCTCTGCGGCACGATGAGCCGCCCGACCAACCCCCGGACCAGCCGGGATTTCCTGCGGTCGTTGAAGTAGTATTCATAGGCCAGCCGCACCGTGAGGTCGCGGGGGAATTTCTCCCGCAGCAACGCAAGCATGGCGCGCCATTCGCCCAGCATCCGCTCACGGGCGCGGGCATCGGTCGAAACACCGCCGCCGTACTCGTACCAGACGGTCAGACGGTCATAGCGGGTGATCTGTATCCCCTGCACGGCGAACATCCGCAGCGAAAAATCCTCCGCCAGACGGACGCGCCCGGCCATGGTATCCATGGCAGCCTGCAGCAGCGCCCGCTCATACACAAGGCCCGCGCCGCTGATGCCGTCATCGTAGAGCAGCAGATTGCGGCGGACGGTCCTTGCATCGTAGTGCGCCGGGTCGTAGGGGGTGCGGTCAAAGGGGGTCTCGCCCGGGATCGGGTGCGGGTCGCTGCCCGGCGCAAAGTAGGCCTGTCGGCCGAAGGCCACGCGCGGCGCATCTGCCTGCAGGCGGCCAAGCCACCAGCGCAGTGTTTCACTGTCATAGAGGAAATCCCCCGGCGAAAGGGTCAGCACCCACCGGGTGGTGACTGCGCGCAGGGCGTTTTGCATGTTTTTCACAGTGCCGCCGTTCGGCATCAGCTTGACGGTCTGCACATCGGTGATGCCGTGGGCCGCAAGATATGCGCGGCTCTCGGCAAAATAATCCTGCGGTGAACCGTCATCCCCCAGCACCACAGCGAAATCGCGGGTGTCCTGCATGGCCAGCGCCGCCAGCGTGCGCCGCAGCGCTCCGGCGTCCGGGCGGTATTGCAGGATGACGATGGTGAGTTGCGGCACGGTGGGCCTCCTTTCGGCTTTACAAATACACTAAAGACGGGCCGCAGAGAGCGGCGTCCCTGACGCCCCGTCAGGCTTGCCGCCACTTACCCTTCCATCCGCCCCATCTTCCCGTTCCAGAAATCCACGGCGCCTCTGAACGCACCGTAGCTGCGTCCTTTTTTTCGTCCAAGTGCCTTGGTCAGCGCGTAGCGGGCCGCGCCGGTGAGGAGCGGCAGAATCGTTTTCAGCCTTGCATAGGCAGTGCTTCTGCCTTTGCAGGTCAAATACAGTGTGTTGCGCGTGATGTAATACACCGACAGCATACCGCCGGCGCTGCCGCCGGCCTTGTGGTGGATGACCGCATCGGGCAAAAACCACAGCGGCACGCCCGCGCGGGTCAGTCGCAGGCAGTAATCGACATCCTCGCAGTACATAAACAGCGTTTCATCGAGATAGCCGACCTGTTCAATGACCGCGCGCGGCAGCAGCACGCAGCAGAAGGTTATAAAGCTGACCTGCTTTTTTTCCGCAAAGCGCGGGCCGTCCTTTTCATGGCCGCCCAGATGCTTCACCCTGCCGGTCTTGGGGTCCAGCGCGCCGCCCGCAAACCAGATCTCGTCCGGCGGGTCCATAAAAAGCATCTTCGGGCAGCTGACTGCCCCCGCCGGGGTTTCGGCCAGCAGCTTTTCCAGAAAATCCGGTCGTGCGGCCGTGTCATTGTTGAGCAGCAGCGCAAAATCACAGCCATCGGCCAGCGCGCGGCGGATCCCGATGTTGTTGGCCGCCGCAAAGCCGACATTCTGCTGCTGCGGCAGAAACACTGTGTTCGGCGGCAGCTTGTCCTGCAGCTGCGCCACCGAATCATTGGGCGAGGCATCGTCAATCAGGATGATCTCAAAATCGGTAAAGGTTTGCCGCTGCAGGCTTTCCAGACAGACCAGCGTGTCCTGCCAGCCGTTGTAATTGGAGATGATGATTCCGACCTTCGGCATGGTTTACCCCTCATACTCGTTCACGGCGTCAATGACTGCCTGCACCTGCGCCTCGGTCATGCCGTAATACATCGGCAGGCTCAGCTCGGTGGCGGAGATTTCCTCTGCCAGCGGCAGTGCGCCCTGCGCAAGGCCCAGCTCCCGGTAGGCCCCCTGCAGATGGATCGGTGTCGGGTAGTGCTTGTTTGTGCCGATGCCGCGGTCTGCCAGATGCTTTTCCAGCGCATCGCGGGTCTTGCAGCGCACGGCAAAGATGTGCCAGACATGCTCACAGCCGGGCTGCACGGCGGGCAGCACCACGGCAGGGTTGTGTATCCCGGCCAGATAGCGCGCGGCGATGCGGCGGCGCTCGGCGTTCATGGCATCGAGATGCGGCAGCTTGGCCGCCAGAAAAGCGGCCTGCAGCTCGTCCAGACGGGAGTTCTGTCCCTTATAAATATGGTGGTACTTGTAGTCACTGCCGTAGTTGCCCAAGGCGCGGATCTTCTCGGCCAGCGCATCATCATTCGTTGTCACGCAGCCAGCATCGCCCAGCGCCCCCAGATTCTTGCCCGGGTAGAAGCTGAACCCGGCGGCATCGCCAAGGCTGCCCGCCCGGCGGCCTTTATAAACTGCGCCGTGGGCCTGTGCCGCATCCTCGATGACCTTGAGGCCATGAGTCTTTGCAATGGCGTTGATCTCATCCATCGGGGCGCACTGGCCGTAGAGATGTACCGCCATGATGGCCTTTGTGCGCGGCGTGACGGCGGCCTCGATGCGGGCGGGGTCGATGTTATAGCTTGCAAGCGCAGGCTCGACCAGCACGGGGGTTGCCCCGGCGTAGCTGATGGCCAGCACCGTTGCAATAAAGGTGTTGGAGGGGGCGATGACCTCATCGCCCGGGCCGATGCCCATTGCCTTGAGGATCAGCACCAGCGCGTCCAGTCCGTTGCCGCAGCCGATGCAGTGCCTGACGCCGCAGTAGGCGGCAAACGCCTTTTCAAAGGCGGCATCCTCGCGGCCGCCGATGTACCAGCTGTTGTCCAGCACGCGGGCAAACGCCCCGCGCAGCTCGGCATCCAGCTCCCGCTCCATTGGGCGGAAAGAGACAAACGGCACCGTGACAGGGATCTCGGACATAGAGTGACACCTCATTTTGAACACAAAATTTACCGTAGGTGCGTGCCCTACATGCGCGCGTGCAGCCTGCGGCAGCGATGCAGGCGGATATGGCATCCGCCCCGCACGGCACCCGCACCGCCGCGTTTACCCCGCAAAAGGGCGTACACGACCTACTATATCGTCTTATTATACAACAAAATGTACCTTTTCGCAACACAAAAGAGGGCACCGCCCAAAATAAGCGGTGCCCTTGGCAATGCCTTAGCTCATTCGTTGCTTTCCTTCGGGGCGCGGGTGGCGCACTCGGGGCCGCAGCTGCACTCGTCAATGCTCACATGGTCCGCGCAGCAGCAGTGCCCCTCCAGATGGCGGCAGCCCTTGTCGTCACAGTGGATGTCGGTCTCGGGCGAGGCAGGCGGGTTGTCGGTAGCGACATTGCCGCAGCCCTCGCTGTTGCGGTAGCTGCTGCAGACAGCATCCCCGGGGCCGGTGTGGCGGACCTGAATGCTGTTCAGGCAGCAGCAGCCCGCCTTATTATGGCAGCAGTCATACTGCGCACAGTCAAGATAGTTCATAGCTAAACACCTCCGTGCCAACAGTATGCGCAGGGACGGGGGTGTTTATGCAGGGACATTCGTTCAAAAGGGCGCCTACCTCATACTACCGCCCGCTCTGCCTTGAGCGCCCGCTCATACTCCCGAAGGAAGGCGGCAAACCCGGCCCTGTCGGCGGCATCGGGGGTCACGGTCGTGCTGCGGGCCCCGGCAAAGACGCGGGTCTTGAGGTAGTCGGCCAGCGTCTCACCCTCGGCGCGGTGCAGGCGGTAGGCCGCAAGCAGGGCCATGCCGTAGGGGCCGCCCTCGCCCGCCGTCTCCATGCAGGTGACGGGTGCGCCCGCCGCCGCTGCCAGATACCGCTGGGCAACGCCCGGCGTCTTGAACAGCCCGCCGTGGCCCAGCAGGGTATCCACGGCCACATCCTCGTTCTTCAAAATCTCCAGCCCCATAGCCAGCGTGGCAAAGGCTGAGTAGATGTTGGCCCGCATGAAGTTGGCCAGCGTAAAATCAGCATCGGGGCGGCGCAGCAGCAGCGGCAGACCCGCGTCAAAATGGGTCACGCTCTCGCCGGAGAAGTAGTTCACCGGGGTCACGCCGCCGCAGTCGGGTGCGCCCCTGAGCGACTCATGGAACAGCTTTGCAAAAAGCGTCCCCTGATCGACCTGGGCCCCGCAGAGAGCCGCGCTCTCGGCCAGCAGGCTGACCCATGCGTTCAGATCGCTTGTGCAGTTGTTGCAGTGGACCATGGCCACAGCCTCGCCGCTGGGGGTCGTGACCATGTCGATCTCGGGGTAGACGCGGGAGAGCGGCTTTTCCAGCACGACCATTGCAAAGATGCTGGTGCCGGCGCTGACATTGCCGGTGCGCGGGGCCACGCTGTTCGTGGCGACCATGCCGGTCCCGGCGTCCCCCTCCGGCGGGCAGAACGGCACGCCGGGCTGCAGTGTCCCCGTGGGGTCCAGCAGGCGGGCGCCCTCCGCCGTCAGCGCACCGGCATCGGCACCGGCGGGCAGCACTGCGGGCAGCAGCTCGGCCAGCTCACGCCCGAAGCCGTGACCGGCGATCAGGCGGCTGCAGGTCTTGAGCATTTCGGCGTCATAGCCGCCGGTGGCGCTGTCGATGGGGAACATGCCGCTGGCATCGCCCACGCCCAGCACCTTTTGCCCGGTGAGCTGCCAATGGACATAGCCTGCCAGCGTCGTAAAGAAGGCCAACTCGCCCAGATGTCCCTCCCCATTGAGAAGCGCCTGATAGAAATGCGCGATGCTCCACCGCTGGGGAATGTTGAAGCCGAGCGCCTCGGTCAGCTCGGCCGCTGCCGGGCCGGTCATCGTATTGCGCCATGTGCGGAAGGGCACCAGCAGACGGTCGGCCCCGTCAAAGGCCAGATAGCCGTGCATCATCGCAGAGATCCCGATGCAGCCCACTGTTGTAAGGGGCTGCCCGTATTTTGCCTGCACATCGGCGGCCAACGCGGCGTAGGCGTGCTGCAGGCCGGTATGCACAGCCTCCAGCGGGTAGGTCCAGACGCCGTCCTTCAGCTGGTTTTCCCAGGTGAAGTCCCCCTGCGCCACCGGGGCATGACTGCCGTCCACCAGCACCGCCTTGATGCGGGTCGAGCCAAATTCAATACCGAGTGCGCACTGTCTGAGGTCGAGCATGGTATCACTCCTTGCCAAATTCTGTCTGTTTTGCAGGCGAGCCTTCTGCCGCCAGTATCGTGCCTTTATTATACCAGACAGCGCGGCCGCCGACCAGTGCCTGCTGTTTTAAAAGGTGGATTTTTGTTCAAAAAAGTGCAGTCAGTCCTGCAGGGATTTGTAATAGACCCTCATACCGCGGGTCTGCCATCTGGCTTTTAAGGCAGCACCGCACAATTCCCGCCTTGCCACAAAAAAATTCCCCTAGAAGAATGCCGCAAACCAACTTGGCTGCGTCATTTTCTAGGGGGGATTTGGTTGGGCCGGCCGGATTTGAACCGACGGATGGAGGAGTCAAAGTCCTCTGCCTTACCGCTTGGCGACGGCCCATTATAAAAAGAAAAGACCGCGCAGGAACGGGCCTGAACGGTCTTTGGTGGGGTGCCTAGAGAGATTCGAACTCTCGGCCTCCAGAGCCACAATCTGGCGCGCTAACCAACTGCGCCATAGGCACCACATAATGCGCCCGAAGGGACTCGAACCCCCGGCCCACTGCTTAGAAGGCAGTTGCTCTATCCAGCTGAGCTACGGGCGCTTATTGCGGGTTCTGCCCACAAGGGACATACTGCGTAAGTTATTATAGCAACGCAATCGGTCTTTGTCAAGCTTTTTCGGTAAGTTTTTTACAAAATCGGCGGTTTTTGCTCTACAAAGTACACCTCATACCATTCTATAAAGCAGTAAAACGCCCATATCTTCGTCATAGCGTTTGTTTTCCCCGCCCGGTGGTCATCCAGCAGGGCGCAGAGCGCCCCGGTGTCAAAAAAGCGCTCGGCCGCCGGGCCGGTGAATTTGGCCTTCACCCGGGCATAGTATTCGTCCTGCCGCAGCCAGTCGGCCAGCGGCACAGGGAAGCCGCGCTTTGGCGCGCCAGCCAGCGCCCGGGGCAGGCGGCATGCCGCAGCGGCGCGCAGGGCGATTTTGCCCCGCCGCGCGGTACAGCGGTACCGCCGGGGCAGCCCCAGCGCCACAGCCAGCACCCGCCGGTCCAAAAACGGCACCCGCAGCTCAAGGCTGTGGGCCATGCTCATCCGGTCCGCCTTGCGCAAAATGTCCCGCGGCAGCCATGTCTGCAAATCCACCCACTGCAGGGCCGTCGGCTCATCCAGACTGCGCACCTTATCAAAATACGGCTTGCAGCGGCGGGCCGGTTCGGGCGTGTTGGGCGAGCGCTTCAAATATTTATCGCGCTCCTGCGGGGTCTCAAACACATAGTTGGCCCGGGCGCAGCGCTGCCAGCGGGGCTGTACGCCCCGACGCAGAAGGCCGCACCCCGGCAGCAGAGCGGCCAGCGCACGGCGCACCGGGCGCGGCATCCGCTGCCAGCCCTCGGCCCATACGGCCTGCCGGTACAGCGGGTAGCCGCCGAACAGCTCATCCGCCCCCTCGCCCGACAGCACCACTTTTACACGCTGCCGCGCTGTTTTACACAGAAAATACAGCGGCACCTCCGCCGGGTTGGGCATCGGCTCGTCAAGATACCACTGGATCGCGCGGTTGGCGTCAAAGAACGCCTCGGCTGTAACAGTCGTTTCGGTCAGGGGCACGCCCAGCGCCGCCGCTGCCGCGCGGGCGGCGGGCAGCTCGGAGTATTTTTCCTCCTGATAGCCGACCGAAAAGCACTGTACCGCAGGCTGGTTGCGCGCCGTCTCACGCACGACCAGCGAGGAATCCACCCCGCCGGAGAGAAAGCACCCGACCTCCACATCCGCAATGCGGTGGGCGGCGGCGCTGTCCGCCAGAGCATCCCCGATCGCTTGCGCCCAGCTGCGCAGGCTGCGGCCCCGCTGTACCCGAAAGCGCGGCGCGGCGTAGCGCTGCAGACTCACGCGGCCGTTTTGCCAGCACAGCGTATGGGCAGGCGGCAGCTCATACACGCCCGCAAACAGTGTTTCCCGGTCGGGCAGGTACTCCATGCTGAGCCAGTCGGGCAGGCGGGCCTCGTTCAGCTGCTTTTCAAAGGCCGGGTGCGCCAGAAACGCCTTGATCTCGCTGGCAAAAAGCAGGCATGCCCCCTTTTGGTAATAGTACAGCGGCTTGATGCCGAAAAGATCCCGCGCACAGAACAGGGTGCCGGCGGCGCGGTCCCACAGGGCAAACGCGAACATCCCGCGCAGATGCCGGGGCAGCGCCGCGCCCCACGCCTCATACCCGTGCAGCAGGACCTCGGTGTCGGAGTCGGTGGCAAAGGTGTGGCCCAACCGGCGCAGCTCTGCGCGCAGCGGCTTATAGTTGTAGATCTCGCCGTTGAACACCACCACAAGGGTGCCGTCCTCGTTGAACATCGGCTGGCCGCCGCCGTTCACATCTATGATCGACAGACGGCGGTGGCCCAGCGCGGCGCGCGTGTCTGCATAATAGCCCTCGCCGTCCGGCCCGCGGTGGCGGATAAGCTCCGCCATTGCCTTGGCCGTTTGCCGGGCCGATGCAGGGTCAAGGTATTCTGCCGTAAAACCGACGATGCCGCACATGGCTGCTGTCACCCCTTTTCCAATCGTTTTCGCTGCCCCTGCAGCTTGCGGGCATACCCGCATTGCCGCATCACAAACCAGATCCTCCGGGGCGCGCCCTCCCCTGCCGCCAGCAGATGGGCGCTGGCTCTGCCGCGGCGGCGCAGGAGAGCGGCGCGGTGCAGCAGCAGTCTGCTGGGGCAGTGCCGCCGCACCACGCACCACGGCGCAGTGTGCCAGACAGCGGGGCGCAGCCGCGGCGGTGTGACAGGGCTGCGGCAGAGCAGGTCCTCCACCAGCGGCCCTGCCAGCGGCGCACCCGCGGCATCGCAGTAAAACGATGCGCGGCCCGGGCGGGGGTTCAGCTCAAACAGAACCGGCGTCCCGCTGCGGTCGTATTTCAAATCAAAATTGGCGTAGCCGCGCCAGCCTGCCGCCTGCAGCAGCCCCCGCAGGGTATTCAGCAGGGCGGTGTCCTGCCGGGCAGGCTCCACCAGCACGGCGGCATAGTTACCGGTGCCCTCGGGCGTGCGCTCCTGCAAAAGGGGCTGTCCCTGCACAAGCCACGGCACGCTGCCGTCCCGCGCACAGTAGGCATTCACGACCCCCAGACAGGTATCCGGGCCGGGGATGTACTCCTGCAGGAGGATAGCGCCGCAGTAGCTGCTGCGGCAGACTGCGTCCAGAACAGCGCCCAGCGCGGCGGCGTCCCCTGCCAGATACACCTTGCGTTTCCCGGGAAAGCGGCAGCGCGCCCACGCATCGGAGTCCGCCGGCTTGACGATGACCGGCCAGCCGAACGGCAGGTCCGGCACCGCGCCGCCGGGGCAGAACACCGCCGTTTGGGGCGTGCGCAGCCCGGCAGCGCGGCAGGCGGCGGCAAAGCGCTGCTTGTCGCTGAGTGCTTCAACAGCATCAGGCGGCGGGCAGGCAAAGCGGTAGGCCCCGCGCAGGGCATCGGCATGGCGTGCCAGCAGGCGGGTGTAGCCGTCCGCACAGGGGACGAGCAGCCGCGTTTTGCCGGGATGCTGTGCGGCCAGACCGAGCAGCGTGGCGGTGAACACGGTGTCCTGCGCAAACGCCGGGTCCTGCACAGCAACGCGGACAAGGCGGCTGCAGGCCAGCGCCGGCAGCGCGCGGCGGCAGACGGCAAGGCTGCGGACACCGCAGGTTTCATAAAAGCTGCGGGCCATGCCGTAGACATTGGCATCCCCGCCCAGCAGCACCGGCAATATCTGCGGCATAAAAATCCCCCCTGTGGCAGTATATGCCGCAAGGGGGCGTTTATTCTTTTTGCCTTCTCCCATAAGGGGAAGGTGGCCCCGCAGGGCCGGATGAGGGGCAGGTATACCACAGCCGCCCGGCAAATGGGTTCTGTTGGCAAGGCTGCCCCTCATCCGCCCTCGGTCGGGGCCTCGGGCACCTTCCCCCAAGGGGGAAGGCACATTATTTCTCCGTCAGCGGCATTTCCTCCGTCCAGACATTTCCATTCGTGTCTGTCACACGCACAACGTACTTCGGCAGCGTCTTTCCATCGTACTCCCAGCCGTTTTCCACATCCTCGCTGTAGAACGTGCCGTTCCAGACGCTCTCGGTGCGGGAGGAATTGCCATAGCTGTACTCGCCCTCGCAATCCAGTACGGCGGTGGCTGTCGGCTCCCCGGCGTCGCCGTTCAGGCGCAGGTCGATTTCCACCTGCGCAAGCTGCATCCACGGCGGGGCGTCCACCTGCACCTCCACAGGGTAGCAGGTCAGGGTCAGGCGGTACTGCTTATTGCCGACCCGCCGCACGGAATACCCAAAGTCTAGGCTGCTGCCCACCGAGCCCCAGATAATCTGCAGCTCGTTCATCTCGTTGTTGAAATCCACGGTCCCCAGCGTCTCGTTGGTGGTCACGCCGTCAACCGTCCACTGCACGCTCAATTCATAGGTGCTGCCCACCGTAAAAACAATACCGTCCGCCGCAAAGCTGCCGTCCGGCGCGGCGGTCATCTCATACAGCTGCGTATCATCGCCGCAGCGCACGGCCAGCCGTGCGCTCGTGCCCTCGGCGGCTGTGCGCGGCGTGACCTGCACCTGCACAGGCATCCAGCTGCCCGCCGCGTCCCTGTGCAGTTTATCGGCAGGCAGCCAGCGCCAGTCCAGCACCGTGGTCTCCCCCATGCGGACGGCATCCTGCAGCTCTGAAATCTGCGCCGAAAGGTCCGCCTGCTGGGCCGCGTAGCTGGCTTGGATCGCAGCGTAATTCTGGTTCAGCGCGTTGATCTGCCGCTCATACTGCAGCGCCGTTCCGGCCAGCAGCCCCGCCAGCACAAGGAACGCCGCGCCCGCGGCACCGCCCCACAGCCGGCGGCGGCGCTTTTCCTCGGCATCGCGGGCGGCCAGCAGATCCCGCAGGGCGTCCAGCGTCACGGCGGGGGCAGCCGGGCTTTCAGCCTGTGCGCCCAGCAGCGCGTCCACGCCGGTGCCCAGCTCCGCCGCCAGCGCCTGCAAATTGTCCAGCCCGGGCAGGGCGGTGTCCTTCTCCCACTTGCCCAGCGCCTGCCGGCTGATGCCGATCCTTTCGGCCAGCGCCTCCTGACTCATTCCCTTTGCCTTGCGCGCGTTCTGGATGTTCTGTCCCAGTGTCATTGTCTCGCCCTCTTTCCGCTTTGTTCTGACAAGATTTTACCACAGCCTGTGGTAAAATGCCAGCAAGTCGAGTGTACAAAACGGTAACGGCAGGTTGCTCTGCCGGGAAAGGACAACAATCTCATGTGCGGAATTGCGGGATTCATCGCCGGGCAGGGCGCGGCCGATGCCGGGGCGCTTGCCCCCATGCTGGCGCGCATCGCCCACCGCGGCCCGGACGGTCAGGGCACCTTTGTGGAGGGGCCTGCCGCCCTTGGCCACTGTCGGCTGGCAATCATCGACCTTGCGGGCGGTGCCCAGCCGCTGTACAGCGAGGACAAAAATCTGGTCATCGTTTTCAACGGCGAGATCTACAACTACAAGGCCCTGACCGCCGAGCTGACGGCGCTGGGCCACTGCTTTGCGACCCGCACCGACACCGAGGTCCTGCTGCACGGATGGGAGCAGTGGGGCCGCGAGCTTTTGCCCCGGCTGCGCGGCATGTTTGCCTTTGCGCTGTGGGACCGCCGGGCCGGGACGCTGTTCTGTGCGCGGGACATGTTCGGCATCAAGCCGCTGTACTATTGCCGCTGTGCGGACGGCACGCTGCTGTTTGCCAGCGAGATCAAGGCATTTCTGGACCACCCGTCCTTTGAAAAGCGGCTGAACGCGGCGCAGCTGCCGCTCTACTTATCCTGCCAGTATTCGCCGGGGCGGGACACCTTTTTTGCCGGGGTGGAGAAGCTGCTGCCCGGGCATTTTCTTATCTTCTCTGACGGCATCGTGCGCACAACGCGGTGGGTGCAGCCCGCCTTTCTGCCCGGGGAGACGCCGGTCCCGCCGTCCGAGCTGGAGGCTGTTCTGCAGGACAGCGCCGCTGCCCACAAGATCGCCGATGTCGAGGTCGCAGGCTTTCTGTCCGGCGGGGTGGATTCCGCCTACATAACGGCGCTGGCGCGCCCCGGCCGCACCTACACGATCAGCTACGCCGAGCCGCGCTATGACGAGTCCTTCCCCGCCCGGACGCTGGCGCGCAGCCTCGGCGTGCGCAACCGGGTGCGGCGCATCAGCCCCGGGGAGTTCTGGGACGCCGTGCCCGCCGTGCAGTACCACATGGATGAGCCGCTGGCCGATGCCGCCGCCGTGGCGCTCTACTTCCTGAACCGCGAGGCCGCGCGGGAGGTCAAGGTCTGCCTGTCGGGCGAGGGCGCAGATGAGCTGTTCGGCGGGTACAACATCTACCGCGACCCCTTTACCGCGCAGTGGTACAACCGTCTGCCGCCTTGGCTGCGCGGCGGTCTGGGCGCGGCGGCCGGGCTGCTGCCGCCCGGGCCGGGGGTGAACTTTCTGGTACGGCGCGGCTGCCCGCTGGAGGAGCGGTATTTTGGCCCCACCGCCCTGATGACCGAGCGGGAAAAGCGCCGCCTGCTGGCTGACTATGAGGGGGACGGCGACCCGATGTTCCTGACGGAGGCCCTGTGGGACAGCACCGAGGGGCTGGACCCGGTGAGCCGGATGCAGCAGGTGGACATAAACCTCTGGCTGGCCGGGGACATCCTGCTCAAGGCGGATAAGATGAGCATGGCCCACAGCCTTGAACTGCGGGTGCCGTTTCTGGACAAGGAGGTGTTTGCCCTGGCCGCCGCCCTGCCCGCCGCCGCCAAGGCCGATGCCCGCATGACGAAGATCGCCCTGCGGCAGGCGGCTGCACGCACACTGCCCCCGGCCAGCGCCGCCCGCAAAAAGCTGGGCTTTCCCGTGCCGGTGCGGGACTGGCTGCGGCAGGAGCCCTACACCAGCCGGGTTCGTGCCGCCTTTGCGCGCCCGGCGGCTGCGCAGTTCTTTCGGCCGCAGGTGCTGCATAGTATGTTGAACCGGCACCTGCACGGCGGCGACTGCTGGCGGCAGATCTGGTGCGTCTACAGTTTTCTGATCTGGTATGAGCAATTTTTTGGAGCGTGATGCCGAATGGATCTGCGCCGCCTTATCCGGGATACCGGCTGCCGGCTTTTGCGGGGGGATGCCCTGACCGAGATCACCTGCGTCTGCTGCGACTCCCGCAGCGCGGAGCCGGGGGCGCTTTTTGTCTGTCTGCCCGGCCGCCGCACTGACGGCAGCGTCTACGCCGCACAGGCCGCCGCAGCCGGGGCGGCGGCCGTGCTGTGCGCACCGGGCTATGCCGGGAGCGATCTGCCCGACCGCTGCGCCGTTTTGCAGGCAGACGACCCGCGCCGCATGATGGCCGTGCTTTCGGCGCGGCTGTACGGCGACCCCGGCGGGCGGATGACGCTGGTGGGCATCACCGGCACCAAGGGCAAGACGACCACCGCCCACCTGCTGGCGGCCATCCTGCAGGCGGACGGACGGCGGGTGGGGCTGATCGGCACAAACGGTGCCTGCTGGCCGGGGCACCGCCACGATCTGAACCACACCACGCCCGAGAGCTGCGACCTGCAGGCGCTGCTGCGCCGGATGGCCGATGACGGCTGCGACACCTGCATCATGGAGGTATCCAGCCTCGGCATGAAAGCCGACCGCACAGCCGGGATAGCATTTGATACCGGGGTGTTCACCAACCTCTCCCCCGACCACATCGGCCCCGGCGAGCATGCCGATTTTGCGGAATATCTCTACTGGAAAAGCGCCCTCTTCCGGCAATGCCGCGCAGGAGTTTTCAACAACGATGACCCCTATGTGGGGAAAATCATGGCCGGATGCACCTGCCAAATGATAACCTACGGCATCACACATCCCGCCGATGTGCGGGCCGGGGCAGACTTCACCCTGCTGCGCACCGGCGGGCGGCTGGGGGCGGCCTTCACGGTGGACGGCGTACCCTACACCGTGGGAATGCCGGGGGCATTCAGCGTGCAGAACGCCTTGGCCGCGCTGACTGCGGCAAGGCAGCTGGGGGCGGGCGAGAATGCCATTCGGCAGGGGATGGCCCGCGCTGTGGTGCGGGGCCGTGTGGAGCCTGTGCCGCTGGACGCGCCGTTCACGGTGCTGATTGACTACGCCCACAACGAGGCCGCCGCCGAAAGCCTGCTGCGCACGCTGCGGGCCTATAAGCCCGCGCGGCTGATTGCCGTGTTCGGCTGCGGCGGCGACCGCAGCCGACTGCGCCGGTTCGGGATGGGCAGCGTCTGCGCGCGGCTGGCGGATTTCTGCGTCATCACCGAGGATAACAGCCGCACCGAGCCTGTTGAGCAGATTCTGGCCGACATCCGCGCGGGGCTGCGCTTGGGCTGCCCGGCCACACCGTTTGCCGAGATACCCGACCGGCGGCAGGCGATTTATTACGCCCTCGACCACGCCCAGCCCGGGGATATCATTGCAATTTTAGGCAAGGGCCACGAAACAACCATAGAACGCAGCGGGGTAAAGGAGCCGTTTGTGGAAAGGGAGATCGTTGAGGAGTATTGGGGAGACTTCTTTAAGCCTTCTCCCTCTGGGGGAGAAGGTGGCCCCGCAGGGCCAGATGAGGGGAGAGTTTGCCGAAGCATGCCGTAAACAGGCAATAATGGCGGGCTTCCCCTCATCAGTCAGCGGGCGGGGCCACTGACAGCTTCCCCCTCGGGGGAAGCTATTCTACTGTAGTATTGTCATCACGCCATCATATAGAAATCTTACGCAATCATCCTATTTTCCCCGAAAAAAGCAGAGCGCTCCTCTTTTCGGAACGCTCTTCTTTTCAGTATGCCCCATTATCGCTCATCAAAAAGTAAATATATTCCTCTCCATCTTCATTGGTCTTCCACTCATATACTACACCGTTATCGTCCATCAACTGACACAACTTGTCAAAGGGGCTCTCATTTTCCTGCTGCCAGGTGACAAGGGCACTGTAGTCTGCATTTTCAATGCTCTGCTTTTGCTGCAGACCGACAAAAAATGTTTCTATTGCCCCATAATAACCACTGCAATAGCTTTCAAACTCCGCCATCGGAGAAGTTGACGCAATGTGTGTCTGTCGGAGTGCATCAATTTTAACAAGCAAAGCGGCGATTGAGTCCTCATAATAGCGGTATTGGATTGAACCGTAATCCTGTAAGTCGGCATACATGCTTTTTTCAATTACATCCAGCTGTTCCACAATCGCTTTTTGCACATCCACATAATGCCCTGTCTGCATAGACAATTTTGTTATATCTGTGCCGCCTGCAATCGGTGCAAAGTCTGTGCTTATCTGCGGCAAGGGTGCCTGTTGTTCCTGACGCAGCGTATTCAGAAATCCCACAAACCGCTGTTGGCCCGCGTCCGTTTGCAAATACCACGCCAATGCCAACACTGCCGCCAATGCAATTAAGAATCCCGGACGCACCATCGGCTTTTTCCGCGGCGGTGCATACGGATATTGGTAATGGTACGCTCCGCGCTCCTTTTGGCGCAACTTATCCCACTCTTTTTGGGCACGCCGGTACTCCCATTTTTCCCGGGGCGATTCAGGACCACTATTCCACTGCACTCAATCACATCCTTGCATCTTCTTTTCTATGATTTTATCACACAAAATTTCTGTTGGCAAGTTGTTTTCTTTCCGAATGGCTGGTATGCGCCCGGCGGGATGCCTCCATGCCGCCGCGGACGGTTTCAATAGCAGAAGCGCTTGCGGTTTGCGTCTGCAGGGGTCGGCGTCCCCGACGACCCGCAGGTGACGCAGACACCCCGTTCACGGGCGCTTGTAGGGCGGCCAGCCCTCTGGCCGCCGCGGAGGGGGTCAAGACCCCTCCCTGCAAATCTACCGCAAAAGGGGTTGCAACGGCAAAGTTACGGGCCGGGCATGCCCGGCCCCTGCAGCACAGCAAAAAACACCCCTGCGCCATCCCAAAAACGGCGCAGGGGTGTTGCCTATCCTTGTTAAATCAGACCAGCTTATACAGCCGGCCGCTGTAGGGGGCCAGCGTCACCTTCAGCGTGCCGTCGCACGCCTTGCCGGCAGCCCGCTTCGGCTTTTCGGTCTTGCCGCCGAAGCACTGCCAGTCGGTGTCCAAAAGCAGGGTCAGCTTGCCGGCGCGGGGCAGGGTCAGGGTGTAATCCTCCAGCGCGGTATCACCAAAGTTGAACGCAGCCAGCACAGCCCCCTCGTTCCCCTCGCGCCAGATGGCACAGGCGTCCAGCTCGGGGTGGGCGCAGTCAAGCCACTGGAACGCCGCCGGGTCATACTCGCGGCTCCAGAAGGCCTCGTTTTTGCAGTAGGCCTCGTTCAGCGCTTTGCGGTAGCGGTGGAAATCATCGTGGTTGGGGTACTGCAGCACCATCCAGTCCTGCTCGCGGCTTTCGTAAAATTCACGCAGCTGCGCAAATTCGTTGCCCATAAAGTCGAGCATCTTGCCGGGGTGGATTGCCATATACAGATACAGCGCCCGCGCCTGCGGGAACTTGCCCTCGTAATCACCGTACATCTTCTGCACGATGGTCGCCTTGCCGTGGACATTCTCATCATGGCTGAACGGCAGAATGTAATGCTCGTTCCATGCATACATCATCGAGAAGGTCAGCTTGCCAAGGTTCTCCCGGCGCTCCTCGCTGGTCTTTTTGAAGTAATCCAGCGTGTCATTCATCCAGCCGAGATCCCACTTGTAGTCAAAGCCGAGGCCGCCGTACTCCACGGGAGCGGTCACTTTGGGATAGCTGGTCGAGTCCTCGGCGATGAGGATCGCCGTGGGGTGGCGCTGCTGCAGCCCCTGATTCATCCCCTTCAAAAATTCCAGCGTTGAGCCGTTCACGCCACGGTTGGGGTCGCCCTGCCAGTAGATCAGGCGGGAGACTGCGTCCATGCGCAGACCGTCCGCGTGGAACACCCGCAGCCAGTAATCGGCGCAGGACTGGATAAAGCAGCGGATCTCCCCGCGCGAGTGCATAAAGTTGCAGCTGCCCCACTCGCTCTGGCCCACGGCGGCGGCCGGGTACTCATACAGCGGGGTACCGTCAAATTCCTTCAGGCCGTAGGCATCCACGGCAAAATGCACCGGTACAAAGTCGAGAATGACGCCGATGTCCTGCTTGTGGCAGGCGTTGATGAAGGCAGCCAGCTCGTCCGGCGTGCCGTAGCGGCTGGTCGGCGCAAAAAAGCCGGTGATCTGGTAGCCCCAGCTGCCGTCAAACGGATGCTCGGCCAGCGGCATCAGCTCAATATGGGTGAAGCCGTTCTCTTTGCAGTAGGCGGGCAGCAGCTCGGCCAGTTCGGCATAGGTGTACCAGCTGCCGTCCTCCTTCTGCCGCCAGCTTCCGGCGTGGACCTCATAGATATTCATCGGCTTATCAAAGCATTTTGTGCGGCTCTGCATCCATTTGTCATCGCTGAAGCCCCGGGGCGTATCGGTGATGATGCTGCGGCCGTCGGGGCGCAGCGTCATGGCGGTGCCGTAGGGGTCGCAGTGGGCCACGGTCTGGCCGTTGGCGCCCCGGACATAATACTGGTAGACCATGCCCGCGTTGACGCCGGGGGCATCGCACTCCCAAACACCGGGCTGGGTGCGGTGCATGTCAAAGGTGCCGACCTCGGTCTCGACCGCGATATGCTGGGCGGACGGTGCCCACAGCGCAAAATGTGTGCCGCCGAAGTAGGTATGCGCACCGAAAAACTCATACGCATCAAAGGCGCGGCCGGTGTAAAAATCCTGCATGTTCATGATGAAAGTCTCCTGCTAAGAAGTCATGTATAATTCTATAACGCAGTAGGGGCGGGGTTTTACTCCGCCCGTGCCCACTCGCGGCAGCTGTACCGTTGCCGGGCGGAGCAGAGCCCCGCCCCTACGTTCTCAATTTTTCTCTAAAAAAATTGTACCACACCCGGGGGTGTGGTACAATTCACAATATTGAACACGGTGTCTAAAATTAGATTTTCAGCAGCGTCCGTGCAATGTTGAAGTAGACGAGCAGCGTCGTGGTATCGACAATGGTGGTGATGAGCGGCGATGCCATGACAGCGGGGTCCATCTTGAGCTTCTCGGCAACGACCGGCAGCAGACCGCCGATCAGCTGGGAGAGGATGACCGTGCAGAGCAGCGTCAGGCAGACGACCGCTGCGACCGGGGGCAGGATGCCGTCCAGAAAGATAAGCTTTGCAAAGTTGCAGAGCGCCAGCGTGCCGCCGCAGAGGATCGCCACGCGGAACTCACGCCACAGGATCTTGGGCAGGTCGTGCGGCTCAATATCGCCGACCGCCATGCCGCGGATGATGGTCGAGGTACTCTGGCTGCCCGCGTTGCCGCCCGCGTCGGTCAGCATCGGGATGTAGGCGGTCAGCACCGTCACGGCGGCAAGGGCATCCTCATACCCGCGGATAACCATGCTCGAGAAGGTGGACGAGATCATCAGAAAGAGCAGCCACGGCGCACGGCTTTTGTACAGATCCAGCATGGACTGTTTGAAATACGGCTTGTCGGACGGGCCGATAGCGTTCATCTTGGCGATATCCTCGCTGGCCTCGTCCTGCATGATCGTGATAGCATCGTCGATCGTGACGATACCGACCAGACGCTTCTCGTTGTCCACAACGGGGATCGCCAGATAACCGTACTTCTCGAACATCTGGGAGACATCTTCCTGATCGGTCGTGGTGTTGACGCTGACCACATTGTCATCCATCATGTCGCGGATCAGCTCATTGTCCGGGTCCTTGGAGAGGACGAGTGCGCGCAGCGATACAACGCCGATCAGCGTGCGGTCGCGGTCGGTGACATAGCAGTTGTTGATGGTCTCCTTGTCGATGCCGTTCTTGCGGATGGCGCTCATCGCCTGCGCCACGGTCCAGTCGGGGCGCAGCTCCATCAGCTCGGTGGTCATGACGCCGCCGGCGGAATCCTCGGGATATTTAAGTAGTTCGTTGATCATGCGGCGGGTCGCAGGATCGGCCTGACCCAGAATGCGCTTGACTACATTGGCAGGCATTTCCTCGACAAGATCCGTCGCATCATCGACGAACAAATCATCTACAACGGCCTTCAATTCCTTATCGGTCAGGCCGTCGATCAGGTTTTGCTGGGTTTCGGTCGTCAGCTCGGCAAAGATCTCGGCCGCCAGATCCTTGGGACACAGGCGGAACAGCACCGGGAGCTTCTCCGGCGGGAGATCCTCAAACACGGCGGCCAGATCGGGCGCGGGCAGGGTGGACATAACATCCCGCAGGCTCTGGTACTTTTTGGCATCATCCAGATTGGCGAGCATGGCGCGCAGGGTTGCGATCGTGGTATCGGACATAAAAAAGCTGCCTCCTTTTCAGGCGGCAGCCGAGCACATTTAATTTTAGGCAATACCGCATAATTCTAAGTGCCGATACGGCGAGCGAGGTACGGCAGCTGCTAAGCCAAAAGCGCAGATAATACTTTGTGTATTATCGAGCATTTTGGCAACGCAGATGCCGTGCCGCAGCCGCCGGAGCGGCGCTTAAGCCGTCAGGCGGGAATTGTGCGGTGTTGCCTTAGGCAATGCACAGCAATACCGTGCGTTTTTTAACGCGCAGTTTGCCTCAGATTGCCCGGTATAAACATGGTGGCTGCCTTATTCAAGATACATCGGTACACAGGACTGGGACTGGGGGTATCCATTGCAACAACCACCTCACCTTTGTTTGAATTTTTACAAAGCGGCGCTATTCGCACCTATATTTACTTTACCATCTGGCACGGCATTAGTCAACGGTAAATTTCGGTAATTTGCGTAAAAAACAGAAAAACCGACGCCCGGCAGGCTGTAGGGGCGGATGCTTGCATCCGCCCGCGGGTCGATGACAAGCATCGACCCCTACATCGTACCGGGAGTCGGCTGTTTTTATTTTAGGATTTACGCCATCAGTTCCCTGACGGTGGCGGCGAGTTTCTCGTCACGGTAAATTTCGGTAATTTGAGAAAAAAATGCCGACATTGGCAAGAAAGCCAATATCGGCAATCTATTTCAATCGCGCAGTTCCTTACGCAGAAAACTTCCGCAATTACAGATTCCGTCATTTCGGATTTGCTGAGTCACAGCACATTTTCTGAATTGCCAATATACGCAGTTGCTGCATCGCTCCTCTGTCATGGTATATTCTCCGTTTCACAGGCGGCTCGGCAGATTTTTGCCTCGCCCGCCGGGTCGATTTCCCAAATCATGAGTTTCCGTAGGTTACTCTGTTTTTCTGGCAGTGCAAGAGCCGAAAGACAGTTTCCCAAGATTTGTGCAAGTCTCCGATTCGACTCTTCGTCTTGCAGCGAAAACACCGCATCTCCCCAAATATGACTGTGCCATACGCCGATAATTTCCGGTGTATTCGTGTAGCGCCCTGCCAAAGCCTCTGCCTTTGCTGTTTCCTCTGCACCATCCAGCACAAAGGACGCCACACCACTGCACTTTTCACAGTCCGGCACGGTTGCATCCACAATTCGATATTTTGAAGAATGTCGGTATCCCATAAACAATCCGCCAACCTCTCGGGAATTGTTTACTGCCGCGATGGCCGCCGCAATTTTTCGGATTGTTTTTTTAGAAATCGTAACTTGTGTGCTCACTGAATGCGCTCAAGCGTCGAGTTGCCGCACTGTTGGCAGGGTGTGCCATGCGCCACATTCCCCAGTACACGCAGCGGTCCGGGATAAATCCAACCGCACTTTGGGCACTTAAAGTAGTCACCGTTAAACGTAAGCGTAGGAATGACAATCTTTTTCTTTTCCATTTTCGTTTACCTCCCAAATTAGTTATACACCAAGATTTTCCCGAATAATACGGGAAAGGATACTGTAGTAGTCATACTCTGCGGCAAGGGCGTTTTCGTCCAGTGTGGATACCGCGCTCAAAATATTCAATAACAAATTGCTGCTCTGACGGCGTTCATCATCTGCATTTTTCTTGGCAATCAGTGGGCTTTTGCCACTGCGATAGACGCTGATTGTTGTCATATTCCCGGTTGTACGGGTTGCAAAGACAAATTTGAAATAATCGTCCGGGTGCTCACTGTTTTTCACGATCAAGCAATCCTGGTAATTTTTTTTGATAAGATTTCCTGTTTGGATTTGATCATGTTCATAGGTGACAGGCAGTCCGCTGGTAGCCAGGCCCGTGTCTACCTTTGCAAGCAATGCCTGCACGTCATCAATCGTGTAACGCCCCGCCACCTGCACATGGGTCGGAATATCCTCCCACGCACCCAAGCCATCCGGGTTCATGTCAACATTTACATTGCCGTAAATCATCTTGTACCTCCTAAGCCGCAATTTTTAGACAGAGTATCGAAATTTGCGAAGCAAATCCCGAACATCCTCATTATCCAGCGTGTATTTTGCAATTAATTGCTTTTGAATTTGCCGCAGTGCTTCTTTATCCTGCGTGTCATTGGCTGCCTCTATGGCCGATTTGTAGGAATAATAGTCTTTGTTTGTCATACTCTCCAAACCGAGCACCTCCCACAGTTTTTTCACCAAATCCAAAACAGATTTTGTATCTTTATTATAGTAAATATCTTTACTAAAGTCAAGTAGAATAATCCCTCTGTGTTACCATATTCTAATAGAAAATTGCGTTTTGCAAAGGGAAAATTTCTATGGACTACATCCGCCGTATGCGCGACTTGCGGGAGGACGCCGACCTGACTCAGGCGCAAGTCGCCGCAAAACTTGGTACATCACAAACAATGTACGCCCGCTATGAGCGCGGCGCAAATGAACTGCCGATTCACCATCTTATTAAACTGTGCGAACTGTATCACGTTTCCAGCGATTATTTCTTAGGTCTGCGTGACACGCCGTGACTGCGTCCTCCATGGGGGGCGCAGTTTTCTTTTATGTCTTTATATCCAAACGGATATTGTATAGACAAAACAGCACAAATCCATAGTATTGTCAATATAACCAATCAGTTATCAAGGAGCAATGCTATGGCTTACTATCCCCGTCTGCGGGACATGCGCGAGGACCACGACCTGACCCAGCAGAAACTTGCAGAATATCTTGGCATGCCTCAACCGCAGTATTTCCGCTACGAACAGGGCCTGCGGGACATTCCCACCGACATTTTGATTCAACTTGCCAAGTTGTACAATACAACCACGGATTATTTGTTAGGTCTGACGGACGACCCGGTCATTCCCTGGCGGCAGGGCGGGGCGTTGAGGACGCCGCCCCCTACGAATATGCGGTAACACAAATAAAAAGCCGACTCCCGGCAACTGGCGGGTCGATGACAAGCATCGACCCCTACAGCTTACCGGAAGTCGGCAGTTTTTATTTCACAGCAAAGCTTACGCCATCAGTTCCCTGACGGTGGCGGCGAGCTTTTCGTCCTTGCAGGCGGGGAAGAAATACTCGGCGAAGTGCTCACCGGCGAAGGCACCCTTGACGAGGTCGCGGTCGAGATCCTTCAGGATGTCGGACAGGTCGCGGAACGCAACGGCGCGCACGCCGTCCAGAATCTTCTTGTTGCGCTGCTCGGGCACAACGCGCTCCTTCGGGTAGCCCTGACCATGGCCGAAGCCGAACAGCTTCTCGAAGATGTACTCGAGATTCAGCTCGCCGCCCCAGCCGAAGCCTTTGGCAAAGGGCAGCGCCACGGCGTTGCCATCGTTGACATGGGCAAAGGTGTAGGCATCCACAGGGTCCTCAACATGGCCGCAGATGACACCGGGGAAGCTGTTCAGTGCCAGCATAGCACCCTCGCCGGTGCCGCAGCCGGTGATGACATAGTCGGCTGCGCCGGAGTTGAGCAGCACAGCGGCCAGAATACCGTTCTGGACATAGGTCAGCTGGGCGGCATCCTCGGCGGTGTACATGCCGTAGTTTACGACCTCATGGCCCATCGGCTCAACGACCTTGCGCAGCGTCGATTCGATCAGTGCGTTCTTGGCGGCCTGACTATTTTCATTGATCAAAGCGATTTTCATAATTTTTTCTCCTTTTATCGTTGTATATCAGCGGACAAGCTGGCGGAAATATGTGGTATTGATGCTCTTGTCGTTCTTGGCCATCTTGGCAATGCAACCATCCAGCGTGCGGGCCACATCGTCAAGGCTGCGCCAGTCGGCAGCCTGCGGCTTGACCTCCTCCTCGAGCCATGGGGCCACATCGGTGTGGGAGCAGGCGCCCTCGATGAGGTAAGCGCCCGGACGGGCGGCCTGGGTCTGCGGCTCATAGCCATCGGCGCTGCCCAGCATCGTCATAACGAACTCGCCCTTGCGGTTGCGCCCGCCCACGATGAGCCGGACGCCCACAGGCTGTACCTGAACCTCGGCGGCCTTCTCGCGCAGGATCTTGACGACCTTTTCCAGCGTCAGGTACTGGGTCTGGTACTCGTCCACGGCATTGATGATCTGTACGGCGGCCAGCGTATCGCCCGCAAAGCCGACCACCACATTGCGGTTGATCTTGCGGACCTTGGGCAGGTCGTTTTTGATGACATGGGGTGTATCGCCGGTGATAGGCTCCTCGACAAAGCGGCCATCGCTGACCATGGCGCAGAAGCCGTCACCGCACACTGCTAAAATCGCACTCATTGCTTTTCGTCCTTTGCTGTTTAATGATAAGGCTATTGTAGCACGAAAATTGCGCAGGTGCAATGGCTTGACTTACCCTGCGGTGTGCGGTATAATAATTACAGAAAAGGCGCTGCGACAAGCGGTTCGGCCCGATCAAAATGGGATTTAGGAAAACCTAAGAACCGTCACTTTGCCGAGTGGCGGTTCTTGCTTTTTACGACTAAACTTAATGTGATGGTCTTGCGGCCAACATAAAAAGTAAATGTAAATCGCATGGTCTCACCTCCTTTCGGGGGTGGGGCCAACCGCCTGCCGTTGTGTGCAGCGCCCACCGCCTGTTGAAATGCAGGCGGCTTTTGTTATTATAGCAGAAATTTCGACGGTATGCAAGAATTTTTGCAGCGATCCGCCGGACACTACGGGCGGATATGGAATCCGCCCCTACGGTGTAGGGGGCAATGCTCGTCATCGCTCCGGAAGCGTTGTGACCGCCGCCATGTGCCGCGGGCGAACAATGTTCGCCCCTACAGCACCCCTTTTGAATTGCATTGTAGGGAGGGGTCTTGCCCCCTCCGCGGGCCGATGCAAGCATCGGCCCCTACAGAAACGGCCCGCCGGGATTTTTTCCCAGCGGGCAGCTTTTCTTTAGTTATTCTTGTAATAATTGATCAGGCAGCCGTCTGCCAGAATCTGCCGCTCGGCATCGGTCATGGCGCCGAGGCTGACCGTAAAGCGAACCACGCCGCCGTCCGGCTTTACGGCGATGGCGGTCAGCTCGTCATCGGCATTCAGCAGCGCCTTGCGCACGCCGGGCAGGTAGACATAATCCCCATTGTCCAGCACAGCGGGGTCCTTCACAAGGAAGGGCAGCATGCCCCAGTTGATGCAGTTGGAGCGGTAGCGCTTGGTGGCGTACTCGCAGGCAAAGTTGGCTGCGCCGCCCAGCACGCGCTGGCAGCTGGCGGCCTGCTCGCGGGCGGAGCCGTCACCGGGCTTGTTGGCGAAGATGGCCGAGCCGATGTTGGTATTTGCCGCATCGGGCGTGTAGCCCAGCTTCTTCAAATCATCGTAGACACGCGCGATCTCAGCGGGCAGAGCGCCTGCGCGGCGCTCGGCGTCCAGCACCTTGACGGCCTTGGCGTTCGGCACATAGGCCGGGTCCTTGCGGGAGAGGGTGAACTCCGCCAGACGCAGCGGGTTCGAACGGAAGGAGGACGTCTCGCCCGAGGGGATCAGCTCATCGGTCGTGGTGACAGGGTCGGTGATGTAGCTGACGATCCTGACAAGCAGATCCTCGGTCAGGGCGGGCTGCTCGGGCCAGTCCTTGATGTTCGGGCCGAATTTCAGCGCGTACTCCGGCTCGGGGCGGTCCCAGCCGTTATAGACGCGCTTATCGTAGACGCCCTGCTCAAAGTGGTATTCGGGCAGGGTGTACTCTGCATCGGTCAGCTCACTGGCGGCGGTCAGGTAGCCGCCGTTGGCAGCGGTGGCCGCAATGGAGCGGGCATCCATCAGCGCCACAGCGCTGATCTGACCCTCGCCGGGCTTCGAGCCCTCACGGTTGGGGAAGTTGCGGGTCGTGTGGCGGATCGAGAATTCGCCGTTGGCAGGGGTATCGCCCGCGCCGAAGCAGGGGCCGCAGAAGCACTCGCGGAAGATGCCGCCGGCGGAAACAATGTCGGCCACTGCGCCGTTTTTGACCAGCTCCAGATAGGTCGGCATACTGTCGGGGTAGACGCTGAGCTTAAACTCGCCGTTGCCGCAGCTTTTGCCGCGGATAATATCCGCGACCGCGCAGATATTCTCATAGGTGCCGCCGGAGCAGCCGGCCACAACACCCTGATCCACATAGATGCGGCCATCCTCGCAAATCTTGCCGACAAGGTCCATCTCGACCTTGCCGCCCAGCTGCTTGTTGGCCTGCGTCTGTGCAGCCTGCAGGATTTCCTTTGCGTTGGCCTTCAGCTCACGGATCGGATAGGCGTAGCTCGGGTGCATCGGCAGGGCGATCATGCACTCGACCGCAGACAGATCCAGTTCAATGCAGCCGTCATAGTAGGCCACATCGGCGGGCTTCAGTTCCTTATAGGCCTCGGGGCGGTTGTGCTGCTCGAAGTATTGTTTCGTAACATCGTCAGTCTGCCAGATGGAGGACCAGCAGGTTGTCTCGGTGGTCATAACATCAATGCCGTTGCGGTAATCGGCGCTAAGATTGGCAACGCCGGGGCCGACAAACTCCATGACCTTGTTCTTCACATAGCCGTTGGCGTAGGTGGCGGCCACCAGCGCCAGCGCGACATCATGGGGGCCGACGCCGGGGTTGGGCTTGCCGGTCAGATAGATGGCAACCACGCCGGGGTAGGCCATATCGTAGGTACGGCCGACCAGCTGCTTGGCCAGCTCGCCGCCGCCCTCGCCAACGGCCATGGTGCCCAGCGCACCGTAGCGGGTGTGGGAGTCAGAGCCGAGGATCATCCGGCCGCAGCCGGACATCATTTCCCGGTTATAGCTGTGGATGACCGCCATGTTCGGCGGGACATAGATGCCGCCGTACTTGTGCGCGGCGGACAGGGCAAACTGATGGTCGTCCTCATTGATGGTGCCGCCCACGGCGCAGAGGCTGTTGTGGCAGTTCGTCATGACATAGGGCAGCGGAAATTCCTTCATACCGGAGGCGCGGGCCGTCTGGATGATGCCGACATAGGTAATGTCGTGGCTGGTCATCGAGTCGAATTTCATGCGCAGATCCTGCATGGAATCGCTTGTGTTATGGGCTTTCAGGATGCCGTAGGCGATGGTGCCCTTTTTAGCCTCGGCCTCGGTCACGCCCGCCGGGGCCGTGGTCCGGGGGACGCCGTTTACAAGATAAACGCCATGGTCGTGCAGTTTCATGGGAGAACCCTCCGTTTTATATGTATCGCAAAAGCCTTCCCCTTAGGGGGAAGGTGGCGCGAAGCGCCGGATGAGGGGCAAGCCTGCCATATTTCCCGTTTACGGATTCTTGCCGGAAGGTCTGCCCTCATCAGTCGGCTTCGCGGACAGCTTCAGTCTCCGTGCCAAGTGCCGCCTACGGCGGTTGCACTCCGACACGCGCCTGCGGGCGCAGCCCCTCAGGGGAAGCCTTTTTATTTACAGTCGTGCAATAACCGCCTGCGTAAACGCCTTCGTCCCGGCAGTGCCGCCAATATCGGCGGTCACGACCTTGCCCTCGGCAACCTGTGCCAGGATCGCGGCGTTCAGGCGGGCAGCCTTTTCCGTCTCGCCAAGGTCGCCAAGCATCATCGCAAAGGCCATCAGGATCGCACTGGGGTTGGCCTTGTCCTGCCCGGCAATGTCGGGCGCAGAGCCGTGGACGGCCTCGTAAATGCGCGTGTTATCGCCGATGTTGGCACTGGGCGCAAAGCCCAGGCCGCCCACAAGCCCTGCGCAGAGGTCGCTGATAATATCGCCGTAGAGGTTCGGGGCCACCAGCACATCGAACTGCTCCGGCTTCTGCACCAGCTTCATGCAGAGCGCATCAATGATGCAGTCGTCTGCGGTGATTTCGGGATAGTGGGACGCCACCTCGCGGAAGGTGCGCAGGAACAGGCCGTCCGTCAGCTTCATGATGTTGGCCTTGTGGACCGCCGTGACCTTTTTGCGGCCGTTCTTGCGGGCATAGTCAAAGGCAAAGCGGCAGATCTTTTCGCAGGCGGGGCGGGTGATGAGCTTGACGCCGTTGGCCATCTCATCGTTGACCATGTACTCGATGCCCTTGTACAGATCCTCGGTGTTCTCGCGCACGATGACAAGATCCACATTGTCAAAGCGGGTGGGTACGCCCGGCAGCGTATGCACAGGGCGCAGGTTGGCGTAGGTGGAAAAGCGCTGGCGCAGCTGCACATTGATGCTGCGGAAGCCCTTGCCGATGGGGGTAGCCGTGGGGCCCTTGAGCGCCCAGCCACAGGCCGCGATGGCGTCCAGCGCGCCGGGGGCGATCAGCTCGCCGCTCTCGGCGGCATATTCGGCGCCGGCGGCATATTCCTGCCACTCAATGCCGGTGTCCAGCGCGGCGGAAACGGCGCGCACACTCTCGGCGATTTCACGGCCGATGCCGTCGCCCGGAATCAGAACTGCTTTCATAAAAATACTTTCCCCTTTCCCTGTGGTCCGCACAGGCAGCGCCCTGTTTTTTCTGTCATTGCCGCACAGAATTGTGCGGTGCTGCCTGCAGTATATCTACCATATTACCCGGTTTATGCGCAGTTGTCAACGCGCATTTTTACACATTCAGCATCAATCTGCCCACAGGCTTAATTATTTAAAGTGCCGTCTTGTTTAATCTGGCAAAATTTTAAGTTTATCTTGACGAATCTGCGATTATACTATAAAATCAGTTTATCGGTACAGGGTGTAAATGCGGTACCGCAGGGAAAGTCATGTATAAACATGCAAAGTGTATAGAGAGAGGGGTATCTGCGATGTATTATCCGGACGTCCCGGCCTTGGAGCCGGATGAGCTGAATCTGCTCTGCAATGAATATTTAGAGCATAATGCCACGCTGGACCCGCATCTGGCGGACCAGATGGGCGTCAAGCGCGGCCTGCGCAATCTGGACGGCACCGGCGTGCTGGCCGGCATCACGAATGTATCGAACGTCATCGGCTACGACAAGCGCCCGGACGGCACCATCGCGCCCATTCCGGGCCGGCTGGTCTACCGCGGCATCGACATCGACACGCTGGCCGCCGAGGCCGATGCCCACGACCGCTTCATGTTTGAGGAGGTCATCTGGCTGCTGCTGTTCGGCTCTCTGCCCACGCAGGAGCAGTATGCCAAGTTCCGCAAGCTGCTGGAGCATCACCGCGAGCTGCCGCAGGGCTTTGCCGATGACATGATCTTAAACTCGCCGTCCCCCAACCTGATGAACAAGATGGCGCGGAGCGTGCTGGCCATGTACAGCTACGATGAGCACGCCGAGGACAACAGCCTGCCCAACATCCTGCGCCAGAGCATCAACCTGATCGCCGAGCTGCCCACGATGATGGTCAACGCCTACCAGATCAAGCGCCGCGTCTACGACCGGTCGAGCATGTACTTCCACCTGCCGACCGAAGGGCAGAGCACGGCCGAGCATATTTTAAGCACCTACCGCGCTGACCAGAAGTTCACCCATGAGGAGGCGCGGCTGCTCGACCTCTGCCTGCTTGTCCACGCCGACCACGGCGGCGGTAACTGCTCGACCTTCACCTGCCGCGTGCTGTCCAGCTCCGGCACAGATACTTACGCGGCGATTTCGTCGGCCATCGGCGCGCTGAAGGGCCCCAAGCACGGCGGCGCAAACCTGAAGGTCATGCACCAGCTGGACTACATTCTCGAAAATGTCGAGAACCCGGCAAACGATGACGAAGTCCGCGAGCTCCTGCGCAAGATCCTCCGCAGGGAGCGCGGCGACGGCAGCGGATTGATTTACGGCATGGGCCACGCGGTTTACACCTTGAGCGACCCGCGCGCACAGATTTTGAAAACCCACGCCAAAAACCTTGCCTATAAAAAGGGCTACGATGAGGAATACGAGATGCTGTGCAGCATCGAGCGGCTGGCCCCTCAGGTCTTTGCCGAGGAAAAGCACGGCCCCAAAAAGGTCTGCGCCAATGTGGACCTGTTCAGCGGCCTGATCTACCGCATGCTGGGCATCAGCGAGGATCTGTACACCCCGCTGTTCGCCATTGCCCGTGTGCCGGGCTGGTGCGCCCACCGCATGGAGGAGGTCGAGTTTGCCAACCGCATCATCCGCCCCGCCTACCAGTATGTCGGCAAGCCGCAGGAGTATGTGGCGCTGGAGGAGAGATAAGTTTTATGTCCCGGTGTGCAGCACCGGGATTTTTTGTTTACAGCAACAGCGGCGGTCAGGGGACTGCCCGCCCGGCCGGGGTGGATGCAGGGCGGGCAGCTTTATTCCGGAGGGGAACTGGCTGTTCACGGTCCTTGTCGGCGTGGTTCTGTTCAGCTTTGTGGGTGTGCTGTTCTTCAACCGCACAAGGCTCATCGCACACGCGCACGACCTAAAAAACAGGCGCACCAAAAGGTCGAAAGGTTCGGCAAGGAAGATGAACCGCATCCCTTTGCGATACCGCTTTCGAAAGATTACAGCTTCGCCCCTTAACAAAGACTTTACGTTAAATCTGTTATACTGCAACAGTCCCCTCAAAAATACAGACAGGAGAAAAAATTGACCTATGATGAAAAAAAGATATTTCGCTATTCCCATTCTTGCAATCGCACTGCATTTTTTTCTGTCCAACCTGTTGTATTTCCTTGTGGAAAGACTTGTTTTGGATGTTTTTCATATCTCCTCACAGCAATTTATGAAATACTCATATTGGGGCGAGATTCTGATTTACGCCGTCCTTATCCTTGTATTCTTCACCCTCTATAAACTGCTTTGGAGGAAAGAGATAAGCGAACCGCGCACAGCGACAAATTTCAAAGATGTGCTCGGCAGTCTGGCCGTGGGATTTGGCATTTGCGGAATCTCCGGTCTTTGGATCATGCTGGCAGAGCAGCTTCCCTCGCTGCAAAAAAGCGTTGAGGCAATGAACGCCGGCGCTGAAAATATTGCCGGCGGAAATGCATTTGGAACATTTATGATTGCGGTGATTGCTGCACCTGTTATAGAAGAAATTCTATTCCGCGGCATTGTGCTTCGCTCCATACGGAAATTCGCCCCCGCTTGGGGCGCGATTCTACTATCATCCGTACTCTTCGGCGTTTATCACCTGAATATCGTGCAGGCTGTCTATGCCACCCTTATGGGCATTGCCGCAGGAATCCTTTATGAGAAGAAAAGGAACCTGTTGTTTCCCATCCTCGTGCATTTCGCAAACAACCTCATTACTATGCTGCAGGGCTTTGCGCCATCCGAAGTGAATGAACTGATCAGCATTTTTATTCTGATCATGATCGCTCCGGCAGGGTATATCGTCTGCCGCTCACTCCGACAGGACAAAAGAGCAGATAGCATGTAAGGGCTTTATACAATGTATAAAGCATACAGGGGGCTGCTGCACAAGCCCCAACAAAAAGACCAGGGTTATTTAGCCAAAAGGCTTTACAACTCTGGTCTTTACCTCTATAACCCGTTCACGGGCAATCTCGAAAGCTCCGCCGCTCATCCGGCTCTGCGGAGCCACCTTCCCCCAAAAGGGGAAGGTGAAATCATTTTTCACTCTCCCACTGCGCCACAAGGGGGGCGGCCACGGCGGAGAGAGCCTCCCGCGCATCGGTGATAGCGGCGACATCGGCCGGGGTCAGGCGGTCGGCCTTTTTGTGGCGCAGCACACGCTCCAGCACGCGCTCGGCGTCCTTGATTTTGCTGCGGGTCGCGCGGTCCAGCGCCTTGCCGGCCTTGCTGCCCAGCGCCGTGTTCACACGGTAGAGCGCAGCCTCCCCGGCGTTCAGCGCCTCCAAGGCAGCCTTGCGCTCTCTGTCCTGCCCGGCAAAGGCGGCGGCGTCCCGCATGGCGCGGGTGATCTCGGCCTCGCTCAGATTGGAGGTGCCCGAGATCGTGATGCTCTGCTCCTTGCCGGTGTCCATATCCCGCGCCCGGACCATCACAATGCCGTTGGCGTCAATGTCAAAGGTCACCTCGATCTTCGGCACACCCGCCCACGCCCGCTTGATGCCGCGCAGCGTAAAGGTGCCCAGCAGCTTGTTATCCCGGGCAAACTCACGCTCACCCTGCAGGACCTTGATCTCCACGGTATTCTGGAACGGTGCCGCAGTGGTAAACACCTTGCTGAACCGTGTCGGGATCGTGGAGTTCCGCTCGATCAAATGCGTTGCCACGCCGCCGACGGTTTCAATCGAGAGGGTCAGCGGGGTCACATCCATCAGCAGCAGGCCCTCGCCGGGGCCGGTCAAGGCCACGCCGCCCAGACGCCCCGCCTGCACGGCAGCGCCCAGCGCCACACACTCGTCCGGATTCAGTGAGCGGGACGGCTCCAGCCCGGTCATCCGCATGACCTTGGCCTGCACGGCCGGGATGCGGGTCGAGCCGCCGACCAGCAGCACCTGATCCAGATCGCTTGCAGAGAGATGGGCATCGCTCAGGGCATTGCGCACCGGCAGCGCCGTCCGCTCGATGAGATCGGCGCACAGCTCCTCAAACTTGGCGCGGGTCAGCGTCAGCTGCAGATGCAGCGCGCCCTGCGCCGTTGAGGTGAGGAATGGCAGGCTCAGCTCGGTCTGCTTGGCGCTGGAAAGCTCCTTTTTGGCCTTCTCGGCCTCCTCGCGCAGGCGCTGCATGGCCACGCGGTCCGTGGTCAGGTCCACGCCGTGGCTGGCCTTGCACTGCTCTGCCATCCAGTTTACGATCCGCTCATCAAAATCATCGCCGCCGAGGTAGTTGTCCCCACAGGTGGAAAGCACCTGCACGATACCGTCCCCGATGCGGATAAGCGATACATCAAAGGTGCCGCCGCCCAGATCGTAGACCATAACGGTCTGGGTGCGGCCATTGTCCAGCCCATAGGCCAGCGCGGCGGCGGTCGGTTCGTTGATGATACGGCGCACGTTCAGCCCGGCGATGCGCCCGGCGTCCTTGGTGGCCTGACGCTGGGCATCGTTGAAGTAGGCGGGCACTGTAATGACCGCCTCGGTCACGGCCTCGCCGAGGTAAGCCTCGGCGTCCGTCTTGAGTTTTTGCAGGATAAGGGCGCTCAGCTCCTGCGGCGTATAGCATTTGCCGTCCACAGGCACCCTCGTTTCACTGCCCATAAGCCGCTTTATGCTGGCCACGGTGCGCGGGGCGTTGGTCACGGCCTGACGCTTGGCAGGCTCGCCCACCAGCCGCTCCCCCGCCTTGGTGAACGCCACAACAGAGGGCGTTGTGCGCTGGCCCTCGGCATTGGGGATGACGACCGGCTTGCCGCCCTCGACCACAGCCACACAGCTGTTTGTGGTCCCCAGATCAATTCCGATCATTTTTGCCATGGTGGTATTTGTCCTTTCAAAAAAGACAATTTTGATTCTTGCTTCTATTGTAGCGTTTACCGCGCCGAAAAGTGTTGCGATTTCGTAAATATTTGCAGACCAATCCGGGCAGAGCCTGCCAATTTTGCCCAATACCGGCCCGCCGCAGCAAGGCCGCCCCGCCCCCGGCTGAACAAAAGCAGAAAATCAGGCCGGAATGCAAAAGATTTGAAACCAAAAACCTTCCGTAAAGCGTTGACGCACCCCGTCCGGCGTGTTATAGTTAATAAATACCAGCGATTTACACCGCTAAAGAGGAGGGCTTCTCATGGCACGCACCGCGACTGTGACCCGCAACACGCGGGAAACGCAGATTACGCTGACCATCGACCTTGACGGCACCGGCAAAACCGACCTGCACACCGGCATCGGCTTTTTTGACCATATGCTGGACGGCTTTGCCCGCCACGGCCTGTTTGATCTGAGCGTGACCTGCCACGGCGATCTGGATGTAGACTGCCACCACACGATCGAGGACATCGGCATTGCACTGGGCACCGCTCTCAAGGAGGCGCTGGGCGACAAGGCCGGCCTTGTGCGGTACGGCAGCTGTATGCTGCCGATGGATGAGACGCTGGCGCTCTGCGCCGTGGATCTGGGCGGGCGGCCGTATTTCGTCTACGATGCCGCCTTTGCCGGGCAAAGCTGCGGCGGCATGGACACCCAGATGGCGCGGGAGTTCTTCTACGCCGTGTCCTACAGCGCCATGATGAACCTGCACCTGAAGGTGCTGTACGGTGAGAACGACCACCACAAGCTGGAGGCCATGTTCAAGGCGTTTGCCAAAGCGCTGGACGCCGCCACCCGCAGGGATGCGCGGATCGACGGGGTGTTATCGACAAAGGGGACGTTATAATCCGCCTTACGGATTGTATCTATGTAGGGGCGGGGCTCTGCTCCGCCCGGCAGCCTTGCGCGGTATCCTTTTTCCGGGAATGTATCGCGCATGGCAAACGGCCACGGGCGGAGCAGAGCCCCGCCCCTACGTTCACAATACGATGTAAGGCGTGATTTTATTTCTAAAATGGAGGGAAAGCAGTATGTACAAGGACATCATCGACACCATCGGCTATGTGGAAAAGGTTGACCCCGCGCTGGGCGCGGCCATGGAGCGTGAGCTGGGCCGCCAGCGCCAGAACATTGAGCTGATCGCCAGCGAGAACATCGTCTCCCCCGCCGTGATGGCGGCCATGGGCAGCGTGCTGACCAACAAGTACGCGGAAGGCTACCCCGGCCACCGCTACTACGGCGGCTGCCAGTTTGTGGACGAGGTCGAGCAGATCGCCATCGACCGTGCCTGCAAGCTGTTCGGCGCCAAGTACGCCAATGTCCAGCCCCACTCCGGCGCACAGGCCAACCTCGCCGTCTACTTTGCGCTGCTGAATCTGGGCGATACCGTCATGGGCATGGATCTGTCGCAGGGCGGCCATCTGACCCACGGCTCCCCCGTGAACATGAGCGGCAAAAACTACAACTTCGTCTCCTACGGCGTCTCGGCCGAGGACGGCCGCATCGACTACGCCGCACTGGCCAAGCAGGTGGCGAAGGTCCGCCCCAAGCTGATTGTAGCCGGTGCGTCCGCCTACCCGCGCGCCATCGACTTTGAGAAGCTGGCCGAGATTGCCCACGGCTACGGCGCGATGCTGATGGTCGATATGGCCCACATTGCCGGTCTGGTCGCAGGCGGCCAGCACCAGAGCCCTGTGCCCTACGCCGATGTCGTGACCACCACGACCCACAAGACGCTGCGCGGCCCCCGCGGCGGTCTGATCCTGACGAACAACGAGTACCTGATCAAGCGGATTAACTCCGCCATCTTCCCCGGCACGCAGGGCGGCCCGCTGGAGCATGTCATCGCCGCAAAGGCCGTCTGCTTCGGCGAGGCGCTGAAGCCCGAGTTCAAGGAGTATGCCCGCAAGATCGTTGAAAATGCGAAGGCACTGGAGGCCGAGCTGACCGCCCGCGGCGTGAAGCTTGTCTCCGGCGGCACCGACAACCATCTGCTGCTCATCGACCTGACTGATGAGGACTGCACCGGCAAGGAGCTGGAGCATAACCTTGACGAGGTACACATCACCGCCAACAAGAACACCGTCCCCGGTGAGAAGCGCAGCCCGTTTGTGACGAGCGGCGTGCGCATCGGCACCCCCGCCGTGACGACCCGCGGCATGGGCGTTGAGGAAATGAAGATCATCGCCGACTGCATCGCCGACTGCATCTTTGACTTTGCCGCCAAGAAGGACGACATTGCCAAGCGCGTTGCTGATTTGACCGCGAGATTCCCGCTGTACGAGTGATTCTGAGCAATAAATAAACCGTCCCGCCGAGGTGTACGCCCCGGCGGGATTTTTTTGGTGGGTGGTTATGGCGCGGTTGCGGGGCGTCGAGGACGCCGCCCCCTACAACTAAAGGATAAAGGAGTTCTAAAGACACAGTGCGGCGGCCTGAGGACAGTCCGCCCTACGGAGCAGCAGAGGAAAAGTAAGAGGGGTAAGGGAGGGCGGAAGCCCTCCCCTGACGGCGCGGGCGGAGCAGAGCCCCGCCCCTACGCACATCCCATTCCCACAGCGGGGGTTCGGGGGAACACCCGAATTTAAGGTGGAGGAAGGCTCGGCGGCGTTAAGAACGGACAGTAATACTGCGTCCGTTTA
>ENA-OWPB01000039-OWPB01000039.1-human-gut-metagenome-genome-assembly--contig:-NODE-39-length-158183-cov-6.026118_pt1 | contig 158183 bp, 108 predicted proteins | sample MGYA00248260_ERZ651838 | MGnify/ENA primary metagenome ERZ651838 (study PRJEB26924, sample SAMEA4378304) | human gut metagenome | biome: human gut; feature: human-associated habitat; material: faeces... | reverse complement strand
GCCAGCGCTTCGATTTCAAGTACAAATACCGTTTCAAGGGCGATACGCAATGGGAGACGGTTAATTTGCGTTCCTTGCGCAGTGTTACGCTCGACTTGATTGATGAATGACGGCCGTTGCGTATCGGGTGGCCATTCCCGTCCCGGGTAAGGAGGGGCGGGGATGGCCGCTTTTCATGTCCCTCCTTTCGTCTTTTTCGTAAGGTGCGGGGGCGAAGCCGTGTTTTTCGTCTGTTCGGAGGATTATCCGGAAGTGATATACCAAAATGTCAATTTGTTAATTCCGACCTTGTGTGGCTCGATTATCCGTGTCTTTGTCAGGATCCGGTGGGAAATACGCGATTCTCGCGCCGTTTCGCGCAAGCGGAATGTATGCCCTTTGCCTGTTTTTTCCGATATTGTGACGGGTACAAGTGCGTTTCCTGCGCAAAGTGGAAAGTGGAGCGGGAGTTTTTCGGCTATCCGGGTTTACAAAATGACAGCACGGTTTGGTATGCCGTTTCGTTCCGATTAGACGAAAAAGCGGTGTTTTACGCAGTCCGCCGCCTCGTTGGCAGTAGCGTTTTCCGACGACAGGCGCATGCCGTCGCGTCGGCATGAGGAGAAAAAAAGTGTTGATTCCGTCACGCGATAAATTTTCCGGCTTCAAAATCGCAACCTTTTGGTGAACAAATATAAAAAACGTCCCTGAAGTCTTAAAAAAAGTATGCGAAATAGCGGCTTACAGCCGCTGATTTATGCTTTTCGCATGGCTTTTCGGTTTTTCAAAATGGCTGTCTGTGGTTATTCTGTAACTTGAAACGTTGGTTTCGCTTTCATATTGTCAATTTGGAGTTTGCTGTCCGGGTTCGGCCGTGGAACGTACCCTTTTGCGTCGGGGAATGCACGAGGTCGGCATGGGCTGGCCGAGGTATCATTATGATTTCCGCCCGATGTTTTTGGGGCATAGGCACAATTTCTTCATGGAAACGTTCTTGCAAATCATAAAAATCAGTAACTTTAGCCTGATAATTTGTTTCAATGAGATTGATATTATGTATTATACCATTAAGGAAGCTACCGCGCAAGATTGCGGCTTGATAAACCGCTTGGCTTGGAAAGCTTTTCCGCCGACTTACCAGGCCATACTGACGCCGGAGCAGATCGAGTATATGATGCACTGGATGTATGACGAAGCCAGTTTGCACCGCCAGATGACGAAGGAAGGTCATGTCTATTTTATTATTCATGTAGGGGGAGAGCCGGCCGGTTATGTGTCTGTGCGGCCGGAGGATGCCGGAGTGTTCCATCTGGAGAAAATTTATGTTTTGCCTGATTTTCAGGGGTGCCATTGTGGAAGTGCCTTGTTCCGCCATGCCGTGGCGTATGTAAGACGGGTTTGTCCGGAGGCACGGGCGATAGAGCTGAACGTGAACCGGCAAAATCCTGCGCTTGGTTTTTATCGCCGTATGGGCATGCGCATCGACCGTGAAGGCGATTTCGATATCGGTAACGGGTTCTATATGAATGATTATATCATGCGCCTTGAACTCTAAGAAAGGGAGAAAAAGTTTGTGGATTTTGTTGGCCGTTTGATTGAAAAGTAGTAATTTTGCAAGCCGATTATTATCAAAAAGACGATAAAAGTCTTAGAACCTGCGTGTTAATAGCTCTTTCATTGGCCTGAAAGGGTGGTTAGGGAATCGCAGAAAAAGGAATTTAAAGTTTTTTTAGTAGTAACAATTTTATTTTAAATTAAAGAATGAATACTTTAAGTTACAAGACCATTTCGGCCAATAAGGAGACCGTGAAGAAGGAATGGGTTGTTGTAGATGCAACAGACCAAGTATTAGGTCGTCTCGGCTCTAAGGTGGCAAAATTATTAAGAGGTAAGTATAAGCCGAACTTTACGCCTCACGTGGACTGCGGTGATAATGTGATTATTATCAATGCAGACAAGGTGAAGTTGACCGGTAAGAAATGGACGGAACGCGTATATCTCCGTTATACAGGTTATCCCGGTGGTCAGCGTGAAATGACTCCGGCCCGTTTGATGTCTCGTCCTAACGGTGCGGATAAGTTGGTGAGAAAAGTAGTAAAGGGAATGTTGCCTAAGAATCGTTTGGCAGACCAGTTGCTGGGTCATTTGTATATCTATGCCGGCAGCGAGCACAAACACGAGGCACAGCAACCTAAAGTTATTGATATAAACCTGTATAAATAATAAGTGATGGAAGTAGTTAATGCATTAGGCAGACGTAAGAGCGCCGTAGCTCGCGTATATGTTAGCGAGGGTACAGGAAAGATTACTATTAACAAGAGAGACCTTGCAGAGTACTTTCCCTCTACAATTCTTCAATATGTGGTAAAGCAGCCTCTGTCTACTTTGGGTGTAGAAGAAAAATATGACATCAAGGTGAATGTATACGGCGGTGGTTTTACCGGCCAGTCTCAGGCATTGCGTCTTGCGATCGCCCGCGCGTTGGTGAAAATCAATGCTGACGACAAGAAGGCACTTCGCGCAGAAGGGTTCATGACACGTGATTCCCGCGTTGTTGAACGTAAGAAGCCGGGTCGTCCGAAAGCACGTCGTAGATTCCAGTTCAGTAAACGTTAATATCGGCCGTTTATCGAGCTGCATAAACGTTTAGTATCTAAACCCGTGGGATTCTTAGGGACTACCTGTGGGTTGGTTGAGAAAACAAAAAAGAAAGTAAACGATTAAAAAAGAAAAAACAATGTCAAGAACTAATTTTGATACCTTATTGGAAGCTGGTTGCCACTTCGGCCACTTGAAAAGAAAATGGAATCCGGCAATGGCTCCTTATATCTTTATGGAACGTAATGGTATTCATATCATCGACCTCCATAAGACTGTGGCTAAAATCGACGATGCCGCAGAGGCTTTGAAACAAATCGCAAAATCGGGAAAGAAGATTTTGTTCGTTGCTACTAAAAAACAAGCTAAGCAGGTCGTAGCTGAGAAAGCTGCGGCTGTGAACATGCCTTATGTAATCGAACGTTGGCCGGGTGGTATGTTGACCAACTTCCCGACCATCCGCAAGGCTGTGAAGAAGATGGCCAATATCGATAAGTTGACGGCTGACGGGACTTATTCCAATTTGTCAAAGCGCGAGATTCTTCAGATCTCCCGCCAACGTGCCAAGTTGGAGAAGAATTTGGGTTCTATTGCCGATTTGACTCGTCTTCCGTCTGCACTTTTCGTGGTAGACGTATTGAAAGAGCAGATTGCTGTCCGCGAAGCTAACCGTTTGGGTATCCCTGTGTTTGCTATCGTAGATACGAACTCAAATCCTGATAACATCGATTTCGTTATTCCGGCAAACGATGATGCAAACAAGAGTGTTGAGGTGATACTCGAAGCTTGTTGTGCGGCTATTGCTGAAGGCCTGGAAGAACGTAAGGCAGAAAAAGTGGATGTGGAGGCTGCTGGCGAGGCGGAAAATAAACCCCGTAAACGTACGACTAAGGCTCGTGTAGAGAAGTCGGAAGAGGCAGAGGAAGAAACTGTCGAGACGGCTGAAGCTGAAGCATAATTGATTTAATCACACGTAATACAAGATAAGATTATGGCTGTTACAATGGCAGATATTACCAAGCTCCGTCAAATGTCGGGAGCGGGTATGATGGATTGCAAGAAGGCTTTGGAAGAAGCTGGCAATGACATCGAGAAAGCAATGGAAATCATTCGTAAAAAAGGTCAGGCCGTAGCTGCTAAGCGTTCAGACCGCGAGGCTGCAGAAGGCTGTGTGCTAGTAAAGGCTGAGAATGGTTTCGGTGCGATTATCGCTTTGAAGTGTGAAACGGACTTTGTAGCCAAGAACGAAGATTTCGTGAAGCTGGCGAAGGATATTCTTGATTTGGCTGTAGCTAACAAATGCAAGACTTTGGACGAGGTGAAGGCTTTGCCGATGGGTAAGGCGACTGTGGCAGATGCCGTGGTTGACCGTAGCGGTATCACCGGAGAAAAAATGGAGTTGGACGGTTATATGGTGATTGAAGGTGAGGACATCGCTGTGTACAACCATCAGAACAAGAACCAACTTTGTACCATGGTTGCTTTGAACAAGAAAGTGGCTGAGGAATACGGCCACGCAGTAGCCATGCAGATTGCAGCCATGAATCCTCGTTCGATTGACGAAAGCGACTATCCGGCAGACGTATTGGCCAAGGAGAAAGAAATCGCTGCTGATAAAGCACGTCAGGAGGGCAAGCCTGAGAATATGATTGAGAAGATTGCCACCGGACGTCTGAATAAGCTGTTCAAGGAAGAATGCTTGTTGAAGCAGGCTTTCATTCAGAATGATAAGATCAGCGTGGCAGACTATTTGAAGGGTGCCGACAAGGATTGTACGGTGACAGCTTTCAAGCGTTTTACCTTGCGTGCCGAATAATTTTTCATACGCGAATATATTTTAGAGGAAGAGCAGGACATCCCGACGGATTGTCCTGCTCTTTTTTCGTTAAAATAACGTTATTAGGTTTAAGGCGTGCGGGTGTAGAAAATAAATCTGTATTTTTGCAGTATAATTTAAAAGAAAATAGAGTCATGAAGATACTGGCAGTAGGCATGAACTATGCCAAGCACAATAAAGAGCTTGACGGAACGTTATATAAACCGGAAGAACCTGTAATTTTCGCAAAGCCGGATTCGGCTTTATTGAAGGATGGGAAACCTTTCTTTATCCCGGATTTTACGAAACAGTGTGATTACGAAACTGAATTAGTGATCCGTATTTGCCGGTTAGGCAAGAACATCGCTCCGCGTTTTGCTTATCGTTATTACGATGCAGTGACGGTGGGGATTGATTTTACGGCACGGGATTTGCAGAGAAAGTTTAGAAAGGAGGGGCTGCCGTGGGAACTTTGCAAGGGGTTCGACAGCTCTGCGGCCATCGGAGATTTTGTGTCCAAGGAAGAGCTTCCGGATATCCAGCAGATACCTTTTCATCTGGATATCGACGGGCATACGGTGCAGGAAGGGTATTCGGGCGATATGCTCTTTGCGGTAGATGAACTTATCGCATACGTCAGCCGCTTCTATACGCTGAAGATAGGTGACCTGCTGTTTACCGGCACGCCTTCGGGGGTAGGGCCTGTAGCTGTGGGACAACATTTACAGGGGTATATCCAGGAACGAAAAGTTTTGGATTTTAATGTGAGGTGAAAGAATGAGATTAAAGACGGCCATATTTTTGCTTCTGGCGTGCATGACACGTTTGTGGGCACAGGAATTTACTTATGTGGATTGGAATATATTGCGTCCGGATACGTTGCCGGTCCAATATACGGAAGTGATTCCTTTGGACGAGGATTACCGTAGTTTCCGCTACGAAGTCCGTTTGGATTATCCTGAATATGTCCGTTTGACCGCAACGGAAGCAGAGCGTGTGGCTGTATGGGGAAAGGACTTGCCGGAGAATCCGGACGTTTATTGCCAAGTGGCGGTAAGCCGGAAGAAAGGTGTTTTGGATGTGGCTTTTGTCCCTATCGTACGGCGTGGAGGGAAATATTATAAGTTGGCGAGTTTCAAAATGAATATCGTCCGTAGTCCGAAAACACTTACGAGGGCATTGTCGGTTGCGGCGGGAAAGACGGCTGCGGAAAGATATGCCTCTAATTCGGTGCTGTCTCAGGGGCGTTGGGTGAAAATCGGTATTACGGAAGATGGAGTGTATCGTCTGACTGCGGCTGATTTGAGGCGGATGGGATTCAATGACCCTTCCCGAGTGAAACTGTATGGCTATGGGGGGCATGTGCAGGACGAAGTGATAGATGCCGATACGGATTTTGACGATTTGGAAGAAGTTCCTCTTTATCGTGACGAACGGGGACTTTTGTTTTTCGGCAAGGGGCTGATTTCATGGTCGGCCACGGACCGTAGAGGGCGGGCGACCCACCGTGTGAATACTTTTGCAAAGCAGGCTTGTTATTTTCTTACGGAAGGGGATTCGCCCAGAACGATAGAAAAAGCAGCCGTGTCCGGCTCTCCACAGAAGAATTTGGATTACACGCCGGCAAATGTATTGTATAAGAAAGAAGAATACGCATGGTACCAGTCGGGGCGTAACTTTTACGAGTCTGCCAATTACGCCTCTTCTAATTCGCGTACTTATCAGTTGCCGGTTGTGGATCCCGTTGCGTCTGCGGGTGGTTCCTTGAAAGTGAGTTTTACGGCACATACTACCAAAGACGAAGGTGATTCTTATGTGACTCCTACGGTCGATGGAGTGAAATTGTCTGCCATGAGAATTAGTTGGTCTGGAGAATACGATGCGGCAAAGGAAGGGACTCAGACTTACACGTTGAACACCTTGCATGAGGGAACGACGGGAACCCAAGTCACTTTGGTTTCTACGGCCGGAGTGGATGGCCGTTTGGGCTATCTTGAGTTGTGTTACCGCAGGCAACTCAAAATGCGTGATGCTTTTTTGTATATTCGTCATACGGAAACTGTGCCCAGTAATTTTGTGATAGATGCCAATGGGAGGAGCGGATTGAAGTTGTGGTGTTTGGGACGTAGGGGCAATCCTATGACGGAATACCAAGGTACATGGTCCGGCTCTACCTATACGGTTCCGGTATCCGACCCGACCGTGGAATATGTGGCAGTGGATGTGAATGCGGATTTTCCATCGCCCTCTTATATCGGCGAGGTGGCCAATCAGAATTTGCATGCCACGCCTGCTACCGACATGGTTATCATTATTCCAGCCAGCGGTAAACTTTATGCACAGGCGGAGCGTTTGGCCGAAGCTCATCGGAGTGTGGATGGCTTGCGTGTACAAATCGTGCGTGCCGACCAGATTTATAATGAGTTCTCTTCCGGGACACCGGATGCTACGGCCTATCGCCGTTTTATGAAAATGCTGTATGACCGTGCAGCGACAGATGCCGATATGCCCCGCTACCTCTTGTTGTTCGGCGACGGCATGTGGGACAACCGTATGATAACGGCCGACACGCGTGGTCTTAATCCGGATGATTATCTGCTTTGTTACGAATCGGAGAATTCTCTCAGCCATACCTCCAGTTTCGTGATGGAAGACTATTTCGGGCTTTTGGACGATGGCGAAGGAGATAATTTGATGAAGAATAAGATAGATTTGGGTATCGGCCGTTTCCCGGTGACGACGGAGGCAGAAGCCAAAATTCTGGTGGACAAGACGGTTGATTATATGGAGAACAAGTACGCCGGCTCTTGGAGAAATGTGATTTGTGTGATGGGCGACGATGGAGACAACAATGACCATATCGGGAAAGCCGAACTTATTGCAAAGCAGGTGGAAGAAGAACATGCCAGCATGCAGGTAAACCGTATTTATTGGGATGCTTATAAAAGGGAAGCCGGTGCTTCCGGATATTCTTACCCTGCTGTGACGGCGGACATTAAGCAACAGATGGAGGAGGGATGCCTGGTGATGAATTATTCGGGGCATGGAAATCCACGTGAATTGTCGCATGAGTTGGTGCTGAAGATGGCTGATTTTTCTTCTTTTTCTTCACCTAATTTGCCTTTGTGGATTACGGCTGCTTGCGATGTGAATCCTTTTGATATGATGGAAGACAACATCGGCGAGCGGGCTGTGCTGAACCCAAAAGGGGCGGCCGTGGCTTTTTACGGAACCACCCGGACGGTGTATTCCGACCGTAACAGTTTGATGAATCGTTATTTTACAAGGTCTGTTTTGGGGAAAGATATGTATGGTCGACGCAATGCAGTAGGAGATGCCGTTCGTTTAGCTAAAGTAGAATTGCTTTCACCGCATTATTGCGAAAATCATGGATATAGTATTTGTTCACATTATAATGACGAATCGGTGAATAAACTCCATTATGTCCTTTTGGGCGATCCGGCTTTGAAACTCGGGGTTCCCGAGTATAAACTCGTGGTAGATAGCATCAACGGGACACAAATCGGAGATGACTTGCCTTTTGCCAATTTTGAGGCGGGAAGCATAGCCCGTGTATCCGGACATGTGACAGATGCTTCAGGTACCCGATTGCCTGATTACTCGGGCGTGCTTTCTGCAATGGTATATGACAGTGAAAGTGTCATTACCTGTTTGAACAATGATGGACAATCGGATACTGCCGTGGTTTATGTGACGCGTGACAAACGTTTGTATACCGGTAGCGATTCCATTAAGCAGGGTGAGTTTACCATTACGTTTCCGGTACCGATGGATATCAAGTATTCAGGAGAGACCGGTCGGGTTTTGTTGTACGCAATCGACAATGGGAAGCGGCGTGAGGCTAATGGGTATACGGAAAATGTGACGGTGGGCGGCAGCAGTGATGAATTGTCCGGAGACAAAGAGGGGCCGAAGATTACGGCTTACCTGAACCGTGAGGACTTCATTTCCGGGGGAACGGTCAACGCTTCGCCTTATTTCGTGGCGTTGTTGGAAGACGAGAGCGGGATTAATGTGACCAATACGGCTGTGGGTCACGATTTGGAGCTTGCGATAGACGGCGACCCCGCTACGACTTATATATTGAATAATGATTACGTAAGTGACTTCGGCGATTACCGGAGAGGGCAACTGGCTTACGTCATACCTACATTGCCGAATGGTAAGCATACCCTGACTTTCCGGGCATGGGATGTGATGAATAATTCCTCCACCGTGACTTTGGATTTCAATGTAGACAGCAGTCTTAGTCCTGATTTGATAAATCTGACTTGCACGAACAATCCGGCTCGCGAGCAGACTACGTTTATTATGCGGTATGACCGTCCGGGCACGGAGTGTAGTTTTATGCTCGAAGTATTCGATTTTGCCGGACGCAAGCTATGGACGCATACGGAAGAGGGGATGTCGGAAGACGGAATCTACCGAGTGAATTGGAATTTGACGACATCTACCGGCATGCCGCTTTCCACCGGAGTCTATTTATATCGGGCTACCGTGTCTACACCGGACAGTAAGGCGGTATCCCGTGCGAATAAAATCATTATATTAGGCAATAAATAGAAAAGCCTCACGTTATTTTATCATGTGAAAAAGAAAGAAAACCAGTATGAAGAAATATCTGTTTGCTATTTTGTGCCTGTGGTGTGGCACGATGTTATCCCTACATGCACAGGACAAAAAAAATATGTTCAACCCCGTAACCACCAGTGTGACCTCTCAATCCATTGCGCCGGATGCGCGTGGCGGTGCGATGGGCGACCTTGGGGCGGCCACGGAGCCGGACGTGAGTTCGCAGTATTGGAATCCGGCCAAATATCCTTTTTGTATCGGTCGGGCAGGAGTTGCCGTGAACTATACACCTTGGTTACGTCAGTTGGTCAATGATATTAACTTGGCATACGTGAGCGGTTTCTATCGTTTGGGTGATTATCAGGCGTTGAGCGCTTCCCTCCGTTACTTCTCTTTGGGTGAAGTTTCTACGAGTAGCGATATGTCTTCATCGGATAATATGACCATCAGTCCGTATGAAATGTCGGTGGATGTAGCCTATTCCCGTATGTTGAGCGAAACGTTCTCGGCGGCTGTAGCTTTGCGTTTTATTTATTCCGACATTACTTACGATTATTCGGATGAGACGAGTCCCGGTAAAGCTTTTGCTGCGGACATAGCACTTTATTGGAACCGTTACTTTACGGGGCGTACGCGGGAGTGGAACATGGGTATCGGATTGAACATCAGTAATATCGGTAGTAAGATTTCTTACGGTGGAGATGATAACTCCGAATTCATCCCGACGAATTTGCGTTTGGGAGTCAATTTCCTCATTCCTATAAATGAGTATAACAAGTTCTCCATTGCGGCTGATGCCAATAAACTTTTGGTGCCGACTTATCCGAAACAGAACGAAGGCGAAGCCGATCAGGATTATACGGATCGTGTACAGCGGGATTATTACGATATATCCCCCATTGCCGGTATTTTCAAGAGTTTTGGTGATGCCCCCAACGGTTTTAAGGAAGAAATGCAAGAGATACAATGGAGCATGGGCTTGGAGTACATATATAATGACCGCTTTTCGCTTCGTGCCGGTTACCATCACGAGAGCGAAAACAAGGGAAACCGCAAGTACTTCACCGTGGGTGCCGGTTTTCGGATGAGTGTATTTTCGTTGGATGCCGGTTACGTATTCTCTACGGCTCAAAGCAATCCGCTCGACCAGACCATGCGTTTCACTTTAGGTTTTGATTTGGACGGTATGAAAGATTTGTTCGGTCGTCGTCGTTAATCGTAAAGGGTAAATCATGGGAAAGATTAGAGTGGGTTTCGGTTTCGACGTACACCGTTTGGTGGAAGGACGTGAATTATGGTTGGGGGGGATACGTTTGGAGCACTCCATGGGGCTGTTGGGGCATAGCGATGCCGATGTCTTGATTCATGCCATCTGCGATGCCCTTCTCGGGGCAGCCAATATGAGAGATATCGGTTATCATTTTCCGGATACGGGAGAGGAGTTTCGTGACATCGACAGTAAAATCTTGTTGCGCAAGACAGTGGAACTGATTGGCACGAAAGGCTACCGTGTGGGGAACGTCGATGCCACGGTTTGTGCGGAGCGTCCGAAATTGAAACCTCATATTCCCGCCATGCAGGTTTGTCTGGCTGAGGTGATGGGTATTGATGCAGACGACGTGTCTGTAAAAGCCACAACCACAGAAAAGTTAGGTTTTACAGGGCGAGAAGAAGGTATTTCCGCATACGCGACCGTGCTTATTGAAAGTTAAAAGTATAGACGCTCATCCAATCGTTGAACTCTTTTTCCATTTTATATCCCGGCTCGGCTTGTAAGTCCGGGCTGTTTTTTGCGCCGTAAACATAGACGGTCGTGTCTTCTTCTGCGGCATAATGTCGGATGTCGGTCGTGTGTTCCACGATGGCGATTTCTTGTTTGTCACCGATGAAGTGGGTTAAAAGGAGAAGGGTGTTCTTTTCCTCGTGGTCGGGACCGTAAAGCAAGATTCGTTTCGCGTGTGACGGCCATTCTCTGTCCGAGGTGCGATTCACGTATTCCATGGGGCGTTCGCACCATGCATAAGCGATAAACGCTGCCACGAATATGCCGGCCAAGACCTTGGGGACGCGTTGCAAGCCCAAGGCGAGATAGTAGGCCACAGCCACTAAACACAGCGGAACGGAAGGGCTGATATATCGAGTCGCTTTCCAGTTGGCCATCCACATGACAACTACGGCCCATGCCATGGTGCATACGAACAACCATGCGCCCGGCAGTCGGTGGGAATGGAACGGTTGTTTCGGTTTACGGACAAGGAGGGTTACCACGTAAAGAATAATGGCTACTCCCCATACGGGGGTGAGTATGCGCAAGGCGGTAATGTAGCCCAGTCCTATTACGGTAAGTTTCAAGTTGCTAAGCCAGTCTCCGCCTTGCATCTTATCTGCTACTTCCGTTGCGCGGGCATCATGCAGAAAGTTGAAGAAACCTTCATAAAGGAGTACGCATAAGAGCAGGCTGGCTATGCCCAGAACCGGGTAAAAGCCCAAGTCCTTGTAAGCGTGTTGACGGCAACTGTACACAGCAAGGCATAAGAGGGTAAATCCGAAAAACAAGGCATTGAAGTATCCGCATGACAATAAGGCGGCTGATATGGCAAGCCCACCCGTAAAAGTACCAGGTGCCCAAAGTGTCTGTTGGTTGTGGATGCGTGCGGCTGCTCGCAGGCACCAATAGGCCCAAAGGACAAATAGCCATTCCGCCATGAGGTATTCGCGAGCCTGTAGGACGTTTGAAACGGAGACAGGATTCATATAGGCCAATAGCAGGCAGAAAGTTGTCAACATGGTCTTTCCAGGAAATAACATGTGTAAGAGGAGTGTCATGGACAGGAAAGACAGGCCGAAAAACACAAGGTTCAACCCACAACTGCGGCGGATTAGCACATCTGTCGATGGAGTGTCCACTCCTGTCAGTGCACAACGCAGAGCCATATAATAGAGACTGGCATGCGAGCCGTCCCTATTGTCATGATGCAGTGCGGCCAAATCGTCCCACAAGCCTTCCAGTCCCCCACGGTCGTCGATGTAACATTGTTGGCGCAGCTCCTTCCCCGTAAGGATATGTCCGGCCTCGAACGTCTTCTTTCCCCACCCCGGCAGGTTGTAGGCAAGACTGACGGAAGTCGGGTCGTCGATGTACATGTATTCCTTTTCGTGTATCCAGTATAGTCTGGTGAGAAGGGCCAGAAAGAAAACGAAGAGGATGGGCCATGCGCGGAATATCTTTTGTGCCCGGTGGGCAGGAAGTGAAGTCGGAGTTTCCATGTTTGTTTCTTATAATGTTTGGTTATGATAAGCTTTACGGTAATTCATCGGAGTCAGTCCCGTCGTTTTTTTAAAGATACGGTTGAAATAAGCCTGGTCCTCAAAGCCCAGTTGGTAAGCTATCTCCTTAATCGGAGTCAGTTCCGTCACCAGGCGGAGCTGTGCTTTCTCCATCCTTTTCTTGTTGATATAGCATAAAGGTGTCATTTTCATCTCCCGTTTGAAGATTCTGATCAGGTGGTCTTTGGACAGGCAGGATAGGGCTGCCAAAGCTTCAATGTCCGGTTTGGCATTCAGATGTGTGCGTATATAAGCCAAAACCCGGGTGATGCGTTCATCGGCTACGTATTTTTTCGGTTGTGCCTGATGCAGGAATTCTGCCAGTAATTGGTAGATAATGCCACGGGATTCCACCCGTGCATACAGTTCCCGTTGTTTGTTCTTCAGGATGTTGCGGGTAAGTGCCGGACTGTTGTCATAATATTGCGGGTCGGTTTGCGTAAGTTCCAAACCCGGGCACAGTTTATACAATTTCCGGATGTAGGAAAGTGTTTCGTTTTCCGTTCGGATTTCTGTCGGGAGTTCCCAGTCTTCCAGAATATCGTGGTCGGATTCGTTATAAATGTGGATATAATAATGGCAAAACTCTCCATGGCAAATGTAACTGTGTGTGGTAAAGGCCGGAATGATATACATAAGCCCGGGATGCAAATCTTGTTTTTTGTCGGGTAGTTCGATTTGTGCATACCCTTTCGTTACATAATATATTCGGGTGAACGGGCTACAGATGTTTTTGTAGTTCCAGTTCTCTCTGCAACAAGCTTCCCCGATGTGAAGCACGAGGAAGTGCATTTGGTCGATGTCATTGTTCATAGATTTTGTATTTCGGCTTTTGGGGGCAAATATAGTGAAAAAGCTTTTGAACGGAGAGGCTTGCACGATATTTTTTCCTCGTAGGGAAAGATAAGAAGTCGATATAATCCTATTCTTTGACGGCTTAGTACCATTTTTCCGGAGATGGAATCACTAATTTTGCATCGGATGGACAAGAGAGTATTTTTCCACAATATGATTATTCACAAACTACCTTTAATATTATGAACAAGTATCCTAAGATTGGTATTCGTCCGACCATCGACGGTCGGCAGGGCGGTGTCCGCGAAAGTTTGGAAGACAAGACCATGAGTTTGGCTCGGGCTGTCGCAGATTTGATTTCTTCGCACGTGAAGTATAGTGACGGTACGCCGGTGGAATGCGTGATTGCCGACGGCACGATAGGGCGCGTGGGCGAGAGTGCGGCCTGTGCCGAGAAATTCGAGCGTGAAGGGGTTGGGGCTACGATTACCGTAACTTCCTGCTGGTGTTATGGCTCGGAGACGATGGACATGAATCCTTATTGGCCGAAAGCCGTATGGGGCTTCAACGGGACGGAACGGCCGGGAGCCGTATATTTGGCAGCCGTGTTGGCCGGACATGCCCAAAAAGGATTGCCCGCGTTCGGCATCTACGGGCGCGACGTACAGGATTTGGATGACAATTCCATTCCGGCCGACGTAGCTGAGAAGATATTGCGTTGGGCGCGTGCAGCCGTGGCTGTGGCCCAGATGCGCGGGCAAAGCTATTTGTCCATCGGCAGCCAGTGCATGGGTATTGCCGGGAGCATCGTAGACCAGAATTTCTTCCAGGAGTATCTGGGCATGCGCAATGAGAGTGTCGATGAAACCGAAATCCTGCGCCGCATGGAAGAGGGCATTTACGACCGCGAAGAATATGCGAAAGCCATGGCCTGGACGGAGAAATATTGCAAGACGAAGGAGGGATGGGACAAGAACCGTCCCGAACGGCAGAAAACCCGGGAGCAGAAAGATGCCGACTGGGAGTTTGTGGTGAAGATGACCCTTATCGTGCGCGACTTGATGCAGGGTAATCCCCGGCTTCGTGAGATGGGCTTCAAGGAGGAGGCCATCGGGCATAATGCCATTGCCGCCGGTTTTCAAGGGCAGCGTCAGTGGACGGACTGGAAACCCAACGGCGATTTCACGGAAGCCCTGATGTGCAGTACGTTCGACTGGAACGGTATCCGCAAGGCATACGTGTTGGCTACTGAAAACGACTCCTGCAACGCTGTGGCCATGTTGTTCGGCAACTTGCTGACCGGTTGCGGGCAGATGTTCAGCGACGTGCGTACGTATTGGAGTCCCGAAGCCGTGAAGCGTGTGACGGGAAAAGAACTGACCGGTCTGGCAGCGGGGGGCATGATTCATTTGATTAACTCGGGTGCCACCACGTTGGATGCCACGGGCGAAAGCACCAATGCGGCAGGCGAGCCCTGCATGAAACCTTGTTGGGAGATGACGGAGAAGGACGCTGAGGCTTGCTTGAAGGCCACCAACTGGTTGCCGGCCGACCGTGATTATTTCCGTGGGGGCGGTTTTTCCAGCAACTTCTTGTCGAAAGGAGGGATGCCCGTCACCATGTCGCGTCTGAATCTGGTGAAAGGATTAGGCCCGGTGCTTCAGATTGCCGAAGGATGGACGGCCGATGTGGATCCGGAAATCCATGAGGTGCTTAACAAGCGTACCGACCCCACTTGGCCTACGACTTGGTTCGTGCCCCGTTTGTGCGACAAACCGGCTTTCCGTGATGTCTATTCCGTGATGAACAACTGGGGAGCCAACCACGGAGCCATCAGTTACGGCCACATCGGGCAAGATTTGATTACGTTGGCTTCGATGCTCCGCATTCCCGTCTGCATGCACAATGTGGAGGAAGACAAGATATTCCGTCCGGCGGCGTGGAATGCGTTCGGCATGGACAAGGAGGGAGCCGACTACCGTGCATGTCGGGTATATGGACCTATTTATAAATGATAAGTGAATAATGTTTAGTGTTGAAAGTTGACAGATTATCCGGACGGGAAACTTGTGAAAGTTTCTCCGTCCGGTTCTGTCTGTTGTTTTCGACGTTGATTTTTGAATGGCTTTGAAAAAACGAAAGATGATATGATAACCTCAGAACAGATAGAAAAATTCATAATGCAGGCCCACCGCGTGGGGGATGCCGGTTTGACCGTTTGCAGCAGCGGCAACCTTTCCTGGCGCATCGGAGAGGAGGCTTTGGTGTCTGGTACCGGTTCATGGGTGCCCTCTTTGACAAAAGAGAAAGTAGCCGTATGCCGTGTGGCCGACGGGGAAGTCTTGAACGGAGTGAAGCCCTCGATGGAGAGCGGATTCCATCTCGGTGTCCTGCGCGAGCGTCCCGATGTGGATGTCGTGCTCCACTTCCAGTCGCCTTACGCTACGGCGGTGGCCTGTATGAAGGAGATACCCCGAAACTTCAACGTGACGGCGGAGGTGCCTTGCCACGTGGGGAGCGAGATACCCGTGATTCCTTATTTCCGTCCCGGTTCACCCGAGTTGGCAGAGCAGGTGAAGGCAGCTTTGAAAGACCATAATTCCTGTTTGCTGCGCAAGCACGGGCAGGTGGTGTGCGGGAAGGATTTCGACCAGGCTTTCGAGCGTGCCATGTTCTTCGAGATGGCTTGCCGCATCATCGTGCTCTCGGGAGGCCGTCATGAAGTCCTTTCGCAGGAAGAAATAGACGATTTGGAAACTTACATATTGGGCAAGAAACCATGAGTACGTTCTTGGCTGTGGATTTCGGAGCCGGAAGCGGACGGGTGATAGCCGGGCGCGTGTCCGGCGGGCAGTTGGAACTGGACGAATTGCATCGCTTCCCCAACCGGCAAGTACGGCTGGGCGGACATGTGTACTGGGACTTCCCTGCCTTGTTCGAGGAAATGAAAGAGGGGCTGCGCCGTGCTGCGGCCAAGTATGCCGACGTGGAAAGCATCGGAATCGACACGTGGGGTGTGGACTACGGGTTGGTGGACAGGGCCGGCAATCTGATGGGGAATCCCTTGTGTTACCGCGACGCTTCCACGGCCGACACCCCGGCGGAAGTGTTCGCCCGTATAGACGAGGCAGCGCATTACGCCGAAACCGGCATACAGGTGATGCCCATCAATACGATGTTCCAGCTCTATGCCCGGAAAAAAGAGAATGAAGCTTGGTTGCGCGAAGCCCGCCATTTGCTGTTCATGCCCGATTTGTTTGCCTATTATCTGACCGGCGTGCCCGGCAATGAATATTGTATCGCATCGACATCCGAACTTTTGGATGCGCGTAGACGTACATGGAACATGCCGCTGATACGCGAACTGGGTTTGCCGGAACATCTGTTCGGCGAGTTGTTGGAGCCGGGAACTGTCCGTGGGACGTTGTGCCCGGAAGTCGCTGCCGAGGTCGGCCTGTCCCCGGGAGTCAAGGTGGTGGCCGTAGGTTCTCACGATACGGCCAGTGCCGTGCATGCCGTTCCTTTCCGCAAGGGAAAGGAGGCGGTCAGTGCTTTTCTCAGTTCCGGCACGTGGTCGTTGCTGGGTGTCGCCTTGGATGAGCCTGTGTTGACCGAAGAAGCCCGCCGTGCAGGGTTTACCAACGAAGGCGGCGTGGGTGGACATATCCGCTTCCTGCAAAACATCACGGGTTTGTGGATATTGCAATGCCTCGTCCGTCAATGGGAAACTCGGGGATGGCGTGCCGGTTACGATTTCCTGATAGCCGAGGCGGAGCAAGCAGAAGATGTTTCGTCCATAGATGTCGATGCACCGGATTTCAAGCATCCGGCTGATATGGAAAAGGCCATTGCGGACTATTGCCGGGCCCGGGGAACGAAAGTGCCGGTCACGCAAGGCGAATATGTGCGTTGCGTGTTGCAGTCGTTGGCAGAGCGTTACCGGATGGGGATACAACAAATGAACGCCCTGTTGCCCCGGCCCGTGGAGTGCCTGCATGTCATCGGCGGCGGATGCCGCAACCGCTTGCTCAACCGTCTGACGGAAGAGGCTACGGGCATTCCTGTACTGGCCGGCCCGGTAGAGGCTACGGCCATCGGCAACCTGTTAGTGCAAGCCGAAGCGTGTGGAAGAATCAAGAATAAGAACGAAATTCAAATTATAATCTAAAAAAATATGAAAGGTTATCGAGTAAAGCAATATAATGAGCCTGTCAAGCGTTATTGCCAGACATTGGAATTGCGAGACAATCCCGAACTGATTGCCGAATACCGTCGGCGCCATAGCCGTGAGGAAGCTTGGCCGGAAATCCGGCAGGGTATCCGTGAGGTGGGTATTCTGGAGATGGAAATCTACATATTGGGCACCAAGCTCTTCATGATAGTAGAGACTCCGTTGGATTTCGATTGGGATGAAGCCATGGCAAAACTGGCCACACTGCCGCGCCAACAGGAATGGGAAGATTATATGTCCGTGTTCCAACAGGTAGAACCCGGAGCTTCTTCGGCAGAGAAGTGGCAACCGATGGAGAGAATGTTTCACCTTTATGAATGAATTTAAACACCAGTCTAATATCAAAAAAACGAAAATATGAAAGATAGTCGGAAAATTCCGGTAGTGGGTGACGGCACTTGGGCGGCCATCATCCCTTTTGCGCTTATTACCAGTTGTTTTGCCTTGTGGGGCTTTGCCAACGATGTGACTACCCCTTTGGTGAAATCCTTTTCCAAGATATTCCGCATGAGTGTGACGGAGGGTACGCTCGTACAAGTCGCTTTCTACGGGGGATATTTTGCCATGGCTTTTCCTGCGGCCATGTTCGTTCGTCGCTATTCCTACAAGGCCGGGGTCATGTTGGGGTTGGGCTTGTATGCGTTGGGAGCCTTTCTCTTTTTCCCGGCCAAGATGACGGGAGACTATTACCCTTTTCTCATAGCCTATTTCATACTCACTTGCGGGCTGTCTTTCTTGGAGACGAGTTGCAATCCCTACATCCTTTCGATGGGGGCCGAAGAGACAGCCACGCGGCGGCTTAACCTGGCACAGGCCTTCAATCCCATTGGTGCTTTGCTGGGCATGTATGTGGCGATGGAATTCATCCAGCGTCGGTTGCATCCTTTGGATACCGCCGGACGGGCATTGCTTTCCGGCAGCGAGTTCGAAGCGGTGCGCGATGCGGATTTGGAGACGCTTATCGCTCCCTATTTGGTGGTAGGACTGGTGACGCTTTCCATGTTGGTTCTCATTCGTTTGATGAAGATGCCGCGTCATCGCGATACATCGGGTAAGATTGATTTCCTGCCTACGTTGAAGCGTCTCGTGGCCGTACCTCGTTATCGTGAGGGCGTGGTTGCGCAGTTTTTCTACGTAGGAGCGCAAATCATGTGCTGGACGTTCATCATCCAGTACGGTACCCGCCTTTTCATGTCGATGGGCATGGCTGAACAGGCTGCCGAGGTGCGTTCGCAACAGTTCAATATCGCTGCGATGGCCGTATTTTGTGCCAGCCGTTTCATTTGTACGTTCTTGTTGCGTTTCTTTAATCCGGGACTGTTGTTGCGTACGTTGGCTGTGGCGGCTGCTTTGTGCACGTTGGGCGTGATGTTTTTGCAGAACATTTGGGGGATGTACTGTGTCGTGGGCGTTTCAGCCTGTATGTCGCTTATGTTCCCTACGATTTACGGTATAGCCTTGAAAGGGTTGGGAGAGGATGCCAAATTCGGGGCTGCCGGCCTGATTATGGCCATCCTCGGCGGTTCGGTGTTGCCTCCGCTACAAGCATCCATCATCGACTTGCATACGCTTTGGGGGATGCCGGCCGTCAACTTGTCTTTTGTCCTGCCGTTCGTTTGCTTTGTCGTCGTGACGGTCTACGGACATAAAGCTTATCGGAAAGGGTGGGCTTGATATATTCTCGTAAGTTTCCGTGGGGCATATACGTGTATGGACAGGTAAAATGAGGCTTTTCCCTTTTTGCCTGTCCTTGTTTTTATTGCCTGGTCTATCGTATAGGACAATCTTGGAGGCTCTTCAGTCCTGTCTGACACGAGGAGAGGTTTTTTTGAGATTTATATGTCATTCTGATACCGAAATGCCATTTTATGGAGGTTTGGCGAGGGTTTAAAAAACTCTTTCTGTAATGCGAATGTATGTTGGGAGTGTATATTTATTCATAAAAGCTGCATATATACACCTTTTCTCTGCATATCATGCAGTCGTTCGGCTGTGAATGATTTTTCGTTTGACTGAAAGCGGGAAACAGTTCTGCGCAAGTTGTTTCCGGGAACTATGGAAAACGGAGGATTTTTGTGTGTCGGTTTACGGAAAGCATGCCGGAAAACCTCTCTTTTTTCTCTATTTGATGACGGAAATACGGCAAAAAGGTACTTCCATTTTGTCTGTTTTTGGAAGTTATGGCTGTACGATCCGTTTGCGGCGTGCGCAGGTCAAGACTTGTTTCGTTTCAGTATGGTTGGAAAAGGCTTCCGGGGCTTTCTTTTTGTACGTAGGCGGATGCGCGAGAATCGCATAAAACTGACGGATGCTTTCCTGTGGGGAGAATTCGCGATTCTTATGAGGACGGAAATGGCATTTTGTCAGGGAGGATAAAGGAATGTTGGGTGATAAAATCCTATTTTTGGTCGTCATAATGCAAGGATGCACATGAATAATATGCCTATATTTGCACTGTGCTTTTGCTCGAAACGTAGTAGAGTGGAAGTGAAGGTATAGAAGAAAATCTGATTTCAACTTAAAACAGCAAGATTCATGAAACGTTATGTAACCCAATTTGTATGTGGCGCGTTGTTCTTTTCGCTGACGGGAATGCAGCAGGTACGTGCACAAGAGAAAGAAGGGGTAGAACCGATGCAAACCGGAGAGTATGAGCCTACATGGGCTTCATTGGCCCGATATGAATGTCCGGACTGGTTCCGCGATGCCAAGTTCGGTATTTGGGCGCATTGGGGACCGCAGTGTGAGCCGGAATCGGGTGACTGGTATGCCCGCAACATGTATTATCCTGGCGAGTGGCAGTATGATGTGCATGTAAAAAAGTACGGTAACCCGAAAGATTTCGGTTTCAAGGATGTGATTCACGAATGGAAGGCGGAAGAGTGGGAACCGGATTCTCTGATTCGTTTCTATAAGAGCGTAGGGGCACGTTATTTCATGACTCTGGGTAATCATCACGATAATTTCGACCTTTGGGACAGTAAGTATCAGCCGTGGAACTCCGTGAACATGGGGCCGAAACGGGATGTCGTGGGCGAATGGGCTGCGGCTTGTAAGAAATATGGTTTGCCGTTGGGTGTGAGCATCCATGCCTCGCATACGTGGACGTGGATGGAAGGTGCGCAGGACTTCGACGGTAAGCTGACGAAGGCGGACGGAAAAGGAAAATGGTGGGAAGGTTACGACCCGCAGGATTTGTACGAACAGCGGCACGAACGGAGTAAGGACAGCAAAAATGTCGGTACCATCCATTCGCAATGGGCGTGGGGAAACGGGGCGTCGCAGCCGTCGGAAGTTTTCAAGACGAATGTCTACAACCGTACGCTGGATGTGGTGAACCGTTATCATCCCGATGTATTGTACTTTGACGATACCGTATTGCCGTTCTACCCCATCAGCGACGAGGGCGTAAGGATTCTGGCTCACATGTACAACAAGAGCTTGAAAGACCACAAAGGGAAGATGCGTGCGGTGGTTACCGGTAAGATATTGGAAGACAAGCATAAGGAGGCCATGGTGTGGGATGTGGAGCGTGGCATACCCGACCGTCCGCAGGAGAAGGCATGGCAAACCTGTACGTGCCTCGGGTCATGGCATTACGACCGTGGCATTTATGACCGCGGGCACTACAAACCGGCGGCCACGGTGGTGAAAATGCTGGTGGATATCGTGAGCAAAAACGGAAACTTGTTGTTGAGCGTTCCTTTGCGTGGCAGTGGGGCGATAGATGAGAAGGAGGTGGCCATCCTGAAAGACCTCAAGGCGTGGATGGACATCAATGGCGAGAGTATTTACGGCACGCGCCCGTGGACGACGTTCGGCGAGGGACCTTTGGCTGAGGCTGCCAACCCGATGAAAGCGCAGGGGTTCAATGAAGGGCAGAATTATACGGCAAAGGATGTACGTTTTGTACAGAAAGGCAAGAAGGTCGTGTATGCTACGGCCTTAGGATGGCCGGAAAGCAAAGTAATCATGATGAAAAGCTTCCGTAAAGGTTCTCCTTATTATAAAGGAAAGGTGAAAAGTGTAGAGTTGTTAGGTTACGGAAAGGTGAAGTTCACCTGTGGCGAAGACGGCCTGAAAGTGACGTTGCCGGAGGAGAAGACGAATGACATAGCACCGGTATTGAAGGTAAAATTGGTATAATGAATGAGTCGGCATATCGGCTTTTGTGAGAGAAGGATGCCGTAAAGATGTGACATGCCTGCTGAATCGTGGAAGAGCCAGTGGGCATGTCTGTTTTTGTTCACTCAGATGCCTTATGCTTTCCGATAGTATCTTTTTTTGCGGATTTCCTGCCAGACCGCTTCGTCTAATCCGTAAGAGGCGTCGCCGCCTTGGGAGATGAGACGGCGGAGTTCGGTGGAACTGATGTCGATGAGCGGGGTGTCCGTAAGCTTGACACCGGGGGGGAGGGACGCGGTCTCCACCGCGTAACCGGGACGGGGGTAGACCAAGATGCGATGGTGGCTTAGAATCTCGTCCGGTTTCTTCCAGTCCTTGAAAGCAAGCCAGTTGTCCGCACCGATGACTAATGTGAAAAGCCGGTCGGGATAAGCTTGCCGCAAGGCGGCCAAAGTGTCTGCCGTGTAGGACGGGCGGGGCAGGCGGAACTCAAAATCACTCACTTTGAGGCAGGGATGTTCCCGTACGGCCATGCGAGCCAGCTCCAGACGGATATTTTCATTCAATAAATCGGGAGACGACTTTTTGAATGGATTCTGGGGAGATACCATAAACCACAATTCGTCCAACCCTTCATCCCGGCAAAGGCGTTCGGCCAACTCCACGTGTCCCCGGTGGATAGGATTGAAAGACCCCCCGTAGATGCCCGTTTCCGTCATGCCCTTTCGTGGGGTTTATGTTGGAAATGGGGTTTCCGATGGCGTTTCCGGTGCCACCATACGTAGATGATATAGGCTTGCACCACAGCTAATACTCCCATGGCGATGGTGATTTCGGTCCATTGCAAAAGGGCTGCGGCGATGGTGACTATCAGACATAAGACGAACAGTATGATGCTGGTCTGTAAGTTCCTTTGGATGGTTTTGTCGTCCATGGGCTGTGGGGTTTATGGGTGCAAGAAAGCTTTCAGGCGGGCCAGTGCTTCGGCTTTGGCCTTTTCGAGGTCGTCGTTTACGACTATCGTATCGAATCTGGGGGCGAATGTCAGTTCGTATTCCGCCCGTGCGATGCGGTCGTCTATGACTTCCGGCGTATCCGTGCCCCGGCTTTCCAGTCTGCGGCGAAGCTCTTCCACCGAGGGCGGTTGGATGAACATACTTAAAGCGCGGTCGCCGTAAAATTCTTTGATGCGGCATCCGCCATGTACGTCCACGTCGAACACTACGTTCTGTCCGGCTTCCAGTTGCTTTTCCACCTGCGCTTTCAAGGTGCCGTAGAAGCGGTCTTTGTAGACTTCCTCATATTCCAGGAATTCACCGTTGGCGATGCGTTGGCGGAACTCTTCGGGCGTGAGGAAGAAATATTCCACCCCGTCACGCTCCGTCCCCCGTGGCGGACGGCTGGTTGCACTGATGCTGAAAGCCAAATTCAAGTCCTGTCCCATCAGATAATTGATGAGCGTGCTTTTCCCGCTGCCGCTAGGAGCGGAAAAGATAATCAATTTGCCTGTCATTATCGTCGGTGTGGTTACATTACGTTGAGCACTTGTTCTTTGATTTGTTCCAGTTCGTCTTTCATCTTCACCACGATGTTCTGCATTTCGGCCAGATTGCTCTTGCTTCCCGTCGTGTTGATTTCACGTCCCATTTCCTGGGCAATGAAGCCTAACTTCTTGCCTTGTCCATGACCGTTTTCCATGGTCTCCATGAAATATTTCAAGTGGTTGGCCAGACGCTGTTTCTCTTCGTTGATATCCAGCTTCTCGATATAATAAATCATTTCCTGCTCCAGGCGGTTTTTGTCGTATTCCACATTGGGAATCGTTTCCAAGGCTTCCACCAGACGTTGGCGGATGCGTTCGGTGCGGCTTTGCTCATACGGCTCGATGCTTTTCAGCAAATCGCCTATGTTTTGTATTTTCTCGGTGAATTTCTTTTGCAGTGCGGCACCTTCCTGTTTGCGGAAGTCCACGAGCTTGCCGATGGCTTCCTCGATGGCAGTCCGTACGGCTGTCCATTCCTCCTCGTCCAATTCTTCCACTTCCGTACGGGTCATGACGTCCGGCAGGCGCAATAACGTGGCGAACCAGTCGGCCGGAAGAGGAATATGGCGTTCTTCACTGATTTGTTTAATCTGCTGGTAATAGTTGTCCAAGATAACGCCGTTGATAGGTGTAGCCGTTTGCGTGTCGTCTTTTTCCACCCAGATGGTGAAGTCCACCTTCCCGCGCTCCAGTGCCTGACTGATCATGGCGCGGATTTCCATTTCCTTTTCCCGATAGAGCGGTACGATACGTGCAGAAAGATCTAAAGCCTTGCTATTGAGGGATTTGATTTCCACGTGTATCTTTTTGCCTTTCACTACGGCAGTCGATTTGCCGTAGCCCGTCATTGATTGAATCATGATTTAATAATTATTTTATGCAAAAGTAGGAAAATAATAGGATAAAATGGTAACTTTGCGGAGTTATTCTAAGGAAAAAATAGTTTATGTCTTGTATACTGCATATTGAAACGAGTACGAAGGTTTGCTCGGTAGCCGTTACAGAAGACGGGGCGGTATTGTTTGAAAAAGTAGACAAAAGCGGGCCTTCGCATGCGGTGCAGTTAGGTGTTTTTGTGGACGAAGCTATCTCTTATATCGACAATCACGGAATTCCTTTCGATGCGGTGGCAGTGAGTCAGGGGCCGGGGTCGTATACGGGATTGCGTATCGGTGTGTCGATGGCCAAAGGCATCTGTTATGCCCGCGGTTTGAAGCTGATAGCTGTCCCGACGTTGGAACTGTTGTGCGTGCCGGTGCTGCTCTATCAGGAAGATTTGCCTGAAGACGCTTTGTTGTGTCCTATGATAGATGCGCGCAGGATGGAAGTATATGCCGCTTTGTACGACAGGGCTTTGAGACCGGTACGGGCCATCGGAGCCGACATTGTGGACGAGAGCACTTACCAAGACTTCCTGAACGAACGGCCGGTGTACTTTTTGGGTGACGGCGCTGAGAAATGCAAGACTGGAATTACGCACCCGAATGCGCATTTCCTTCCGGATGTCATGCCTTTGGCCCGGAACATGGGGCCTTTGGCAGAGAAGGCTTTTGCGCTGGGCCGATTTGAAGACGTGGCTTATTTCGAGCCTTTCTATTTGAAAGAATTTGTAGCTTCAAAACCGAAAAAACTTTTGTAAATGATATATAATACCCAACGTAAGAAATTACCGATGCCGGAGTACGGACGCGGCATCCAGGAAATGGTGGATTATGCGCTCACGCTGGAAAACCGTGAGGAGCGTCAACGTTGTGCCCGCACGATAGTCTCGATAATGGGAAACATGTTTCCGCATTTGCGTGACGTACCGGATTTCAAGCATAAATTGTGGGATCATTTGGCTATCATGGCCGATTATAAGTTGGATATTGATTATCCGTACGAAGTGACGCTCAGAAAAGTAGGAGGGGACAGCAAGCCGTCTCCTATGGCTTATCCGATGAAAAAGATCCGTTATCGTCATTACGGGGCTTTGTTGGAAGCGTTGATACGTAAATTGGCCGAGATGCCGGAGGGGGCGGAACGGGAAGAACTGACGCTGTTGGTAGCCGGGCAGATGAAACGGAGCTTGGGTAATTGGAACAAGGATGCCATGGACGATGACAAGGTGGCTTTGGATTTGGACCACTATACGCATGGTACCGTGCATTTGGATAGAGAACGTTTTCATTTGTTCTCCGACCAATATGATAAGGTTCAGCCGGGGCGTGCCCCAGTGGCTTATCGTAATGTCGGGCGGAAGAACAAACGGAAAAATTAAGCGGCGGTTCTGTTCGTATGGCTTCATTTATTATAGAGGGTGGTCGTCGTTTGACCGGAGAGATAGTACCCCAAGGCGCGAAGAACGAAGCCTTGCAGGTGATTTGTGCGACGTTGCTTACTTCAGAACCGGTACGTATCAAAAACATACCCGACATCTCGGATGTGAACAACCAAATCCGTTTGTTGGAAGATGTCGGTGTGAAAGTCACGCGGAATGCTCCGGGCGACTTTACGTTCCAGGCCGACGAGGTGAACATGGAATATGTGCAGAGCGATGAGTTTCTGGCACGTTGTACCAAACTGCGGGGAAGCGTGATGCTTATCGGCCCGATGATAGCCCGTTTCGGCCGTGCCATGGTGGCTAAGCCGGGAGGAGACAAAATCGGACGCCGTCGGTTGGATACGCATTTTCTCGGAATCCAGAAATTGGGAGCCAAGTTTGATTATGACATCCACCGGGGCGTATACGACATTCATGCCGGGCGGTTGTGTGGTACGTATATGTTGCTCGACGAAGCCTCGGTCACGGGTACGGCCAATATCATTATGGCTTCAGTGTTGGCTATGGGTACGACAACGATATATAATGCTGCGTGCGAACCTTATATCCAACAACTTTGTCATTTGCTCAACCGTATGGGGGCGAACATCAGCGGAATAGCTTCCAACCTGCTTACCATCGTAGGAGTAGATTCGCTTCACGGTGCCGCACATACGGTTTTGCCGGACATGATTGAGGTGGGCAGTTTCATTGGCATGGCGGCCATGGTGGGCGATGGTATCAGCATCAAGAATGTGTCGTATGATAATTTAGGCATCATTCCTTATACTTTCAGCCGTCTGGGCGTGCAAGTGCTTCGTCATGGAGATGATTTGTTCATCCCGAGGCATGACCATTATGAGATTGATTCTTTCCTGGACGGTTCGTTCATGACCTTGAGCGATGCGCCGTGGCCGGGATTGACCCCGGATTTGTTGAGTGTGTTGCTCGTGGTGGCCACACAAGCCAAAGGTACGGTGTTGATTCACCAGAAGATGTTCGAGAGCCGCTTGTTCTTTGTGGACAAGTTGATTGATATGGGGGCGCAGATTATCCTTTGTGACCCGCATCGGGCCGTGGTGGTCGGGCACGACCATCAAATCCGTTTGCGTGGCGGACGCATGACGTCGCCTGACATACGTGCCGGAATTGCTCTATTGATAGCCGCCATGAGTGCAGACGGGACGAGCCGTATCAGCAATATCGAACAGATAGACCGGGGATATGAGAATATCGAATCGCGTCTGACGGCATTGGGAGCTTGCATCAAACGTGTAGAAGAATGATACGCGAAGACGAAGTATATAAAATAGGTATGTTGACCAAGACACACGGGGTGTCGGGGGAATTGAACATGGCCTTTACAGACGATGTGTTCGACCGTGTGGAAGCGGAGTATGTGGTATGCCGTATGGACGGGATACTGGTGCCTTTCTTTATGGAAGAATACCGCTTTCGGAGCGATACGACGGTCTTGATGAAATTCGAAGGGGTGGATACGGAAGAGCAGGCACGCCGCATGGTCGGCGTGGAGGTTTACTTTCCGAAGGCCCTGACGGAAGAGGTACGTGAGGGAGAATATACGTGGAGTTACTTTACCGGTTTCACGGTAGTGGACACGGTTCATGGTGAATTGGGACAGGTGGAAGCGGTAGACGAATCTACGTTGAATGTTCTTTTTGAAGTCGCTACTCCTTCTGGCGGGAAGATTTTGCTTCCGGCCGGTGAAGACTTGGTGGAGGATATCGACCATAAAAACCGTAAGATTTACATGACTTTGCCCGATGGCCTTTTGGCTTTGGGGGAATGAGAATAATACCTTGGATGAATACGAACGAGAAGAAAAAGATTGCGATATTAGGTTCCACGGGATCTATCGGGACGCAGGCCTTGCAAGTCATCGAGGAACATGCCGATTTGTATGAGGCGTATGTACTGACGGCAAACAACCGGGTGGAACTGTTGATAGAACAGGCACGCCGTTTCATGCCCGAAGCGGTAGTCATTGCCAATGAGGACAAGTACGAGGTGTTGCGCGATGCGTTGGCCGACTTGCCCGTCAAGGTGTATGCCGGAGCGGAAGCGCTTTGTCAGATTGTGCAGGAAAGGCCGGTGGACGTGGTGCTGACGGCCATGGTCGGATTTGCCGGTTTAAGGCCGACCATCAGTGCGATTAAGGCGGGAAAAGCCATAGCATTGGCCAATAAGGAAACGTTGGTCGTAGCCGGGGAACTGATTAACCGTCTGGCAAATGATTACCATGCGGACATCATTCCGGTGGATTCGGAACATTCTGCTATCTTCCAATGTTTGGCAGGCGAGGTAAGCCCTGTAGAGAAGATTATCCTGACGGCTTCGGGCGGCCCTTTCCGCACGTTTTCCCATGAACAGTTGGCTTCGGTGACCAAAGCCCAGGCGTTGAAACATCCGAACTGGTCGATGGGGGCGAAAATCACCATCGACTCCGCGTCGATGATGAACAAGGGTTTTGAAGTGATAGAGGCCAAATGGCTGTTCGGCGTCGAGCCGGGACAGATACAGGTGGTGGTACACCCACAGTCTATCGTGCACAGTGCCGTGCAGTTTGCCGACGGGGCGGTCAAGGCGCAACTGGGAATGCCGGACATGCGTGTGCCCATACAATATGCTTTCTCCTATCCCTTGCGTTTACAGAGTTCGTTCGAACGTCTGGACTTGTTCCGGGTAGGTACGCTCACTTTCGAGGAGCCGGACACCCGTCGTTTCCGTAACCTCGCTTTGGCGTATGAAGCCTTGCATGAGGGCGGAAACATGCCTTGCATTGTCAATGCGGCTAACGAAATCGTCAATCGTGCCTTTTTGGAGGACCGTATCGGCTTCTTGCAGATGAGCGATGTGATAGCAAATACGATGCGGAAGACTTCTTTCGTAAAGGAACCCACGTACGAGGACTATTTGCAGACGGATGCCGAGGCGCGCCGGATTGCAGCGGAGTACGTCGGGGCATGTTAAACAAAAACAAAACAAACACAATATTACATGGATGCAACATTGATTAAAGCCCTCCAGTTGGTGCTCTCGCTTTCGATTCTCGTAGTGCTCCACGAGGGAGGACATTTCTTTTTCTCCAAACTCTTCCGCGTGAAAGTGGAGAAATTTTTTCTTTTCTTCGATCCTTATTTCCACTTATTTAGTACGAAAGACAAGTGGTTTACCCGTTTGTTTCCCAAGTGCAAGGACAATGAGACCGAGTACGGTATCGGTTGGCTTCCTTTCGGAGGTTATGTGAAGATTGCGGGGATGATAGACGAGAGCATGGACACCGAGCAGATGAAAAAACCGGTGCAGCCGTGGGAGTTCCGTGCCAAACCGGCGTGGCAGCGTCTGCTTATCATGATTGGAGGTGTAGTGGTCAATTTCCTTTTGGCTTTGTTTATCTACACCATGATTCTTTTTCATTGGGGCGAACAGTATATACCGGCCAAGGACATGACGATGGGATACCAGTTCAACGAACAAGCGGAAAAATTAGGTTTCCGCGACGGAGACGTCTTATTAGCGGTGGACGGTGAGGAAATCCGGAAATGGGACGGTTCCGTTTACCGTGCCGTGTCGGAGGCCCGTGAGGTAACTGTGCTGCGCGAGGGCCGGGAAGTGAGTTTGACGATGCCGGAAGATATGAACATGTTGGAGATGCTTAAATCCAATCCGCCGTTCATGGTTCCTTTCATTCCCTCGGTCATAGATTCTGTTCTTCCTTCCTCTCCGGTGTATGAAGCCGGAATCCGTAGCGGAGACCGCATCGTGGCGATGGATGGAAAGCCGGTGGCTACGTGGAGCGACTTTGACGAAATCATGAGAGTACGCATGGAACCTTTGATGGCCGGCAGCCCGTCCCATGAGGATAGCGTGCGTCTGAGCCGCCTGTCTGTGGTTTACCAGTCGAAAGATGGCGCTCGTACGGATACCGTGACATTGGAACTTGGGGCAGATTACAAATTAGGATTGTTGAAACAAACCCTTTCGGCGTATTATAAACCTATAAAGGTGGACTATGGTTTCTGGGCCAGTATTCCGGCCGGTATCTCCCATGGGATAGATGTACTCTCCGGATATGTAAGCGACTTGAAGTACTTATTTACGGCCGATGGAGCGAAAAGTGTGGGCAGTTTCATCACTATCGGGAGCATTTTCCCTGCTACGTGGGACTGGCTGACGTTTTGGGAGACTACAGCCTTCCTGAGCCTGATGCTGGCTTTCATGAACATCCTGCCCATTCCGGCGTTGGATGGCGGTCACGTGCTGTTCCTCATTGCCGAGATGATTCTTCGTCGTCCGCCCAGCGACAAGTTCCTCGAACGCGCCCAAGTGGTAGGTATGGCCTTGATCATGGGTCTTATGGTGCTGGCTTGTTATAATGATATTGTGAGGTTCTTATTGTAACATCTTTGTTACATCTGATACAACGTTCCGGTAAATTCTTGATTTAGGTCAAGAATTTACCGGAACTCATTTCAAAATGATTATTCATCTTGCAGGATAAACGTCCTGTTTGTACCTTTGTATCACGAAAAAGATATTAATAGGTAATGGTTTTAAGGTAAAGATACGCGTAGGTTACGGTTTGTTTAAGGTAAAAAGATTATTTTTTCAGATGGATACATACATATGGCACGTATTGTTTGCCTGTCTGGTGGCGGCTGTGCTTTGCATAGGTACCTTGGTGGTGACGGTCAGGAACGGACATTTATAATGATAAGACGAGGAGGTTAAAGATGGAAGGAGAAATGCCGAAAGATCCGATGATGTTGATGAGTTTCATCAATATGAAGTTGCGGGATTTTTATCCGACGCTCGATGCTTTATGCGATGATATGGACGTGGACCGCCAAGAATTGGAAAACAAGATGGCCGAAGCCGGTTTGGAATATAATGCGGCAGCCAATAAGTTTTGGTAACACACAAACACAATGTAATTATAGAAAGCGTCCCCTCCTTGCTGTGATAGCGACGGAGGGGACGTTCATTTTCTTTCTTTGCAAGAGTGGGGTGGATTATTCGTCCGTATCCCCGTCAAATCCTTTATCCCTTTCAAGGATGTCCACTTCTATCTTGCGCAGATAAAATTTGACTTTGGCCCCCAGTTCGTCGAAACGTTGTTTGAGATGGAACACATCCGTGCGTTGCCGGTAATATTCGGCATTATGTCCCCGTCGCTTTTCAGCTTCCAGTTTTTTCAGTATTTCCTGTTCTGCCCTTAGGGTACTGTCCATTATGGCCAACGTATCTTGTGCCGCAAGGAGTTCGATGCTGTCCATTACGATAATGCCGGTGGCGCGCGCTTTAAAGGCCGTAGGGAAAGTTTCACGCATGGCCAGAATACTGTCTTTGGCAGCTACGTAGTTTCCTTCTGTCATTAAGGTACGCGCAGCATCAAGCATACGGCCTGCATATTCTTCTTCCTTATCCTCTTGTCCCGTACAGGAACAGACGATAATAGGAAGCAATAAGGTGTATAATGTTTTTCTCATAGGCTTTTTGTCACAGAATTCACTCTGCAAAAGTACCATTTTTTGAGGGAATAATTCAAGCCGATGCGCAAAAAATCGTATTTTTGCAATTATTTTATGGTATTTTTGAAGAATGAGGAATTTGACGAGGGAAGATTTGATACATTTGTTGGACAAAAAGATTTTCCATCAAATATCGGAAGTGGCTGATGAGCAGGGTGTGGAATGCTATGTCGTAGGCGGTTATGTGCGTGATCTTTTTCTGGAGCGCCCTTCGCAGGACATCGATATCGTGACGGTGGGGAGCGGCATAGCATTGGCCAAGGCTTTGGCCGGCAGGCTGGGGAGAGGCGCACACCTGAGTGTGTTCAGCAATTTCGGTACGGCACAAGTCAAGTTCAGGGGAATGGAGGTGGAGTTTGTAGGAGCCCGGAAGGAGAGTTACAGCCATGACTCACGTAAGCCGGTGGTGGAAGACGGGACGTTGGAAGACGACCAGAACCGCCGTGATTTCACGATTAATGCACTGGCCGTATGTTTGAACCGTGAACGTTTCGGAGAATTGGTCGACCCGTTCGACGGCGTGTGGGACATGGAAGACCGTCTCATCCGTACACCGCTCGACCCCGACATTACTTTCAGCGACGACCCGCTGCGCATGATGCGCTGCGTACGTTTTGCCACCCAGTTGAATTTTTATATAGACGAAGAGACGTTCGAGGCATTGGAACGGAATCGGGAACGGATAAAGATCATCTCCCGCGAGCGTATTGCCGACGAATTGAATAAGATAATGATGACGCCCACGCCTTCGAAAGGCTTCGTGGAGTTGGCCCGGTGCGGCTTGCTGCCTCTCATTTTTCCCGAGTTGGCAGCTATGGAGGGGGTGGAAAAGGTAAACGGACGTGCGCATAAAGACAATTTCTACCACACGCTTGAAGTGCTCGATAATATTTGCCGGCATACGGATAATTTGTGGTTGCGTTGGGCGGCCCTTTTGCACGACATCGGCAAACCGCGTACGAAGCGCTTCGACCCTGTGGCGGGATGGACTTTCCACAACCATAACTTTATCGGAGCCAAGATGGTGCCGGACATCTTCCGGAAGATGAAGTTGCCGATGAACGAGAAGATGAAATACGTGCAAAAGATGGTGGAGCTGCACATGCGCCCCATTGTCATTGCCGACGAGGAAGTGACGGATTCCGCCGTGCGTCGCCTGTTGTTCGAAGCCGGTGACGACATCGAGGACTTGATGATGCTTTGCGAGGCTGATATTACCTCGAAGAACGCCGTGCGTAAGCAACGCTTCTTGGACAATTTCAAGTTGGTGCGCCGCAAGTTGGTGGATTTGGAGGAGCGCGACCGCGTGCGCAACTTCCAACCTCCGGTTTCGGGAGAGGAGATTATGACGGTGTTCGGTCTGTCTCCTTGTCGCGAGGTCGGCAGTCTGAAGAGTGCCATCAAGGATGCGATTCTCGACGGCGTGGTACCGAACGAGCACGATGCGGCATACGAGTTCATGCTTCGTCGGGCGGCAAAGATGGGATTAAAACCGGTCGGCACCTCGGAAACAGGAGGAGTACCTTCCGCACCGGTAAAGGAAGAAGTTTGACAGTCGGAGGAGGATACAACTTTCTTCGCCATAGGCGACTGTTTTCTTCTTAATTTGCTGTAATACAGCTTGATGTAAAGTTCGTCTCCGGGCTGAGGAGAATGTCATTTTGTTCTGCGCCAAACGAAAAATCAATCTCAGCCAAACGATTTTTCATTCTCAGCCGAACGATTTTCCGTTCTCAGGAGATTTTCGTTTGGGGTGGAGGAACGATGAAAATCATATACATGTGAAGCGAAGGTTTTGAGCGGGCAACTTACGATTCGGCGGAGCAGGATGTTTTCCTGCTCCGCCGAATCGTGTAGCGTAAGGCTCTATCTTGTCAGTGAGAACCGCAGGCTGAACCCGAAATCTTGTGTGATGGTGGGATAAGCGTTGGACGAGAGCAACGGTTGGTTGCGCTGACGGTCGTAATAGAGGCTCAACGTGACGTAACGGCTCATCGTGTAGTCCGCGCTGAACGAGGCTTTGATGGCTTTGTTGCCGCTTGTAGCTTCAGACAGTGAAGTCTGGATGTTGCGCGTAATGGCGTCTTGATTACGGAACGAGAAGTCGAAACGCAGGTTCAGGTCGTGGCTGATGACGCGGTTGTTTTTCGCCGAAGTACCGCTCTTGCGGGTATTGTTCCGGTTGTTGGCTGCATTCGTTTGCTTGTTGTTATTGCTCCTTCCGGCTTTCTTGCGTCGGCCTCCGAAGAGGGAAGAGAACTTGAAATCATTGATTTTGTAGCCCCATCCGATGACGAAGTCGTTGCTGCAAGCCTCATTCAACTGGGCCGCGGTCATGCTCAGGGTGAGTACGCGTGTCTTGCGATATTCCACCTTGACAGTCATGTTGTTGTTCAACGTGAGGTCCAGTCCTGCCAGAGGCGAGAAGGCTTCGTTGATGGATACGGAACTGATGTCGTACATGCTGCTCGGGATGATAGCATTGTCCGTAGTGTTTTGTATGAATCCCAGGTCGCCCATGTACTCCATCCAACTGCTGTACGTATTGTAAGCCCCCACGGAGTAGATGCTCTTGTAGGAGTGGTTCAGGGTGACGCTCTTGAAGTGGTCCCGTATCCAAGGCAGGTAGGCCAGGCCTTTGTAGGATACGGTCCAGTTGGGCAGCATGCGTGCCAGACTCGGGAAAATGTCCAACGGGGAGTTGATGTCTCCTCCTCCGGTGTAAGCGGCCAGGAAAGCCGGTATCATGACGTCTGACGAATACTTGTCTACCGTACCGTTGGCCGGGTCGAACTTGCCCTGTAGTCCGGTAGCAGCCGGATAAATGGCATTGGCATAGCGGGCTTCCACACGGCTTTGGAATGTGTTGAGGTATTGTTGGAAACGGGCGAATGTCTTGCTGCTGTATCCGTTTCCGGCGTCGCCCCTGCTTTCGAAGGCCGATTTGATGGAAATGGTGGTCATCGTAAAGCTGCCGCTTTGCGTGGTGGGCATGCCCGCATACATATATTGTATGCTCTTGTTACTGTTCACCGTCCGGCTGGCATTCAAGTCAATCTTCAAGTCCGGGATAGGTTCCAACGTGGCTTTAAGTTGGAGATCCTCCATGGCGTTGGTGGTGGCCGGCGTACTGATACTGTCATTGTTGAGCAGCCATCCCCGTTCGTTGGCTTTGTCGATATAGCTTTCGCCGGTGAGGCCGAACGCAAAATCCAATCCCGGTTGCATGCCTCCGCCCGTACGTTGTCCGAGCATGTCGCCCACGTTGGGCAGGAACCCCGGTAAGGACATGGCGAACGTGTTACGGTAGCTGACACTGACGTTGCGCACCATCATCAGGAAGCGTGTGGCCCCTTGTAAGTAGGGGTACCAGGGCTTTTCCTTTGCCGGTGTCTTGGCTATGACGTTGACACGCAGTTTTACGGAGTCCATGTTCAGGATGCGAATCTTGTTCTTATCCAGTTTCTTGAACTTGATGGGGTAGCGGCGTCCGGCAGCGGTTACGGCGGTGACGCGTATGCGGCGGCTCTTTTGGTTGTGCGCCAGTTCCACGGTCGTATCGGGTTTCAGGGTGATTTCACCGGCAAATCCCTTGAATTTCGGGTTTTTCACCTTGGCGTTGGCCGTGCCTTTGGCGTTGTCCGCCGTTTTGCCGTCCGTTTTGTCCTTCCCGTCCTTGTTTTGCCCGTCCTTCCCGTTGGCGGCGGCTTCCTTCTCTTTTTCTTTTTGTGCCTTGGCCTTCTCCCGTTCACGGTTGCTTTTGTCCTTGGCTTTCTTCCGTTCGCTGGCCGAGAATTTCTTGTTGACCTCTTTCAGGAAAGAAGAGAAATTGTACAGCGTTTCCAGGTTGAAGCGTCCGTTTATCGTAGCCGAACGCTGGTTGTTGATGGTATTGCCGTAAGAAGTTCCGTCTTCCAGTTCCATGCCGCGTTCCCAGGAATAGTTGGCCGTGTAATTGCCGTCGAGGGACATCCACGAGAAGCACGGTATTTTTTCGAGCGGTACTTTGTACGAGGCCGTGAAGTCCTGTTGGTAGTCGAGCGGAGTTCCGAATCCTTTGATGCTGTGCCATACGGAATCTTTCCATACTTGGTACTGGTCTGCATAGAGATCCTTGTTGACCGGAACGTTCGGCTCTTCGATTTCCGCATGGGTGGCGGAGTTGAACGAGAAGTGAAGGTTTTTGGTCAAGTCCCACTTCAGACTGAAATCGCGGTTCCACAAAAACTCTTTGGAGAAGGAGAGAGGGAGCGACGTCGGGTCTTCCAGATTCTCGATGTCCCGTTCCTGGTACTCGTAATAGTTGCGCAGGATGTTCGTGTTGAAGCTGATGTTTTGCGGCAAGTAGTTGAAGTTCTGGTCGCGGATGATGTCCCACCATTTGCTCTTGCTTTTAATCATCTTCTTGAACGGCTCGAAAGGCTTGTATTCGGGAGAATAGTTGTAGTTGAACGCTCCGTTCCAGTTTTTTTCCGTTTCCCAAGCCGTGGTTTCTCCCGTTTTGTTGGACTCGCTGTGCGAATAGCTGAACGAGAAGTTGGCGGGGTCGTATGGCATGGGGTGTTTGGGCGTGGCGATGTTGAACTTCACGTTGCTCAGGCTGAAGTTCTTATTCGTGGTCTCTGTGGTGGTCAGGCTTCTCAACGAGTCTTTTTCGTGCTCCGTGGTGCAAGCGTCGAGAGCGTCTTCCAGCAACATGTCCGTGTCGAGCGGATTATATTTCGGTTTGATGACCTCTTTGTTGAACGAATAGTAAATGGGCGCCGTGAAGCGTACTTTCTCCGGCAGCAGCTTGCCCAGTTCGAAGCTGGTCGTGATGCTGTAATTGTACATGTCTTCCTGGTTGCGTTCGCTCACTTTGTCTTCTATGCCTCCGAATCCGGCTGTTTCCATGTGTCCGGTCAGATTGACGGAACCCAGGTCGGAGAATTGTATATTCAGGGTACCCTGTGCGGCCCAACCGCCATCATTGCTGTATTCCTGCAGGCGAAGCTCGTTGGCCCATACTTCCACCGACTTGGTTGCACGGGCATTGTTGCGCACGCCGATCATGATGGTCTTCACCTCGCCCAAGGTCGGGTTACCCATGACGCTTACCTTGTTGTTCGGCCGGTTGTCGTCGTAGACGGAGAAGAGTGTGGTCAGGTTGGTATTGCCGAGGCTCTTCTCGCGGTTGCGTGCCTGTTTCACTTTGGTGAACACCGAGAGGTCGATGTCCAGCATATTCTCTTCAGGCCATACGGCGCGGCACTGTTCGGCGGAATAAGTGTCGTAGCGTCCGGCTGCCGTCAGCTTCAAGGGAATTTCGTATTCGTAGAAGTTGTTCTTGTAGTCCGAGCCGAGCCGGATGAAGATACTGGTCTGATTGTCTTCCGTTTCGGTTACATTCTCGGCCAGCGCGTTGGCATGGACGAACATTTGGAGGTGTTTGTACTGGCGCATGTCCAGGTTGGTGTTCTTGTACACGGCGCGGGCGTCTCCCGTGGCCAGGTTACGTACCGTCAGCGAGAGAGCCTGTTCGTTGTCTTCGGCCAGTTGGCTTTGTGCCGGATCCACTACGCGGCTGATGCCCGGAGGCAGTACGTAGTTCACCGGTGTCTTGTCGTTGTTTTCTTCGATGTTGACAGCCGATATTTCCATGCTTCCGTTCGTGACGGGCATTTCGCCGGCATAAAGAGCCTGTTCGTAGGAACGCCATTCGGCTTTCACCAGATCCAGTGTGGCGAAACGAAGGATGACGGGCTGTTCGAAACCGGTCAGGAACATACGCATGAACCGTATGCTCGTGAAATCGTTGATATTGCCCACTTTCTTTTGGTATTCGGTAAGCGGTATGCGGAACTGATACCAATTCACCTCTTCCGTGTTGCCGTTGCGGAGCTTGACGCTTGCCGTACGTTTGTCCACGATATGGTTTTGCCCCACAATGAAGTCTTCCGGACGGATGCTGATTTTATATTGGTAATATTTCTCGTATTCGTTCAATGTGTAGTCCTGATTGATGTCTTCCACGTCGGGTGTGGTCTTGTATGAAGTGTCGTACGATTCGTTTGCGTTTTCATTCGACCGCGAGTTGCCTTCCGGCAGGTTGATATACTTGTAACGGTCGAGGATGCTGCGTTGCTGGGCGTCGTAGTCCGACCCCCGGAAGTAGTGGTAATCGTCTCCGGCCGGGTCGTTCATCAACGAATCGTACACTTGCGGGCTCACTTTCCCTTGTACGGCCATGAGAAACTCACGGTAGGCGCCGAATGTACGTTCTTCTTCGCTGTTGAGTCCGTTCAATCCGATGTCCTGTCGTTCGCGTGCTCCGGATTCGTTGTTGAAGGCATAGACCACGCTGGTGGTGTTGGGCACGCGTCCCCACGCCGTTTCCGTGTAATAGTTGGAGTTTCCGTCGATGGGCATTCCGCTTTCGAAGAATTTCTTTCCGTCGTGGAGGATGTCTTCGCTCACTTCTCCTAAGTTCAAATAGAAGTCACCTCCGTAATCGCCGCCCTTGTCACGGGTGTAAATGAATGGGTCGAGCAACCAGAATTCTACGTATTCTATGTTGGCCGTCTCGAAATCGTTGGTGTCCAATTTACGCATCATGCCACCCCAACGGGTTTTGGGGTTGGTGAGTCTTCCGTTGTAGTCCAAGTTCGGATCCAGGTTGTAGGCTCCCCGTTCGGTAGGGTAGAATGCGAGGTTCATTACCGGGAGCGAAGCAGCCGAGTTGTAACTGGTCTGCGTCTTGTTGGGATAGAGTTCCCGTTCGTACACTTCGCGTACATAGTGGTTGGAGAGTTGGTTCAGGTCGCTCTTGATATGGGCGGGCGTGAGCGAGGAGCTTTGACGCGTGAAGAGCGGATCCACGGTGTACCAGCTCAGCAGGGCGCGGTTGTAGCCTCCGCGCACGTCGTTGACGAGCTTGCTTTCTTCAAAGTCGGACGGCACGCTGGAAATCATCCAGTTGGTGGGCTGCATCACGCTGATGCCGTTTTTCGTGTTCTCGAAGTCGTCGATGTAGGAAGCCGACCCCTGTATCTTCTTGTTTTGCCCGGCAATGAGTTGGGCGAACTCCCCGGTAAAGCTGATTTGCGAAGGCTCGGTCACGTCGATGAGCGGTATTTTGTCTATCAGGTTGGTCAGCCATTGGCTTTCTTTCTTCCACGAGAGGTTGACGCCCCACAGGGTGTTTTTCAAAGGTTCTTCGCCCATGTTTACTTTTGTGGTGAGCGGCTGTTCGTTCAGGAACATGAACGTTCCGCCGAACGTGAAGTCCTTGCTCACGTCGTATTGCAGGTTGAATCCTACGAGCGTTTTGCGCTGCATGCCGTAGTTGTCGTTGCTTTCGAAGTCCACGCTCACGTTCGTGCCGGCATCGATGATGCTTTGGTTGATGATGGTCACCACACCCATCGAGTAGTCCACCGTATAGTCCGTGTTTTCCGTCAGCGTCACGCCTCCCGCCGTCACGGTCACGGAGCCTTGCGGCACGTTCATGGCGCCGAGGCTGATTTCGGCACCGTTGTTTCCCTTGTACTCTCCGGAGAGCAGGAATTTGTTCTTTTCCGCTATCTGTTTGGCCATGGTCTTGGTGGAGTCGTACAGTGCGTCGAAACAATATTTCTCGGCCAAGGCTTCATCATTCAGGTATTGGCGCAGGTGGCTTCCGAAAGGTTCGGTTACGGGGAAGTAGATGCGTCCTTTATTGATGGTGTATCCTTCCACATAGTCGAACTGTCCGTTCGGATTCGGACGGTTGTTGGCATCCAGACGGTCTAAGTTCATTACCCGCAGGAGCTTGGTGTTTTTGTATTTGGCTTCGGGAATGTAGGACACGTACACCCCGGCAGAGTCGCTTTGGTATTGGATGTCCAGCTTGAATTTGTCCTTTTGCGTGGTGGTGGCTCCCAGGCTATACACGTTTTTCATCATCAAGTCCCAGTTGCCCATCTGCGGTGTGTTCGATGTGTTTTTCAGGGTCTTGACGAACAGGGCTTGGGTATTGTCGGTCAGGTCGGCCGAGAACTCGCCCACTTGGTAGGTCGTGCCGTTGTAGGTGTATTCGAAGGCTACGGCCAGGACTTCGTCCGGTTGCAGGGTAAAGTTGAGCGACACGTAGCCCAATGAATTGTTTACGGTGTATTCCGAAGAAGACAACAGGCGTGCGCTTTGCAGCTTCTCGTAGTCCACGCTGCCTTCAAAGCCTGCGATGGCGTCCAGATCGCTCGACGTCTGACTGATGTCGCGTGCAGCGGCATGCTGTGTGGTCATGGTCGAATAGAGGGTGTTGGCGGCATTGGCGGCCACTTGCACGCTGCCTTTGCTCCAGATCGGGTTGGAGATATGGTCATGTTCGCCCAGATCGGTGAAGGCCACGATATTGCGGTTGCTTTCATAACTTCCCGTTTTGTTCGTCACCCAAAGTTCGATACGCTTGATGGTGACGCCGGACATGACGGTGGGCAGCTTGCTCATGTTCTGGTCATAATGTTCGCGGAAGAAGTGGGCGAGAAAGAAATGTCGGTTTTCTTCGTATTCGGTAGCCGAGAATTCGTAATTGTGCGTTTGTGTGCCTCCCTTGGACGACACGCTTTTCGAGGCCGATTTCTTTTGGGAAACGACCGTTTGCAGTTTCAGTTTGCCGAATTGCAGGTCAGCCCGCAGGCCGAACAGCGAGGAAGCGCCTTTGATGAGCGAGGAATTGGTGGGAAGCGACACGTTACCCCCTTCTATCAACTTGATGATTTCGTCTTCCTTGCCTTCGTAGCGCAGTTTCATGCTTTGCGCGTCGAAGTCGAACGTGGCGTCGGTGTTGTAGTTCAGGTTCATGTTGATTTTGTCGCCTACGCTGCCGTTCATGCTCATGTTGATTTTCTCTTCGAAATCGAATCCGAAGGTCTTCCGGCGGTTTTCCGAGAGGCTCGGGTTGTCCGTCTTCTTCAGGTTACCCCCGATTTTCAGTTCGGCGGAACCCTGGGTTTTGATACGCACGCCACCGGGACCGAATATTTTCTCGGCCGGTCCCAGGTCGAACTGCATGTCCGTGAAGTCGAATTTGTTTTTGCCTTCATTCTCGAAAGCTTCGCTGTTCTTTTGCCGGTAGTAGTTCTGCAAGGACTTTTGCAGGCTCCATTCCTGATATTCTTCCGGCGACATCAGCAAAGGGGCGTTCAGGTAACTGTCGCCCACTTTGGTACCGATGGTGTAATTGCCTGTTGCCGGGTCGTAAACGGTATCCGTTTTCAGGTTGTCCGGGTCTTTCAGGTCCAAGCTTCGTTTTTTCAGGTCGTCTTCGTCGCGGGGCGCCGTCCGCTTCACGCTGAAACGTGGCCGGATGGTGTCCGGTTCGGCCGGAGCCGGGGTCTCGTTCCGGGGTATATGCAAGAAAGCGGCACCTCCCATGTCCGCCAGTGCGTTGGCACTGATGGCCAAAAGGATGAGGTAGAGCCACTTTTTGCGTAAATCGCTCACGCTCGGCATTCTTCGAGCAAGCTCGGTCTGCGCTCGCCTAATCGCGATTTTCAGGTTTCTTTTCATGCTGTTCCGTTGGGCTATGAAGCTTTCGGCTTCCTATAATCTTTTGAGGGCAAGTTTGATGACACGCTCCACGGCGGCCTCCGGTTCTTCTTTCAGGATGGCCAATGCGACCTTTTGCGAGGGGGCGGGCGGGAAGCCCAGCATGGTAAGGGCGGCCACGGCCTCTTCCAGTATTTCGGAATGTCCGGTTGCCGCGGTCGCGGAAGTGCCGGGGGCTGCCGTCCCTTCGATTTCCACCGATGCGATTTTGTCTTTCAGGTCCACGATGATGCGTTGGGCGGTTTTCAGCCCGATGCCTTTCACGGTCTTGAGCAGCTTGTCGTTGCCGGAACTGATGACGTTGACCAGTTCTGCCGGTGTGAGGGCAGAGAGAATCATGCGTGCCGTGTTGCCCCCGATGCCCGACACGCTGATGAGCAGCAGGAAGAGGGCACGTTCCTGGCGGGTGGAAAAACCGTAAAGCACGTAGGCGTCTTCGCGGATGGCTTCGTAAACGTATAGTTTGGCTTCCTGCTTGCCTTGCAGGGCTGAAAATGTGTTCAAAGAGATGTTGAGGCCGTATCCCACGCCGTGGCAATCTATGATGGCGATAGCCGGAGTGAGTTCGGCAATCTGGCCCTTCACGTATTCTATCATGTCTTTTTTTGCTAAATATACTTTAAGAAAACGTGTCCGTCACCTCTTTATTGTGCGCACGCGTTAATTTTTATAAGGCATGCAGAAGAAATGTGAAAAATGCCGGACAACCCTTGACTTTATGTTTCATGAGACCGGCGTATATGCGTCCGGTTGTCCCGTCGATGGGAAATACGCGATTCTCGTGCGTCGGCTTTTGGGCAAAGTGTTATCCGGAAATGGAAGTAAGGTGTCAAAATGCATGTTTCCGCTTCATGCCGTGCACGGAATATGGGGCGGCTGTCAGGAAAAAGCAAGGTTCTTGTATCCATTTGCCGGACGGTTTCGGAACCGGATTTTCACCAGATAATTCAGAAAAGCCGTTTTCTGGCCTTCCGTTCCCGTCTTTTAGCCGTCCGAAAAACGTTTTTCACGAGCTTTGTCCGTTTTTGTGCGGAGAAACTTTTTTCGCTTTCAAGAGATTGAAAAATCATTCGCTTGAGATTAAATGTTAAATATACGGTTTTGGAGTGCATAAACTCCGTATATACCGTATATTTATTCATTTTGTCGCGCTGTCCGGAGGCGTTTTTTCCTGTTTTTCTCGTAGGAAGTCATGAAAAAGGTCGGACAAATCCGATTGTCCGACCTTACTTTGGGCGTGTGTTTATTTCAAGTACCGGGCCAGCGGGCTGTCTGTGGCACGCAGACCTTCGGCTATGCCTTGCGCGTTGAGTTGCGCACCTTTGAGCGAGGTGTGCGTGTGGTCGCGGTTATAATAAGCTTTGGCGCCTTCTTGGCCTATCCGGTCGAGGGCGTCGGCCGAGATGTTGTGCAAGTCCACGAACTCTACGGCGGTTTCGGCCACTACCTCCCGATACCATTTGCCGTAACTGTCGTTGCGGCGTTCTATCTTTCCGCCGGGCCATTCGTTGCGGGGCGTGAGGGACACCAGAATAGGCGTGGCACCTTTTTCGCGCACGTCGTCGATGAATTTTTTCAGGTACCATCCGAAGGAGTAAATGACTTCGTTGTAAACTTTATCTCCTTTGTTGACCCTGTAAACATGACTGGTATCCTGTGCGCAGGCAATGACACCGCGAGCCTTGCCCCGGTCGATGTCGCCGATGTCGTTATGGCCGAACTGTATCAACACGAAGTCGCCCGGTTGAAGGGCGTTATAGACACGTTCCCAGTGGTTTTCTTCCAGATAAGTGCGTGTGCTCCGTCCGGCTTTGGCTTCGTTCGCCACGGTGATTTTGTCCGTGTCGAAGATGGTTCCCGCCTGACTGCCCCAACCCCACATGCCGTTCGGGTCTTTGTCCTCGTTCTTTACGGTGGAATCTCCCGTGATGAAGACCACGGGTTTGCCTTTCTCGCGTTTCACTTGCGCGGCGGGCGGTTCGAGGTTCGTCAGGCAAGCCTGCAAGGCTTTCAGCGCGGGGTGCGTGGAAGCGGCCAGTCCTTCGGCGGCCGAACGGGCGTTCAGGCGTGCGCCGAACGCACTGGTGTGGATGCGGTCCCGATAGAAGTGGTAATCCACCTTCCATGCCGAGAACCGGTCGTATTTCGAGGCCGATATTTCGTTCAGGTCTACGAAGGGTATGCCTTGCTCTTCGGCCACTTGCCGCGCCCAAAGCCCGAAGGTCCCGTCCACGCGTGCGATGTGTCCGGGGCGTTTCGTGTCCCATGCGTTGCGGGGCGTGAGTGAGAGCAGGATGGGGTGTGCGCCCAAAGCCTTGCATTCACGGACGAAACGGCGCAGGTATTCGCCGTAGCTGTAGACGATTTCCACCTCGCCTGTCTCCTTGATGGTCACACAGAGCGAGTCCGTGGGGCTGATGCCGCGGATGGAAGCCCGTGCGCGGCCGCTGTCGAAAGGACCATTGTCGTTGTGCCCCAGTTCGATGATGACGTAGTCTCCCTTGCGGATACCTTTCTTCACGTCCGGCCAAAGCTTGCGGTAGAACGTGCGGCTGCTCGTGCCGCCCAAGGCATGGTTTTCCACGGTCAACTTGTCCGCGTCGAAATATTCGTGGGCGAAATACCCCCAGCCCCATTGGCCGTTGTCGCCGTTGCCTTTCGTGCCGGTACGCATCGTGGAGTTGCCCACGAGGAAGAGCACGGGGCGGTTGCCCTTTCGCGACGAACTGGGCACGGGGCGTGCCGTGTTGGCTTTTTCCAAGCTGTCGAGCGTGAGGTCCGTGACGTGGTTCACGTCCTCCATCGGGCGGAAGTCTTTGGGGTTTTGGGCGGTGGAACATAATCCGCATCCTATTAAAAGGGCGGAAAGCATACAGGTCTTCTTCATGTCAGTCAGTATTTCGATTGGTGTCGCAAAGATAATGTTTTGGACCGGATTCCAGCTCTTTCGATAAAGAAAAACTCTTGTTCCGAGAGTGAATCGTCTTGCAAATTACGGTCTGAATGCCTTTTTATGCTTTTTTCCTTGGGCACTTGACGTAAAATAAGTACATTTGCGAGATATGTTTTGCCATGAAAAGGAAACAAGTCTTAATCTATACGACAAAATAACTAAAGAACTATGAGTTTAAACATCATTGTACTTGCCAAGCAAGTTCCCGACACCCGAAATGTCGGGCCGGATGCCATGACACCGGAAGGTACGGTAAACCGTTCTGCTTTGCCGGCCATCTTCAATCCTGAAGACTTGAATGCGCTGGAACAGGCTTTGAGGCTGAAAGATGCGAATCCGGGTTCTACCGTGACCGTCATCACCATGGGGCCTCCCCGTGCAGCCGAAGTGATTCGCGAGAGTTTATACCGTGGGGCCGACGGGGGCTATTTGTTGACCGACCGCGCTTTTGCAGGTGCCGACACATTGGCCACCAGTTATGCGCTGGCTGCTACTATTCAGAAATTGGGCATGCCCGATGTGATTTTGGGCGGTCGTCAGGCCATTGACGGCGATACGGCACAGGTGGGGCCGCAAGTGGCGCAGAAATTGGGCTTGCCTCAGGTGACCTATGTGGAAGAAATCCTGAAGTGCGCTGACGGGAAGATGACGGTGAAGCGTCATATCGACGGCGGTGTGGAGACTGTGGAAGCTCCGTTGCCCCTCGTGCTGACGGTGAACGGGAGTGCGGCTCCTTGCCGTCCGCGCAACGCCAAGCTGGTGATGAAATACAAGCGTGCCATGGTGCCGATGGAGAAGCCGGCGGAAGGGTTGGCCTATGCCGAAGAGTACGAAAAGAAACCTTACCTGACTTTGGGACAGTTGAGTACGGCCGATGTGGATGCCGACTTGAAGCAGTGCGGCCTGAGCGGTTCGCCCACCAAGGTGAAGGCCGTGCAGAACATCGTGTTCAAGGCCAAGGAGAGCAAGGTGCTGACGGCTTCCGATGCCGACGTAGAGGGATTGATACAGGAATTATTGGCTAACCATACAATCGGATAAAGATGAACAACGTATTTGTATATTGCGAGCTTGAAGGCACCACGGTGGCCGAAGTAAGCCAGGAATTATTGACCAAAGGCCGTAAGTTAGCCAATACGCTCGGCGTGCAGCTCGAAGCTGTGGCCGCCGGGGCGGGCATTACGGGAAAGATAGAACCGCAGATATTGCCATACGGCGTAGACAAGTTGCATATCTTCGACGCTCCGGGGCTGGCGCCTTACACGTCGTTGCCGCATACGGCCGTGTTGGTGAACCTGTTTAAGGAGGAGCAACCGCAAATCTGCCTGATGGGGGCCGATGTCGTGGGGCGTGATTTGGGTCCGCGTGTGTCGTCCGCCCTTCATTCCGGGTTGACGGCGGACTGTACCTCATTGGAAATCGGTTCCCATGAGGATAAGAAAGCCGGAAAGAAGTACGAAAGTCTGCTTTATCAGATTCGTCCGGCGTTCGGCGGTAACATCGTGGCTACGATTGTGAATCCTGAGAACCGTCCGCAGATGGCTACGGTGCGCAGCGGCGTGATGAAGGCGGAAGTGCTCGATCCTAATTATAAAGGAGAAGTGATTGTGCACGATGTGGCCAAGTATGTACCGGAGACGGAATACGTGGTGAAGGTCATCGACCGCCATGTGGAGAAGGCTAAAAACAACCTGAAAGGCGCGGCCATCGTCATTGCCGGAGGCTACGGCATGGGCAGCAAGGAAGGCTTCAACATGCTCTACGAATTGGCACACGAGCTTCATGCCGAAGTAGGTGGAAGCCGTGCGGCAGTGGATGCCGGGTTCTGCGACCACGACCTGCAAATCGGCCAGACCGGCGTGACGGTGCGCCCGAAAGTGTATATCGCTTGCGGTATCTCCGGGGCCATCCAACATATTGCGGGCATGAAGGAAAGCGGCATCATCATTTCCGTGAACAGTGATCCGAACGCTCCGATCAATGCCATTGCCGACTATGTCATTAACGGTACGGTGGAGGAAGTCGTGCCGAAGCTCATCAAGTATTACAAACAAAACAGCAAGTAAACAACATGGCTAATTACTATTCAGATATACCGGAACTCAAGTATCACTTAGAGAATCCGATGATGAAGCGCATTGTGGAATTGAAAGAGCGCGACTTCAGGGACAAGGACGAATTTGATTACGCGCCGGTGGACTATGCCGACGCGATGGATTCGTATAATAAGGTGTTGGACATCGTAGGCGACATCACGGCCAATGTGATTGCCCCGAATGCCGAAGGTGTGGACGAAGAAGGCCCGCACTGCCACGACGGCCGTGTGGATTACGCCAGCGGGACGGTGGAGAACCTGGACGCCATGGTCAAGGCCGGTATGAACGGCATGACGATGCCGCGCAAGTACAACGGGTTGAACTTCCCTATTACGCCGTACACGATGTGTGCCGAGGTAGTGGCTGCCGCCGATGCCGGTTTCGGAAACATCTGGTCGTTGCAGGACTGTATCGAAACGTTGTATGAATTTGGCGACGAAGACCAGCACAGCCGCTTCATCCCGCGTGTATGTGCCGGGGAAACGATGTCGATGGACCTGACCGAACCGGATGCCGGTTCCGACTTGCAGAGCGTCATGCTGAAGGCCACCTTCGACGAGGAGAATAACTGTTGGAGGCTGAACGGCGTGAAGCGTTTCATTACGAACGGTGACGCCGACATCCATTTAGTGTTGGCGCGTTCGGAAGAAGGTACGAGGGACGGCCGCGGTCTTTCCATGTTCATTTACGACAAGCGCGACGGCGGAGTGGACGTGCGCCGCATCGAGAACAAAATGGGTATCCACGGTTCGCCGACTTGCGAACTGGTGTATAAGAATGCGAAGGCTGAGTTATGCGGAAGCCGCAAGTTGGGTTTGATAAAGTATGTCATGGCATTGATGAACGGTGCACGCCTCGGCATCGCCGCACAGTCGGTAGGGTTGAGTCAGGCGGCCTACAACGAGGCTTTGGCATACGCGAAAGACCGTGAACAGTTCGGTAAGGCCATCATCAACTTCCCGGCCGTATATGACATGCTGGCCACGATGAAAGCCAAGTTGGACGCAGGTCGCGCGTTGTTGTACCAGACTTCGCGTTATGTGGATATTTACAAGGCATTGGACGACATAGCCCGCGAACGCAAGCTGACGCCGGAAGAGCGTGCCGAACAGAAGAAGTATGCCAAACTGGCCGACAGTTTTACACCATTGGCCAAGGGTATGAATTCGGAATACGCCAACCAGAATGCTTACGACGGTATCCAGGTGCACGGAGGTTCCGGTTTCATGTTGGAATATGCTTGTCAGCGCATTTACCGCGACGCTCGTATCACTTCTATTTACGAGGGTACGACCCAGTTGCAGACTGTGGCGGCCATCCGTTACGTGACGAACGGGGCATACATCGCCACCATCCGTGATTTCGAGCAGCAGCCTGTGCTTCCGGAATATGAGAGCTATATGAACCGCGTGAAGGAGATGGCCAACAAGTTCGACGCTTGTACGAACGCCGTGAAAGAAGCCAACAATCAGGAACTGCACGATTTCGTGGCCCGTCGTTTGATGGAGATGGCAGCCGACACCATCATGTGTCATTTGCTGATGCAGGATGCCACCAACCGTCCCGATTTGTTTGCCAAGAGCCTGAACGTGTATGTGAACTATGCTGAGGCCGAGGTAGAGAAGCATTTCAATTTTATCCGCAAGTTCACGGCAGAGCAATTGGATAGCTACCGCCAGATGGCTGTGGAAACGTCGGCTGAATAATCCGGTACGATATATGATCATCATGAAGAGGAATACTTTCTGTGTAAAAAAGAAGTATTCCTCTTTTTGTTAAAAATGGCTGTATCACAGGATGATTGTGGCTTTTTTTATAATTTTACACCCAAATAAATCAAGTTGGTTTGCCAGTAGGAAAAACAAAGTATGTCGGTTTGGAAGTGGGATAAGATATTTTTCCGGAGAAAAAAAGTGCATTCAGAGGGTGAAGAATGCACTGAAAGCAAGCGCTTGGAGGATTTCGAGAGGCAAATCGGACTTTTACTGCATAGCGACCGTTTCATAGCCCGAAGCGATTACCGTCCCATTCACGAAAGATATGCGGAACTGCATGTCAGTCTTTCCAATTTGGAAAAGATGGGGATGTTGGACATGTATTGCGAAAAGAATCGTATAGACCCGAAGAAAATGGATAGATTCCTTTGCCTGTATGAAGACTTGGGCAGTAAGGAGGGTTCCAAGGTAGTTGAAGCGCACAATGACGAATTTGTTAAAAGGCATTTGGCCAAAGACAAACTTTATCTTGATACGATACTTCGTAAGGTGGACCCTAATGTGAAGCTGGATGAGGAACAGCGACGGGTCGTATTGTCCGATGAAGACTACACGTTGGTTGTGGCCGGGGCCGGAGCCGGGAAGACAACGACCATGGCTGCGAAGGTGAAATACCTTGTGGAAAAAAGAGGGGTGAAACCGGAACAGATATTGGTCATTTCATATACGAATAAGGCGGTCGGGGAATTGCGCAGCAAAATCAATAAGGATCTGAAGATAGATTGTCCGGTGACGACTTTCCATAAGACGGGCTATGCCATACTGCGAAAGCGAGACACCGAAAGGAAGACGGTCGTGGATGGTGGCTTTATGTGGCATGTGGTCAACAATTATTTAAAAGGGAACATATTGGAGTGTCCGGAACTGGTGGATAAGTTGATATTGTTCTTCGGAAGCTATTTCGACGCACCGTATGAGGGAGACAATCTCAATGATTTCTTCAACTACATATCCAAAGCCGACTTTTCCACTTTGCGTGGCAATATGGATGAGTATGCAGAAAAGATTATAGACCAACGGACCGGCAAATGTGTCAGCATTGCCCACGAGACGTTAAGGTCGGTTCAGGAGGTCAGGATAGCGAATTTCCTGTTCATGAACGGTATCGACTATGTGTACGAGAAGATTTATCCTTATAATATGAGGTATACGTACAAACCCTATACTCCGGATTTTACGATTACCCAAGGAGATAAGACGGTGTATGTCGAACATTTCGGTATTACGGAAAATGGCTGGAACAGCAGATATACGGAAGAACAGTTGGCCCGGTATAAAAAGGAAATAGATGATAAAATCCGTTTGCATCGCAGACACCATACGGATTTGGTTTATACTTATTCTGAATACAACGACGGGCGCGATTACCTTGACCATTTGCAGGAAATGCTCGTAGCCCAAGGGATTGAGTTCCGTCCGAGAACTTCACGGGAAGTTTTCGACAAGTTGGTCAGCACGGAAGAGAACAAATATATCATAAAGTTGGTCAAGCTGGTTTGCACGTTCTTGCATGGCTTTAAGACCAACGGTTTCACGATAGAGCATTTCCATCAGTTTCAAAGCAAGTCCTCCAATGAGAGAAACAAGTTGTTTCTATCCATCTGCGAGCGGTGTTACTTAGAATACTCCAAGCGTCTGAAAGAAAAGCAAGCGGTAGATTTTGAAGACATGATAAACAGTTCGGCAAAAATGCTCCGCGAAAAGGAAATCCAAGGGGAGAGGTTGGGGTTCAAATATATCATAGTCGACGAGTATCAGGACATTTCCCGCCAGCGGTTTAATCTGACTTTGGAGTTGAGCAAACTCTGCGATGCAAAGATCGTGGCCGTGGGCGACGATTGGCAGTCCATTTATGCCTATGCAGGTTCGGATATCACGTTGTTCACCCAATTCAAGGAATCCTTTGGGTACGGGTTGGAACTGGGTATTACCAAAACTTACCGGAACGCCCAGGAAGTAATCGACATAGCCGGTGGCTTCATACAGAAGAACACGGCGCAGATACGCAAAAGCCTGGTTTCGCCCAAACATATAACACGTCCGGTCGTGGTCGAGACCTATACGGAGAACGTAGACCGGAGCAAATATGCCGGAAAGGGTGGGAAGTATTTCCTTGTGGGCGAAACGGTGGAGAGGATTGTCGGGCAGATATTGGAGGAGAATCCGGACGCATCGATATTGTTGCTGGGGCGTTACGGGTTCGACGCCTTTAACCTTTGCCGTTCGTCGGAGTTCACGTACGAGGAGAAGACGGGGAATGTGATTTCCAAGAAGTACCCGTTCGCGAAACTGGATTTTATGACCGTGCACCGCGCAAAAGGATTGGGATACGATCATGTCATCCTCATCAATGCCCGTAATGAGTTGTACGGTTTTCCGTCGCAAGTGCAGGACGACCCGGTATTGAAGTATGTCGTGAGGGACGACCATTCGATGGAATATGCGGAAGAGCGTCGGCTTTTCTATGTGGCCTTGACCCGGACCAAAAACCGTGTGTACATCGTTGTGCCGCAACAGCATCCGTCCGATTTCGTGCGGGAACTCGTGAAAGACTATCCCGGCGTGACGGTAAATGGAGAATTGGACGATTGCCGGGAGACGCGCACTGAAATGAAACGGTGTCCCGTCTGCGGTTATCCCATGCAGTTGAGGTACAAGAAGGCATACGGGTTGAAGTTGTGGATTTGTTCCAATGAACCGGAGATTTGCGATTTCATGACCAACAACCTGAAGGGCGGTGATTTGCCTATCCTGAAATGCGACTGTTGCAAGGACGGTTATTTGATAGTGAAAGAAGGATGGGGAGAACCGTTTTTGGGATGTACGAATTACAGGGCCGACCGGAGCGGATGCAACCGTGCGATTTCACGGGACAAGTATTTGAGGTCTGTAAAGCCGTTTTTTGATGAATGAGATACTTTTTTTAACCGATTTTTGAAAAAAACACGATTTTCTTGTCACAAAATTCCGAATCCTGCGTATTTATGTATGAAGGACTATTAAAAAGTGAGATACCATGGAACGGAAAGAAAACTGTAGCAGTGAGAATGCTTTGTATTATGCCCGGATATTGTTCGTGTGGTTTTGTCTTTTGGGACAAGTGGGACATGTCGGGGCAAAACGTTTGAAAGTGGAAGTGGAAACGCCCGGGACGTTACCGGAACTGGTGGGGAAGAAAGCCAAATACAAGGTGACGGACCTGACGCTGAAAGGAACATTGAACGGGAGGGATTTGTGCTTCCTGCGCGAAATGGCCGGAAGGGACAAAGAGCGGCAATCCACACCGGGACGTTTGCGTGTGTTGGACATGCGGGACGTTTCTTTTGCCCGTGGCGGAGGAGGGTACGTAAGACACGGGGAATGGAGAGAGGTGCAGGGAGAGCATACGCTTCCGCCTTATTTGTTCAGCGAATGTGGATTGACGCATATCGATTTGCCCGAACGGTTGGACACCATCGCGGAAGGGGCTTTGGGAGCCACACGGATCAGTAGGATCGTATTGCCGGAAAATGTGTTTGTGGGTGCTTCTGCCTTTTATGGGAGCAACGAATTGGCGGAAGTGGTTTTCCCCCGGCAGGTGAGGGGCGTCTGGAAGGGTGCTTTCGAAGGATGTGCCCAATTGAAAACCTTGTCGTTGAATCATGTGGACTTTATCAGTGGAGGTGCTTTCCAGAAGATGCCGGCCGTGGAGCGGATTGAGGTGAACGGAGACGTGGGACAACTAGACGGGTGGCGCACTTTTGCCGAATGCCCGCAGTTGAAGCGTGTGGATTTCCATGGCGTAGTCTTGGGAACGGGAGGCCCCACGTTGCTGGCGGACTGTCCCCGGTTGGAACAGGTGGTGTTTCATGGCGATATATTGAGTACGGGCCTCGGCGTGGCAGAGCATTGCCCTTTGTTTGAAGGATATACCGTGAAAGGAAAGGTTCTGCGCAGCCAGCATAAAGACTTCGTTCCGCAAGTATCGGATGAAGAATGTCTGGAGGGACGCGGTTTGGCCGACTTCATGAGCCGGTTCGCGCCGGTTGTACGCCGGATTTGGGCACACGGCGGAGAGGTGATGGGCTACATGAAGAAGACCTCAGCCCCTTGGTTTTATCATTCAGCCTGCGCTTGGGCATCTGAGGGGAGAGACGAGGAGGCTTTGGCGCATTTGGACATCGCAATAAAGTTGGGATTTGCCAAGTATGACCTGATAAAAGGCGGCAAGGAGTGGGATGCCCTGCGCGGAAATCCGGAGTTTCAAGCCCTTGTGGAAAAGGTGCGTGAAGTGGGGGATTACCTTTATGTGTTGAAGAAGTCCCCGGCCTATCGGGAAGATGCCCGTCCGATGCCTGCATTTACGTACCAATCGGCCACGGACAGTAATTTGGTACGTGTGCGTCGCTATTTCAATTTGGACAGCATAGCCGGCGACGGCGACGAAATCAGCCAAATCAAGAATCTGATGTATTGGTTGCATGATGCCATCCGTCACGACGGAGGTTCGATGTGGCCGGACTGTGCACGGAACTCGATAGCCATGTATGAATTGTGCAAGCGGGAAGGGCGCGGGCTGAATTGCCGTTTTCTGGCACAGGTGCTCAGTGAGATGTATCTGGCCATGGGATTCCCGTCACGCTTCGTGACGTGCCAGTCGAAAGCGTATGACACCGACACCGATTGCCATGTCATCAATATGGTGTGGAGCCGCCAGTTGGGGAAATGGATATGGATGGACGCGTCTTTTGCAGCTTACGTCACCGACGAAAACGGTCTGTTGTTGCATCCGGGCGAGGTGCGTGAGCGGCTGATCAAGGGACTCCCTTTGGTATTGAACGAGGATGCGAACTGGAACCATAAGACCAAGCAGACCAAAGAAGGATATTTGGAGAATTACATGGCCAAGAACCTTTATATGCTTGATGCTCACCTTGAAAGCCGGTTTGAGACGGAGCCTGCTGACGGGTCGGGAAGTCCTCGAATGTATTTGGTGCCGGAGGGATTCTGGCCGTTATCCGGACATACTACCTATGACGACCGTTATTTCTGGCAAGCTCCTTAGTTCGGTGCAAGGCCGGGATGAAGGACGTGTATATGGATCAAGGGGCTGTTTTTTCCACGGGAAAAAGCGGCCCGATTTTTCTGCGCCAAACGAAAAATCAATCTCAGGCGAACGATTTTTCGTTCGCCTGAGATTGATTTTCCGATGTCAGCCGGGTGATTTTCGGGGGAACTCCACTGCCCGAAACCGTTTCTATCGTATTGTAGGAGGATGGGCGTGGCATGCCTTGTTTTTTCTTTGAACGAAATGCCTTGTGGCGTGTATATCCTTATGACACGTGTTGCAAGTACAAACATTATTCATGGTAGAAACAGAAAGAATATGAGAAGGACGTTGATAGTTTCGTGGGCGGTGGCCGTGGCGTTTTGCGCGTCGGCACAGAAACCGCAGGAGGTAAAAGGAATCGTGGAAGAGGCGCACGACTCGCTCTGGTATGCTGGCCAGGTTAAGGCTTGGCAAAGAGAGGTGGACGCAGACGAGCAGGATGAAAAGGCATGGCGCAACCTGTTTGAGGCTGCCTGGGGGCTGAATTCTTGTTCCCGTGGAAAGAACGATGGAGGAATACCCCGTATCCTGGAGCGTATGGAACGGGCTATTCCGGAGACTTATACCTATAGTATATGTGCTTACCGCGCCTCCCAGGGGCCTGACAACAAGTTTGCGGAGAAGGCGATGACCCTGTTGCCGGATGATATTTCAGACCGTGGATACGATGCCGTGTTGGGATATCTTTGGATGATGGGGGAAACGGACGGGACAGGATGGAAGGCAGGGCTTTTCAATGACATCCTGCGCCGCCAGTATGAGCATGGCAAATATCCTTCGTTTATCCTGCGTTTCGGTTACAACCAGTTGCAAGGGATGGCCGAAGGCGGGCTTTTCTTCGGCAACGGCGACGCGGAGCTTTTCGACAAGCTCATGTTGCAGCGTGCGATGCGTGTGCATACGGACAAGGTGGTGGTCGTGATTCCTTTTCTGTCCATACGGTCCTATCGCGACGCTTTGTGCCGGCAGTTGGGGATTCCTCCCTTTCCCGGGCGCGAGGTCAGAACGGAAGAAGAGTTCAAGGCGGCTGTGCAAGAGATGGTGGAATACGTCATCCGCGAATCCGGTCGTCCGGCTTACTTCTCGCCGGGTTCGCAGTGGGCCGTGCAGGGCATAGCTGGCAAGCTTTACAATGAGGGATTGGTGTATCGGTACAGTGAGGAGCCTTATGACAATGTTTCGGCAGCCCAACGTCATGTAGAACGGGATTATCATTTCGATTACCTGACCGAACCGGCCTTCCGTGTGGAGACATGGTGGTCGGGGAGCGAGATGTTGCTGCTGAACTACACGGTCATGTTGGGCCCGTTGGTGCAGTCGTATAGAGAATCGGGTAATCAGGAGCGTGCCGACTGGCTTTACCGGATATTGAAAGCTTCGGTGGAGAACGGCGGGTTTTCAGCCGCGAAGAAAAAGGAGTATTTGGACTATTTGGAGAAATGGCGGTAAAAATAAACTTCAGGCCGTCGTTGCGGAAACTATCGGACGAGGAATTGATGGGACGTGTGCGGCGAACGGGTGACGAAAAGGCTTTCGATGAACTTTACCGTCGTTATGCCCGACGCCTGCACGGCTTTTTCTTCCGTATGCTGGGACGGGAAGAGCAGTTGGCAGCGGACTTCACGCAGGAGCTGTTCTTGCGCGTATGGGCGGCAAGGGGGCGGTATGAATGCGGACGGGAGTTATGTCCTTGGTTTTTCACGATGGCCTATAATCTGTGCCGGAATGAATACCGTTTCCGGAATATTGCGGTCGGTTTTGCGGAAGAGGTGCGTGGCGGGCCGGATACGTATGAGGAACAGCCGGAACTTCGGATGGACATCCGGATGTTCGACCGCGAACTTTCCGCATTGTTGGACAAGTTGCCTCCGGAACAACGTGTGTTGTTTGCTTTGCGTTATGAAGAGGAACTTACGGTACCGCAACTGGCCGAGGTAATGGGTATTCCGGAGGGTACGGTGAAATCGCGTCTTCATTATTTATTGCAATACTTAAGAAAGAAATTGAAGGTTTATGAAACACTTTGAGGAACAAGTCTCACAGGCAGCCGCACGGCTGCGGAATGAAGAAAACAGCCGTTTGCGTGTGCCGCGGAATCCACGTCGGTCCGGAGGCATTTCCTGGGGATGGGTGGCTACGCCGGTGGCCGCCGTGGCCGGTCTGTTGTGGGGAGTGGAGTTGGGACGGATGTCCGGTGAATCTTCGTTGCAGCAGGTGTCGCAGGTGATAGATACGGTGATACGCCGCGAGGTCGTGCGTGACACGGTTTATTCCGTTCGTCCCGAGAGCAAAGTCGCATCGTGGCAGGTCGGGGAGAAAGGCAAACGGAGCCGGGGGGACTGCGCCCGTTCGCCGGATACAGGCGGAAAGCCGGAAACAGGGACTGGGGACGAGACTTTACAGGCGCGGACGGGGAAATGTGTTTTGGAAGACGGCATCGACTATTCCATGCTCTGGGAGGCTGTGAAAGCAGGTAAGTGACATCTTAAAGTGGATTTTTCGGTATATATTTCGGTAAAAGTCCTCTTTTTACCGTATTTTCTTTGGTTTTCATACGGACTATGGTAACTTTGTCTTCACTAATTGCCAAGTGTATTAATAGTATTTATAATTCCAAAAAAAGAAAGAGAATAATAATGAAGAGAAATCTACTTTTATCCACTTTGTTGCTGGCTTCGGCTTCGATGGCAGCGCAGGGTTTTGACGGTTCGTTCAACGAGCCTTGGGAAACTTGTTATCCCGATGGGGTAAACGCCGTTGGTTTGCAACCGAAAGGTTGGATGGCCTCCAGCGTGTGCAAAAACTTTTTTATCACGATTACAGAAGAACTTGTGGCTCCGGATACCGACCGTAGGGAGGAGGTTAACGGCCATTCCGTTAAGATGTGGAACAACTATGTAGGAATGTTTGGTATTGGAGCAACGGCGCCGGGATATATAACATTAGGAACATCTTGGGCGTATGGTGATGTGACGAATGTGGGCAAACCGGAAGATACCAGTGATGGAGGATCCTATGGGGGGATTGAGTTCACTTCCCGTCCCGATTCATTGGTGTTCTATGCAAAGCGTACGCATGCGCAGGAAGCACCTGCAAACGGTTCCTTTAACTCGAAAGAGAAAGCCATGGCCATCTTTTATTCTTGGACTGGAACTACTTCTTCCAAAGTTATAACCGGAATGAGCAATGCGCCGGTGGAGATAGATATGATAGACCGGGAGAAAGATATTTTAGGCATGCCTACGGGTAGTGAAGTGACAGGGGATGCTAAATTGGTGGCTTCTGTAGAATATCCCATCGAGGGTGACATTGAAAATTGGACGCGTCAGTCTGTGGCTATTGATTATAAGTCGGATGGGAATCCGGAAAAGATGAACATCATATTCTCGGCTTCCGATTATTTCAATCGTTCGGAATTGGGTACGGGTAATGCCCTTTATGTAGATGATGTGCAGTTGGTGTACAATTCACGTCTGAAATCTCTCGTAGTAGACGGCAAGGAAGTGAACGGATTCTCCGACGGTGTGTTCGATTACCAACTGCCTGCCGACTTGCAGGGTAAGGACATCATGGCTACGGCTTTCGGTAAGGACGCGACAGTGGAAACCGTTACGGAAGGCAATGTGACGACCATTACGGTGAAGGATGAAACGGCTATGGGTGAGAAGGTAAACACTTACACTTTGACGTTTAAGGGAGTGAGTGCCGAAATCCAGTTGCCTGCCGAGATTCCGGCGTTGACTTATGGCGACGAGGTGGATGGTTTGGGCTTTATTTCCAATAATACTAAGGACGCTTTGGCGTACAGTTTCTCCAAGGAAGGCGTGCTCGAAGTGGGCGAAGACGGAAAGCTTCGTGCTGTCGGTGCGGGCGAGGTCGTAGTGACCGCCAGCCAACCGGGCAGCGATGATTTCACTCCGGCTGAATCCGAACCCATGACATTGACCGTGGCGAAAGCACCGCTCAACGTGTCGCTGGCCGATGATGCTTGGACATGGCGTGGTATAGCTGTGTCTACGTCTAACATGGACAAGGGGAAATGCCATTATACTTTCGTTTATGACGGGTGGAAATGGAATGATGCAGAAAAAGACGCTTCTGAGGTTTTGTCCAAGTTGCCCACGGTATCGGCATCTGCGCCGAAAGATGCGGAAGCTGTAGGTAGCGAACGTGCGGCTAAGTTGAGTGGCGGTGCGGCAGAGAACTACGATTTGAAATTTGCCGAAGATGCGAAATTCAAGGTGGTAAAGAATAAGGTAGGCGTGTATGTCAAATACGGTAGCAACACTTTATCTACGGCTTACGATGACGAAAAATATCGTACGGTAAACGCCGCTGTGGGACAAGAAGAATATATCTTCACGACCGGCTATTCTGATGTGGTGTATGATGATGAGGACGTTTTGGCGGCTTTGGCCACCCAACCCGAAGTGGTGTGCAACGTGAACAAGGATGCCGTTGTGGGCGACGAGTTCCCGGTATCAGTCAAGTTGCCCGAAAAAGTTTCTTTCGACAATTTTGAACTTGTCAGCATTGTGCCCGATGTGGCCAAGCTTGTTATGGCTGAGAGCCCGGGCATTACGGTGACAGTGCCTGAGACGGTGACTTACGGTGATGAATTTACGTTGGTGACCAACGAACACGGGATTACGTACAATAGCACTGTCTTGACTTCCGGGGTGGTAAGCATGACTACAAAAGGCGTGGTTACGGCCAAGAAAGCCGGAAAGGCGGAACTGGTAGTGACTACGACAGCTAAGACGATAGACGGTGTGGATTATGGTGCCACTACTACAAAGGTTGCTTTCGACATCCAGAAGGCTGCCCTCACTATCAAGGCCAACGATGTGGAGGTCAATCTTGACGGTGACCTGTCCGAGACGTATGAACTCGTGTATGAAGGGTTCGTGAACAAAGACAAGGCTGAGACGGTATTTACCGACATGCCCGTGGCTACGGTGAATTTGCCCGAACCGTTGACGGCCGGCACTTACCCCATCAAGGTGTCCGTGAGCGAAGAACCGGAGAATTATGTGGTGACTACGGTAGACGGTACATTGACTGTCAAGGACGGTTCTTCCGTTGCGGGTGTGAGCAGTAAGAATGACAAAGTGGCTTATGCCAATGGCAACCTTTACGTTCCTTGCGGCGGACGCGTGGAAATATACGCCCTGACAGGAGCTTTGGTCGGTCGGTATGAAGACGCTGTTATTCCGGTAGCTTTGCGTACCAATACATTATACATCGTGAAGACCCAAAAGGGTGCTTTCCGTTTGTGGGTGAAATAAGTTAAGACGTGTCGGCTTTAGATGCCGTACACGTATAATAATCCCCTTATTCTTTCTCTTTCCGGATTGGAGAGGATGGAATAAGGGGATCTTTTTTTAGTCGCGGCGTTCGTTATACACGCCTATTTCATTCAGGTACATGCGTTCGTTTTCGTTCTTCTTGGTGAAAGTGACTTTGACTTTGTTTCCCCAGACTTCATCGAAGCGGTGCACTTTTACTTTTCCGTCTTTCGGAGTCACGGGAATCTCATGCCAAACTCCGTCTTTGAGGTAGTGCACGCGATAGCTGCTGAAACTCTGGTTGTCATCCACCAATGAAATCATGTTGAACGGGCGCGTGCGTTCAAATTCCACTTCGTACCATGGTTCTTTGATTCTCGGATTGGAATGCCAGGCCGATCCGAAGTTGTCGTCGTTTCCGAAATCCATGATGAAGGAATCGTAACTCCAACTGGAATTGGCCGGACGGTGTTTGGCGATGTTTTCTGCCGTAATCGGACGTTCGTATTCGCCCAACGTCATTTCGCCACCTTCTTTTCCTTTCCAAAGGCGGCCGATTTCCTTCAACGCCTCCAAGGCATTGTCATCAATCAGTCCGTCCCGGTTGGGCGACACGTTGAGGATGAAGGTGCAGTATGCTTTGTTGAAAGGTATCAGGTTCTCGTTGACAATCCATTCGGGAGATTTCACGTCCGTTGTGGGGAAGTCGCTTTTCCAGAACCACGACGAGTTCAGCGGCAGGCACGACAAGGCCGGCATCCGGTTGGTGTCTTTGGAGATGTGTTGTCCGGCATTCTGTTCGAAGGACTTGATGTCGGTGTAGAACAATGCGTCCTGTGGGTATTTGGCAGAGTTCAAGTCCATGACGAGGCAGTTCGGCTGGAGCTGTTTAATGAAGTGATAGATGTCGTCGAACGGGACTTCTTCGTATGAAATGCGCGACCAAGGAGCGTCCCAACCGTCGATGATGAGGGCGGAAATGGGGCCGTAGTTAGTCAGCAGCTCCTTCAATTGATTTTTAATCAAATCTATATGGTTGCGGTTGATAAATCCCGGACGTAAACGATGGTGCGTGTCGAGGATGGAATAATATAACATCACGTCCAACCCTTTTTTACGGAAAGCGTCTACGTATTCCCGTACCACGTCTCGTTTCAGGGGACCGTTCATGACGTTGTATTCCGTAGTCTTCGTGTCCCAAATGCAATAACCACTGTGGTGTTTTGTGGTCAGGCATCCGAATTTCATTCCTGCACTAAGGGCTGCTTCGGCCCATTGGTTACAGTCCAGTTTCTTCGGGTAGAAGGTTTCGGCCGGCATGTCGGGGGCGGGCCAGTCTTCGTCCACGAATGAGGGCATGTTGAAATGAATGAACATACCGAACTTCTCATTGACGAATTTCTGTTGCATGGCTTTCAGGTTGTCTTGGGCAAGGACCGAGCCACACACTGCACAGGCTAACATGAGCAGCATGCTTCTTAAACTTTTGCACATAAATGATGAATGTTTTTAATGGTTATAAAAAAATAGTTTCTTTCTCAAGCAAAGGTATGTATTCCGCAGCTTTCAAAAAGTTGATGGATGCTTCAAATAATGTAATAGCTGCACCAAAACGGGGGAAGAGAAAAAGAAACGTACACTTCCGGCTGTTGGATAATGTGGTTTTATCTGCGGAAGTGTACGTGAATCTGTTTGTGAAAGCGGTTATAAGACTACTTTGAAAGTTTGTGTCTTATGTCCTATGTCGGCTTTTATGAGATAGACCCCGCATCGGGGAATATCGATTGTTCCGCTGTCGTCGACTGTCATGTGGGAAATGGTGGTGCCGGTTTCGTCCATGACGGTCAGGGTTGTACTTTCGTTCACATGGTAATGCAGTTTGCCGTTTGCACCATATATCCGGACGCCGGGGAGCATATATTCTTCTACGGAACTGCCGGACGGGTCGAAACGGGACAGTGTGAACGCTCCGCCCCTCTTGCCGTTGTCGATGGCCTGTACGCCCCATTCATACGTGGCTTCCTCGTCATCTATGTACATGGAGTAGACGGTCGTCGAGATTTGTCCCGAGATTTCCCCTGTTTTGATGAAACCGGTCTGCACGTCTGCCGGCACGGTCATGAAGAATTTGTCTGAACCCGACTTTTTCAAATACAGGTTGTACTGCAAGGCTTCTTGGGGAGTGACGTCGTCCGAAGCTGCGTCCCAACTGAAAGTGACCATCTTTGTGGCTTGGTCGTAGACGGCTTTCAGGTTTTGGGGAGCGGTGGGGGCTTCGTTGGGGACGGCTCCTGCGTCGGACGACGTGTTCCGGTAAAGCTCGGTGGCGCATTCGCGTGAACATACGTCGCTATGCGCCCATCCCATGTTCCAGGCATCCAGATAACCGTCGTTGTCGAAATCTATCAAGTGGTTGTTCCCATGTGATATGCGGTTGAACGTCCAAGGAGATGCCGTGTCGTACCATCCGCCGCAGGGCTTGAAGCAGAAATCTCCCCGGTTCAGATAAAGCCAAGTCGTGATTTCGTGGCTTTCGCCGTGTCCGCCTGCTAAGATGTCCGGCAGTCCGTCGTGGTTCACGTCGCCGAACGAGGGGGTAGCCCCGTCCACTCCTTCAAATCCGCAGAACAAATCGTCCAACATTTCAAATGTCCGTCCGTCTTTATTGCGGTACACATAGAATGATTTGGCATTTTGTCCTTTCGTGGCAGAATACCCGGTGACCACGATGTCCGTCCACCCGTCGGCGTTCAGGTCGCAGGGGAAACAAGACGAATCGTACGATCCGTATAGGTATTGCCCGTTTTCAGAGAAAGTGCCGTCGCCATTGTTCCAGTAGATGCGGAGATTGCCTTCGCCCGGGCCGTAACCGGATGAAATGATATCTAGCCAACCGTCGTTGTCCATATCGGCAAAATGTACCGAACCTCTTGATAGCCCCGTGAAGGGTTTGTCGCCGTCCAAAGGGGTTTCTTGTCGGATGAACCCTTTCCCTTTGTTGTTTTTATAGAGGTAAAGCACGCGTCGGTCGTGGTGTACGACGGGCTTACTGTTCTCATCCGTGATTCCGTCTGTGTCTTCGTAGTCATCCAGTCCGGCGATGATGAGGTCAAGATAACCGTCTTTGTCATAATCGCCCACGGAGACGTAGTGGCGCGACCGTCCGCCGTTCAACGAGCCGTAGATAGGAGAGATTCCCATGAGATTGCTTTCCGGTGTGGCTTGATTTACTTCTTCAAAGACATATTTTCCGTCCGGTCCGATTCCTTTGTTCTCGTACAGATAGGCGACCACATCGTTGAGGTCGTTTTCATAGTCCATAGATTTTACTCCGGGTACGAACAAGTCCATTAAGCCGTCGTTGTTGTAGTCGAACCATGTGGGGCAAGCATAATATACCACATCGAAGGGACTGTCCAGCTTCTTGAATGTTCCGTCTTCTTGATAGTCATACAGGGCGGAGAACTTTTTCCGTGAGGTTATCCGTTGGTGTTCGTTGTTGCCGGAATAAGTGACTTCCAGGAATCCGTCGTTGTCGTAGTCGCCCCAAGCCGCGTCGGAGCGGTCGGTGGAGTGGAGGAACTGTCCGCGGACGATGGCCGTGGCCGCTTGCTCGTCCGGTACGGGATATTTCACTTTTTCAAATACCGGTTCTGTCGGATTGTCCGGTTCCGGAAACTCGGTAAAGTCTTTGTTCGTGAATTCGTCGTACACCTCTTTATAATGGAAATCTGTGGCTGAAAACGCCGAGATGCCCACGTCTACGATTTGCTCTCCGCTGCCTTGTATACATTTCACGGCTATCAGGTTCCAACTGTTCGGCTTGAGGGTCTGGCGTGCTTCGTCGGAGATGTCGTAAGGAATGTAATTGGAAACAGATCCTTTTTTCGTGGCGGCCCAAACTCCGTTGATATAGATGAAGATGTCGTCGTCATGATAAATCATGAAGCGCATGCAGTCGATCATTTCTTGGGTTACGTCGCCCAAGTAGAACCAACGGCGCATGTAAATTTGCGGTGTGGTCCAAGGTATGGAGATAAGTCCTTGCGTATTCCATAATGAACTCTTTCCGAATGCGGCAGTCCCTTTGGGCCATAGGTTGTCGTCGAACCCTTTGGCAAACCAGTGGCGAGGTGCATTGTCTTCGGTGATGAACTTCCATTTGTATTTATGTTCCTTGGCAGTCGATACGACGGGTTGTATCTTTACGTCGCTTTGCGGCATATTGATGCATTCCAAGATTTTATCTTTCAATTCTCCTGTGGGTGAATGTGGTTTCAATATGCGCCGGTCATAAGTGTAGATGCCGTTTTTCTCAATTTCCACGTCCGACAACTGTGTGTAAACGGCCGCATTAAGCCCATAATAATAATGGTCCTTGATTTTGTCTGCCAAGTCGTTGAACATGACAGTAAAGTCTTCCGGTGTTTCCACTGTCGTGTAGCCGAAGTCACCGCCTGGCCAGATATGTCCGGGTACTTTTAGTGTGATGCCCCCGTATTCGCCGTTGACGCAGGCACGTTTTTGGTCGATCGGACAAGATGGATAAGGATAGCTGTGAGAGTCCTTTATGTCACCGATTTCGGCATCGTTCCATCCGCTGGCACAGCAGACAAGACTTTGCGGGCTGACTTTGTCGATGACTACTTGCGTCATCCGTTCGGTATCGAACTGTCCCCACCCCTCATTGAATACGACCCATTGCACGATGCTCGGATGGTTTTCGAAAGCATCTATGATGCGGACGGCTTCCTCTTCGAAGTTTTGCCTTGCGAAGGCTTCGTGTCCTTCTGGAAGGTTCGGACTGGGCAGGTCTTGCCATACCAGAATTCCTTCACGGTCGCAATGCATGTACCAGCGTGACGGCTCCACTTTGATGTGTTTGCGTATCATATTGAAGCCGAGTTCTTTCATCGCTTTGATGTCGAACAGGAGGGCTTCGTCGCTGGGTGCCGTGTACAGTCCGTCGGGCCACCAACCTTGATCCAGCGGTCCCATTTGGAAGATTTGTGTACCGTTCAGGAAGATACGCGGTGTGCCGTCTACGTTTTTCACTTCAATTTTGCGCATGCCGCAATAGCTTTTTACGGCATCGGTTTGTTGTCCTCCCGAGGATAGGGTGATGTTGAGGTCGTAAAGGTAGGGACGTTCCGGCGACCACAGTTCCGGAGCGTTTACAGGCAAGGTGCATGGGGTGCCTGTGGCTACGCCTTGCAATGAAGCCACAGTGTTACCGTCTGGGTCTGACAACCGGATGTCGGCAGTGGCTTCGCTGTCTCCGGTGGCGTTCACTTGCAGTTTGAAGCAGGAATTGTCCACGTCCGGTTCGATAGACAGTCGGGTAATGTGTACCGGATTCACCGGTTCGAGCCAAACCGTCTGCCAGATGCCGCTGACCGGAGTGTACCAGCATCCCCACTTGTTCAAGGCTTGTTTGCCTTTAGGTTGGCCTTCTGCTCCCGTATTGTCATGGATATAAACGGCTATTTCCTGTTCGCCTCCGTCCGTTAAAGCAGAGGTGATGTCGAAATAGAACGGGTCGTAGCCTCCGGTGTGACTGCCCACTTTCTTACCGTTCACGTAGACCGTGGCTTCCCAATCCACGGCATCGAAATGCAATAGGATGTTTTTCCCTTTCATGCTTTCCGGTATGGTCAGGGTTCGCCGGTACCAATAACATTGGTTGTCGCTTTCTTCCATGATGCCGGAGAGGGCGGATTCGATCGGGAAAGGCACCAGAATCTTCTTGTCGTACGTAAAGTCTGCTTGGTATGCTTCTCCCTCTACGGCCTTTCTCAAGTCCCAGACTCCGTTTAGGTTGAGCCATTCTTCCCGTTCCATTTGCGGACGGGGATATTCGCCGAGTACGTTGTTGACGTCTATGGTTTCGCTCCACGGGGTCATCATCGGCCCCTGTTTCATCTGCCATTCTACGGCATTTGCCGCCTGTATGCCGACAAGGCATAGCAGACTGCTATATATCAGTTCTTTAAGTTTCATATCATTAGAAATAAGAAAGGTGCGGGCAGGATGCTACCCGCACCTGTTCGGTTGTGTTTATCTTACAATAAGTTTTAAGGTCGTAGTGTTACGGTCTGTTCCTGTGGCTTTCAGAATATAGATGCCCGGAGCAAATTGACCGAGAGTGTTCGTGCCGGAAGGCAAGTCTTTGCGAGCCATGTTCGTGCCGTTCACACTATACAGGTCGATGTGAATGTCGCAAGCAGAATGAATCACGATACGGTTTCCGGCGATGTATGCCTGAATGCTTTCCGCGTTGTCGAGCGTCTGGCGGATATTATCCGGGTTCTTCCCCGGATCCAAATACAATCCGTAGATATTGGCTCCGATGTTGTCGCGGTCAGGCAGGTTGTAGACTACGTATAAGTTGTGTACACCCTCTACATAACTCAACGGTGCACTTGTCGTGAGTTTGTTGCTCCACGCGCCCGTACCTTGTGCTCTGACTACAGCTACCGGCTCACGGCCTTCGAGCGCACTGTGCAGTTCGTCCAGATTCGTCACGGTGGCCCAGTCGATGTCATCCAAGTCTACGTATAAAGAGTAATTAGCTTCCTCCGTGGTGCTGCCGATGTAGGTCTTGTCGCAAGAGGCGTTGATGAATACGTCTTTATAGTAACCGTTCTTGAAGTCGATGTTTTGGTACATTACCACAACGCCGGCTTTGGTATAACCTATGTTACTGCCTTCGCATTTGGCATCTCCGCTGATGGGCTGAATCACCTTCCAAGCGGTTTCGCCTTGAGACACGTCTCCGCCTTCCGTAGCTCCGGACTCACCTTTTGTAATGAAGACCACGGCATTTTCAGAAGGTTGTACGTCCTCATATACCACTCCGCAATCCGGATTTTCAAACCAGACGGAATCCTTGACCAATTCGATTTTCTGCAGGTTCGTGGCATCTCCCCACTTTATATACAGATAGTGGCTACCCGTCACCTCTTTCAACGTAGTGGCTACCGGCGTAAAACTGTTCCATTCCTGTATATTGATGCCTGTCCATGTTCTGGCCACCATGTTTTCCGGTTTTACTTCGTCGATATAGAACTCCATGTATTCCGTGTATCTTTCACCGTCGTGACCGATATAGGCCACTAGTTGTTGGAATTCTCCGTTGCCGAAGTCTATTTCTTCATTGGATTTGACGATGAATCCGTCGTTTGTACTTCCCCAGCATCCCGTTTCTTCGTTGTATTTTGCATCCTTGTAGGGGTCTTCTTCCGGATTTTCCGGAACTTCTACCGCCCTCACGAGAGCAGAACCGTCGATAACAGTGGTCAGTTCTTCGTATCCTTCCATTTCGCTGGGCCATGGTTGCAAACCTTCCTCTTCTTCTGGTATAGCTTCTTCGTAGAATTTTACGGAACGCAAGTTTCCATTTCCGACACGGAAAGTCAGCCATACTTTCTGTTTACCGGTAGGACGTGCAAAACCGTCTTCCTCTTTCATGTTTTCGGCAAACATATCGAACTGGTGATAACCGAAAGTTCTTTCTACCCTGATTTCATTGAACGGGACGGCTTCTTCCGGAGTCGCGCCGGCGCTGAGTACGACGTATTTGGCTTCACCATACGTACCCCAACCGTTGGCAAACTCCACACCGGTAGCCTGATAGGCGTTTCCGTCTGTTCCGAAATCCACCTCTCCTAATCCGATGACGGTGTTTTCGCTGGTGTTACCTATATTTCCGTATCCCACGTCAAAAGACGCGTCTGTCACCAATTCGATGTTTTCCGCATTGCTCTTCATGAGCGGGATGAACAAGTCGCCGGTAGCAGGTTGAGGCTCTTCCGGGTTCTGTCCCGGATCCAGATACAATCCGTAGATGTTGGCACCGATATTGTCCCTGTCGGGCAAATTATAGACCACATATAAATTATGTATGCCTTCCACATGGCTTAACGGGGCGGTAGTGGTGAGTTTGTTGCTCCACGCGCCGGTACCTTGTGCCCTGACCACAGCCACCGGCTCACGGCCTTCGAGTGCGCTATGCAGCTCGTCTAAGTTCGTCACGGTGGCCCAGTCGATGTCATCCAAGTCTACGTATAAAGAGTAATTAGCCTCTTCTGTGGTGCTGCCGATATAGGTCTTGTCGCAAGAAGCGTTGATGAATACATCCTTATAGTAACCGTTCTTGAAGTCTATGTTCTGGTACATTACCACCACGCCGGCTTTGGTAAAACCGATGTTGCTGCCTTCGCACTTGGCATCCCCGCTGATGGGCTGGATTATTTTCCAGGCAGTTTCGCCCAGCGATACGTCTCCGCCTTCCGTAGCTCCGGACTCACCTTTGGTTACGAATACCACAGCATTCTCCGACGGTTGTGCGTTGTCATAAACGACTCCGCAGTCCGGATTCTCATACCAGACGGGTTCTTTGACCAAATCTATCTGGTGGAGGTTCGTGGCATTGCCCCATTTCACATACAGATAATGGCTGCCCGTCACCTCTTTCAACGTAGTGGCCACCGGTGTGAACTTGTTCCATTCCTGTATATTGATGCCTGCCCATGTCCTGGCCACCATGTTTTCCGGTTTTACTTCGTCGATATAGAACTCCATGTATTCCGTGTATCTTTCGCCGTCGTGCCCGATGTAGGCCACTAATTGTTGGAATTCTCCGTTGCCGAAGTCTATTTCCTCGGTGGATTTGACGATGAATCCGTCGTTTGTTCCGCCCCAACATGCCGTATTTTCATCGTATTTGGCATCTTTGTAAGGGTCTTCTTCCGGATTTTCCGGTACTTCCACCGCTCTTTCAAATGCGGCAGCTTCTATGGAAGTCGTGATGTCTCCGTAGCCTTCCGCTTGGTTGGGCCAAGGCTGTACGCCTTCCATTCCTTCGGAGATGGCGTTTTCATAGAACTTCACCGAACGCAGGTTGCCTTGTCCGGCCCGGAAAGTCAGCCACACTTTCTGTTTACCGGCGGGAAGGACGAATCCGTCTCCTTTGTCCATATTCTCGGCAAACAGTTCAAACTGATGGTAACCGTAAGTGCGGGTCACGGTCATTTCGTTGAACGGGACAGCTTCTTCTGCCGTGGCTCCGGCACTGAGGACTACAATCTTTTCCTCGTCATAGCTGCCCCATCCATGGGCGAACTCCACTCCGGTGGCTTTGTAGTTTGTTCCGTCTGTACCGAAATCCACTTCCCCCAAACCGATGACGGTTTCCGTCGAAGTGTTCCCGATGCAGCCGTAACCTACATCGAAACTCGCATCTTTGACTAATTCAAGATGAGATGCGTTGTTTTTCATGAGCTCGATGACCCAATCATCGGCCATCGCCTGACTTGCCCCGAACAGGGACAATACTCCAAAGAGTAACGTGTTTTTTCTCATTGTGATTAATTGTTAAATTATATGGTTAAGTTGTAATGAAGTCCCACAGGCATGATTTGATGTACAGTGCGGCCGCCCCATACCGTCGGAGAATCATGCTGCGAAACCTGTTTCTATAGGGTTATCAAAGATTTCGACGCGGTAAATTTACATTTTTATAAGAGGGAAAGAAGATAATAAATACGTCAAATAGTAATATAATTGAATCAATGACCGCTTTTTTATACAGGTTGCAGCATTTGCTTTGTTTTTTATGGGCTTTTATATTACCTTTGGCAAATAAAAACAGAGATATACATGAAAGCAAAGATAGATTGCATATTGGACTTCCTGAAAGATGTGGCGGCGCATAACGACCGGGGATGGTTTGCAGAACACAAAGTGCAGTACGAGGAAGCGCGCGGACTTTTCGAGGAGATGGTGCAGGCGCTTATCCATCGTATCGCGGCATTTGACGGTAGTGTGGCCCACCTTACGGTGAAGGATTGTACGTATCGTTTTTATCGCGACACCCGTTTCTCGGAAGACAAATCGCCTTATAAGCGTCATTTCGGAGCCTATATCAACGCTTGCGGCAAGAAGTCATGGCATAGCGGTTATTATTTCCACCTTCAGCCCGGCGAATGCTTGCTGGCCGGTGGGGCATGGTGCCTGCCTTCGCCGATACTGAAAGCTGTCCGTCAGTCCATCGTGGACGAGGTGGATGAATTCCGCTCTATTGTGGAGGCGGCAGATTTCAAGGCGGCATTTCCCGTCATAGGCGAGTCTCGTTTGAAAACCCTTCCTAAAGGCTTTCCGAAGGATTTCCCTTATCCGGATTATCTGAGGCCGAAAGATTACTCCGTTTGCCACACGGTGCCGGATGATTTCTTCCGTGATGAAAACTGGTTGGACCGTACGGCCGGGATTTTCGAGTTGATGAAGCCCTTCAATGATTTTGTGAACTATACGATTGACGAATGCGAGTGAATCGTAAGATGCTGAACTGACGATTATATTTAACTTGAAAATAAAGAAAATATGAATGTAGGAGACAAGGCGCCCGAGGTGCTGGGCGTAAATGAAAAAGGAGAACGGATTTTATTGAGCAACTACCGTGGAAAGAAAGTGGTGCTTTATTTTTATCCCAAGGATAATACGTCGGGCTGTACGGCCGAAGCTTGCAGCTTGCGCGACAACTATTCTGCGCTGAAGAGTAAAGGATACGAGGTGATCGGGGTCAGCGTGGACAGTGCCGCTTCGCACAAGAAGTTCATAGAGAAACATGAGTTGCCTTTCACGTTGATTGCCGATACGGAAAAGTCGCTGGTCAATGAGATGGGCGTATGGGGAGAGAAGAGCATGTATGGCCGCAAGTATATGGGAACTTTCCGTACCACCTTTATCATTAATGAAGAAGGAGTGGTTGAGAAGGTCTTCTCTCCGAAAGAAGTCAAGACCAAGACGCACGGTGAACAACTGCTTGCGTTGTAGATGGCATAGCCGAAGTTACGGCCGCCCTTCCATATACCTATTATATATATGGGAGGGCGGCCGTTTTTTTAGTCAAGGCCGGAGAAACGGGTCAGCGGTTCAGGTAATGCCGGGCCACTTCGAGGGCCGTATGGATATTGTCGCAGATGTTTTTCTTGCCGAGCAGTTCATAGAATCCGCTTTTCTTGAGGGCTTCGTGCACTTTCGGATTAACTCCGGACAGGATGATATGCACCCCTTCGCGATGGCTCATCTCGCACAGGTTGGTCAGGTTATGGATACCCGTAGAGTCGATGAACGGAACTTTCCGCATGCGGATGATGCGTACCTTAGGCTGTTCCTTGGTTTGTAGTACGACCTCTTCAAACCGGTTTGCAATGCCGAAGAAGTAAGGGCCGTTGATTTCGTAGACCTCCGTGTGGTCGGGAATATGCAGATGCTCTTCCGAAATCACGGTGCCGTCGGCATCGGTAGGGATGATTTCATCCTTAAAAAGGTTTACTTCCGTGGTTTCCATGACCCGCTTGATGAACAACAGGCAGGCCAGCACCAGTCCGAACTCAATGGCCACGGTCAGGTCGAATATCACGGTGAGGAAGAAAGTGATGAGCAAGACGGCCACATCGGACTTAGGATTGCGCAAAAGTTCCCTGAACGTCCGCCAACCGCTCATGTTATAGCTCACGATGACCAACACGCCCGCCAGACAGGCCATAGGAATGTATTGCGCCAATGGCATGAGCAGCAGGAAAATGAGCAGCAGCACGACGGCATGCACGATTCCGGCCACGGGGGTGCGTCCCCCGTTATTGATATTCGTCATGGTACGGGCGATGGCACCGGTGGCAGGGATACCGCCGAAGATGGGGGAGAGGATGTTGGCGATGCCCTGTCCCACCAATTCCTGATTCGAGTCGTGATGGTCGCCGATGACACCGTCGGCCACGGTGGCCGAGAGCAGCGATTCGATGGCCCCCAATATGGCGATGGTGATGGCCGGAGCCATCAGTTGTTTGATGCTTTCCCAATTCAGTTCGGGTACGTTCATGCCCGGAAGTTCGGCTTTAATCATAAAGCGGTCGCCGATGGTTTCCACTTGCGTCGCTATGCCGTATTGTTTCAGCAGATAGACTCCCACGGTCATTACGATGATGGCAATGAGCGAACCCGGAATCTTGTGGGTCAGTTTGGGAGAGAGGGCGATAATGGCCACGCTGACTATACCCACGACGGTGGACCATACGTCCAAGCTGCCGAAGTGGCGGATGTACACGATCCATTTCTCTATAAAATCGGCCGGCACGTTGTCGATGGTCAGTCCGAAAAGGTCTTTGATTTGCGTCGTGAAAATGGTCACGGCAATTCCGCTCGTAAAGCCAACCACGATGGGATAGGGGATGTACTTGATGATGGTACCCAGATGGAATACGCCCAGCAGAATCAGGAACACACCGGCCATGACGGTGGCCACGAGCAGGCCCGCTTCACCGTATTGCTGGATGATACCATAGATGATGACGATAAAAGCACCCGTCGGGCCGCCGATTTGCACACGGCTCCCGCCGAACAGGGACACGGCCAGTCCGGCAATGATGGCCGTGATGATGCCCTTTTCGGGTGTCACCCCCGAAGCGATACCGAAAGCGATGGCCAACGGTAGGGCCACGATGCCGACGATGAGCCCGGCCATGATGTCGGCCGTCAGCTTTTCCTTGTTGTAACCTCTCAAGTCGAGAAACAGTTTCGGCTTGAATTCGAATTTACTCATAACCTGATTATTTTGGAATTGTATATCCTGATTGTTTTTAGGAAGTGCAAAGATAGCCCTTTTATGTCACAAACTCTAATAATTTGCTAAAAAACGTTTCTCTCCGGACGGCAGAAAGAATAAAATGCTTGGGGATATGGGGTAAAAACGATACTAAAGCCTCAAAATGGGACGGAAAGCAAAAATTAAGTGTTATCTTTGCGAATATATTTATTCACTATTAAAAACATTTTAAATTATGTTCGAAGGTCAACCTAAGGGTCTTTATGCATTGGCGCTGGCCAATACGGGCGAGCGTTTCGGTTACTACACGATGCTGGCCATTTTTACGTTGTTTTTACAGGCGAAGTTCGGATATTCCGCCGGCGAGACATCCACCATTTTCGGTGTGTTCCTCGGGGCGGTTTATTTTATGCCGCTTTTTGGTGGAATGCTGGCCGACAAATACGGATTCGGCAAGATGGTTACGCTCGGTGTCTTCGTCATGTTCATCGGTTACCTGTTGCTGGCCATCCCGACGGGTGCGAATGTGGCCGGTAAGTCCATGATGTTCGGTGCGTTGGCATTGATTGCTTGCGGCACGGGGCTTTTCAAAGGCAACCTGCAAGTCATGGTCGGAAACCTCTACGACGCTCCTGAGTACAAGGACAAGCGCGACACGGCGTTCAGCCTCTTCTACATGGCCATCAACATCGGTGCGCTGTTTGCCCCCACAGCGGCCACCAAGATGACCAACTACGTGTTGGGCATGAACGGCTTCACTTATAATGCACAGATTCCCGCCCTTGCCCACCAATATATGGATAATGCGGCGGGAATGACGGCGCAGTCTGCCGCTACGTTGGAATCGCTCAAGGCCGCGCAGGGATTCACGGGCGACACGGCTGTTTTCTGTCAAAGTTACATCGAAAAGTTGTCCGAAGCTTACAATTACGGCTTTGCCGTGGCATGCGTTTCGCTTATCGTATCCATCCTTATATACTATGGCTTCCGCAGCACTTTCAAGCATGCCGATTATAACGCGAAGACGGCGGCCGACGGGCATGCACCCGTGGAGGAACTGTCTCCGTCCGAGACGCGCCAACGCATCACCGCGCTTTGTCTTGTGTTTGCCGTGGTGCTTTTCTTCTGGATGGCTTTCCATCAGAACGGTTTGACGCTTACGTTCTTCGCACGCGATTATACGCAGGCGTCGGCTTCGGGTTTGCTGGGCATGACGTTTAACGTGTTCAATCTGGTGCTGCTTATCGCTTTGGTATATTCCATGTTTTCCGTATTCCAAAGCAAGACCGGACGTGGCAAGTTGGTTTCCGGCTTGGTTGCTTTGGCTGCTGTGGCCACGTTGGGCGTGCAGTATGCGAACCAGGAAAGTACGGTGGAAATCCTGCCGCAGATTTTCCAACAGTTCAATCCATTCTTCGTGGTAGCCTTGACGCCGGTTTCGTTGGCGATATTCGGTTTCTTGGCCAAGAAAGGAAAGGAGCCCTCGGCGCCCCGTAAAATCGGGGTGGGAATGCTGATTGCCGCCTGCGGTTTCGGTGTCATGGCATTCGGTTCCATGGGGCTGCCTACGCCCGATGCGTTGGCACAGGGTGCCGATGTCAACTTGGTTTCTCCCAACCTGCTCATTTCCACTTATCTTGTCTTGACGTTTGCCGAGTTATTGTTGTCGCCCATGGGTATTTCTTTCGTGTCGAAAGTGGCTCCCCCGAAGTATAAGGGTATGATGATGGGTGGCTGGTTCGTGGCCACGGCCATCGGCAATTACATGGTGTCCATCATCGGTTACCTGTGGGGCGGCATCGAGTTGTGGATGGTGTGGAGCGTGCTCATCGTGCTTTGTCTGCTTTCAGCCCTGTTCATTTTCTCCATCATGAAGAAGCTCGAAAAGGTGGCGTAAGGAATATTTTCGGGAACTTTTCTTGTAAGGTTTCCGGATGAAAAGCGAAATCCCTGAATGCGATTCTGTATAAGGTTGGCATTCAGGGGTTTAATGTTTTGCGCAGAGTCGTGAATTTCTTTGCGCCAAATGAAAAATCAATCTCAGCCGAATGAAAAATCGTTTGGCTGAGATTGATTTTTTGTTTTCAGCATGTTGTTTTTCAGCCCTCCTGTGGGAGGCGTTTGTAAATCTTTATGCCCTTGGATCGGTCTTAGCGGTCTTCCCATATTTCGGCCGTCGCCTTACGTGTCTTTTCAGGGATGTCCGGTGTGGCCGGATAGCCGATGGGGATGATGGCCGCCGGATACCACTCTTCGGGCAGTTTGAAAAGTTCTTGGCAGAGTTGCACGCGGAAGTTGCACACCCAGCAGGTGCCCAACCCCTGTTCGGCTGCCGCCAGGCACAAATGTTCTATGGCGATGGCCACGTCGATGTCGGCATGGTTTTTCTCGTCATACCGCCGTGTCCAGGCCGCCCCGTGGTTTTCGCAGACCAAGATATAAGCTGGAGCCTCGCGGAACCATTCCTTGTCGTAGCATTGCTGCATGCGTGCGCGGTCGTCTTCGCCGGTGAAGAGGATGAATTTCCACGGCTGCTTGTTGACTGCCGAGGGAGCCAGACGCGTGCATTCTTTGATATAATCCATCGTTTCCGCCGGAATGGCGTCCGGCTTGTAGGCACGCACGGAATAACGTGCCTTGCAAATTTCTTTAAAGTCCATAAACTTGATATTTTAGAATCAGTGAACAAATGTACACAAAAAATAATAAAGCTGTATTTTATGCGGCTGAAAATCCATATTTCTTCTCAAAATATAATTTTGGGAAAATATGAAGTGAAAAGTTTGTTCTTGTGAAAAATTAAACATACCTTTGTGATATGAGATTCCCGGATATGTGAGAGATGGAAAGGAAGCATACTAAACCCAATATATTAATTAAAAAATGAAGAAATCATGTTGACGCAAATTATTATCACTTCTATGACGGCCGTATTTTCGCTGCCTCAATTACCCTACGAGACCAATGCTTTAGAACCTGTTATCAGCAAGGAAACCATAGATTATCACTATGGCAAGCATTTACAGGCATACGTGAATACGTTGAATACGTTGGTGAAAGACACCGAGTATGAAAAGATGAATCTGGAAGAAATCGTACGCCATGCACCGGCCGGTCCGTTGTTTAACAATGCGGGCCAGGTGCTCAACCATACACTGTATTTTGAACAGTTCCGTCCGGTGGGGGCTGGAGGCCCGGCAGTGCCGGAAGGCAAGTTAGACAAGGCCATCCGGACTGCATTCGGAAGCTTTGACGAATTCAAGGAGAAGATGGCGGCAGCCTCCACCGGTTTATTCGGTTCGGGTTGGGCTTGGCTGGCACAAAACGAGAAAGGCGAATTGGTTATCGTACAATGCCCTAATGGCGGAAATCCTGTGGCGATGGGCTATGTGCCCTTGTTGGGATTCGATGTCTGGGAGCATGCCTACTACGTAGACTATCGCAATCGGCGTGCAGACCATATCGCAGCTTTGTGGCAGATCATTAATTGGGAAGTAGTGGAGAATCGAATGAAATAGGCTTTCCGTATGGGAAAGTATATTTTGATTAGTTAAGGTTGGACCGCCTGTTGTCGTGAGGATAACAGGCGGTTTTTAGTATCCTCGTGGGAGCGGGATATCATTGGGCGTCTAATGATTTGATGTAACTGTGCAGCAGTTTATAGAACGGTGTACGGCATAGCGTATGGCTGTTGCCCACGAGAATAAGTTTCATGCGAGCCCGCGTGATGGCTACGTTCATACGGCGCAGGTCGTGCAAGAAGCCGATTTGTCCGTTCTCGTTGCTCCGCACCAGACTAATGAGGATGACGTCGCGTTCCTGCCCTTGGAATCCGTCTACGGTGTTTACGCTCAGCAGGTGGCGGTAGGGTTTGAAAAAGGCATCTCGGCGGAGTAAGGCGCGCAACAGTTGCACTTGGCCTTTGTAAGGGGATATGATACCGGTGTCGATGCGTTCCGCCAATATCCTTTCCTTGCCTATCTTTTGGAAATAGGCTTTCAGGATGTTCAGGGTGAGCCGTGCCTCCTCGGGATTGGAGCGGCTGGTGCTGTCCGGATTGCGGGTTTCTCCGAAGTCGGATACCTCAACCGCCGGGAGAGCCGGTGCACACACTGCGCCGGAAGGTTCTTCCGTCAGGTATGGGGCAGTCTGTTCCTCGTCTGCCGTGTCTATCCATTCCATCGGCGTGTCCCAGTCCAGAATGCCCCTGTATTTCACTTCCGGGGCACTTTCTACCTTTCCGTCGTAGAAGCATTCGCTGGAGAAGCGCATGATGACATTGTTCATGCGGTATTGCGTGCGGAGCAGGCTGACCGCAGAAGGATGTCGGGCGGCAATGGTTTCCATCAGCGTGCGGTCCAGTCCGCCCTTCAGGGCCTCGGGACATTTCACGGTGGGAGGAAGTTGGCGATGGTCGCCGGCCAGGATGACGCGTCCGGCCTTTTGGATGGCAATCCAACAGGAAGCTTCGAGGGCTTGGGCGGCTTCATCGATAAACAAGGTCGGGAATTTCTTACCGGTCAGTACGCGGTTGGCACTGCCTGCCAACGTGCAGGCAATGACTCGCGCTTCGTTGAACAGGCTTTCGTTGATGGCGATTTCCAGTTCGGTAGCCCGGTCGCGCAGACGGGCTACCTTTTGGTGAAAGGCTTCACGGCCTGACGACGGGCGGTGGGCGTACAGGTCGCGGATGGCTTTGCGGATGGCCCAAAGCGAGGGGTAAGAAGGATGTGCTTCGAAACGCCGTTCGTAGGTGAACGACAACATCTTGTCATTCACGCGCGAAGGGTTGCCCACGCGCAGCACAGCCACACCTCGGTCGGTCAGTTTCTCCGAAATCCAGTCTACGGCCATGTTGCTTTGGGCGCATACCAATACTTGACTTTCGCGGTGGAGCGTCTCGTAGATGGCTTCCACAAGGGTGGTGGTCTTGCCCGTTCCCGGAGGGCCGTGCACGATCATCACGTCTTTGGCACGCAACACCTCGTTGACGGCAGTTTCTTGCGTGGGGTTCAGCCAAGGGAAACGTATCGGTTGGAAGGAGAAATGTCCGGCCTGCGCTGTGCCGTGAAAAATGTCGCGCAGTTCGGCCAAGCGGCCGTGCCGTGCGGCGCTCACCCGGTCCAGGGCTTCGAACATCAGGCGGTAGGTAGTCTCGTCCAAGTAGAGTTGCACACCGATGCGGCCGTCTTCCCTCAGGTGCGAAAGGGCTTCCATGTCCGGCAGTACTACCGCCATCATGTTGCCGTCTACGAAACTTACGGTGCCGGTGAAGTGAAAATAATGCAGTTGGCCGCCGTGTCCGTTTCGTCGTAAGTCTCCGGAAGCGTCTTGAGTGAAGAAGCATACTTGTTTTCCCGGTTCGAACCCGTGGTCTGTGTCCGTGTATTCCGTGCGTTCTGTCTCTATGACTAATTGGTTGAGCGAGTTGTAGTAGCTTCGTCCTAAACAGAGCGGATACCAACATAGTCCTTGTTTGATTTTACGGGTTACGCCGGTCGTTTCTGTTTGGGCGCGGAACTGCGCCTTTTCGTATTCGTATTCCAGCTCGAGCAGGTGGCGTTGCTGTTGGAGCCATAAGATGGATGATGCGGGCATGGCGGTTCAGGATTCGGGATCGGTATGGGATGGATGTTCTGTTTTCAGGTCGGCACGGCTTTTGCTTTGGGTGACTAACCATACACCTCCGAAAACCAAAAGGACGGCTGCCCCCTGACTCCATCCGAATACTCCTAACCCTGTGGCTACGCTGACGATACAGGCCACGATGGGTTGCACGTAGTTGTACATGCTCACGATGGTGGGGCGCAGCAGTTTCTGTCCTGTCATCATCATGATATAAGCCAGATAAGTAGCCACGAAGACGACAAAGGCCGTTTCAAACCAAGTGGTTGCCGGGATTTCAGCCCATGGCAGTATGGCCAGGTCCTTATAAGTGAAAGGCAGGATGACGATGGTGGCGTAAGTGAACATCCATTTCATACAAGTCACCACTGTATATTTTTGTATTAGTTTCTTGAATATGGTCAGGTAGACGGCAAAGCTGCATTGGGCGGTAAGACACAGCAGGTCGCCTGTCAGGTTGCCGTTGCCTTTCTGGGCTGCGTGCCCGTTGCCTAAAATGAGCAGCAGGGCGCCGATGGCTCCGCAAAAAATCCCCAAGACCTTTTTGTTGGTCACCGGTTCTTTCAGGAACAGGGCGGCCAGAATCATGGTCACAATGGGAAGGGTGGTGGTGACGATGCTGGCGTTGACCGGGGATGTCAGGGATAGCCCTATCGTAAAGCAACATTGGTTGAACACGATGGCCAGCATACCGGCAAAGAAAAACATCAGTAAGTCCCGGGGGGCGACATCTTCTTTATGTCGGCCGAGAAGGGAAGTGAGCCAAAAGCATAAAGCTGCGCCGACCGCCCGGAAACTTACCAATGCCAATCCGCTGATGCCATGTGCCATGGCATCTTTGCCTAAGGGTGACATCAGTCCCCACGCCGCACAGGCCGCAAACATACAAAGGTGGCCTGTCAGGTTTTTATCTTTATACATCTTTCTTGAAATTACATGTATCGGAAAAACAACTGCAAAGTTAGTGCTTTCATCACAAATTTTAGCATCTTTCCGTTGCTTCTTTCTATGGGAACACTTATCTTTGCTAAGGCGAAGATAGGATTCGGCATGACCGTTCGCTATCTTCGGGTAAGAAGGATTCTGAAAAACGCAGACTATGGATAAGATAGGTGAGTACATACGGCGTATCGAGATTGACTCGCTTTGGAGCGGGCAGAAGCATATCGTGTGGGAATTGGACCGTAAGGTGAATATCCTGAGCGGCGTGAACGGGGTCGGCAAGAGTACGATTCTGAATAAAGTGATATTAAGGCTTTTGCAGGCGGTCAAAGAAGGATGTCCGGCCAAGCCCGATGTGAAACTGACATACGAACCGGCAGATGCCGTGACGGTAAGGTTCGATGTGGTACGGAGCTTCGACCGTCCTTTGGTCCACAGCAATTTGCTGGAAAAATTAGCGGATGACAGGGTGGCTACCGAGCTGGACTGGCAGCTTTATCTCTTGCAGCGGCGTTTTCTGGACTATCAGGTCAATGTGGGCAATCGTATGATTGCCATGCTGACGAGCGGTGACCCCGAGGCACGGGAAAAGGCGCAAGCGGCGGCTCAGGCCCGGGTGCAGTTTCAAGATATGGTGGACGAGCTGTTCAGCGAGACCGGAAAGAAAATCGTCCGTAGCAGCAATGAGATACAATTGGAGCAGTTCGGTGAGATACTTTCGCCTTACAAACTCTCTTCCGGTGAGAAGCAGATGCTCGTGATTTTGTTGACCGTATTGGTGGAAGACCGTCAGCCCTACGTGCTTTTCATGGACGAACCGGAAATCAGCCTGCATGTGGAGTGGCAACAGAAGCTGATTACACTGATACGTCAGTTGAATCCGAATGTCCAAATCATCCTGACGACGCATTCGCCGGCCATGATCATGAACGGATGGATGGATGCCGTGACGGAAGTGACCGACATAACACAATAATTTTCTGAGGAAGGGAGGGGAGCGTTATGGCCAAGAGATTGTCTGAGAACCTGACTTCTTCGTATCTGGGAGCGGCGCAGAGGTTGAAACCCAAAACGGCACGGCGGAAAATCGTGGTGTATGTGGAAAGTTACGACGATGTGTTCTTCTGGCGGACCGTATTGGATGATTTCGAGAATGACAGCCGTTATTTTGAAATCATGCTGCCTTCCCGCAGTACGTTGGGCAAAGGGAAAAAACTGGTGTTGACGAACAAGCTCGGCCCTCAACTGGGAAATTATATGATAGCCTGCGTCGATGCGGACTACGATTATTTGTTGCAGGGGGCCACGCCGACCTCACGGCTGATTAACGAAAATCCTTTCGTGTTCCATACTTACGCATACGCCATCGAGAATTACCAGTGTTATGCGGCGACGTTGCACCGTGTCTGTGTGATGGCCACGCTCAACGACCGTCAGATTGTAGATTTTGAGAGTTTCATGCAAGAGTATTCCCAAATCATCTGGCCGTTGTTCGTATGGTCGGTTTGGGTATACCGACGGAACCATTACCGGGAGTTTACTTTGACGGAGTTTGGCAATCATGTGAGTTTCAGTGATATTAATGTGTACCATCCCGAACAGACATTGGAACTTGTGCGGCGGAGGGTCAACCGGAAGATAGCTTGGCTGCAACGCCACTTCCCACAGGCGAAGAAAGATTACGAGAGGTTGAAGACGGAACTATTGGATTTGGGGGTCACTCCGGAGACGACTTATTTGTATATTCAGGGACATACGTTGTTCGACAACGTGATTTCCCCTTTGCTGGATCCTGTTTGTATTTTGCTGCGTAAAGAACGTGAGCGTGAAATCCGTAATTTGGCCGAGCACGACACACAGCGGCAAAACGAATTGTCGTGTTACCAACATAGCCAGAATTCCGTGGAAGACATGCTTCGGAAGAATGTAGGCTTTAAGGATGCACCGCCTTATAAATTGCTTGAACGGGACATCCGGCGTTTGTTAGACCGAATGGATGCCGGGACTACGCAAAATATTTGTCCAGCTTCTTAATGAACATGTTTTGGCAGAACACGACCACACTGTCGCCTTCCTGAATTTGGGTCATACCGTTTACGTGCATACCTTCGCCGTGACGTACCAGTCCGCCGATAGTAACTCCGGTAGGAAGGCCGAGGTCTTTCACGGGTTTCTTGGTGACCCTGGCTCCGGCTTTTACTTCAAACTCAGCCACATCGGCGTCGGCCACGGTCAGGCATTTCACGTTGGTAACGTCCGAATCCAACATCATCTGGTAAATATGACTGGCAGCAATCGTCTTTTTGTTGATGATGGTGCCGATATCCAATCTTTCGGCCATGGAGATATAGTCCAGATTGTCTATTAACGCCACGGTTTTCCGCACTCCCAGCCGTTTGGCCGTAAGGCAGGCCAGAATGTTGCTTTCGCTTTGTCCGGTCAGGGCCACGAAAGCTTGTGTATGCTGTATGCCTTCCGTAATCAGTAGCGAAGAGTCACGTGCGTCTCCGTTGATAACCATCACGTCGCTGTCTCCTAAAGCCTCGTTCAGCTCGTTGCAGCGGGCGGGGTCGCTTTCTATGATTTTCACTTCCATGTACCCCGGGACATTCAGGGCGGTGTGCATGGCCGTGCGTCCGCCTCCCATAATCATGACGTTTTTCACGTCTTCATAATGCTCTTTACCTACAATCTTTCGGATGTAAGGAATGTATTTCTTCGTGGTCATGAAATACACGATGTCGCCCAGTTGGAGCGTGGCGTCGCCGTTCGGGATGATGGTCCTGTCGTCTCGTTTGATAGCCACGACATGGTAACAAGTGTCCGGGCCGCACAGTATTTTCAGCGGGATGTTGAGGATTTCAGCAGTTTCACGCAACTTGATGCCCAGCATGACGAGTGCCCCGTCGTGCACTTCCCACCACTGTCTGACCCAACTGTGTTTGATACCTTCTATGATATCCCGTGCGGCCAGTATTTCCGGGAAGATGAGGGAGCTGATTCCCATGTTTTTAAAAAAGGTTTTGTATTCTTCGTCCAAGTATTCCGCATTGTCGATACGGGCTACTGTTTTCTGCGCTCCCAGTGTATGGGCCAGCATGCAACAGGTGATATTTTTCATTTCGTCGGGCATGACGGCGATGAACAATTCGGCATGTGCGGCTCCGGCTTCTTTCAGGCCGCTGATAGAAGTCGGTTTTACATTGAGGGTCATGAGGTCTACGTTGTCGGCGACTTTTGAAAGTTTGTCTTCGCTTTCGTCTATCAACGTGATATTCTGGCTCTCTTTGGCTAAGAGTTGTGCTAAATGTGTGCCTACAGCCCCGGCACCGGCAATGATAATCTTCATGGATTTACTTTTGTGAAATGGAACGGAGTTGTGATACAATGGCATCCCGGTCGATTCCGACGATTTGCCGTAGTTGTTCCACCGTGCCGTGTTCTACGAAATAATCGGGCAGTCCCATCCGTGTTACTTTAGGGAAGAAACCGTGGTCGGACATATATTCCAATACGGCAGACCCTAATCCTCCGCGGATGACTCCGTCTTCTATCGTGATGATTCGGGAGAAATGCGTTCCAACTTCGTATAAGATGTTTTCATCCAACGGCTTGAGGAAACGCATGTCATAATGGGCTACCGTGAGAGGATGCCCTTCTTGTGCCTGTTGCTGCTCGAACAGGCGGATGGCCTCTGCCGCCGTATTGCCGATGGGGCCTAACGAAAGCAGTGCGATGTCCTTTCCTTCTTTGAGAAGTTGTCCTTTCCCCACTTCGATGGCTTCAAAATCACATTGCCAGTCGGTCAGCACACCCCGTCCGCGCGGGTAGCGGATGACGAACGGGCCTTGGTTTGGGAGCTGTGCCGTGTACATGAGCAGGCGCAGTTCTTTCTCGTTGAGTGGGGAAGACAGGATGAGGTTGGGGATGGGATGGAGTGCGGCCAAGTCGAATGCTCCATGATGCGTGGGACCGTCCTCACCCACCAGTCCTGCGCGGTCTAAACATAACACCACATTAAGGCGTTCTATCGCAATGTCGTGGATGAGATTGTCATAGGCTCGTTGGGCAAAGGAGGAATAAATGTTGCAGAACGGGATGAGGCCGTCTTGCGCCATTCCGCCGGAGAAGGTGACGGCGTGTCCTTCGGCGATACCTACATCGAAAGCCCGGTCCGGCATCTCCTTCATCAGGACATTCATCGAGCATCCCGACGGCATGGCAGGTGTCACCCCGATGATTTTCGGGTTCATCCGGGCCAGTTCGAGTAAGGTCTGTCCGAAAACGTCTTGGTAACGTGGAGGCAGGTTGCTCGTGTCCGTCTGTATGCGTTCGCCGGTCTCCTTGTCGAATTTGCCCGGTGCGTGCCAGATGTCTGCCGCCTTCTCCGCCGGTTTGAATCCTTTGCCTTTGACGGTGTGTATATGAAAAAGTTTAGGACCTTTCATGTCTTTCAGAACCCGGAGCGTATGCACCAGTTCGATGACGTCATGACCGTCGCTGGGGCCGAAGTAGCGTATGTTCATACCTTCGAATACGTTCTGCTGGTTGCTGATAAGCGATTTCAGCGAGTTGTTGAAACGGATGAGTTGCTTCCGGCGGTCCTCGTTGAGCCAACCCCAGTTGAATAATTTACGGGAAGCGGCGAAACGCAGGCGGTTATAGAGGCTGCTGGTGTGGAGTTGGTGGAAATAATGGTTCATTCCTCCTACACTGCGGTCTATGCTCATATTATTGTCGTTCAGGATGATGAGAATGTCGTTCGGGGTAGAAGAAGCATTGTTCAGTCCTTCGAAAGCCAGACCGCCACTCATCGAACCGTCGCCGATGACGGCAATGATGTGCCTTCTTTTTTCATCCTGATTGGCCGAGGCCACCGCCATGCCCAAAGCGGCGGAGATGGAATTGGAAGCATGTCCGCAGGTGAACGTGTCGTATTCGCTTTCGGAAGGAGAGGGGAAAGGTTTCAGCCCGTGCAGCTTCCTGTTGGTCGAGAAACGTTCCCTGCGTCCTGTCAGTATCTTATGGCCGTATGCCTGATGTCCGACATCCCATACGATGCGGTCGTAAGGCGTGTCGTACACATAATGCAAAGCGACCGTCAGCTCCACGACGCCTAAGCTGGAAGCGAAATGTCCCGGATTGTCTGCCAGCTCGTCGATGATGTCGCGGCGCAGTTCTTCGCATACTTGCGGCAATTTGTCTATGGGCAATCGGCGCAAGTCGGCCGGGATATTGATTTGCGACAAAAGGTTATATGTATTTTTGTTTGTCATCAGCTTGATTTAGTTCATGCAAAATTAGCATAATTTCATATATCTTGCTTACTTTTGCAGGAAAAAATACCGTTTTGACATTTAACGAATGTGAGATATGAAGTTTCGTACCACAGTAGAAACAGGGATGAAGGGATTGGAAATCCGTCCCGGAGACGGGCTTACCCTGTTGGGTTCTTGCTTTGCCGACCATATCGGCCGGCGTATGGTGCAGTCGGGACTGGATGCGCATGCCAACCCGTTCGGGGTATTGTACAATCCGTTGAGTATAGCCGTGTGGTGCAGAGCGATAGCTACCGGGGAGCCGTTGCCCGAGGACGTTTTTTTCGAATCGGGAGGACTGTGGCACAGTTGGTTGAATGACAGTTCCTTTTCTGCGGAGAACCGTGAGGAATGCCGTGCCCGTCTGGAAAACGTGCGCCGTGAAGAAGCTGCCCGGTTCAGGTCGCTGAAAGTACTGTTCCTTACTTTAGGTACGAACCGTTATTACCGTCTGAATGACAACGGGCGGGTGGTTGCGAATTGCCATAAGCAGCCCGGGGCGCGGTTTACGGAAGAGCAGTTGGACGTGGAGGGGGCGAAGGAGGTACTCGGAGAGGCATTGGAGGCTCTTTGGCAGGTCAATCCGTCCCTGCAAATCGTTTTTACGGTCAGTCCCTACCGTTATGCCAAATATGGTTTCCATGGCAGCCGGTTGGGGAAAGCCGTGCTGTTGTTGGCCGTAGACGGGATATGTCGTGCGCACGAGGGGCGTTGTTTCTATTTCCCGGCTTACGAAATCGTGCTGGATGAGTTGAGGGATTACCGGTTTTATGCGGCAGACATGCTGCATCCGTCCGAGGTGGCGGTAGGGTATATTTGGGAACGTTTCTCGGAAGTCTGTTTCCCGGTGGAAACACGAAGCTTCATGGCGGAATGGGAGGCCGTGGCCAAGGCTTTGTCCCACCGTCCGCTGCATCCGGAATCGGCGGCTTATCGGGACTTCCTGCGTCAAACTATGTTAAAGATGGAACGACTTACTGAAAAATACCCGAAATTAGCCGATACAACCGAGTACGGAAGATTGAAAGATCTGCTAAAATATTGAGGATTATGTCTTATACATTAGAAAGAATAGCTTCGCTCGTCGGCGCTCATTTGTGGGGTAGCGAAACGGTGGAAGTCCGGTGGATTCTAACGGATAGCCGTTCTTTGTGTTTCCCTGAAGATACTTTGTTTTTTGCGTTGGAAAGCCGTCGCAACGACGGACACCGTTATATTCCCGAACTTTATCGTCGGGGGGTACGTTCTTTTGTGGTCAGTCGTTTGCCGGAAGACATGACATCCTGTCCCGATGCCAATTTCCTGCAAGTGGTCAGTCCGCTGAAAGCTTTGCAACGCTTGGCCGAACGTCATCGCGAGGCCTTCGACATTCCGGTGGTGGGTATAACCGGAAGTAATGGGAAGACCGTGGTCAAGGAGTGGCTTTACCAGTTGTTGTCCCCTGAAAAGAACGTCACCCGTTCGCCGAGGAGTTACAATTCCCAAATCGGAGTGCCTTTGTCCGTATGGAATCTGGATGAGAGAAGCGAAGTAGGGCTTTTTGAGGCCGGAATTTCCGAGCCGGGAGAGATGGAAGCTTTGCAGTCGGTGATTCAGCCGACCATAGGGGTTTTTACTTGCTTGGGCGATGCGCATCAGGAGAATTTCACTTCGTATGAGCAAAAGTGTATGGAGAAGTTGAAGTTGTTCAAGGATGCCAAAGTCTTGGTATACGATATGGACGATGCGCGCGTAGCCGGTTGCGTCAACCGTTCGGCTTTCAAAGGAGAATACTTTGCATGGTCGCGGCAGCGGCGCGATGTACCTTTATATATCGCATCGGTGGAAAAGCGGGAGGCAGAGACGGTTGTATCCTATATATATAAAGGTAAGGAGGCAGCTTGTTCTATTCCTTTTATCGACGAGGCTTCGTTGGCCAATTCCGTGTCCTGCCTGGCCGTATGCTTGCATTTGGGGATGAGTCCCGAGACGATTGCCGCAAGGATGGCCGTGCTCGAACCGGTGGCCATGCGCTTGGAGGTGAAAGAAGGCCGTTCGGGTTGTACACTCATTAACGACAGTTACAATTCGGATTATAATTCTTTGGATATCGCCCTCGACTTCATGAACCGTCGTCCCGATTGTGCGGGGCGGAAACGTACGTTGATTTTGAGTGATATCGAGCAGGCTGGCGGTGCGCCTGAGGATTTGTATGGCCGCGTGGCCCGTTTGGTGGCTATGCGCGGTGTGGAGAAGTTCATAGGAGTCGGTCCGTGCTTGTCTGCCGTACAAGGTCTGTTCGGCATGGAGGCGTGTTTTTATCGTTCCACGGATGAATTGTTGGGCAGCGGTGTGTTGGACACGTTGCACGACGAAGTGATTCTCATCAAAGGGGCAAGGTCTTTCCGTTTCGACGTTTTGACGGAACACTTGGCCTTGAAGGTGCACGAAACGACATTGGAGGTTAATTTGAATGCCGTAGTGGATAATTTGAACTATTACCGCAGTTTCATGAAGCCGGAGACGAAGATGGTATGTATGGTAAAGGCGTCGGCTTACGGGGCCGGTGCTGTGGAGATTGCCAAAACCCTTCAGGATCATCAGGTGGATTATCTGGCCGTGGCCGTGGCCGACGAAGGCGTGGACCTGCGGAAGGCCGGCATTACGGCGAATATCATGATTATGAATCCGGAGATGAGCAGTTTCCCGACCTTGTTCGAGTACGACCTTGAACCGGAGGTGTACAGCTTCCGTTTGTTGGAGGCTTTGATTCACGAGGCGGAGAAAGAAGGGGTGACCCATTTTCCCATCCATGTGAAATTAGATACGGGCATGCACCGGTTAGGGTTCGACCCGGAAAAGGATATGCCGTTGCTGGTGGAGCGGTTGAAACGCCAGTCGGCTGTGATTCCCCGTTCCGTATTTTCCCATTTCGTCGGGAGCGACAGCGACGATTTCGATGCCTTTTCCGCCCGTCAGTATGAATTGTTCCTGAAAGGCAGTGCGCAGCTTCAGCAGGCTTATAGTCACAAGATTCTGCGTCATATCTGCAACAGTGCGGGGATTGAACATTTCCCGGATCGTCATTTGGAGATGGTACGTCTCGGTTTGGGGCTCTACGGTATCAATTCCCGGAATAATGAGATTCTCCATAATATCAGTACGCTCAAGACCACGATTCTCCAGATACACGAAGTGCCGAAGGAAGATACGGTGGGATACAGCCGCAAAGGGCGTTTGACGCGTGACAGTCGGATTGCAGCCCTGCCTATCGGTTATGCCGACGGCTTGGACCGCAAATTAGGTTGCGGCCGTGCGTATTGTCTGGTCAACGGACGGCGTGCCCCGTATGTGGGCAACATTTGCATGGATGTCTGCATGATAGACGTGACGGACATAGATTGCCGTGAGGGCGATACCGCCATCATCTTCGGCGATGATCTGTCGGTGACGGTGCTGAGCGACGCTGTGGGTACGATACCCTACGAAATCCTGACGGGAGTCAGTGCCCGGGTGAAGAGGGTGTATTATCAGGACTGACATAAAAAATGGAAATGGATAAGAATACTTTGCAGCATACTGATGTGGGACTGCCGACAGGCAATATGTTTGAGCAGGTTCGCAGTAAAATAATGACCGTGCGCGAGACGGTGGTGATATTAGATGCGGATATAGCAGAATTGTATGGTGTGGAAACCAAACGAGTGAACGAGGCTGTGAAAAATAATCCGGATAAGTTCCCGTCCACTTACATGTTTCGGTTGACACGTGAGGAAATGATATTTTTGCGGTCGAAAAATCCGACCGCAAAAATATCGTCTAAAAGTCGTGTCTTGCCTGCCGTATTCACGGAGAGAGGATTGTATATGTTGGCTACTATATTGAAAAGCAAGAAGGCTGTGAATGCGACGTTTGCTATAATAGAAACATTTGCCAATGTACGTCAACTGAAACGGGAACTTCGTACTTTGCATCAGGAAACAGACAGCCACGTACAGCAATCTAAAATGAAACATTTCGGTGAGATGCTTTCAGATATAGTGATGCCCGACTTGGAAACGGCAGAAACAGAGTCTACTTTAGAACTCAACTTTTTGATTGGTAAAATAAAGCATACTGTAAAACGGGTTAAAAAGCAAAATGGTTCGGAGCATACGGAAACAGAATAACCCGTTTTTTAATCTGTTGGGTTGCCGATGTGAGTGAAGGTGATACGTCTTTGATTTTACTTCTTTTAAAGACAGAAGAACATAAGGACAAAATCTTATCCTTATGTTCTTCTGTCTTCTTTGTTTATCCGGTTTGCAACTGTCTTATCCCAAGAAGGAGATCAGCACGCCGGCTGCCACGGCTGACCCGATGACACCGGAGATGTTGGAGGCCATGCAGTAGTTCAACACATGGTTCTTCACATCATATTTGGTGGCGATTTCGTTGCAAACGCGACTGGCCATAGGGACGGCACTCAGTCCGGTAGCACCGATGAGCGGATTGATTTTCTTCTTGCTGAACAGGTTGAAGATTTTCACCATGGCGATACCGGAAGCAATGGACAACGCAAAGGCGAGGAAACCGCCCACGACGATGCCTATCGTCTGCATGTTGAGGAACGCATCCACGGTCATGGTACCGCCTACGCAGAGTCCCAGGAAGATGGTAGCCGCGTTCATGATGGAGTTGGAAGCCGCATCGAACAGGCGCGAAGTGTCGGCACCGATTTCTTTCAGCAGGTTACCGAACATCAGCATACCGATGAGGGGCACTGCCGTGGGGACGAACAAGGCTACTACCGTCGTGACGGCAATCGGGAAGATGATTTTCAGGACACGCAGGTTTTTGATTTCCGTGGTAGACGGATGCAATTTTTCCTGTTCCTTCATGTTAATCATCAGCTCCTTCTTCGTGCAGGTCAGTTTCACCACCAACGGGATGATGACCGGAACGAGCGCCATATAGGAATAGGCTGCAATGGCAATGGGACCGAGCAGGTGGGGAGCCAGTTTGATGGTCGTGAAGATGGCCGTCGGGCCGTCGGCGCCACCGATGATACCGAGCGAGGCGGCTTCCTGCGGTGTGAAACCCATCAGGATGGCTACCAGCAACACGGCAAAGATGCCGAATTGGGCGGCGGCTCCGAAGATGGACAGGCGCAGGTTGCGCAGCATCGGGCCGAAGTCGGTCAGAGCACCCACTCCCATAAAGATGACGGGCGGAAGGAAACCGGTTTTGATGAGCATGTAATAGAGGAAGTTCATCAGGCCGAATTCATGGGCGATGTCGTGCAACGGCATTTCCCAGATGTTGGCTTTGCTGCCGTTGGCCAGCATGACCATCCCTTGCGAGTCCGCTTGTATGACCCCCATCTCGCCGCCCGGGAAGTTGGCCAGCAACACCCCGAACGCGATAGGCACGAGCAACAGCGGTTCGTACTTTTTCACTATACCTAAGTAGAGCAGGACGAAAGCCAGCGCATACATGATGAGGAACGACGGGTCGGCAATGATATTGCTGAAAGCCGTCATCTGGTATAGTTTATTGAATATATCTGTTAACTGTTCCATAATTTACTGCTTGGCTATTTTCATGATTACGTCGTCTTCTTCCACGGCATCGCCGGAGTTGACCAAGATGGCCGTGATGGTGCCGTCGAATTCGGCACGGATGGCATTATAGGTCTTCATAGCCTCGATGTAACCCAGGATGTCGCCCGCTTTTACGCGGTCGCCCAGTTGCTTCGGCGTTTCTTCCGTGTTTTTCACGCGGTAGAACTTGCCTTCCAACGGAGCCGGGATGTCTTCGCCTTCGCCCGTGGCTGCGGCGGGTTGTGCCGTCGGCGCGGCAGATGTCTGGGCCGGTGCGGCTTGTTCTCCGTAGGCGATGTCCACCTTGTAAGATTGTCCGTTCACGGTGACGGTAACGGTAGAAGGCTGTGCCGGTGCGCTTCCTGCGCCGGCCGGTGCGGCGGCAGCCTCGCGTCTCTTTTGCAGGTCGGCCAGGAAGTCCTGTTTGGCCTTGCCGCTCTTGTAAGCCTCATACTGCGACGGGTGCATGGCATACTCGAAGAGTTCCTCGTCGTCTTGTCCCGTGTCCCAACCTTTTTCGGCCATCATCTGGCGGTATTTGTCCAGTTCGTCCGGATAGTTGGCTTGCGGGTCGGTGTCGGAGAACTTCCGTTCTTGTGCTTCGGCCAGTGCCTTCAGTTCCGGTGCCACTTCGCCCGGCAGGCGTCCGGCCTTGCCCAAAATCATGTCCCAGATGTCGTCGGCAATCATGCTCCAGCGTTCTTTGCCTTTCTCCATTTGGATGACGTTCATCAAGGCCAGGTTTTTCACATATTGGCTGAACGGAGTCACGAGGCAGGGGTATCCCACCTTGGGCCAGATGTAGGCCACTTCGTCGAACAGCTTGACGAGCAATTCGTCCTGCGTCAGTTCGGCTTGCCCGTGTTTGGCTTTCCATTTGTTGAGCGACTCCAGGTTGGTCTCCAGGTCGGCCATAAGCGAACCCATCATGCCGCCCGGCAGTCCCGGGGCGATAAGCAGGGAGTTGTTGATGCGGTTGAGCGGATTGCAGTAGAGTCCGAGGAAGTCGTCCATCATTTCCTGTATCTGCGAGCGTACCTCCATGTAGGCCGCCATATTGATTTCTTTCACCTTGAAGCCTGCGTCCTTCAGCATGGCCTGTACGGCCAGGATGTCGGCGTGTCCCGTACCCCATGCCAACGGGGCTACGGCCGTATCCACGTAGTCGCATCCGTTCTTGCACACTTCGAGGATGGAAGCCATGTTGAAACCCGGTCCCGCATGGGAATGGTATTGCACGATGATGTCTTTCTTGTAAGCCTTGATGCCCGCACAGATTTTACCGAGGGTTTCGGGGCGGCCGATACCCGCCATGTCCTTCAGGCAGATTTCGTCGCATCCCAAGTCTATAAGCTGTCGGGCCATGTCCACGTAGTAGTCCACCGTGTGGATAGGCGAGTGGGTGATGCAAAGGCTGCACTGTGAAATCATGCCGGCTTCCTTGGCGTAACGGATGCTGGGTGCGATGTTGCGGATGTCGTTCAGCCCACAAAACGTACGGGTGATGTCCGTACCCTGCGCTTTCTTGACTTTATAAAACAGGCGGCGCACGTCGGCTGGTACGGGACTCATGCGCAGGCCGTTCAGTGCACGGTCGAGCATGTGAGTCTGGATGCCTGCTTCGTGGAACGGTTTCGTCCATTGGCGCACGGCGTTGTTCGGGTTTTCCCCGAAAAGGAGGTTTACCTGTTCAAAACCGCCCCCGTTGGTTTCCACACGGTCGAAACATCCCATTCTGATAATGGCGGGAGCCACTTTCACCAACTGGTCCACGCGCGGCACGTATTTTCCGGCGCTTTGCCACATGTCGCGGAACACCAGGCTGAATTTTACTTCTCTTTTTTCCATTGTATGTTTTTCTTTTAAATTTCGATGACTGTTTGTGCCTATAAGCGTTCTACCTTGCTTACGCTTCCCTTGCCTCCGGTGATTTGGCTGACAGCCTCCCGGATGACGGCCAGTGTCTGGGCGTCGATAGCCGTGGTCGTACCGGGTGCGGGCTTCCGTTTCGGAGCCACCGTTTCTTCGGGGGCTACTTTGTTGACTATCTGAATCAGCCATTTGCCCAACTGGATGACAATCATAAGGATGATGAACACCGTAACCATGCCCACCACCATGAGTTGTAATGCTAAACCTATGTTTTCCATTGTTTTGGTGATAATTTATTATGTGATTTTGTTCTTTTGTGTCTGTTTCATGTTATTGCCTGCTAAATTACGAAAATTTCTTGTGGAACGGAAGAATAAGTGTAGAAAAATATTCTTAAAAAATGCAATCTCGGTATTTGGTTTGTATGGAGGTTTTTCAGGAGTTTCCGATAACCTTGTTTGAGATAAATGACACGAAAATGTGGCTTTCTGGGACAAAAAGAAAGATAAAGACCGATTTCGGGGAGAAAGAAATCAGCGTAAAAAACACCTTTCAGACAATTTTTGCTTTATTTTCTATATGTTTTTTTGCATTTTGGGTTGTATTTTAATCTTTGTTAAAGATGTTGAAGCGTCAAGCACAGCCAAATAATTTTTCGTTGGGCTGAAAAAACATTTTTTTTCTCCGCAGGATGTGGAAAAAACATCTGTCCGACGGCGCGCCGACGGGTAGAAAACGATGTGAGAAAGTGCGTAAATCGCCCTCTTTTTCTCTATTTGGAGGTCGGAAGTTGTCGAAATCAGGATGGCACAATGAAAGGTGAATCCCCTTTTGGGTTTACTTGCTTTTCGCTTGTTTGCGCGTTGTATGCCTCATTCTTGTGCAAGAAGTAAGCAAAAGTCGTGGTAGGGGTGACATAAGGGCTTTTTGCAAATACGTGAGAATCGTTTCTTTTCTTCGTGTGTGCCTGCATGTCCGGAATATGCGATTCTGAGGAGGCGGAGGTGACAATTTGGCAAAATGATATTTAGACAAAAAGACATAAGAATAGAAAGTTAAGGAGAGACATAAGGACAAGGGGATAAAATGTTATTAAGACATAAGAACAAAAGAACATATTTTTCAAGTCTTAAAAGGCTTTTTGTTCTTTTGTTCTTATGTCTAAAACATAGATATTCTGTCTAAAAACAGTTCATACCGATGTTCGGGTCCTTATCTTTCCGCTTCGATTTCCACCCCGGCTTCGCGGCAATCGGCCCCCATAGGTGGATTTTCCTTGGTCAGGGTCAGACGGATGCGGCTGATGGAAGAGAAGTCGTCGAAGAGTCTTTGAAGGATTCTTCCCGCCACATGTTCCAATAATTTTGAAGGGATGTCCATTTCCGTCTTGATACTTTCATATAAGTCGGCATAGCTCACTGTGCCCTCCAACCGGTCGGTCTGCATAGCCTCGTTGAAATCCGTGTCGGCTTCTATCCCGACGTGGAAGTAAGCGCCTGTCAGTTGTTCTTGCGGATCCACGCCATGGTGGGCATAGAAACGTACGCGGGGCAGCAGGATGCGGCTGTTCTTCACTTTCATAGAGCCTATCCGCATCTGGAGGCGCCGCAGTGCTTACAGATGAGGCATCCTTCTTGATATACCAACGATTCGTGACCGCAGTTCGGGCATTTCATACCTTTGGCTTCCGTGCCGTCCGTGATGTATTTCTTCAGGGCGCGTTCCACACCGTTTTTCCAAGTGTTGATGCTTTCGCTTTCCAACTGTAGCGAGCCGACAAGCTTGATGACGTGTTCGAGCGGCATGCGGTAACGCAGCACACCGGAAATCAGTTTGGCGTAGTTCCAATATTCCTTGTTGAACTTCTCGGAAAGCCCTTCCACGGTGGTCTTGTATCCCTTCTTGTTTTCGAACTGGAAGTCGTAACGTTTGTTGCCGTCTTCGTCCGTATTCTTGATGATACGTCCTTTCATGACGCTTTTCGGAAGGACGATGCCCTCGTCGTCGTCCTGAATACCCGTGAAGATTTCATAGGGATAGCCGTTCAACAGTCCGACGAAAGCCACCCATTTTTCTTTGTTGTTCTGGAAGCGTACCACGTCGCATTCCAATACCTGCGGACGTTTTTCCGTCACTTCGGGACTTTTGCAGGGAAGTTCCGGTTGTTTTTTCTCGTTCTTCACGGAAATCATCACGCCCGAACGCGAACCGTCGCGATAGATGGTACAACCCTTGCATCCGGAACGCCAGGCTTCCACATAGAGTTGATTGACCAGTTCTTCGTCCACATTGTTCGGCAGGTTGACCGTCACGCTGATACTGTGGTCCACCCACTTCTGGATGGCTCCCTGCATTTTGACTTTCATCAGCCAGTCCACGTCGTTGGCCGTGGCCTTATAATAAGGAGAGCGTGCCACCAATTCATCGATTTCCTCTTGCGTGTAACGTTTCTCCGTGTCGTAGCCGTTGATTTTCATCCACGTGAGGAACTTATGGTGATAGACGATGTATTCCTCGAAGGCGTCGCCCGTCTCGTCGATGAAGTCGATATGTACTTCAGGGTCGTTCGGGTTGACCTTGCGCCGACGTTTGTACACGGGCAGGAATACCGGTTCGATGCCGGATGTGGTTTGCGTCATGAGGCTGGTCGTCCCCGTCGGGGCAATGGTGAGGCAAGCGATGTTGCGTCGTCCGTATTTTACCATGTTTTCATACAGTTCCGGGTCTGCCTCACGTAAACGGTTGATGAACGGGTTGTTCTTTTCGCGTTCGGCGTCGAAGATTTCAAACGTCCCGCGTTCTTTGGCCATCTGTACCGATGAGCGGTAAGCCTGCAGGGCTACGGTCTTGTGTACTTCCACGGCAAAATCCGTGGCTTCTTGCGTGCCGTAACGGAGGCCGAGTGCGGCCAGCATGTCGCCTTCTGCCGTGATGCCTACGCCTGTACGCCGTCCCTGTCCGCTTTTCTTGTATATCTTTTCCCACAAATGACGTTCCGTGCCCTTTACTTCCTCGGATTCCGGGTCGGCGTCTATTTTTTGGAGAATCATTTCAATCTTTTCCAGTTCCAGGTCGATGATGTCGTCCATCAGCCGTTGGGCCAGTTGCACATGTTTCTTGAACAAATCGAAATCGAAATAGGCTTCCGGCGTGAACGGGTTGACCACGTAAGCATAAAGGTTGATGGCCAACAGACGGCAACTGTCATACGGGCAGAGCGGTATCTCGCCGCAAGGATTCGTACTCACGGTACGGAAACCGAGATCGGCATAGCAGTCGGGTACGGATTCGCGCAGAATCGTGTCCCAGAATAAGACACCGGGTTCGGCGCTTTTCCATGCGTTGTGCACGATCTTCTTCCACAAATCCTGTGCGCTGATGTTCTTGGCCACCATGGGCGACGAGCTGTCAATGGGGTATCGCTGCGTGTAGGATTGCCCTTCGATGGCAGCGTGCATGAATTCATCGTCGATCTTGACGGATACGTTTGCTCCCGTCACTTTGCCTTCGGTCATTTTTGCATCGATGAAAGCCTCGGCATCGGGGTGCTTGATGCTGACGGACAACATCAGTGCGCCGCGCCGTCCGTCTTGTGCCACCTCGCGGGTCGAGTTGCTGTAGCGTTCCATGAAAGGAACGAGGCCGGTAGAAGTCAGGGCCGAATTTTTCACCGGCGAGCCTTTCGGACGGATGTGCGACAAGTCATGGCCTACACCGCCGCGCCGTTTCATCAGTTGCACCTGTTCTTCGTCGATGCGGATGATGCCGCCGTATGAGTCGGCTTGTCCGTCCAGACCGATGACGAAGCAGTTGGAAAGCGATGCGATTTGGTGATTGTTGCCGATTCCGGTCATGGGACTACCTGCCGGAATGATGTATTTGAAGTGATCAAGAAGTCCGAATATTTCTTCTGCTTTGAGCGGATTCTCATATTTATTCTCGATGCGGGCGATTTCGTTCGCGATACGCCAGTGCATGTCTTCGGGCGATACTTCATAAATATGACCGTATGAGTCTTTCATGGAGTACTTGTTCACCCAAACCCTTGCGGCCAGTTCGTCCCCCTTGAAATATTGAAGGGCTGCCTCAAAGGCTTCATCATAACTGTAAGTCTTCTCTTTCACGACTGTTTGAATTTAAATGGTTTACTTTAGGATTCCGTTATCAGATTTTGTAGAAGCAATAGCGGTCAATCCGGAAGGATGTTGCAAAACTACACATGTTTTCTGATATGACCAAAAGAAAAACTTAAAATCTTGTCTTTTCATGCAAAGTTTTCCATTCTTGTGTGTTATTTACTTGATTATAAGCATTATGTGTTTTTGGCGAATCGGAAAAGTTATCCGAAAATGAAAATCTTATGAAATAAAAACCTTTGAAATCTAATCTATTATGAATCATTTTGTGTATCTTTGCCCGAAGTAAAAAACGAATGAATCATGGAAACAGTAAAGAACCGTAGAAGTATTCGGAAGTATGCCGGAAAACCGGTGGATGAGGAGTTGTTACGCCGTCTTTTGGAGGTGTCGGAAAGGACACAGACCATGGGGAACATGCAGCTCTACAGCGTGGTGGTGACGCGTAGCGAAGAGGTGAAAAAACGTTTGGCGCCGGCGCATTTCAATCAGCCTATGGTGACTCAGGCGCCTGTGATCCTGACGATATGTGCGGATTTCAACCGTACGGTCAAATGGGCGGAGCAGCGCAAGGCGCATCCCGGATATGACAATTTTCTTTCATTTTTGAATGCCGCTACGGATGCGCTGTTGTTTACGCAGACATTTTGCAATTTGGCCGAGGCGGAAGGGCTGGGGATTTGTTATTTAGGTACAACTTTATATATGCCGTCCCAAATTATCGACATTTTGCAGTTGCCCCGCTTGGTGATGCCGGTGGCGACACTCACCGTCGGATGGCCCGATGAACATCCCGAGCAGACCGACCGTCTGCCTTTGGAGGCTGTGGTACATGAAGAGACCTATCACGACTATATCCCCGAAACTATCGACCGATATTACGGGCCGAAAGAACAATTACCAGAGAACAGGCATTTTGTGGAAATCAACCACAAGGAGACGCTGGCTCAAATCTTCACGGATATCCGTTACACCCGTAAGGATAACGAAGCTATGAGCCGGGGTATGTTGGAGGCTTTGACACGTCAGGGGTTTTTAGACTGACGGGCGCAGGCATGCGTGGCAAGGGCGTGCCTTTTACTTTGTGTTAAATAAACTTAATGGGGGGGGGTAAAAAAGCTTTGCCTCCCTTTTTGTTTTGTCGGAGTTTCAGTATTTTTGAAGCCGTATAAAACCAACTTTAAAAAAATAAGTGTATGAAGAAGATCTTACTTTTATTGTGCTTGTTCTTAGGCATGCAGACTTATGCCCAAGACGAGGTGAGAGAGTTGACTACGGTGATAAAGGTCACCCCGTCGTCTTCCGAGCGTTTCGACGTGGCGCAGTTGCAACTTGAACTCAACGGGCAGGGGATGCCTGAGAATGGGTTTGTTTGGGATGCAACTTCCAGTAGTTTCAAGGGCAAGTTGTCTTATAACCCTTACGAGGATAACTTCATCCGGCTTTACATGCCGGACCAGTCGATTTCTTACGAAGGGCCGATACTTTTTGATTTCGGCAACCCGGAAATTACGACGGTGGAAGTGAATGCGGATTTCTCTCCTTATCATTATGTGAGTTTCACGTCTGGAAGTCCGGAGGATTACAATGTAGAGTTGGATTATATAGAACTTTCCGATGGTAGCAGTTGGAATAACTCTTATCCCGGTGTGCAGACTCGGCAGATGGATGACGGTGAATTTCTGCGTGCGGAAGAGTACAGTTATGAACTGTCTGCGTTTACGCCCGAGGGAATCAGCGTAGCTGTGAAAAACGGTAAAGTGACCGTAGAGGATGAAGATGTAGCTGTAATTACGGCGGAGAAATTGGATGATATGACATTGGTCACTTTTCAGGTCAAAGATGCTGAAGGGAAACCGGGCGAAGCCGAGGTCATTCTTCTCCAAGCGAATTTAGATTTGTCTACCGATGAACAGGGGAGCGTGCAGGGATATCTTCAGCCCGGTACATATTACTATTATCCTGAGATGGAAGGCAACTATTTGGCTTCGCCTGCAACGGACTTAGCTACTTTTACGGCTTCAGGGAAAACTACCACTGTGGATTATTCTTTCCAAGACAAAGGGTATAAACCCGTGACGTTCCGTACGGAGGGCGATGTGCAAAGCGGTAGCTTGATAATTTCGCCTGTGGGTATGGAGTATAACGAATTTTATATGAATAATATAGACTTCCCTTATTCCGTTTACATGGTAGACGGCTTGTATAAATATGAAGTGAAGCCCGGTTACAACGCTAATACGAATTTCGAAACGGCTCACGGACTTGTGAATACGGCAGAAAACCGTGACGTGGTTTGCGCTTTCCATTCCTCCGATTATGGGACGATGCGTTTCAAGTTGAAAGGGGCGGAAGAAGGTTATGCCTATACGATTTATGCCATGAGCGGACAAGAAAGTCGGGCTACTGATTTCATGCCGGTTACAGGTGGTGATGGCGTTTCCGGTACATGGGAGGCCGAGTTGGGTTTGAAAACCGGAGCATACACTTATGCGTTGGAAAGGCAGGATTATGCCACGCAGCAAGTAGACTTCCTGACACTCGGTGCGTTTGATATGGAGGAGCAGCAGGAGGTTGAGATAGATTTGTCAAAGGTGGAGAGTGTGCCGGTCGAAGTCTCCGTGGCGAATTTGCCGGACTTCATGGAAGGGCGGTCGTTCACGTGCGAGGTCAGTACGTCCCGGGGTGAAAGACTGTGGCAGTTCCGCATAGAAAGCGGAGAGACGAAGTTCCGGACCCGTTTGCCGGAAGGGGAATATGTTTTCAACTGGAACAGTTATTCCTCTTATTCGGGAGAAGATGGCATAGAGTTCGATTACGTGACACATGAGACCGTAGAAGGTGTATCGGACAAGGTGGCATTGGACTTCAGTCGTCTGGCATATGCCCGTGTGAAGACCGTTGTGCCCGACGGGTTGGAGGCGGATTATTGCAATGTGTCCACCGGAGGGGATTTCATCACTGAGATAGAATTCGAGGGTAGTAGTACGGCGACTTATGTCATACTCGACCCCGGTCAATATGACATACAGGCCACGGCTTCGGATTACGAAGGGTTTGACGTGCATGTATCCGATTTGCAGGCTGTGACATTGGAGGCAGGCCGTTTGACTGACGTGGAACTCCACATAGACCGCAAGCAGGAGGGTATCTTGGTTGAACTGGAAGTAGAGAACGTAAAAGGGCACAATCTGGCAGGGGCTACCGTGACGCTGAATGGTAAAGTGTATCGGACGAATGCTTCCGGTTATCTGACTTTGGCTGATGTGCGTGGTGACGAAATCCGTATGAAAGTGGAAGCTGAAGGCTACTTGCCTTTTGAAAAGGTGTATGCCGTGAGTGACATTTACCGTTATGTCGGAGAAACGTATATGAATGTGGTGCTTATGCCTAAGGGTGGTTCTTCTGTTTCAGCGGTCGAGACCGATGGGCTGTTAAGTGTGGAGCGCACGGTCGTGGATGGTCGTATTGTCATTTCCAATGCCACGGATAAAGTCTGGAACGTGCGCTTGGTGTCATTGTCGGGAGCCGTCGTGGCACAGGACGAAGTGCCTGCGGGGACAACCGAATTGCAAGTGGGGCACTTGCGTAAAGGTATGTATCTCTTGAATTTGTATCGCGACGGCATGCAGAAGACCATCAAGGTCATCAAGAAATAAGGATCGGATATGGGGTAGGCTAAAAAAAGATGTGACGCATGCAGGAAAAACCTTCGCATGCGTCACTTTTTTTAAGTATCAGAGGTTTTCTCTTCTTACTTAATCAGGCGGATGATGGCCACACAATTCCATTGCGTGTCCGTAGTGTCGTCATAGGGTTGCCGTGCTGTGCCGATAGCCTTGGTCTCTATGCGCGAAGCATCGGCCTTGTAAGTGTCTACCAGTTGTTTGCGTACATATTCCGCACGTTGCTGTGCCAACTTGTGGTTGTAGTCTTCCGAGCCGGAAGTGGCGTCGGCGTAACCTTCGATGCGGACAACGGCCTTCGGATGTTCACGCAGATAACGTGCCACTTCGTAGATTTGCGTTTCCTGCCCCTCGTATGCTATTGAGCGGTTCACGGCAAACCGGACGGATGCCATAACCACACCGAGAATGTTCCTGTGGTCAGGTACAAACTCTATCACTTTGTCACGTCCCGGCACTTCGCGCACGAATACCGTATCCGTGCGGTAGCGGAAGGTCTCTACCGGAACTTTCACCGTCGGCTTGCGGAAGGCACGTCTGCCCGGATAGAAACTCACGCCCACCTGTACGGCCATGGAGGCCATGTATCGGTCGGTCACGGGGTTGACATAATTGTCCGTCCATCCGGCGGTCACGTCCAGGTTCACGTCCACCATGCGGTGCACGGCAAAACGGTTACGCACGCCGGCGTGTCCGGTAAAGAGGTTTTCCTTGGTGGAACCGCGGTAGGCAAACATGTGTGCATACCCGATACCGATATAGGGCACCAAATCGTAGGGCGCTCCCTTGCGTTCCCGTCCGGCAATCAGATTCAGCAGGCTGAACCGGATGTCGGCGTTCAGTCCCATATAGCGCAGGTAGTAACGGAACGAGCCGTCATAACCCACATCCACCCGGTTGAGCGGCGAGAAAGGGTCGTAGGCGCCACCCGGTCGGAAGCCGTTGAAACTATAACCCTCGGCGGCGAAATGTATGCCCCAAAAAGGGTTGAACCACTTGCCCACACCCAATGAGAAAGAGGGGGTGATTTGCTTGCCGAAGGCTATATCCTTCCAGCCCGGAGCGAAGAGCGTCTGCACGCCGCCTCCGACATCGATATAAAGATTACTGCCGAAATCTTCCCAAACAGACGGCTCGTGTGTCTGGGCTGTAACCGTAACTCCCGACAGGAGAAGCAAGGCACTTGGTAAAAAATGTTTTATATTCATGCTTTCTTCTTTTTATTCGATGACTTGCAATGTGATGCCCATAGGCTGGTTGCGGCTGCCGATGGCGCCTCCGGCCTCAAAATCGAACACTTTGTTGCAGGTAAACATATAGCGGTTGCCCGGATGATAGTATTTCAGGACAAACTCTTCGTTGACTCCCAATGTTCCGACCACTTGCATGTCGTATATTAACTGTCCGTCATACAGTTCGGCTTTGGCCACGCCGCGGCACTCATCGCCCACAAAGGCTGCCAGCAGGTCGCCTTCGGCCAGCGTGGTGTTGATGGCCTCATAGTGTTCCACGGCAAATACGGCGCGCATGTTGACGAGCTTGAAGGCCGTTTCGAGCGGCAGTGTCTGATAGTCGGTCGTATTGCCCCAGGTGCCGGCATCGGCATAGGTCACACAGTCGGGGGTGGCAAACACATGCTTCAGCGAGTCGCTGTAAAAGCGGAAAGACACCTTGTCGCCCTTGCGTCCTTTCATCTTCAGCATGTAGTTTTCTTGCAGACGGTCCTGTACGATGCTGCACGGGTATCCGTTGACAAAAGCCGCCATGTCGTCGCCTTCGCGCATATAGGGGCGCAAGGTTTCGGGCAGACGTACATAGAGGTCCATGAAGCCGTGTTCGTCCAGATTGATGTTCAGCGTCTGCTTGCCGGTATGCTGCATGTAGAACGGCACTTCATAGGTATAGACGTCCTTGAGCGTGGCGGTGTAATATTTGAACGCAAACTGTTCCGACACGTTGCGTCCCCACATACGGAAACGGAACACAAAGTTGCCGTTGTCATCGGTTTCGGCTGTGCCCATGCCGCGACACTCGTCGCCTACGAAAGCGGCCACCATATCGCCGTCGGCCACGGTTGCATCGTCAAAACTGCTCAGGTCTACACTCACCTCCACATCCATGTAGTAGGGGAGTTCTCCCTGTGAATTCCAGGTCATTTCGGTGGGGGTGTCCACGCTTCCCATCGTGATGTCCGCCTCGAAGGACACACGTTCGGAGGCGATGAAAATCTCCTGCTTGCGTGCGCTGTAATAGCGGAATTCCACTTCGTCCACTTCGCTCTGGTCGGCTTTCACCTGCAAGAGGTAGAGGGTTTCGCCGTCGGCTCCCTCAATTTGTTCCGCCACACCGCGGCATTCCGTGCCGATGAAGGCGGCCAGCCGGTCGTCAGCCGTGATGTCGGGACGGATGTAGTCCGATGTGCGGATAATAGCCGTCATGCTGGCAGGGTAGACGTGCATGTCGGGGTTCTGCCATCCGGGCGCGGTCATTGGTGCAGCTTGTGCGGGTTGCCAGTCGGGCGTTTCCATTCCTCCGCCAAAAGCCACCGTCCAGTCGGTGGGGGGCAGGGCTATCTCCGGACGCGCCGCCGCCGTCCATTCCGGATAGTCGAATTTGGTGTATTCCGGCACGCTTGCATGGTCGTCCTCTTCCGTACAGGCCGTGAGGAACAACGGGGCAGCCAATGCCAGCCACATATATTTCATTTGCATATATTTCATAATTGTTCTTTAATTAAGATGCCGAATGTAAAGCTGCCGGGAGCGGACAGGAGGCCCGGCTCCGGCAGCTTTTTCACTCTTGAAACTTATCTTTTAACTTTGATGACTTTGTAAACATTGTCCTTGCCGTTCACACAGATGTTGACCATGTAGACACCCGGAGAGAGGTTGAGGGCGTCGGTATAGTGGATGTCCACCTGTCCGCCTTCGTTGCAGTCCGTCAGGAGAGCCACCTTGGCACCCTTGGCATCGGTTATGGTTACGGTTACTTTGTCGGCTGTATCCACCTGCTTGCGGATAAACAGTTCATTGTAGAACGGAGACGGATAAACGGCGCGGTCGTTGCGGCTGTCGAAGGAAATCACCATCGGGTTGTCGTATGTTCCTTCTACGGCGTCGGCGTTGAAATTGCCGGCATCCGTTGCCGAGGCTACGATTTCACCTCGGCGTTCCACTGTCATGTCGATGCTTCCGGACTGTTCTCCGGCTACGGACAGGAAGAAGAGAGGCTCATCGTTTCCGCCCTGGCAAATCACCGGAGATTCTCCGCGGAGTTCACCGTTGATGTAAGCGCGGAGCACATCACCCTCGGCCAGTTCCACACCCTCTACGGTTGCCACCATAGACATGGTACGTGCATAGTTGGTGTTTTCCACACCGTGGTTTTCCATCGTTTCGTCGGCTGCGTTACGTTTGGTTGCCACTTTGGCCTTACGATTTTCAGTAGACGGATAGCGCAGGGTTGCTGTTGTCGTTCCGGTGCGCTGTAACATATATCCGCGTCCCGGCTGCATGTAGGTCAGACTACCAATCCAGCCCAGGTTGCCGTTCCACATTGCGAATGCGCTCTGGCTCTTCACCACGTCGCCCATTTCGGCCTCATAGCCTGCCAGTGCTTCTGCCAGTGGCAGGTTCTCCTGTGACAGATACGGGATGTAGTTCCATACGGCTACGTCCTGTTCGTTCACGCTGCGGATGTCGAGGATATGGTTTGCCGGGTTCACCGGATTACCGATAACACTCAGGGTCTGCGGATAAGAAGAGCGTATCATGAACATGCCTTCGTTGTCCAAAGAATTGAGCGAACCTACCCATCCGGTCTGTGCACCGTAGGTGGCCACACCGCCGTCTTCGCGTTTCACTTCGTCTCCCGACAGCCATGCGTTGTCCTTCAATACCTGTGACAGGTCGTTCATGTCTTCGTCCATGACATTGAATGAAGTCCATGTCCATCCGTTGTTCAATGCCACATCCAACTGCACCTTGTCGAGGTTGGAGAATACTACCGGTACTTTGGGTGAACCTACGATGCTGTTGGCCTTGAATGCCACAGGCGTCTCAGGTTCTACGATATATATCTTTCCGGTAGAAGCGTCCCACATCTTGAATTCAAGTTTGTTGTGAGAGCCGGTATTGCCGTACACGGTAAGCAGGGCATAATACATATCGTTCACTTTGATATATTCGTTGGTGGCCACACCTACGCATACATCGTCCTCGAATGCTGCCAGCATGTCTTCGGTGTCGTTGGAGAAACGTCCGTTGATTTTCATTTGGCCATAAACGCTCATGTTGAACTTGTAGTCTGCCGGGTTCACCGTCCAGTCCGGACGCTTGCCGTTCACTTTCAGGGTGACGTTCAGCGGTTCGGAAATGCCGTCGCTGTTGGTCAGATAGAACACTTCGTTATACGTTCCGATGTTCACGCTTTCGTCCACCGTAAATGTGATGTGGGCAGTCTGTGTGGCGGCCAGTGTTCCGGTCGGGGCACTTACGTCTACCCATGAAGGGTAACCGGTGATGCTGTAGTCTTCCGTCTTGCCGCCCTTGTTCGCGATGTCTACCGTGAAGGTCATCGGTTCGTCTACGTTCTTTTGCAGGCTCTGCTCGTCTTCGGCCCACTTCAATTGGTTGCGGTCGATATAGGCCGTCCAGGTGATACCTGATTGTGTGCTATTGCCGTTCAGGTCGCGTACTCCGGATACGGTGAAGGTCACCGTGGTGTTTTCTATCCGTGCCGGTTCTTCCTTGAGGGTGATGATGAGGGCATCATTGTTCACTACATAGTCGAAATCCAGATCGGTCACACCGCCCTTGTCCTTGACCGGAGCAACTTGCGAAGTCATGAAAGCATTTTCCACAATCTCGCGGTTTTCGCTTTCGATGCTTGCAATTTCCATTCCGCCGATTACGGCAATGGCATCGGGTACATGGGTAGTAGAGAGTTCCTGTACCTTGGCATCTTCCAATGAGAAGCGTACCACCGGAAGGTTCTCGGATGTTACCGTATGTTTTTCAAACGGGTAATAACCCATCAGTCCCATTTCCTTGCCGTCGAGCTTGCGGTTCATGCCGGCTGCCACTGCTTTTTCGTTCTTGTAGAGGTTCCAGAAGCGGACGTCGTCCAGACTACCGTTCCAATACTTCTCTACATAGACATTCGTACCGTTTTCAGCCACTGGTGTCACACCGGTGTAGATATATCCGGCTGCAATCTGTCCGTATTCGGTAGCAGGAGCATAAATGTTCAGCATACCGTCCGTGTAGAGCTGTATGCGGTCGGTCGTGCGGTTGGCCGATACCGCCACATGGTGCCAGTTGTTGTCCAGCCAGTCACCGCTGGCTTTCAGGGTTTGTCCGTTATTGCGGTAAGTCAGTTCGCCGTTTTCAAAGCCCAAGAAGAAGAGGTTCTCCGAACCGCCCCAGTCCGTACCGTCGGCACGTCCGCTGGCCAGCAGGGTGGCATCGCGGTTGCCTTTGTCGCCCTTGAACCACAATTCGATGGTATAGTCGGTTTCCTTGTCTGCCACTACGGAACTTCCGGAGTTCAGTTTCAGATAAGAGTTCGTACCGTTCAGCAACAGTCCGCGTCCTTCGGGCAACAGCCATGTGCCGCCGTCCATTTTCAGGTTCAGTCCGCGTGCCTTGTCTTTCAGAATATTTCCTCCGGCTTCGTCCATCGGATAGTAAGACAGCAGGCCGGTTTCGTTGCCGCTCAGCAACAGGTTGCTCTGTGTCTGCAACTGTCCGTTGGTGCGGGCTTCGGTCCATACGCGTACATTATGTATCTGTCCTCTCAGTCCTTCCGCCATGTTATAGGCAGCAGATTCTGCGTGTACCGGTACATTGTCGCGTTCCAGACAAGCCGTGAAATTGTAGTACAGCGTCAGCTTACCTTCGGTTTCACAATCTTCGTTCTGGTTGAGTACCAGCGCTACGTGGTTCCAGTTGTCGGTATAGTTTTCATGTTCTACCGATTCGGAAGTATAGGTCGTTCCATTTACGGTAGCCGTTATACGGTGGTCTTTGGTCATACCGAAGCTCAAGGCTTCGTCGCCCGTGCCATGACGGAAGATAACCGCATCCTGGGCTTCGGGTACGTTAATCCATGCCTCTATTGTGATGTCCTTGCCACGGAAGCTGCGCTCCAGTTCGCTGCTGAACGAGTCGCCTCCGTCGGTTTCTACGGCTACGGTATGTGCCGTTTGCGTACCGTTTCTGATACCTGTTACTTCAAAGTTGTTTTCGCTCAGATAACCGGCGGCAATCGCTTCGTTGAATGTAATCTTGACATCATCGTTGATGGTCAGGATACCGTTGGCTGGTTGCGGAGTTCCGAACAGGCATGGGCAGTACATGTCTTTCACACCCGAACGGACTTCGGAGAAATTCTCCACTTCCGTATTGTTGATGTTACATACCGTTACGGCGCAAAGGTCGTAAGACTGGTCGGGCATGTCGTCCAAGAACCACTTGTAGCGGATGGTTCCGCGGTCTTCGGCCTTAATCATCTCGGCGTTCAGTCCGGCTTTGACAGCCTCGTCATAGTATTCCTGATTGTTGAAGTAGTTCATCAGCGTCACCCAGTTTTCGTCCGAAGCACTGCTCGGCTTATACATCAGGCGGATGCTCTTGAAGTTGTCGTAATTCACATTAAAGTCTGTGATTTCCACATTCATGTAATGTACCGTCTGGTCGTTTTTATCCTTTTCGGTAGGCAACTCGGTGTTGTATGTCCAGTTGTTGCCCGGTGTCTTCACTGTCACGTCCGAACAAGCTGGAGTGAAGTGTACGCTGAAAGTTACGGTGTCGGCCACAGCCGGGAAGTTGGCTGTCGGGTCGCCTTGGCATTGTGATGCCAATACCAGTTGCAGGTCGTCGTAGTTCAGACCCGGTCCTTTGGTCACTTCCAATACCTTGGTTAGTGTCTGTCCAGCGGGAACCAGAATGGTACGTCCGTTGCCGATGGCACCTCCGTCCATCTTCAGGCCTGCGCCCGACTGGTTGGCTTGGTCGTCTACGATGAGGTTGAACCAGGCATCCTCGTTGATGGCCGAGTTGTTGCGCAAGTAAAGCGTCACGTAAGCCGATTCGCCGCTGGGTACATTCTCGATAAATGCGTTTTCCACGGCAATTTCCGGTATTTCCACTTGCAGTGTTTTTTCACTGATGACCGTTCCGGGCTTGTAATATTGGGTCACGATTTCGTCTTCATACGGGCAGGAGGTGGCTCCAGCACGTGTGCGGAAGATGAAAGTAGACAAGTTTAGGTCTTTGGAATCGATGTCACCGGTTCCTACATCTTCATTTTTACCGCCTGGTTCTTGATATACGTCTACCGAGAGATAGTCGTTACCGCTGTCGGCTAGTACGAAACCTACCGTGGTAGCGGCTTCTTCCTCGCTCGAACTTTCTTCTCCTTGCGTAGTGCTCAGACTTTCGTCGATTTCCAACACGAAACCGGTACCCAATGCGTCAAATTCCACGTCGGTGGCAAATCCGCCGCCGATAACCACAGAGAAGCTGTTAGTCGTGTTGGTCACGTTGGAATAGCCGCGGCTGTATTCCACAGAGGCACCGGCCTGCATAGAGAAGTTTTGGATCAGTTCGCCGTCTTCAATGGCCTGCACTTTGGCGCGCTCGTTGTCTTCTAGACGGGCAATCCAATTGTCCATAGATTGGTTCAGCGTGTGGATGGTGTCCGAACGCTGTCCGTATTCTGCCGGAAAATAGATTTTGTAGCTCGGTCCGTCGAAGAGAGTTCCTCCATTCTTATAATAGTCGGGGGCATCTTCGAACACTTTGTCGGCATTGCTGCGACCGTAGTTTTCATTATCAGGACTCAGCAAAGATACATAGATAGGTTTGCCGGTGGCATTGGCTTCGGCCTGGAAGCGGGATTCCGACATTTCGTCTTTACTGTGGAGGAAGCTGTTGCGTAGTGTCTCCAGTTCCGGAAGCAATCTCGATTCGATGTGATATTGCGGATAGGCAAACAGCGTGGCAAAAGAGGTTCCGGCTTCCAAAGAAGTGGTCTTCACCAATGCAAAACCGGTTTCTTCTATATCCACAATGTCATAACCTTGATATTTGGTGCCCTCTCCGGTTGCAAACTGTTCTTTGTTTACCAGTGTGATGGCATCGGCAGAACCGTAGGAGAGGTTGGTGCTATAACCTAAGAACACGTCGCCCATCGCACCCACATAGTCTTCGTCATCGCTGGTGCTGAACTGCGTGGTGGTAGTGGTTACGGAAGTCTTGGTGTCCGAGGTGTTCCACTCTTCGGAGTGCTGTATGCTCACTTCGCCAGAGTTGGTCTGCTCTACGGACTGTATCGTACCCACACCCACACCGGTGAATGTCACCAGTTCATAGCCTATATTCGTAGTCATGGTTTCTGTGCCTTCCTGTGTCAGCGTACCGTTGTAGCTGGTGCTTTCCGTAAAGGTGGTTCCCTTTTCCAGATAAGAGTAGGAGTTGCTGCCCGGAGGGTCGCGAAGCACGGCCAGCAGTTTGTCCGGTCCGGCTGTCACGAAGTTGTTGCCTTTGCTGACAGAACCCTTCATGATGACCTGGTTGTTCTCGAACGGACTGGTCCAGTTGATGGATGTGGCATTGTCCTGATTGCCCACCGTGGCCTTTACGTTGATATTGGCACTGGCTGTGGTCAAATCCACCTTAGAGGCTACAAACGACCAGTAAGCCACACCCGTAGAGTCGGCCACCACGCTTTCCACGTTGTTGGAACTGCTCATCGTGGTCTGGAAAGCCACCACGGCATCCGTGCTGCTCACCTTGTCAGATATTTTGCTTTCAACAACTTTTCCGTTGGCATCGAAATACGGGTATTCTTCATATACGGAAGCCTTCAGTCTGTATTTGTTTCCTTGTGTAAATACGGGTTTTCCCAATTTGTAAGATACTTCTTTGGTATCCTTGTTTTCTTCGTACAATTCCAGCTTGTCAGTCATTGAACCGTCGGTGGTCTTTTTCAGATAAGAAATCTCGGCATCACCGAAGTAGGGTACGGTAGCGGTCATTCCGCTGGTCTGTTCCACGTTGACCACCGGTTTCACGCGGGCAATGAACAACTGCTTCTTGTTGTAGTTGACCGTATCGGAATAGCTGCGTTTGTCCCACTTGTTGTTGACCAAGATGGAGTCGATGTATTCGTGTACTTCCGTCTGCGGTACGAAAGCGTCGGCCAGGCTCAATTTGCTGTTGTTGCCGGAGATGTTGCTGTAATAGTCGCCAGGAACGGAAACTTTCACGGCAAAGTCGAGCGGAGGCAGGTCGGCAATGAACTCACCCGTTTCCGCATTCGGACGGATGATGACCACGTTGCTCTCCGAACGGAATTGCACGGTGTTGGTCTTCACGTCTTCCGGACGATAGCCTTCGTCCTTCATCTTTCCGGAAATCAGATGCGTCGGAGTTTCTATTGAGTCTTCCGGAGAGGCGTTCAACTTATAAGCCGGATTTTCGTAAGTGAGCTGCACATAAATACCGTCACCCAGATTATTGGTAGACAAAGAGTGACCCACTTTCAGTCCTTCCTGTACCACACCACCGGCCACGCGACCGATGAGGCGCACCTTGGTCTGGTCTGTCAGTTCCAGGTTGGATAAGGATGCCTGGTAGTTGACGTCGTTGCCATAGTCATCGAGGATGCGTCCACCTTTGGCAAACGTATGGTTGGCCAATACGGCTTTCACTTCGTGTCTGCCCACCGGAACGGAAATCTGGAATTTACCTAGGGCATCGGTGGTGATGATTTCTCCCTTACTGTTGGAGCATACCACACCGTCTACATAGAACTGTACGCCCTGTACGGGAATTGTACCGCCTTCGTAGCGGATGGTTCCGCTCACGGGGAACGAAGATTTGTCCACGAAGCCCACATTGTGATTCACGCTGGTGGCGCTCAATGTCACTTGTTGCTTGGTGGGAGAGAATTCGTGCGTGCCTAATTTCGGAATCACCTCATACAGCGTTCCGTTGCCGATATAGGGCACACCGGCCAGATAGTATGAACCATCGCTATCCGTATAGTCCTTATAGTTCAACTGGTTGATAGACGGTGTGTCATCGGAAAGTTCCGCTTCGACAATCGCTCCGAGATTGTTGCGGACGCGTCCGTCGTGCATGTAATAATGTGAATTCTTGTGGGCAAAGTCATAGAACTCCTTCGTGGTAGAATAGTTGAAGTTCCAGTAAGCCACCAGGCCCTCTTCGTCACCGGCCAAATAACTGTCGAAAGTTTTGGCGATGTCGTCGGCGCTCAACGCGCGGTTCCATACGCGCACTTCATCGATATATCCTGTCAGGTCGTGTCCCATTGAGAACGGGTTCAACGTTCCTTGTACGATACCGGCTGTTTCCGTAGCACCTACGTTTTCATTGTTGACATAGAGGCGCAGTCCGTCCGGTGCACTGACTGCGGTAATCTGGATGTAGTCGGAGGCTTCCGTCAGTTCGGCCATGCTTTTTTCAGCCTTCAGGTCTTTGCCGCCATCTTCCTTACCTACGCGGAAGTGCAGGCTGCCGTCCTTTACATACAGTTTATACATGTCCGGTTTTTCCAACAGCGTCTGTTCGGCGGTCGGGTCGGTTACTTTGGCAAAGAGCTGGAAAGTGATGCTGTCCGTGCGTTCGTTCCGCAGGAAAGAGCTGTCGTTGACCTCCAGATAATACTTTCCGTCGAACTTATAACTCTTGCCGCTGATGTCGGCCTTGGTTTCCAGGCGCACTTCCGCACCGGCCACGGCCTGTCCGTTTTCGCTGTCAAAGGTCAGACGTCCGTAGATGTTACCCGTAGGTGTGGTGAAACCATAGCTGTAATCTTCGGTCTTCACCTCTTCGTTGGCACATTCCTTGGAGCCTTCTATCAGATATTCATACACCTTGCCCGGCACGGCTTTGGTGTCGGTATAAGAATAGTTCACGATACCGTTCAGTGCCTCTACGGTAGCAATCTGTACGTAAGGGTTCTTGGTTTTGTCGGCTTCGCCGTATTCCCTGCGTTGTACGGAGAACACATCCAACGAACCGGAACCTTCGGCTACCTTCCAGTCCAATTCCACGCGGTCGCCGAAATAGCCATGAGAGGCGTTGAAGTATTCCAGACTGGCAATTTCGCTGTCGTTCAAACCTACTTCGTTGCCTTCATCATACTCTATGTTGCCGTCTTTGTCAAATATTACATCGCCCGCCTCGTCTTTTTGGGGATAATAATATTTTGTTACTTCAACGGGGGCTTGCGGTTTGTAGTGGGTTTCATGTCCCTCTGCCGGTTGCAAATGTATCTTCCAGCGGTAGAGCACACAACTTTGTGGAATGATGACGGTTTTCTTACATATTAAATGTTTTTTATCTTCGGTATATACAGTATCTGTCAGAAATTCGTTGCAATCAAACCGTGTCTCTTCGTCTAAGTTGAAATTCTTGCCATCGAGCGATACTTCGCGTATCAGTACAAATTGTGAACCTTTTTCAAGTACAATCGTAGTGTCGTTTTTGGGATTGTAGTTCCAATGCCATTCCAATTCTACTTGGCGCGCTTCCATCAGGCGTGCGGCAGTAAATTCCGACACTTTACTGTGTTCCAGAGGCTGGTTGATTTTTGCATATGCATCATAATCCCAACCGTCGCCTGCATTTTCACGCCGGATGCGATAGCTTATCTCTGTATCGGGCGCATGCAGTACATCGGGGTCGTAATAAGACTGGGAATCGGCATTCGGTTTTGTTAAATCCTGGTAGTCTCCGGAACCTTCCTTTTTTTGTATGACAAAACCTCCGGCCGGATATTCATTGCCTTCTTTTCCGTTCCTTGGTGCTATATCCCAAGAAAGTTGTATACCTCCGTTTTTCCCCTCTTTAGCCTCGAAACTGGTAACTTGGCGATATTGATACAAGTCTTTAGAAAGCGTTTTTTTTATTGTAGCTTTGTCGTTCAAAGTGTAAGCAACAGTATAAGTTACCTTTCTGGATACCTTCATATCGTAATTCCATGTTGCACTTGAACCACTTACCTTGTTACCTACATTATCAGTTAGTGCGACTTTTGCCGGACCAGTATATTGTCCGTTTAGTCCTACTTTTACTTCTTGCTTATAAACTTCGTTGTTTTTAAGTGTAGGATCATCAACATCAAGATCAGGGAAAGTACCCGGCAAACTTACTGATGTTGCATTTTTTGTCAGTTCATAATCTTCGCATAGACCGGTATTACCCCAAATATCCAAAAAAACATGGAATTCAGGGTTGCTGGTGATAATTTCAGCCGGAAAATAGAACGTGAAATTGGCTTTAGCCAAAGTTCCGTCTTTTGGACGAGATATCCTTGTATAACTGGTTTCAATGGTTTTTCCATCGGCTTCCAAAGCCCAATCCCACTCCTTTGGCAGAGGACTATATTCGCTTTTTTCTCCGCTACCGATTCGTCGGATTTCATACCAATATTCTTTACCCTCCTTTTGTATGGTAGAGCCTATCCAGCAAAGTTTATATTCTTTACCATTGACTTTGACAGAGATATATGAATCATGGGTTTTCTCAAGACATTCGTCATATCCGTCATCATCATAAAAAGGTATGGTGACGGAATACGAACCGTTGGCATTGAATGTTTTCGGAAGGATTATATGACCCTCTTTTATGTCCCCCCCCAGCATCGGAACAGCCATGCCGAGCCACATGAGCCAGAACAGGCTGAACCATTTCCATTTTACTGATTGTTGTATCATATCTATTGTTTTTAGTGATTACTTTTGTTTGATATGTATTTTTTTGTTGCCTACGATATAGATGCCGTCGGACAGTCCGTGGAAGGCATCCTCGGCCTGCAAGTCCACATGTTTCAGCAAGCGTCCCTGCAAGTTATATACCGGCACTTTATGACCATCGGCTTTCACCCATCCTATACCGTCGGGATTCAATTCCTTAATGACACGTTCGATTTCGTTGGACAGCATCTTGAGGTGGTCTTGCAGCACGGCATAAGTAGTGGCCTCAGCCAAGAGCTTGTCGGCAGCCTTCCATGCTTTTTCGGCCTGGCTGAGTACGGCTTGCAACCCGGCGTCCGTAACCTCTTGCAGCAGTTCTTTGGCCATGGCGATGGAGTCGGACAGCGACAAGGCTACTGTGTCATACAGTTTGCCGGCTTCGGTCACGCGGTCTGTCAATCCGGGCAGGGTGGCGTTTAGTGCAGTGAGACGACCTTCTTCCATACGGCAAGCCTCTTCTACCGCTGCGGCCAAGGTTGTCATTTCCGCATCGTCCATCAATACGGCGAGCGAGGTGGACTTTCTCAACATATCGGCTGCACGGGCTTCCTGATTGGCACAGTTGACAGAGGCTTCCAAATAACAGCGGAGCACTTGTTCCGTCATCCGGCGGACGGCTTCGATGTCATCGGATTCCAGATAGCTTTCCGCTTCGCGGCAAACTTTCAGAATCTCAGAATCGGTCTGTGCCGTACCATAATAATAGTTGTGCTTTCCGATGGCCGTATTGCGAGCTTCAATCAAGGCGCTGTGGGCCTGTCCGATTTCTGTGTTCAATTCTTCCTTTATTTCGTCCATGCGTGCGGTCAGGTTGTTCGCAGCCAGAGTCAGGTCGGCATAAAGCGCCGTTCTTTCCGTTTCGGGAGCGGACTGAGCTAACAGCTCTTGGGCGGTGGCGATAAGGGTAGCCAGTGTTTCGTCCTCAGTGCGTGTCCAAAGGGCTTCGGCTGCCGTTACATTTTCCTGCAAAGCCTTTCGTGCACTGTCATACTTGCCCGACTGTGTTTCGTAAGCCTGCTTCAATTGGGTCATATGCTCTTCGATGGCTGTGATTCTGCCATCCTGAGCATAACGGGCATTGATGGCTTCGGCTATGCTGTTGTCAAACACATCGTCCTGCATCAACCGGTTGAGCGCTTCGGCACGGTCTATCCAAGTTTGGATTTCTTCTTCCAGTTGGGCGCATGCTGACTGTATGTCTGCATAACATCCGTTGACTGCTATGGTCTTTTCCTGCAATGTGTAGATGTTTTTTTCATTCTTGATAAGCACATCGGCCTCTGCAACCATGGTCAGAATATTCGATTCTTTGACATCCGTACCATAATACACATTGTGTTTGCTGTTGGCAACGTTGCGTGCCATGCGCAGTTCGGATACCGCATTGCCATAATCTTTCAGGGTCAAGGCCACGGAGTCTTTCAATGCTAAGTTGTAGAACACCAAAGAGTCCTGATTGCAGCTCTCGTAAATCGCCCATTCGGCTTTGTCAACGGCCAGTTGGATATGGGTGTCTTCCGTACGGTCTCCATAATAGGTTACGAGGTCCACTTTGGCATTTTTCACGCTTTCTCTCAGGATAGAGGAAGCCTTGCAGAACTCGCCGTAGACTTGTTCCACCGCCTTTATTTCGTTCAGCCATGCTTCCAGAGTTGTCATGCTGTAAGGAATATTCAGTTCGGCATTAGTCAGTTCGTTATTCAAATCCTCATTTTTTTCCACATATTGTTTGGCATTGGAGGTGGGGACGGAATTTTCATCAGAACCGTACTTCTCAATATTTTTTTCCAGATTGGTGTAGATTTCCAGCCAGTTGTTGGCTACACCGCGGCGTAAGCTGCCTTCCACGTTCATGAGTGCCGTATCCAGATTCTTGATGGCCTGTTCTACATTGGCAATAATCTGATAGGGAGCTGTATTGATTTCTTTCAGTATACTCTGTGCCTTGTTGATGGCATCTCCCAATTTTTCTTCATTGGGATAGTTCTGGTCGAAAGTCAGCTTGGTTTCATTGATGGCCTTTTCCAAATCGGCCACGGCCTTGTTCCATGCGGCGTCTACATCAGTCAGCATGGTTTGCATGTTACGTTGGTATTGTTGCAACAGCATCATATCCGTACATACACGGTCTCCTTCGGTGGCTTCGGTGTCTTCGGACTTTTGCAAGGCTGCTTTTACTTCGTTAATCAATGCAGCCTTTTCTTCCGGAACATTCCGGTCATAGCGTGCCGCCATCTTGGGTTCGACTGTATTGGATATATATTCGTCCAGACTTTGGGTCAACAGGATATATTGTTTTTTGGTCTGCTCGATTTCGCGTTGCAGTTCATTGCGTTGTTGTTGCAATTTATAAGTATCCTCGCTGCCCACCACACTCTTGGAAGCTGTAATGGCATCACCCAAAGAGGCATAATTATATTTGTCCTGAACTTTTTCGGCTTCATCTATCAATTTAGTCAAAGCCTGTTGGTATTCGTAGGGGTCTGAATAACCACCGGCTTCCCTGTAAACATTATCCAGTTCCGTATAGGCGTTTTTCAGGTTTGCGATATTCTTTTCTGACTCCAATACTTGTTTTTTGTTGTCAATTTCCGTCTTCAAATTATCCAGCTTTTCTCCCAGAGTAGTCTGCCATCTGTTGTAATATCTTTCGGCTCTTTCAATCATGGCTGTCAACTCCGTCCGGCATGTCTCGCTGAGTGCTTTCGTAGCTTTGATAGCATTTTCGATTTCCTCCCACAACTGTCCGGCCGTACTGTTGGATACGTTTTTGGCCTTTTCCTGCAATTCGGTCAGGCGTCCGTCTTCATCTCCATAAGTGTCGATACATTCTTGCAGGTTTTTGATTTCAGTATTGGCCCGGTTGCGGTTTTGCGCCAGCTTGTATGCTTCCTGTAGGTCGGTGGCGGCCTTGTCAATGCTGGTATCTATCAACTGCATCTCGGCAGCCAAGGCTGATTTCTCTCTTGCGGTTTGCAGGGCGGCTGCCAGGTCTTTATCCTGCACTTTCTCATTCCAGCTCTCCACGGTTGCTATCAAATCGCTTAATTGTTTGGCGCGCTCATTATAATGGTTTGTTGACTTTTCGATTTGTGCGTCCAGCTTATCGGTCGCTCCGGTATAGGCAGACAACACCTTGCTATCGCTGTTGAGCAGGGTGGTGGCCTCCGTAATGACGGTCTGAAGCAGTCGGTGATGGTTGTCTTTTCCCTCTTCGGCTTGGTCGGCCAGCACGCCCAGCAGTTGCTTGGCTTCGTTCAACTTGTCTTGCAATGCCGTGCGGCGTCCGCTCGACAAAGTAGACAGATTGTTGAGGCTTTCGTTTACTTTGGCCTGTGCGTCGTAGATGTCGTTTGCTTCGGTAGCTGTGGCAATGACATCATTTAACGTTTCTATCAGGGCGTTGACTTTCTGCCATTCTGGGTTAGCACCGTTTTGTTCCTCTGCCGTAAAATATTGGTTTAAAGTCTCCAATGCTTCATCACTGCTCTTTTGAGCCTCGATTTTTACGTCGGTCAATGCGACGAGTGTGGCCAAAATATTGCCGTTGTCTTTGATGGTGGTGATATTGCAGTTGGCTACATGGCTTATTATATAGACATCATGTTTTTCCTTTACAAGTTCTATGTCATATTTCGGTCCATCATCTCCCGGAGTTTCACCTTCTCCTGACCCTTCACTGCCTTCTGGTTCTTCTTCTTCACCATCTTTATTTAGTTTCCGTAGTTTGCTTCCCGGTTCGACATATTGAATAACCTGCAATAGCATCTCTTGATGTTCCCAACTTTTAGTTGTAATGTAGGTCTGCTCTGATGTCAACTCTTGGTAAACGGAATTTTCACTGTCTATTTTGGCTATCAAATCTATTAAGATTTTACTATAGTCTACCAACAGGCTATTGGAACGTGCGATGCAAATCTGAAACTGACGCTCCAGCCCCGTTTTGATAGTATTCTGCTCGTCTTCGTTTAGGGCAAAATCAGGAAGAAGATAGTTTATCGTATCCTTGACCATCTGGTTGAGTTCTCCGAAGTCAGATTGGGGAAAAGCGTCAGTTTCCGTTTCCTCTCCTGTAGGTTGACCATAGAAGTCGAAATATTTAGCCTTTAGTGTCTCTTCATCGACAGCTTTAAAGGTCTCCTTTTCTAATTTTTGGGTGTTTTGAATTATTTCTTCCAATTTCTGTATGGCTGCGTTTACCTCTTCTTGGGTGGCATTCTCGTCATCAAGGACTTTTTGTGCCTCAATGGCTTGGTCTTTCACATATTGGTAGATAGACAGATTTGCCTCCGCTATAACTTTGCTCAATGCGGTTTTATCCACAGTCGGAGCAGGCGGGTCAACTTCTTCTCCTCCTCCTTCTCCATCTCCGCCAACTTCTCCTTCTTCGTCAGGAAAAGTCGACGCTGCCATTTGGCTGCTTACGTTCTGGTCGGGCAGCTCGCTGTTACTGTCTGCTAAGGCATGCGGCAAACCACCGCTTGCCAGCAGTACACATACAACTGTCATTTTTTTCATGTTCATAAATATATTCTCGTTTTAATGATTATTGTTCGAAGCACTTTTCCATGTAAAGGAATGTCGTTGTTCTTCAAGTTTATCTCAGTTTCTTTTAAAAAATTATATTAAATACATGGTCTTACAAAATTAGTGTCTTTAGGTCATCGAGATGGCTTGGTGTTGAAACAAAGGCGCGGAGAATGGGGCAAAAAGATACTAACCGACCTTAAAAAAGGCCTTAAAATAGTTAGTGTTATATTAAAAATGATTATATTTGTAGCCGTTAAGATACTACAAAAAGCACAATATGGGACTATTCAAGACTTTTAGCAATATCCGACGGAAGATATGGGACTATTTCTCCTGTGATTTGGAATACAACTTCGTAAATTGGCAGCGGCTTTCCATCTATCTGTGTCTGGTCTTGATTATTTCAGCCTTGTTCTTGTTGCAGTATGTAGGATGGACGGGAGAAAGATGGATGTTTCTGTTGCCGTTTAGAATATTTATAAATGTGTTGTTTACCGGAACGTTTATTGCTTTCCTTTTCCGAAAGATATTACTTTCCACCGCTTTGTCTGTCAGTATCGGGTTGTGCGTGGTGTTCAACATAATCGTTATGGTGTCTTTGGTACACGATGCTCCCGACTTTTATCTGCAAGCCATCGTGAGCAGCATGGTGATGTTGACCATCATGTTGTTTTTTGCTATCTGTGCGTATCTTAGGGGACTTTCTTATGTGATAGCCTTGTCTACTGTTTTGGCATACGGTTATTGCTGCCTGAAAAGCGGTTGTCCTTTGTTGAACAATCTGTTTGGCATATTAGCCATGATAATAACCATAGTTACCATCTTGGGCAACAGGCTTATCATACTGCTGAAGCATCTGACTACGGTAAACAGGGAAATAAAAAACACGCATCAGACCATTTTCTCGCTCTCGAATATGACGAAATCCGACATGCTTTGCCTGTTGCAACTAGCTGGAAAGAACGACCTAATGTCTTTGCAGACCGACAAACTGATGGAACTGATAGGCAAGGAAACGCAACAGGATGTCAGGCAAGATGCAGAAGAGTGGTACAGGCAATTGCAGAATCGGCAGGACCCGCTCAGAATGGCATGTCCCACACTGTCGCCCACGCAATATGAAATCTGCCAGTTGATTATAGCTGGTAAAAAAGTGTCGGAGATAGCCTATCTGATGAACAAGGCTCCTTCCAACATCACGTGCCAGCGGACCAAAATACGGGCGGAGCTGAAATTGCAGAAAGGTGATAACTTGAGAGAAACCTTGCTGGAGATTGTAAAAAAAGGAACAACATGAAGGCAACAACCTATCTTAAAAATATACACCGTATTATTCCGGTAGCTTTCAGGCAGTATATCGAAAACTCTTTTGTAGACAAGCAGCGCTTGTTTATCTATATTTATGCCACGGTGGGCAGCGTGCTGATACTGGACATCAATCTGTTGGGTGTGTCAGGCCCTTACGGTAGCTATTTTTATGTGGCTAACATGTGTCATCTGCTGTCGATTCTGTTTATCTACCTGGGTTTTATCAAGAAACGGATGTCTCTGAAAACCTCGTTGATCTTGCTGATGTTTATTTGTCAGGCTTTCACGTTGGCTGAAATGATATATGCCGCCCATCATATCACTTATTATCATGTGACCTTGATTATCGGGGATATGATATTGTTGGGTGCCATCATCTTTTTCTGTATTATTGGCTATTTGAGCCGATATGTCTGGCCGTTGGTCTTTACGACCTTCCTCACCTATATTTATTGCTGTGTCTTGTCAGGCAATGTCATATTGTCAAACGTCGTATTTCCTTTCATTATCATATTCCTGCTTGTCGGACTAATGGCCAAACCGTTGTCCTATCATCTGGCTATCGTGACCAAGGAGAATGAAAACCTGCAAAGCAGCCGTTACCGCCTGCTGTCGTTGCTGCACGTCAACAAGAAAGATATCAGAAAATACATACAGTTGGCACATACGCAGGGCGTTCCGGAGAAACAGATGGATGAGCTGATGAATATCCTGATGGAAAAGCAAGGCTTGCAGGCGCAGAAGAATGTGGAAAACAATATCATGACTTGGTATGAACAGACCCATATCGATTATGAGAAAATGAATCTGGTTTTTCCGGAACTGTCCCGTTCGGAATGTGAGATAGCCACGCTCATCCTCAAGGGATATGGCATGAAAGATGTGTGCAACATATTGGGTAAGAAAGAGTCGAATATCAACTGTCAGCGCTCCAATATCCGGAAAAAACTGCAAATCCCTTCGGGTACGGATTTAAGAAAAGGGCTTTTGCGAAGATTTATATAAAAGGTATTCCCTCCATCTAGCGTTTGCGCTCGGAATCGTCGATAAGGACATCAGGCCTGATGTCGCTCAAAAAACAGGGGGCAAAACTAAAACGGCCGTTCAGGAAAGTATAGGAGGTATATCGGCAGTGTCCACAATTTTGTGTAAATGTAAACGGGATTCAGTTATAAGTTCACTTATATCTGGATTCTGTTTTCAAAAATAAGCATAAATTGGTTCATAATCAATCCCCAGTTAGTAATCGGCATCGTCCATTTCTTCTCAATCTCCATCAAAGAGAGGTATACCATTTTCTTCACTGCGTCATCCGAAGGGAATGAAAGTTTTGATTTAGTGTACTTTCTGATTTTTCCATTCAGATTTTCAATGAGATTTGTGGTGTAGATTATTTTTCTGATTTCCAATGGGAACTGGAAGAAAACAGTCAGGTCATCCCAGTTGTTCCTCCACGAAAGGATGGCATAAGGGTACTTTCCTCCCCATTTCTTTTCCAGATTATCAAGTTCCGCGGCAGCAACCTCCTTGTTTGGCGCATTATAGATATTCTTCATATCTGCTGTGAACTCTTTTTTGTCCTTGTAAACGACATACTTACAGGAGTTTCTTATCTGATGTACGACACAAATCTGAGTTGATGACTGAGGGAATACGGTGCGTATGGTGTCGGTAAATCCGTTCAGGTTATCGGTACAGGTTATCAGTATATCTTGTAGCCCACGGGCCTTCAAGTCTGTGAGGACACCCATCCAGAAGGCGGAACTCTCTGATTTACCCACCCACATGCCAAGAACTTCCTTCAAGCCGTTTTGTTTCAGTCCGACACAGAGGTAGACAGTCTTGTTGATGATTTTTCCGTTGTCACGAACCTTGAATACAATACCGTCCATCCAAACGATGAGATAGACCGGGTCCAAAGGGCGGTTCTGCCATTCCTGAGCTGCCTGGTTGACTTTGTTCGTGATGATGGAAATGGCTGATGTGGACAGTTCTATTTCATAGATTTCACGCATTTCCTCTTCAATGTCGGACACGCTCATTCCTTTGGCATATAGGGAGATAACAAGTTTTTCTATGGAAAGTCCACGACTCTCGTGTTTGGGAACGACTATGGGCTCGAATTCACCGTTACGGTCACGGGGAATAGGTATGACCGCTTCACCGTGTTCGGTTTGGATTTTCTTGGGGTAGCTGCCGTTACGGGAATTACCGCTGTTATTGCCGGAAACTGAATGCTTCTCATAACCCAAATGAGCATCCATCTCACCTTCAAGCATCTTTTCCAACACCTGAGCGTGGAGCTGCTTTAGGAACTTGCTTACGTCTGACTCGGTCTTGAACTGGCTGAGGAACTCCTTACTTAATACCTCATCAGGCACTACATGATTCTCTTTCATAATCTTCTTCATTTTGCAAAGCTATTAAATAAAAAAATACGGAACCCGTAATGAATCCCGTATTTTACATTTACACAAAATTTTTATAGTGCCGTCTCAAAGGAAATCCGGCAAATCGTAAAGTCTCGTACTATGACTGCCTTTAATCAATATATAATACCCTTTGGGTTTCTTGATTCCCAAAGCCTTCTTTACCTGCTCCACACTATCAAACGTACGGAAAGGATGGCGCGCCGCCTTGAACTTCGGCCCCACCAACCACACATGCTCGAAACCGGATTCCACCAATAAATCGGCAATGGCCTGATGGGCTTTCCAACTACCCTCTCCCAATTCCCCCATATCACCGAGTATAACCATCCTGCGTTCCACTTTCATATCCCGGAAATTTTCTATAGCAGCTCTCATACTGGTAGGGTTGGCATTATAAGCATCCACCAAGAGCTTATTATCATCCGTCTCCATGAGTTGGGAACGATTGTTTTTAGGTTCGTATGCTGCCAATGCCCGGTTAATCGAATCCACCTCGACCCCGAACGTACGTCCTATCGTTGCTGCAGCCAACATATTCTGCATGTTATAGGCACCTATCAATCCGGTCTGCACTTCCTGCCACTCACCTCCGGCAGGCCGCCAACGGAACTTCAAGAAAGGAGCGCATTCAAGCACCTCTCCCTCCACACTCAAGACCTCGTCACATGGACTTCCGTAACAAATCTGGTGTAAGCCCCCAGCTATACGCTTCAAGTCTTCACTATCATGGTCAATGAAAACCGTACCATGTTTGGCACGCAAATAGTCATAAAGTTCTCCTTTCGTACGAACAACCCCCTCGAAAGATCCGAATCCCTCCAAATGCGCCAAGCCCACATTGGTAATCAATCCGAAATCCGGATCCACAATTTCGGCCAAAGCCTTAATTTCCCCGGGATGGTTTGCCCCGGTTTCAATGACAGCGATGGTATGCTCCGGACTTAACTCCAGCAAAGTCTTCGGCACCCCGATATGATTATTCAGATTTCCCTGCGTGTACAATACGTTATGCTTTTGGGAAAGCACTGCCGCCGTGAGTTCTTTTGTCGTGGTCTTCCCGTTGGTTCCCGTCACCTGAATCACCGGAATCTTAAATTGTTTCCGGTGATAGTGAGCCAGTTGTTGCAATGCCGTCAGTACATCTTCCACTAAAATGTAACGTTCGTCGCCCCCTGCCGCATACTCAGCTTCATCCACTATCGCGTAAGCGCACCCTTGCTCCAAAGCTTGGGCGGCAAAAGCATTTCCATTAAAAGAGTCCCCTTTCAATGCAAAGAACAAAGCCCCTTGCGGGCACTTGCGGCTATCGGTGGTCACCACCGGATGCTGCTTATAAAGTTCATAAAGTTCTGCTATCTTCATAATTCTGTATTTTACCCCACAAATATAATGTAAATCGAGAGCAAAATATCAAACTTGCTTGAAATATTTTACCGAGATGCCACCTATATTATATAAATATAATCCAAGAAGCACGAAAAACCGGATTATTCTGCGTACATTTGCACGTAAATACTGCAAAAACAATGGAAGGACATATAGAACGTACCATAAGAGTCAACGGACAACTGATGGACCTTTCCACACCGAAAGTCATGGGAATCCTGAACGTCACGCCCGACTCCTTTTATGCCGGAAGCCGCAAGGAAACCACATCCGACATCGTAAACCGAGTGGAACAGATTATTACGGAAGGAGCCGACATGATCGACATCGGTGCCTATTCCTCGCGTTCCAATGCGGAACACGTCAGCACAAAGGAAGAAATGGCACGCCTTCGGAAAGGTCTCGAAGCCATCCGCGAAGTAGCCCCCGAGGCCATCGTTTCCGTCGATACATTCCGGGCAGACGTGGCCTCCATGTGTGTGGAAGAATACGGCGTAGCTCTCATCAATGACATTTCGGGCGGACAAATGGACGAACGGATGTTCGACACCGTAGCTCGTCTGGACGTCCCCTATATCATGATGCACATGCAAGGCACTCCCCAAGACATGCAGCAGCATATACATTATGACCATATCCGCATGGAAATCATGCAATACTTTGCGCTCAGGGTACAAGACCTGCACGCCCGAGGCGTCAAGGACATCATTATAGACCCGGGATTCGGATTCGGAAAAACTTTGGCCCACAACTACGAGTTGTTTAAGCATTTGGAAGACTTCAAGCTATTCGAACTGCCTTTATTAGTAGGCATCTCGCGCAAATCAATGATATACAAACTGCTCGACAGCAGTCCCGAAGAAGCGTTGAACGGAACTACCGTATTGAACACCATCGCCTTGACCAAAGGGGCAGACATCTTGCGTGTGCATGACGTAAAAGCTTGTGTGGAAGCCGTGAGAATATTCAATCAAATGAACGAACAGAAATAAAAACATTTCCATGCCATTAGAATTCGGACTGAAAGACTTTATCGACATCTTCCTTGTCGCACTGATGCTGTTCTATTGCTACAAGGTCATGAAGGAGTCGCGTTCACTGAACGTATTCTTCGGCGTGCTGATTTTCGTCGTATTCTGGTTGTTTGTCTCCCAAATACTGGAAATGAAACTTTTGGGTTCCATTCTCGACAAACTGGTCAGCGTCGGTACACTGGCACTGATTATCCTGTTCCAAGAAGAAATCCGCAACTTCTTTTTCACGATCGGTACACACCGGCAAGTGGAAAGTCTCCTCAAACTCATCCGGCGCAACAAGAAAGACAATAAAAAAACAAACAAGGACGACATCATGCCTATCGTCATGGCCTGCATGAGTATGAGCAAACAAAAGGTCGGGGCATTGATTGTCATCGAACGCAACTTGCCCCTCAACGATATCATACGTTCCGGCGAACTCATCGATGCCAACATCAATCAACGGCTTATCGAGAACATCTTTTTCAAAAACAGTCCGCTGCATGACGGTGCCATGATTATCAGCAAGAAGCGCATCAAAGCAGCAGGCTGCATCCTGCCTGTATCCCACAGCATGGACATCCCGAAAGAATTAGGCCTGCGCCACCGTGCCGCCAAAGGCATATCGCAGGAAACCGATGCCCTGGCCGTCATCGTTTCCGAAGAAACCGGCAATATCTCCGTAGCCTACAAAGACACATTCCATCTCCGCCTGTCTGCAGAAGAGCTGGAACGTTTTCTCACGGAAGACCGACTATAATCAATTCATCATCAAACTCAGATAAGGGGCGTCCCCTTCCAAGAACATATCCGGCAACTCCCGAATATGTACGCTACGACAAGTCCCACCGCTCTCCGAGCAACAACATTCATTTCGTCCTTCTTTCCGGCACAATCCTTTTTCCCACACGTAAACTCCGTTATTCTCCGTGATATCCTCATCTCCTACAACACGTACCCGACCGGCCGTATCCGTATGTTGCCGCGCATACAACTGCAAGACCTCATACGCATGTATCACACGCAACTGCACCCGGTTTTTCTGACGAATCATTGCGACATTCCCGGCAAAGCCGAATGCCTCCCGCACCTGCTTATACAGAATATTTTCAACGACTGCCGAAACGGAAAAACACTCCAAAACCCATAGTTTATCTTCACGCGGAACGGCCCAAATCAGCCCGACACACCGTTCGTCTTCACGCGCCACCACGACACAACCGTTCCCAAGGAACAAATCTGCACACACCGTATACAAGTCTGCCTCATCATGCAACACAGCATAAGGAACACGACGTAAAAAAGCATCCAAATAAGACTGCAAATCCCCCAACACTGGTTCAACTTCATGCATAGTGGTATAAACTTCACATACCACTTTATCGGTATCGTATGATACTTCCCACTCCGACAATGCCACCTCAGGGCAAGTATAATAACCAAAACGATGGTAAAAAGCAAACAAACCTTCATCAGCCGGAATCAAAAGACTGAATAAACACCCGTCGGCATACATTTTACGGTGAGCCTGCCCCATCAGTTCCGTCATCAGCCCCTTGCCTCGGCATTCCGGCTGCGTACAAACCCCTGAAACATAAGCCACAGAGACATCCTCGCCTCCGAACATCATCCGGTATGGCAAACGTTGCAAAGCCGCAACCACACGCCCGTCCCTTACGAGGCAACTGTTCCTTTCAGGCGTATATTTCCGGGTAAAATAAAGTTTCATAAACTCTTCCGTATCGCCGAAACACAAGCTCCACAATGCACGGGTCTGCCATTTTATCAAATGCTGCTCCGGTGTCAGCCCGCACTCTTCAATCTCCGCCTTCACCGTACAAGACGACCACACACTGTATTTCATCAGCAACATCTCCGGTTGATAAGACAGTTTAGCCTTACGCAAGCCCTCCACTCCCAAGTCTTCTTCCCGATTCACATATTTATATTGTTCCGGCAACCGTGAAACGAACTCCTTATTGATGACTGTATAAGCCCCCTCAAACTCCACATCGGCTTTTTCCACGCACACGTCAAAGGTATCACGACATATCGGAGCCCCGTAAGTAAATGCCGCGATCTGTTCCCCAACCAGCAATACACCTCCCCTCAGGTCCAGTTCTTCCCGATGCGCCAATGCACGTTGAATGGCTTCCGACTCCGCAGCCACCGCCCTTTTCTCCGCTTCGTCCTGACGCGACTCCACCCAACGGCGAGTCAAATCCAGGCAGGCCGGGACCCATTCGTCCGTCAATTCCTCATAACGATAATCCGGATACAAGGCTTTAAAACGATTCACATGATTACGTTTGGCCTGCAACTTTTTACCGGACAACGCAGCCAACGACTCACGTAAATAGATATAATCCGCATGGTCCCGGTTGGCATTCACACGGCAGTCTTCCCCCATGCACTCTTCCACCTGCGGCATCAAATCCTCGCAAACGCCTAACAGCAAAAGAGGATGAGACAACCGACACGCATCTTCTTTCAAAATCTGTAGGATGGCACACCAATCTCCCTCACCCACAGGCATAAGATAAGCCAAATGTCCATCCGCGTAAAAACGAAACACCAGAAAACCGCCCCACTCCGCCACTTCCGTGCGATAAAGCATTCTCCAGGCATAAAGATTGGCAAAAGACAAATCACAGTTGCGACGACCTGCGTTTTCAGTATATTTCCACACAAGCGAACGGTCTGCTAAAGATAAAGGATGAAAATCAAGGGACATAAAATATTTTTTTGATACCAAAGTAACATAAAAATTATGAGAGGAACACCATCCCGGAATATAAAAAAATAAAATAGGAATCATACGGTTATTCGGTCAAAAAGCAGTAATTTTGCACAATCCTACTAATTGCAATGTAGAGTTATCAATTTAAAGATTTTAAATATGGACTTAATCAAAGAGATTGTCTCACGCGCTCAAGCTAACAAACAGCGCATTGTTCTTCCCGAAGGTACGGAAGAGCGCACATTAAAGGCTGCCAACCAGATTCTTACCGATGAGGTGGCCGACTTGATTTTATTAGGAAACCGTTCAGAAATAGAAGAAGCGGCAAAAAAATGGGGATTGGGAAACATATCCAAGGCTACTATCATAGACCCGGCTACCAGCCCGAAAAAAGAAGAATATGCCCAATTGCTTTTCGAATTGCGTAAGAAAAAAGGCATGACGATAGAAGAAGCCCACCAAAAAGTGCAGGATCCCTTGTTCTACGGTTGCCTGATGATTAAGGCCGGCGATGCCGACGGACAGTTGGCCGGCGCACGTAACACGACCGGCAACGTATTGCGTCCTGCCCTGCAAATCATCAAGACAGCCCCGGGCATCACCTGCGTTTCCGGAGCAATGTTGCTGCTCACTAAAGCTCCCAACTACGGAAAGAATGGCATTTTGGTAATGGGCGACGTAGCCGTCACCCCTGTACCCGATGCAGGACAGTTGGCTCAGATTGCCGTTTGTACCGCCCGCACAGCCAAAGCCGTGGCCGGAATCGACCCGAAGGTAGCTATGCTGAGCTTCTCCACCAAAGGTTCTGCGAAACACGAAGTCGTAGACAAAGTAGTGGAAGCTACCAAGCTGGCACGCGAAATGGCTCCGGGTCTCAGCATCGACGGCGAACTCCAAGCTGATGCCGCACTTGTACCGAGCGTAGGCGAAAGCAAAGCCCCGGGTTCCGAAATCGCCGGACATGCCAACGTTCTGATTGTTCCCAATCTTGAAGTCGGTAACATCTCCTATAAATTGGTACAACGTCTGGGACATGCCGAAGCCATCGGCCCTATCCTCCAAGGCATAGCACGTCCGGTCAACGACCTTTCCCGAGGATGCTCCATCGAGGACGTTTACACCATGGTAGCCGTCACGGCCAACCAAGCTATTGCGGCAAAAGAACAAAAATAAACGAAAGCTTTAAAATTACACCTATTATATAATATGAAGATTTTAGTATTAAACTGCGGAAGTTCCTCCATCAAATATAAATTATACGACATGACCGACCATTCCGTCATGGCACAGGGCGGTATAGAAAAAATAGGTCTGCCCGGTTCTTTCCTGAAAATGACTTTGCCGGACGGGACGAAGAAAATCATCGAGGAAGACATCCCCGAACATACCAAAGGCGTACAATTCATCTTCCACATCCTGACCGACCCGGAACTCGGTGCATTGAAATCGCTGGAAGAGCTTGGCGCCGTAGGACACCGTATGGTACACGGAGGAGAAAAATTCAACCAAAGCGTGTTGCTCACTCCCGAAGTGTTGGAAGCCTTCACAGCCTGCAACGACTTGGCCCCGCTGCATAATCCCGCCAACCTGAAAGGCGTAAATGCCGTATCGGCCCTTCTGCCTTCGATTCCTCAGGTGGGCGTATTCGACACAGCCTTCCATCAGACGATGCCCGACTATGCCTATATGTATGCCCTGCCCTACGAGATGTATGAAAAATACGGCATCCGCCGTTACGGCTTCCATGGCACGTCCCACCGTTATGTATCCCAACGTGTCTGCGAATACCTTGGCGTAGATTCTGCCGGCAAACGCATCATCACTTGCCATGTGGGCAATGGCGGTTCCATTTCGGCCGTAAAAGACGGCAAATGTATCGACACCTCCATGGGACTGACTCCGTTGGAAGGCCTGATGATGGGTACCCGTTCCGGCGATGTAGACGGCGGCGCGGTAACCTTTATCATGGACAAGGAAGGGCTTGCTCCTTCTGAGATGTCCAACCTCCTGAACAAAAAATCCGGCGTGGCCGGTGTCACGGGAGTTTCTTCGGACATGCGCGAGGTGATTGCCGCAGCCCACGAAGGCAACCAACGCTGCCGCTTGGCTCTCGACATGTACGCCTACCGCGTGAGAAAATATATCGGTGCTTACGCTGCGGCCATGAACGGGGTGGACATCATCCTCTTCACCGGAGGCGTGGGAGAAAACCAAGCCGACATGCGCGAAGCTTTCTGCAACGGTCTGGACTATCTGGGCGTATCGCTCGACAAAGCCAAAAACAATACCGTACGTGGCGATGAAGCCATCATCTCCACACCGGACAGCAAAGTGACGGTATGCGTCATCCCGACCGATGAGGAACTGATGATAGCCAAAGACACCATGGCACTGGTATGAACTTCGCCTTCTTCCTTCACTATCTGAAGGAAAATACCCATGCAATGGAAAATGTTTCTAACTCTATACAGGGTGCGGGATTACTTCCGCACCCTTTTTATATCGGTCTGCCGGAAAGATTCTGCATCAAGGAGACACCACAATATAATTTTTTTCCCGAAAACACTTGCAAGTCACTTAATTTTCAAATACTTTTGGTGATGAACTTCGGAAAGGCAAACCTTACAAAGGACAACACATCCAATAACCGAAAACATAACGAATATGAAAAAAAGAACATTCTTCATATCTTTATTCAGTACGGCAATACTTGGTATTGCGGGATACATTGGATATAAAACTTCCCAAACGGACACGGCCACAAACGAAAGTCACCTATCCTTAAATGTAATCAACAAAGACAAACCCGTTAATGTGGAATTGCATGACATAGTAGACAGCATCCAATATACGGTATTAGAATCATCCGGTTCTTGCATGTTAGGAGAAATAGTGAGGGTCAAGAAAACGGATGGGTACTATTTTGTAAGAGACGATTTCGGACTATACGCATTTGATGAAGAGGGACGCTTTATAAATGAAATAAGCCAAAAAGGAAATGGAAACAAGGAGTACGTCCACTTGGACAATTTCTATATCGACGAACAACAAAAGGCAATCGGACTTATCTGTAACCCATCCCCAAAAATCATGTTTTTCAGCTATGACGGCGAATATCTATCCACCGTCCGATTGCCGGAAGAAGACGGCGGAATACATTCCATAATGAAAAGCCCCGACCAGGATTTACTGGCATACTACCCTATGCCTAATGATTATATTAAAATCGAACATGAATATAAAAAAATGGAAATCAAAGGCAACGGACTAAAAACGTCTCCCTTGCTTGCCATGAAAGACCTGACGACAAAAGATATCCATTACGCGTTTTCAGCTAGCCCCATGGCCATCTATAAAGACACCTGTTATCTATTATCCGTCCTCTCGCACAATCTGTACGCTTACAAAAATGGAGAAATAAAACATGCCTACCAATTTGATTGGGCCAAGCAACTTCCAAGCACAAAGTTCCTAAAAGAATGCAGGAATGAAAACTTTTATGACTTAAAAGAAAAAATACAGGAATCGGGCATGAGTATCGGATTCACTGACATACAAGCAAACAAAGAGTACATGTTTATCTCCGTCAACAATGAAAACACACTGATATGGGACGGCAGGCAAAGTGTCTTGATACATAACACTTATGACAGCGAGAGAAATTTCCACTTTCCCAATATCGCATTAACCGGAGGATGCTCGGATGAAAACATCGGCTTTTATAATGCTGATATTTTATGCCAACAGAAAAAGCAATTACCCACACGAAGCCAAACTTTCAACCGGATAGTCCAATCCATTAAAGAAGAGGACAACCCGGTTCTCTACCGGTTCATATTCAAAAAGGACCTAATAAACCATATAAGCATGAAATATAAACTACAATAGCCATCGTCCTATGAAAATCAGCTTGAACCAACGAACGGGATTCTTCTTGCTGAATCCCATATAATCCCACCAGACCATGGCAAAATACCTCAGCACTTTATTATATATAGGCGTATTTCTCTCTTCTTGCCAAAAAGAAGCACCTATACGACAAATAACCGGATTCGACTCGCCACCCGCCATAAACGGGCAGGGGTTTACCGCTGATTCATTTTACGTCGTGCCTTTAGAGAGTAAAAACAACGTCATCATAAGCGACATCCGTAAAATAGATTTCGTAGACTCATCAATGGTCATCCTTTCTTCCGAAGGCGTTTTTTCTTTCAATAGGCAAGGACAATATTTATGTCAATACGGAGAAAGGGGTAACGGCTCAGGAGAATACCATACATTGACTTCCATGTGGGTTGACGAGCAAAAACATATTCGTATCATAGACGGAGCCAGAAACAGAATACTGACCTTTAATACTGATGGACAGTTGTTGGACACACAAACCTATTCCTCGTCGACTTTCGACCTGCTAAACGATTGCGAACCCATTGACAACAATCATCTTTTTTGTTCAAACCATATCTATAATGACTTAAACACCATCTATTCGACTTTCGACTTACAGAGAAAAGAAAGTCACCCCCTTCACCGATTTGCAGGAAAAACGGCAAACACGCAAGAATATACAGGGCGACATGCCTTCACACTGCAAAAAGACACCGTCTTCTGTGTTTCCCCTTTCAGCCCGGACATATGTTATTGGACTGAAGGAAAAAACGACATACGCCCTTATCTTTCGATTATGACAGAACAAGAAATATTGTCTGAAAAAGAACAAACCTCCATCGAAGATTTTGGCATAACGCGTTACGCCGAATTACTCAATCAGGACGTATTCACAGGATTTACAGACTTGTTCATAACCCCTCAATACTACTTCTTAGGTTTTTATAACCTCTCTTATTTCTTAGTGAACAAAAGTACCCACAAGGGAGTCAGGTATGAATATCCGCTACAAACAGATAAAATATCATACCTTCCGCTGATTAATATAAGAGCCGTAAGTCCCCAAGGCTTTTTGGTGGGCTTTGAAGAGGCTTATAAACTCAAGCAGTGGAAAATCAACACAGAAACACAAGATGATAACTTAAGAAAGGTTCAGGCCGTGGTCCAAAAGATTTCTGCTGAAGACAATCCTTGCTTGTTCTTTTATAGGCTGAAATAAATCGACATAAAAAACATGTAGAGAAAAAGAAACAAGGCATGGCGGTGACAAAACATCTTACTTTGCTGCATCCCAAAGCAATCCGCTAATTTACAACCGGATACGAAACAAAAATCAATCTCCGCAGAACGGAAAATCGTTCGGCTGAGATTGATTTTTCAATCGGCTGAGAAACGTTTTCCGTTCTGCGGAGATTGATTTTCCGAGCGGCACAGAGCGGATTCTGTTATGTATTTTCACAGAACTTTCATTTCCGCGAACCGTCCGGCGGAAACAGCGACAGACACGCTGCAAAGGTTACAGGCAAGTGTCGCCCTCTACATAGTTCTCCATAAACAGGTTCTCCCCGTCGAATACGGCGTAAGTGAACTGCGTAATCCAATCACCCAGAATCAGGACACGGCTCGAACGGGTCAGCATCAAGTCCAGCTCGATGTGACGATGGCCGAAAATGAAATAGTTGATTTCGGAATGGGCTTTCAGGTATTCCTTGGCAAAACGGACGAGATACTCCTTGTCCTCGCCCAGATACGGAGGGTCGCCGCCTTCCACGCCATGCTTCAGGCGGCTGTGCGCCGCCCAAGACAGGCCGAAATCCACAGCCCAACGGGGATGGATGCAGGAAAACATACGTTGGCAAAGGCGGTTGCGGAACACGGCACGCAGGAAACGGAACTTGCGGTCGGGGTCGCCCAAGCCGTCGCCGTGCGCCAGCATGAACACCTTGTCGCCCATCTCCACCGTCATCGGCTCGGTGTGCAGCGTCACGCCGCATTCCTTCACCAAGTAATCGCCGCACCAGATGTCGTGGTTGCCCGTAAAGAAGTGCACCTCCACGCCCCGGTCGGCCAATTCGCTGAGCTTCCCGAGAAAACGGGTGTAGCCACGGGGCACCACCGTCTTGTATTCATACCAAAAATCAAAGATGTCTCCCAACAGGTAAACCGCCGAAGCCTTATCCTTGATACCGTCCAGAAAGTGCACCAACCGACGTTCCCGCGTACGGTCGTGCGGGATGGAGCGGCATCCCAAATGGGCATCCGAAAGAAAATATACGCTTTTCATCACAAGAATCCCAATTCCATTTTGGCTTCCTCGGTCATCATGTCCTTGTCCCACTCGGGTTCAAACACCAGATTGACCTCCACCGACTTTACTTGCTCTATGCTCTCCAACTTCTGTCGCACATCCTCGACGATGAAATCCGCAGCCGGACAGTTCGGAGCCGTAAGCGTCATGTCCACGCTCAGGGCATAGTCGTCCGCCAAGTCTATCTTATATATCAATCCGAGGTCGTACACATTCACCGGTATCTCAGGGTCGTACACCGTCTTGAGCATCTCGATCACTTTCTCTTCCACCTGCAATTTCTCCGGCATTTTCTTTTCCTCTTCCATATATCGGTCTTTATTTATCTTGTTATACTAATTTACCTTCTTCACAATAACTGTAAAAACCGCCTTCGGCCACGATGATGTGGTCCAACAGACGGATATTCATCATCCGGCAAGCCTTCTGGAGCCGGTCGGTCAGCCGGTCGTCCTCCATACTGGGGCGCACCTGCCCCGACGGGTGGTTATGGCAAAGCGCGATGACAGGCGCACGGCGCAACAGGGCTTCGCGCAAAATCAGGCGGATGTCGACCGCCGTCTCCGTCAGTCCGCCCTTGCTCACCAACACCTTATCCAAAATGCGGCAGGCCTGGTTCATCAGAAGCACATAACATTCCTCGTGAAACAGGTCCTGCATCTGCGGCAGGAAATAATGGTACAAATCCACACTGGAACGGATGGAAGGCAGTTCCACCGCATCTTCCTCCATACGGCGGCGCCCCAGTTCGCAAGCGGCCATGATGGCCACGGCCTTGGCTTCGCCCAGCCCTTTGTAACGGCGCACCCTCTTTTTCTTTCCGGTCTCCTTGTCCCATACCTCCACATTTCCGGTCAGTTCTTCGAGCGACATGCGCCCCAACGTCTTCAGGCGGTTGTCGCAATCGGCCATGACACGCTTCATCAAGCCCACGGCAGACTCCTCCACTGTGCCCGAACCGATAAGGATGGCCAGCAGTTCGGCATTGCTCAACGCCGAAGCCCCCTTCTGCATCATCTTCTCGCGAGGGCGATCGTCTTCGGCCCATTGCTTGATATTCAGTTTCGCCGTCTCCATACGCTTATTTATAGAAATTCTTCTCGAAAGCCGAAAACTCATCCTTGCCGCGCACGCACCGCTGCCACCATGCACGGAGGAATCCCGTACCGTAGCCCATCAGTTGGACAAAAGAAGCCCCCACGGCCTGCACGCCGATTTTCAAACTGCGGTTGGCCACCGTGGCATCCGTGCAAATCAACAGGGCGAACAATAACAAGGGCAACAAGGGTATCCACGACAAGGCATGAAACACAGCCGCATGCTGCATCAAGCCCGGCATCTCTACAGCATATACGTAACGGTGGGTCATTTGGAAAATCCAGACCGAACCAACCCATCCTACAAGTGCGGCCAACAGTAGGCAGCATGCCCCCACGGTAAATACCATGGGCAACAGATGCACCAACTTCAGCGATTCCGGATATTTCTTGTACAGATTGATACGCGCAATACCGGAATTATGCACTTGCTTGAAAAACTTCTTCATGTCCGTGCGCCGCTTGTGCCACACCCAGGCATCGGGAAACAAACGGCAACTGCACCCGGCCTTGAATATCCGGATGCTGAAATCGATGTCCTCGCCAAAACGCATTTTGGAAAAGCCTCCCAACCGGCGGTAGACTTCCGCCCGAACTCCCATGTTGAAGGAGCGCGGATAGAACTTATCCATTTTCTTCTTCCCTCCCCGGATGCCTCCCGTAGTGAAAAACGAGGTCATGGCATAGCTGATGGCCTTTTGCACGTCCGTGAAAGATTCATGTGCCCGGTCGGGACCGCCGAACGCATCGGCAGGCTCGCGCCGCAACTCGTCGTCTACGGCCTGCAAATATTCCGGCGGGAGCACGCAGTCCGAATCCAGCACTATCAGGTACTCGCCGCTGCTGCGTTCTGCCCCGTAATTACGGGTCTGGCCCGGCCCGGAGTTCGGCTTGTCATAATACTTCACCGACAGACATCCGGCGTATTTCTCTACCACGTCGCGGCACGGACGGGAAGAACCGTCCTCCACCACAACCGTTTCAAAGTCCGTAAACGTCTGCCCGGTAAGGCTTTCCAACAGTTCATCCACCTCATCGGGACGATTGTAAACCGGTATAATCAGAGAATATTTCATTGTTTCAACTCACGCTACGAGAGACAAGCCCTCATTGGACATCCTATTTTCCAGACACCCCAAGCGGGATGCGCTTTGGCTTTGTCAAGCAAATGTAACAAAAAAAAGTGAACAACAAGGTGCAAAACACCTTATTATTCACTTTCCGTCATTAAAAACTAAAATATCTTCCGTTACTTCACGCGGCCCAAATACGAACCGTCACGAGTATCGACTTCTATCATCTCACCCTCGTTCACGAACAAAGGCACACGCACCGTCGCACCGGTCTCCACCGTGGCAGGCTTCAGAGTGTTGGTGGCCGTATCGCCTTTCAGTCCCGGTTCGGTATAAGTTACCTTCAGCACCACTTTGGTCGGCACATCGGCATAAAGCACAGTCTCGGTAGAAGCATCCGAAACCACATCTACGACTTCGCCTTCCTTCATGAAATCCACACCGTTAATCAGTTCTTTGGCGATAGGTATCTGCTCAAAAGTTTCCTGGTTCATGAAGATATAATCTTCGCCCTCCTGATAAAGATACTGGTAGGGACGACGTTCCACACGCACGTCTTCCAAGGCTTCACCGATGTTGAAACGACGTTCGAGCACATAACCGTTGACCACGTCTTTCAACTTCGTACGCATGAAGGTATTGCCCTTACCCGGTTTCACATGCAGGAAATCGATACAGAAATACAACTTGCCATCCATACGAATGCAAGTACCTTTTTTAATGTCTTGAGCGTTAATCATAAAAATCTTGCTTTGTATTCTATTTTAAATGTATATAATTGATGCACACTTTCATTTGCGCTGCAAAGTTAATGGAAAAAAGAAAAAAAACACAAAAGTTTTGGTAGAAAATGACTTATCTCTTGCTTAATTTAAAAAAAGTGCCTAATTTTGCACCCCGAACCCGATAAGAAACAAATAAAAACAGAATATAACAATGAAAAGAACATTTCAACCCCACAACAGAAAGAGAAAGAACAAGCATGGTTTCCGTGAAAGAATGACTACGAAAAACGGTCGTAAGGTATTGGCTTCACGCCGTGCGAAAGGTCGCAAAAAGCTTACCGTATCCGATGAAAGACATGGTAAATAAGTCGCGGACGTCTTTTTCCGAAAGAAATTGAAAGAAGTAAGGAAGCCCTTACTTCTTTTTTGTTTTTATCCGTATCTTTAAATAAAACAGGCGTGGCCCGACATGGCCAAAACTTGAAAAACTTTGTTTTTCGTTTGCCTTTGCTCTCGCCTTTCACTATCTTTGTTCCCACAAATATACACAGGTACTCGCAATGACCATAAAAGAATTCTTCGGCAAACTGACCAGCAAAATCATTTGGGTGAATCTGCTGGCGATGTTCTTAATCATAGTAGCCATCGCTGTCGGCATCTGGATCGGACTGGAACGCTACACCATGCACGGGGTGGAAATCACCGTGCCGAACGTGAAAGGCATGCGTGTGTACGACGCACGCCAGACTTTGGAAAGGCAAGGGCTGGTGGCTGTTGTCACGGATTCCGGATACAACAAGACGCTGCCTTCCGGGACGGTGTTGGAACAGACTCCGGCCAACAACAGTCAAGTGAAACCCGGACGGGAAATCTACCTGACCATCAATACGACACGTACTCCCACCCTCCCGATGCCGGACATTGCCGACAACAGCTCCCTGCGCGAGGCGGAAGCGCGGTTGACGGCCATGGGATTCAAACTCAGCCCGTGTGAATACGTCGACGGCGAAAGAGATTGGGTGTACGGTGTGAAATACCGAGGAAAGAACATCTTCGGGGGCGACCGTATCCCTATTGATGCCGAACTGACCCTACAAGTAGGAAGCGGAAGCTTTGGCGACGATTCGCTCTACGTTTCCGGCGACGACTCTATTTCCGTTATGGAAGAAGAGCTTTATGACGAAGACCGGGATGTCACGGTTCCGGATGATTTTTAACGTATGTTCCTCCATGATACAATGAATACGGACTGTAACAACAAAGGCAGGCTGCCATCGAACGGCATTCCGTTCACGGACGAAGAACCTGACGAAGAAGGCGTATCGGTATATGAACACCACCGCCTGACAGCGGACAGCGGACAAAAGCCGATGAGAATAGACAAGTTCCTGATGGAACATCTATACAATACGTCGCGCAACCGGCTGCAACGGGCTGCCGAGCAGGAGTTCATCCTCGTAAACGGCCGGCCGGTGAAAAGCAGCTATAAGGTGAAACCGCTCGATGAAATCGTCATTCTTCTGGACCGGCCTAAATATGACAATGAAATCATCGCGGAAGACATTCCCCTCGACATCGTGTACGAAGACGAAGACCTGATGGTGGTGGACAAACCTGCGGGATTGGTGGTGCATCCCGGATGCGGAAATTATACCGGCACGCTGGTCAATGCCATCGCCTGGCATCTGAAAGACAATCCGGACTATGACCCGAACGACCCGACCGTGGGATTGGTACACCGCATAGACAAGGACACCTCCGGACTTCTCGTAGTGGCCAAAAATGCCGATGCCAAAACGCATCTGGGCAAACAGTTCTTCAACAAAACCACCAAAAGACTGTACAATGCTTTGGTCTGGGGAAACTTTCAGGAGGAAGAAGGACGTATCGAAGGCAACATCGCCCGCCACCCGAAAGACCGGATGCAGATGGCAGTCTTCCCGCCGGACAGCGAAATCGGGAAACATGCCGTCACCCACTACCGCGTACTGGAAAATTTCAATTATGTCACGCTCGTGGAATGCAGGCTGGAAACCGGACGTACCCATCAAATCCGAGCCCACATGAAACATATCGGCCATCCGCTTTTCAACGACGAACGTTATGGCGGAAACGAGATCCTGCGTGGCACACAATTCAGTAAATACAAGCAATTCATACAGAACTGCTTTGCCGTATGTCCGCGTCAGGCACTCCATGCCCGGACGTTGGGATTCATACATCCGCGCAGCGGACAGGAGATGTATTTCACTTCGGAACTCCCGGCGGACATGACGGCACTATTGGAACGGTGGCGCAGTTACACCGCGCACAGGGATATGGAATAAACAGAAACATAAGCTTATTATAATATCAGCAAAAAATGAAAAAAACAATCGCGATTGTAGCCGGAGGGGATTCCTCCGAACACGACGTTTCCCTTCGGAGTGCCGAAGGTATCCATTCCTTTCTCGACAAGGAAAGATATGAAGTTTATATCATTGAAATCAAAGGTATGACATGGGAGGCTCATCTGAAAGACGGGAGCCGTTCGAACGTGGACCGCAACGATTTCAGCTTCATGGAAGGCGGCAAACGTATCCGGCCTGATTTCGCCTACATCACCATACATGGCACTCCGGGCGAGAACGGTATCCTGCAAGGATATTTCGACCTCATCCATCTGCCTTACTCCACATCGGACGTGCTCGTGGAGGCCATGACGTTCAATAAATTCACCCTGAACCAGTACCTGAAAGGATTCGGTGTCAGCGTCAGCGAAAGCCTCATCGTCCGTAAAGGGTTCGAGTATTTGGTCACCGATGACGAAATCATAGAAAAAATAGGTTTGCCCTGCTTCGTGAAGCCCAATGCGGGCGGTTCCAGTTTCGGTGTGACGAAAGTGAAAAGCGCCGACCAGATACACGAAGCCATTCTGAAAGCCATGCGCGAAAGCGATGAAGTAATGGTGGAAGCGTTCATGGAAGGAACAGAAATCAGCCAGGGGTGCTATAAGACGCAAGAGAAAGAAGTGGTGCTGCCCGCCACCGAAGTGGTGAGCGACAACGAGTTTTTCGATTACAACGCCAAGTACAACGGACAGGTCAGGGAAATCACGCCGGCACGCCTGAAAGAAGAAACCGCCGAACGCGTAAGCCTCATCACCTCCATGATATATGACATATTGGGATGTAGCGGAATCATCCGGGTGGACTATATCATCACGCATACTACCGACGAGAACGGCAAAGAGAGAGAACGAATCAACATGCTGGAAGTCAACACCACACCGGGCATGACCGCCACCAGTTTCATTCCCCAACAGGTACGGGCTTCCGGGATGGACATGAAAGACGTGTTGACTGACATCATCGAAAACAAACTGTCATAACAAACCTTACAGCTTATGCGTACGCCTGAAGAATTCGACGAAATCCGTCCATACGACCCGGAAGAGCTTCCGGCCATATTTGAAGAACTGATAGCCGACCCGGAATTCCGCGCCGCCGCCGAACAGGTATTGCCCGAAGTGCCTTATGAAGAGGGTTGCAACCGTCTGCGCCGTTGCCGGACCAATCTGGAAGTGCAACAAACCTTCTTCTATCCCTTGCTTCACGGCATTGTCGACCGATGCAGCGACGGACTGGTGCTGGAGAACAGCCAGTCGGTAGACAAACGTGTACCGCATACTTTCATCACCAACCACCGCGACATCGTGATGGATTCGGCTTTCCTTTCCATCAGTCTGTTGGACAACGGTTTCGGCAACACAATGGAAATTGCCATAGGCGACAACCTGTTGATACGCCCTTGGATTAAAAAACTGGTAAGGGTGGACAAGGCCTTCATCGTACAACGCTCTGTAAGCCTGCGCCAAATGCTGGCTTCCAGCGCACGGCTAAGCCGCTACATGCACTACGCCATCGCCACGAAACATGAGAACATCTGGATTGCCCAACGGGAAGGACGCGCCAAGGATTCAAACGACCGTACGCAAGATTCCATCCTCAAAATGATGGCCATGGGGGGAGAAGGAAGCATCATCGACCGCCTGAAGCAGTTGAATCTCGTACCGACCGCGCTTTCATACGAATACGACCCTTGTGATTATTTGAAAGCACAGGAATTCCAACAGAAGCGCGACATCGAAGGATTCAAGAAGAGTCCGAAAGATGATCTGGTAAACATGCAGACCGGGATTTTCGGGTACAAAGGGCGGATATGCTTCCGCGTGGCCGGCCCGCTGAACGATTGGCTGGACACATTGCCCGCCGATATGCCCAAGACGGAACTGTTCACGGCCGTGGCATCTCGTATCGACAAGGAGATTCACCGCAATTACAAGTTATACGCCGGGAACTATGTGGCTGCCGACTTGCTACGGGGCACACAAGAGTTTGCGGCACATTACACTTCTGAAGAGAAAGCGCGTTTTGAAGCTTACCTCGAAAGCCGTCTGGAAAAAGCAACCTTACCCAACCCAGACACGGCCTTCTTACGCGAACGCTTGCTCGCGATGTACGCCAATCCGGTATTTAACTATATGGTAGCCCGTCAGGAATAAAGATATGAAAAGGCATTTGAGGTTAAAAACAGACTTTCCGCTTTTCCGGTTATTGCCGGAAAGGTGGAAAGCCTGTCTGTTTCTTATAGGTTGCCTGTGCTGCACGGCATGCGGTGACGATGAAGAAGACGGATATGTATATCCCTCGCTTCTGACTGAATTCGTTGAAGTCTATACGGACGCGAAAGGCAACGGCACGCAATTTGTCACCGACGACGGTAAGATATATGCCATCAACAGCCCGATACAAGGTTTACAGCCTGACGCTGCCTACCGTCTCGTATGCGGCTACGAAGTGACAGCCGACTACCAAGAAGGGCACCCTGTGGCTAAAATCTATACGGTCGAGACGGTTAACCTCTTGAAGCTGAAAGAAGAACCTTCGGACACTGATGACCCGTTGGCTGTCGCCAGTATCTGGAATGGCGGAAATTACCTCAACCTTCACCTCATGCCCAAGACACAAGGCGGTACGCAGGAATGGGGATACCGGACGGATTCCACCCGCTCTTCCCACACCGGAACAAATTACTACTTGTCACTTTATCACCGACAGCCCGGCGACCCGTATTCATATTCCACCACGGTATATGCCAGCCTCCCCCTTCTTCCTCTCGGCCTACAAGAAGGTGACAGCATTGCATTCACGGTTCTGACTTTCGACGGACGGAAGACATGGCGGTTCGGCTTTTAGCACTTCGCGCCCAAATCATCTTTATAAAGAGAGCTTTCCTTAGTATTCTTTTCAACCTGACCGGCAAACAGGGGTACACTCTGCTTGCCGGTCAGATGAATGAGGGTTATAATGCCTCCAGCATTCGTTTAAGTACTACTGTGGCTGAAATCTCACGATTGGCAGCCTCGGGGATGACCAACGATTGCGGGCTTTCTATCACATCGTCCGTCACAATCATATTTCGGCGCACGGGCAGACAATGCATGAAGAAAGCGTTGTTCGTCACAGCCATGTGAGCAGCATCCACCGTCCAACTCATGTCCTTGTTCAACACCTTTCCGTAGTCCGCCGGACGGGTCACACCGGGACAACTCCAGTTCTTGGCGTAGATGAAGTCGGCCCCTTCGAAGGCTTTCAGTTGGTCGTACTCCACACGGGCGTCACCCACGAACTTCGGATCGAGTTCATAGCCTTCGGGATGCGTCACAACGAAATCCACGTCTGCGGCGTTCATCCATTGGGCGAAACTGTTGGGTACGGCCTGAGGCAACGCCTTGGGATGAGGAGCCCACGAGAGCACCACCTTGGGGCGCGCCGTCCGTTTGTACTCTTCGATGGTAATCAAATCGGCAAAGCTCTGCAAAGGATGTACTGTGGCGCTCTCCATAAAGAACACAGGCTTGCCGGAGTAACGGATAAACTGGTTCAGTATCTTTTCCTCATAATCGTCCTTACGGCTTTCGAAGGTGGCAAACGAACGTACTCCGATAAGGTCGCAATAGCATCCCATCACGGGAATGGCTTCCAACAAATGTTCGCTCTTGTCACCATCCATAATCACGCCGCGCTCCGTCTCCAGTTTCCATGCCCCTTGGTTCACGTCGAGTACGATGACGTTCATGCCAAGATTCATGGCAGCCTTTTGCGTACTCAACCGTGTGCGCAGGCTGTTGTTGAAGAAGATGAGGAGGGCAGTCTTGTTCCGCCCCAGTTCCTGATATTGAAAACGATTCTTCTTTACCTCGAAAGCCTCGCGCAAGGCGGCTTTCAAATCGCCTAAGTCTTCTACGTTTTGAAATACTCTCATAAGATTGTTGTTTAATGATTGATAATCGGACTACTTCGGGCGTACCTGTCCGTCGCCCTGCACGAACCATTTGTAGGTCGTGATTTCTTCCAACGCCATCGGGCCGCGGGCATGCAGTTTCTGGGTGCTGATGCCTATCTCGGCTCCAAGTCCGAACTGAGCCCCGTCGGTAAACGAAGTCGGCGCATTGGCATACACGCAGGCAGCATCCACCAACTGCAAGAACTTTTCGGTTGCATCGGCGTTCTCGGTAATGATACACTCGCTATGTCCCGAACCGAAACGGGCGATATGGGCCAGCGCCTCGTCCAAAGAGTCCACCGTCTTCACGGCCATTTTGTAATCCATAAACTCAGTACCGAAATGTTTCTCCGTAGCCGCTTCCAACAGATCCGCCGGATAATGCCCCTGCAGGGCGGTCAAGGCGCGGCTGTCGGCATAAATGCGCACACGGCTCTCCTGCAACGGAGCGCACAATTGCGGCAGGTCGGACAAACGGGAGGCATGAATCAGCACGCTATCCAACGCATTGCATACGCTCACCCGGCGCGTCTTGGCATTGTTGACAATAGCGGCACCTTTCCGCACATCCCCATCCACGTCAAAATAAGCATGGCAAACTCCGGCTCCGGTCTCGATGACCGGAATACGGGCATTCTCGCGCACATATTGAATCAAAGCACTGCTGCCGCGCGGAATCAGCAAATCCACATAACCGCGTGCCTGCAACAAAGCCGCCGTGGCCTCACGTTCGGCCGGTAATAAGACGACGATGTCCGGATTCACACCGAAACGCTCCAATACGCCGTGGATTACTTTCACAATGGCACGGTTGGAAAAGTCGGCGTCGCTTCCGCCCTTCAGCACGCAGGCACTCCCGGCCTTGAGGCAAAGCGAAAAGACATCGAAGCTCACGTTGGGGCGTGCCTCATAAATCACCCCTATCACGCCGAACGGCACACTCACCCGTTTCAAGTCCAATCCGTTGGGCAATACGGTATGCTTCAGCACCCTTCCCAAAGGAGAAGGCAAATCCGCCACATGACGCGTGTCTGCGGCAATACCTTCCAAACGCGCCGATGTAAGTTTCAGGCGGTCGTACATCGGGTTATCGGAAGACATGCGCTCCAAATCGCGCGCATTCTCCGACAGGATGTATTCCGACTGTGCCAAAGCTTCATCCGCTACCGCACGTAGTATCTCATCCACACGTCCTACCGGCAACTGTAGCAACTCGCGGCCGGCTGCTCTTGCCCGTTCAAACAGAGAAGTCAAATCCATAGTTTTCCTTTTATTATTGTTTTCATTGATTTTCACCTACACGGTTCCACGTCCGGCACCAGGCATACAAGCCTCATGCCTGTATCGGGAAGTACGGGCTTATTCCAAATATAAATAATCATAATGCACCAAAGGCTTGCAGTCGTGCTGCCCGATGACCCGGGCGGCTTCCTCGCAGCTATATGCCACACGCCCCACTCCCAGATTCTGCCCCTCGGGCGACATGATACGTACCAGGTCGCCTTTTTCAAAATCGCCTTCCACATGCGTGACCCCTACCGGCAGGATACTCACGGCACGGTCGCCGCAAACGGCTTCCACCGCCTTGGCGTTCAGGTAAACCTTCCCTTTCGTGAACCCTGTGCTGTGAGCCACCCATTTCTTCACGCTCGACACATTGCCTTCACGCGGAGCAAAACGGGTACACACCCGGCTTCCGGGATGCAGGACCAAGTCAGTAAGCACGTCGTCGCGCTTGCCGTTGGCAATGATGACCTCGATGCCTTCGTCGGCCACCTTGCGGGCTATGGAACATTTGGTCATCATCCCGCCGCGTCCGAAACCGGATTTCTCCGTACGGATATACTCCTGCAAATCCCGTTCCGGTTCCACCTCACGGATGACCTCCACGCCCGGTTCGCCGGGAAGGCCGTTGTATATGCCATCCACATTGCTCAATATGATCAAAGCCTGCACGTCCATCATCGTGGCAATCAAGCCGGACAGTTCGTCATTATCCGTAAACATCAGCTCCGTCACGCTGACGGTGTCATTCTCGTTCACAATCGGAATAACCCCGTTTTCCAACATCACCATCATACAGTTCCGTTGGTTCAGGTAATGACGGCGCGTACTGAAACTCTCTTTCATCGTCAGCACCTGCCCCACCGGCAAGCGGTGCTCGCGGAACAGTTCGTAATAGCGGTTGATGAGCTTGGCCTGCCCCACTGCGGAAAACAGTTGCCGCTGGTCCACGCTGTCCATCTTGCGCGAGACGGCCTCTTTCAGCTCGCCTCTCCCGCTGGCCACGGCACCGGAAGAAATCAATATGACTTCGATACCGTTTTCCCGCAATTCGGCAATCTGGTCCACCAAAGCCGACATGCGTGTCACGTCCAAAGCCCCGTCCTTACGGGTCAGAACGTTACTTCCTATCTTGACGGCTATGCGTTTATATTGTTGTGACATAAAGACGCTCCTTCCCTTATTTCTTCACCGAAGCCCTCAATCCTTTGATGACGCTTTGGGTGAACCCGGCCTCCTCCATCGCATTCAGCCCACGGATGGTCAAGCCTCCGGGAGTCGTCACCTTATCAATCTCCATTTCCGGATGCAAGCCTCCGGCCGTTAACAAATCCACGGCCCCTTTCATGGTCTGCATGATGACGCGCTGCGCATCCTTGGCATAAAAGCCCAATTCCACACCACCTTCGGTAGCCGCACGGATGTAACGCATCACATAGGCTATGCCACAGGAAGCCAAAGCCATTCCCGCGTCCATCAAGCGTTCCTCAACCAACATGGCATCACCCATCTCCTTAAACATCGCCAGCATTTGGGCGTCCAATTCCGGCGTGGAACAAACGGAAGTCATAAAAGTCATACCGCTCATAACCGCAATGGCCGTATTCGGTATCAAATAGTACACTCCGGGGTATTCTCCGTCGCCACGATCCAAATAAGTACAAAGTTGCGCCGTGCCAATCCCACCTGCCATAGAGGCTATCGCCTGATTGTCATAATCCAAACCACCTTTGATTTCCTCTATCACCTCTTGTATCTTCCAAGGTTTCACAGCTAATATAACCACATCAGCCCCTGCCGCCGCCTGGGAATTCTCACAAGTGATGTTCAACTCCGGAAACTCAACCTTCAACGCCTCCAACTTACCCCGACTGGGATTGGACACCGTGATATCCGATGTCTTGACCAAGCTTCCCTTTGCCAAACCACGGGCAACGGCTCCTCCCATATTGCCCGCACCGATAATTGCAATCTTCATTGTCACTCTCCTCCTTAAAAGCAGACAAACCGGTCTCCGACATACGCCTGCGACCGGTTTATCTCCGCTTGATTATTCATTAATTATTCACTACACGTTCCAACCGTTTCAAGAAATCAGCCGCTTCCGCCTCACTCAGACAAAGCGGCGGCAAGAGCCTCAGCACGTTCGTGCCGCTGCATCCCGTGAAGCAATGCTCCTCAAAGAGCAACTTGTTCCTGATTTCCTTGTAAGGCACGTCCAACTCCACGCCTATCATCAGGCCGCGCCCTCTGACATCCACCACATGAGGCAGGCGCAAAGCCTTTATGCCTTCCATCAGGAAATTTCCGACCTTGGCGGCATTTTCCACCAGATGCTCCTCTTCCATGATGTCCAACACGGCCAAGGCGGCGGCACAAGCCAAATGGTTTCCACCGAAAGTCGTACCCAACTGGCCGTACACTGGAGTGAATTTGGGCGAAATCAGCACCGCTCCCATGGGGAAACCGTTGCCGATGCCTTTGGCCACCGTAATCAAGTCCGACTTCACCCCCAAATGCTGGTGGGCGAAGAACTTGCCCGAACGGCCGTAACCACACTGGATTTCATCGCAAATCAACACCGTATCCGTTTCGTCACATGCCTGCCGCACGCCTTGCATGAACTCGGCAGTGGCCAACCGGATACCTCCGACCCCTTGAATACACTCCACAATCACGGCACACACATCGCCTTTGGCCAACTCCGCCTTGAAAGCGTCCAAATCATTCAAAGGCAAGTAAGTCACATGCCCGTTGGCGTTGATGGGAGCTATGATTTTAGGATTGTCCGTTGCCTCCACGGCCAAAGACGTACGCCCATGGAACGCTTTTGAAAGGGACAACACGCGCTTGCGGCCATTGTAGAAACTGGCCAGCTTCAATGCATTCTCATTGGCTTCCGCCCCGGAATTAATCAGAAAGAACTGATAGTCCTCATAACCGCAGGCCTTGCCCAAACGCTCCGCCAGTTCCACCTGCAACTTGTTGACCACGGAATTGCTGTAGAAACCCAACCGGCCAAGTTGCCGTGTCAGCTTCTCTATATAATGCGGATGGCAGTGACCGACACTGATTACGGCATGGCCGCCGTACAAGTCAAGATACTCCTGCCCCTTGTCGTCCCAGACATGGCATCCTTTCCCTTTTACGATGTTCACATCGAAAAGCGGATATACGTCGAATAGATTCATTTTATTACTCCTTTCTTAAATATGACATTCCGTCGCACCCCCGTTTAGAATGCGGACGATTTCAGGCGCAAACCGGACGTTTCGTCCAGCCCGAACATGAGGTTCATGTTCTGCACGGCCTGCCCGCTAGCGCCTTTGAGCAAGTTGTCTATCGTGGCCGTGACCAACAATTTATCGCCGAACTTATCCACGTGCACCAAAGCCTTGTTGGTGTTGACTACTTGCTTCATGTCGATGGCCTTGTCCACATAGTGCGTGAAGGCCGCGTCCTTGTAATACTCCTTGTAAAGCCCAGCAAAATACCCGGCATCAGCCGACGCGTCCACACGGACCACCTCGGTGGCAAAAATTCCTCGGGCAAAGTCGCCGCGATAGGGAATGAAATCTATCGCTCCGTCGAAGTCCGGCTGCAAGGCACGGAGAGACTGGCAAATTTCCGGCACATGCTGGTGGTTGAAAGCCTTGTATATGCTCATGTTATTGTTACGCCAACTGAAGTGCGTGGTCGCGCCGGGCTTCACCCCGGCACCGGTACTTCCCGTGATGGCATTCACCGACACGTCGCCACTCAACAGGCCGTGGGCAGCCAAAGGCAACAACCCCAACTGGATGCAAGTGGCAAAACAACCGGGATTGGCCACATGCTGCGCCCCGGCAATGGCCGCCTTGTCCAATTCTGGCAGACCGTACACGTAGTCATTGCCCGGAGCCGCCAGACGGAAATCCTGCGCCAAGTCGATAATCTTCACCCGGGAAGGCACATCGTGAGCCTGCAAGAACTCCGCGCTCTTGCCATGCCCGAAACAAAAAAAGATCACGTCCACCTCGTCGAAAGGCAACTGGTCCGTAAACACCAAATCGGTTTCCCCATACAGCCCTTCGTGCACGTCGGTAATCTTATTCCCGGCGTTACTGGAACTATTGATAAACTTTATCTCCGCTTCGGGATGGTTCAGCAGGATGCGGCAAAGTTCGCCGGCCGTATATCCTGCCCCTCCTATGATTCCAACTCTTATCATTTGAAATATCTGTTTTTTTCCTGAGGAATGACAATAACCAGAATGAAATAGGCGATTACACCGGAAAAGGCGGTGAACAGCGTCAGCAAGACATAACCGACACGTACGAGCGTGACATCCAACCCGAAATATCCGGCAATCGCGGCACATACGCCTGCAAGCATCCGTCCCGTACGGGGACGTTCCAGTTTTTTATCTTCCACCGTCATGGTTTACTTGATTCGTTCCTCGTCCTTATGGTTCGCATAATACAGGCGGAGCGGAGTGGAAGTCACTTTGATAAAGCCCTTGGCGTCCTCCGCCGTCCATCCCTTCTGGGTCTCGCCATACTCGCCGAACTTGTTCTTCACCAAGTCGTCCGGAGAATCCACGCCGACCGTTGTGAAGCCGTAAGGACGAAGCTCCAATGTCACCACGCCGTTCACGTTGCGCTGCGAACTGGTCAGCATGGCCTCGATGTCCGGCATGACAGGCTCCAGATACTGGCTTTCGTGCAGGAACATGCCATACCAGTTGGCCACCTGCTCCTTCCAATATTGCTGCCACTTGCTCAGCGTGTATTTTTCCAAGAAACGATGCGCACCGATAATCAGCATCGGAGCCGCCGCCTCGAAACCTACACGACCCTTGATACCGATGATGGTGTCGCCCACATGGCAGTCGCGGCCGATGGCGTAGGCAGCACCTATCTTTTCTATCTCCTGTATGGCCTTGATCTTATCGTCATACTCCACGCCGTTCACGCTACAAATCTCCCCTTTCTTGAAACCGAGCTTCAACAGCTCCGTCCCCGTCTTCGTGGGATGTTTCAGATAAGCGCTCTCAGGCAATCCCTGATTGCTGTCCAGAATCTCTCCGCCACAAATCGACGTGCCCCAGATACCTACGTTGTAGGAATACTTCAACTTCGTGAAATCGGCATAATAACCGTGCTGGTTCAGATAATCCACTTCCTCCTGACGGCTCAGGTTGCTGTCGCGCGTGAGTGTGATGATCTCCATCCCCGGCGCCATCACCAGGAAAGTCATATCGAAACGAATCTGGTCGTTGCCTGCCCCGGTCGAGCCATGGGCTATCGCATCCGCCCCCACCTCGTTGGCATAACGTGCGATGGCGATGGCCTGGAAAATACGCTCGGACGACACCGAAATCGGGTAGCAGTTGTTGCGCAACACATTACCATATATCATGTAACGCAGGCTCTTTTCATAATACTCCTTCGTCACGTCCAACGTGACGTATTCCTTGGCACCCAACTTATAAGCATTTTCCTCGTTGGCCTTCAGTTGCTCGGCGCTGAAACCGCCCGTGTTGGCACAAGCCGCATACACTTCGTACCCCTTTTCCTTGGCCAGATACATCACCGTATAAGAGGTGTCCAAACCTCCGCTGAATGCTACTACTACTTTTTTTGCCATAATATTCCTTTTATTTTGTCTATACCAATTAACGCAGATTTTTTGCAGCCGCCTCGCGGGCCATCTTCACCACATCCTCCGGCAGCTCCACCGGAAGTTTCTCGTCCGGATGCGCGGCAGGGTCATACAACATGGCCGTACACACGCAATACCGCCGCCCCGTACGCTGCAGGATGTCATAATTGACGCAACACGGATGCTCCGGCGTGCCGCAACCTTTCCAATAAGCCTCGTCGTCCGTCAGCTCGGCAAAAGTGACCGGCACGTAACCCAACGCCGTATTGATCTTCATCACGGCACTCTGGCTCGTCAACCCGAACAATTTGGCATGAGGCCACCGCAGGCGCGAAAGCGTAAAGGCCGTCTGCTTGATACGGGTGGCCAGATGATGACGCCGGAACTTCTCTACGACAATCAGTCCCGAATTGGCCACATATTCCTTGTTTCCCCAACTTTCGATATAACAAAACCCGGCAAATTCTTCTTCATCACCTTCGCCGGCCAAAGCTATGACAGCCTTGCGTTCCTTCATCTTCGTGGCCAGATATTCATGCGTACGGGAAGCTATCCCGGAGCCTCTCTTTTTCGCAGAATCCGTTATGGTCGCAAGAATAACATCTACATACTTTTCGTGGCTGGCATCTGCCACAACCACTCTGATTCCATCGTTGTATTCCACTTCTTTCTTAAACTATATACTGTTTACATAAATCGCTCCCGCTCGGCAGACTTGGAGCAAGCTCCGTCTGCGCTCGTTGACTCGCGTTTTCTACGTTATATTCATTGTATGTCGGGAATCACCTCGGCCAACCGCCGCAGGGCCAATTCGGAGGAAACTCCTTCCGCCAACACCAGTATGATGGTATCGTCTCCGGCCAATGTCCCCAATATTTCTTCAAACCTTTTGTTGTCTATATCGTATGCGATATGACTTGCATGGCCGGGCAAGGTATGAACCACGGCCAGATTGCCTGAAAATTTCACGGACAAGGCACCGGCCTGATGTACGGCAGAGGCGGTCAGATGGGTGTCCGAGACCCTTCTGTAAAGAGGCGAAGCCGGCAATACATACACATATTTGCCGGAGGCATTCGTCGCCTTGGCCACTTTCAGTTGTTTCAAATCGCGGGAAAGCGTAGCCTGAGTCAATTTGAAACCCACCTTTTTCAACTCACGCAACAACTCCTCCTGGCTTGAAATATCCTGTGCAGACACGACCATCTTGATGGCCTCCAAACGGCTGTCTTTATTCCTCATATATCCCTATCCTTTATTACTCCGGTGCAAAGATATGTATTTTAAGCCTCACCGTTTGCATAATATGCAGATATTTTCTCATTTTTATTCAAAACAAATCATATTCCACTTATTATCAAAAGAAAAACAAACTAAAGCGCCCGTTTCTTTCTGCATATTTATGCAATACGTCCACACCGTCCTTTTCCTCTCCCATACCGTATGCCGCAGCCACGCCTCCTGTACTTTTATCAAGCATGTCTTACATATTTTCCTGCAAATCGTCATATATTCCAAACTTTTTCCGTAAGTTTGCAACTAAAGAACAAGAAATTCAATAAACACATCAAACACAATAAGCATTATGGAAAAGAAAAAAAGATATTTTCTGGCAGAAGAGGACATCCCTCGCTATTGGTATAACATTCAGGCCGACATGGTGAACAAACCCATGCCGCCACTCAATCCGGCTACCAAGCAGCCGTTGAAACCGGAAGACCTGTATCCGATTTTTGCGGAAGAACTGAGCCGTCAGGAACTGAACCAGACGGACGCGTGGATAGAGATTCCCGAGGAAGTGCGCGAAATGTACAAATACTACCGGAGCACACCGCTCGTAAGGGCCTACGGATTGGAAAAGGCTTTGGGGACACCGGCCCATATATACTTCAAGAACGAAAGCGTCAGCCCCATCGGCTCGCATAAACTGAACTCAGCATTGGCACAAGCTTACTACTGCAAGAAGGAGGGCGTGACGAACGTAACGACAGAAACCGGCGCGGGCCAATGGGGAGCAGCCCTCTCCTACGCCGCCAAGGTGTTCGGGCTGGAAGCGGCTGTCTACCAAGTCAAAATCAGTTACGAGCAGAAGCCCTACCGCCGCAGCATCATGCAGACGTTCGGCGCGCAAGTCACCGCTTCTCCCTCCATGTCCACCCGTGCGGGCAAGGACATCCTGACCAAGAACCCGAACTATCAAGGTTCTTTGGGTACGGCCATCTCGGAAGCCATCGAACTGGCACGCACGACCCCGAATTGCAAATACACGCTCGGGTCGGTATTGAGCCACGTCACCCTGCATCAGACCATCATCGGCCTGGAAGCCGAGAAACAGATGGAAATGGCCGGTGAATATCCGGACATCATCATCGGCTGTTTCGGCGGCGGTTCCAACTTCGGCGGCATCTGTTTCCCGTTCATGCGCCATAGCATCAAGGAAGGAAAAAAGACACGTTACATCGCAGCCGAACCGGCATCGTGCCCGAAACTGACGCGCGGACATTTCCAATACGACTTCGGAGACGAAGCGGGCTACACTCCCCTCCTGCCGATGTTCACCCTGGGACACAACTTCGCTCCGGCCAACATCCATGCGGGCGGACTGCGTTACCACGGCGCGGGCGTCATCGTCTCCCAACTCCTGAAAGACGGACTGATGGAGGCCACCGACATACAGCAACTGGAATCCTTCGACGCGGGCTGCCTGTTCGCCAAGGCCGAAGGCATCATTCCGGCACCGGAATCCTGTCATGCCATCGCTGCCGCCATCAACGAAGCCAAGGCGTGCAAGGAGAGCGGGGAAGAAAAAGTCATCCTGTTCAACCTGTCCGGACACGGCCTCATAGATATGGCCGCTTACGACCAGTATCTGGCCGGAAACCTGACCAACTACGAACTGAAAGACGAAGACATCCAGCATAATCTGGACGAGATTAAGGATTTGTAAACCGACGGCTCCGGCCTATCCGGCAACATATCAAGCGTCCATGCCCTTTCGCCCTTCCGATTACGAAGGCGAAGAGGCATGGACGCTTGTATACAGGCACGAAGCCAAAGTATTAAAGTCGGACAAAACGGGGTCTCAGGAGGCTGCAAAATCATTTGGCGCAGAACGAGAAATCAGTCTCAGCCGAACGAAAAATCGTTCGGCTGAGACTGATTTTCAAATCTACGGAGATTGATTTCGCAGTATCTTTCGTGCAGATTTACAACAAGTTAGACATCCACACGCGAAAGAGCAAAAGATTCGGACAAAATGAGGCTACTTACCTGTCAGGCCGTAGGTCCCGGACTTCGTCTTCCCCCACATCCAGATTCGTATAACGGCTCGTCACGCTGAAATCCGGAACCGGATATTCAAAAAACGGGAAGCGACGCTCGGTCTCGCCTTCGGTATATGCCCAAAGCGTTTCATACTCACCCATATCTTCTCCCATGTCCTGCAACTGCAACAAGTAACGGTAGACCGGCTTGTTCTCCCGGATATACACTTCGTGGACACGGTCGATTATCGGGCTGTGCCTACGGGTGCGGTCGTGGTCGAACCGCAAGATGCGACGTCCCTTGGCGTCCACTCCCACCAAGGCGAAAGACATGCTTTTGCCGATACCGGGCAGATTGAGCACACTACGGTCCGTAGCCAGGAAAGGCACGTCGTGCGCGGCACAAAACTGCCGGACGGCCACGGCTTTGTTCGGTGCGCCGTCCAGGCTTTCCAAAAAGTCGTGCTCAGCCTCCGGTACCAGACGCCCCCATGCTTTCTCCTCGGCACTTTCCTGCAAGGAACGGGCATTCGGGGCGAAGACCTCATAATTCTCCTCAAACCCTTTCACGGTGAACGTGTAATAACAAATCACGCCCAGGCTGTTCAACACCTTCCGCAGTTTTGCCGTATGTCCCCGGCGCGAAGCCGCCACGTTGTAGACCAACTGGTTCGTGACCGCCCATCCGGTAGACAGTATCCTCCGGATGGCCTCCCGCGACTCGGGCGTAACCTCCAAAGGTGACTGGAAATGCGTCTGCACGAAAAGTTGGGTGATGCCCGCCTCTGCGGCTTTCTGCCTGAAATCGCGCAGGATGTCCAACAGTTCGTCGTCCACACGCATCGGCAAGTACACCGGCAAGCGCGTCCCCAGACGGACACGTTGCAATTCCGCATACTTCTCTCCGTCGGGACGGGACAGGTTAGCCTGCCGTTTGCGGACGGCCATCTTGCAGACGGCATCCAGGATGTTGCGCAACGTGGCATTGCGGCTCATCAGCGCGTCTCCTCCCGTTATCAGGATGTCACGTATCTGCGTGTCGTGTTCGAAATAGTCCATCAGCTTCCGCAGGCGGGTGTTCCAATTTTCTTTCGGCTTCAATTTCTCCAGCTCAAAGTTCAGCCTCCGGCTTTGGAAGTCGTACATACGTTGGCAGGAAGCGCACAAGCCTCCGCAAGCGCGCCCCATCGTGTCGGGGATTAAGATGGCCACTTCGGGATAACGGCGGTGGATGTTATGCCCGCCGGGCAGCAGCCAGCCGGCCACGTTCGGTTTGCCTTCCTCGACGATGTCCTCACGTTCCCATGCGCGGATGCCGCCGAACGTCTCGACCAGGCGGGACGAATAAATGACATAGCTGCGGATGGCCGCGTCGTCGTAGCCTTTCCCGGTAGGGTTCAACAAGGAGAGGTAATAAGGCGTGACAAAAACGGGAATCCCTTTTTCCTGCGCCTGTTGGTAAATGCGCAGGGTCTCGCCGGAAAGCGTACCGTCCAGCATCCGGTTCAGTTCGGTGGCGCTTTTTACGGCCATAGACAAATGGAAACGGGCTTCGCCCCACCACCGGCGCACCCATCCGAGCTTTTCCGCCTCGCTGCACCCTTCCGAAAACACATAGCGTCCGGAAGAAGCCGGACGATGTTCTATCTTCCGGACCAACAACGCCATAATTCTCTCTTTGTTCGCCTCACGGATGGCCCGCACCTGTTCATTCAGCCCGTCCGGCCAACGGCGCATCCACCGGAGCACATCCTCTTTCTCCGGCACGCCGGAGGGGCCGTCATGCAACCTGGAAAACTGGTGGTACAATTCGAGTGCAAAATCCAGAGAAATCTCATCTTCCCCTATACGCCCGGACAAGAAACGCCACAACAAGGCAAGGGTCTCCACCTTCACGTCTTCCCCGACCGAAAGTTCATGAACGACCCTGCCGTCATACTCCAACAAACGCCTTACCACCCGTACCCCTTCCGCATTCCACGACGCATCCGACAAATAAGCGTCTATCTTTTGCCGGAAAGAAGCCTCGTCCGGACTGTCTACAGCCCCGGCGAGCAATTCTGGAAATTTATTTTCGAATAACAGTCTGACCTCATGCAGGGTAACCGCCTTATTCTTTTGCTTCATACATATTCTATTTTAGGGTCACACACAAAAAACGAAACAACCGTTTCATTCTTCTAATTTAACGAAAAAAGGGCACGTCGGCAAAAGGCAAGGAATCATTTTTATTCTTTTAAAAAAACAAACCCGAAAAAACACACATTTTTGCTTATCGCTATATTTGTTACACGAAGACAGGAGGCGGCTCGGCATAGCCAAACTTGAAAAACTTCGTTTTTCGTTTGTCTCTGCACTCGCCTTGGATTATCTTTGTTACACGAAGATAGGATACGGCTCGGCATAACCAAACTTGAAAAACTTTGTTTTTCGTTTGTCTCTGCACTCGCCTTTCACTATCTTTGCAAACAGAGAATCCAACTCACATCATACCATGAAAGTGAAAATTGAAGAAAGCTGGCGGCTGCGCTTGCAGGAAGAGTTTGACAAGCCTTATTTCGAAAGGCTCACCGCTTTCGTGCGGAACGAATATGCCCATGCCCATGTGCTGCCTCCGGGCTCCCGTATCTTTTACATTTTTAATGTCTGTCCTTTTGACAAGGTGAAGGTTGTCATACTCGGGCAAGACCCTTACCCCACTCCCGGGCAATATTATGGCGTCTGTTTTTCCGTCCCAGACGGAACACCCGTCCCCGGTTCTTTGGCCAACATCTTTCAGGAAATCCATCAGGATTTAGGAAAACCCGTCCCGGCTTCCGGCAATTTAGACCGTTGGGTCGCACAGGGCGTGTTCTCCTTGAACTCCGTACTGACGGTAAGGGCATACAAAACCGGCTCCCACCGCAACGTAGGCTGGGAAACGTTCACCGATGCCGTCATCCGTAAGCTCAGCGAAGAACGGGAACATCTGGTTTTCATGCTATGGGGAAACTATGCTAAAGCCAAAAAGAACCTGATTGACGGGAAAAAACACCTGATATTGGAGGCCGCGCACCCCTCTCCGCGTTCCGCAGAACATGGCTTCTTAGGCTGCAAGCACTTCAGCAAAGCCAATACCTATTTAAAAAGCAACGGGATTCAAGAAATAGACTGGTAAGAACGTATATGCGTCCACGACTATCCGCTCCGGATATATACGCCCCTCAATAAAACAACAAAACCATACCCCACAAGTAAAAATGGTTATCCTATCCGTAACCGAGGTAACACATTATTCAACAGGTTCGGTTAACTTTGCCTCATCTAAAAATTAAAAACTCATGAAAAGACCATTCGCCATATCTCTGCTGGCTGGAGGAATGCTATATTCCCCATTCGCGGCAGCACAAATAGAAACGGGCAACGCCTCAAAGGACCGCTCTTTGGACGAAGTCGTAGTGACAGGCACGCGCAACGAGACTGATGCCGCACAACTCTCTGCAACGGTTTCCGTCATAGACCGTAAACAAATAGAACAGGCCAACACGCCCTCGCTGCTTCCTATACTGACGGAACAAGTCCCGGGGCTTTTCGTATCCTCACGCGGAATCATGGGATACGGTGTATCAGGCGGAGCTGCCGGAGAAATAAATTTGAGAGGAATCAGCGGAAGTTCCGGCAGGCTGATGGTCTTGATAGACGGACATCCTCAGTACATGGGGCTTATGGGTCATCCCATAGCCGATGCCTATCAGTCCTTAATGGCCGAGAAGGTGGAGGTACTGCGTGGCCCGGCTTCTGTTTTATACGGTTCGAATGCGATGGGAGGAGTTATCAATATCATCACCAGGAAAATGCAGACAGAAGGCATAAGCACCCAAGCCCACGTCGGTTACGGTTCATACAACACGCTCCAAACGGAAGCCACCAACCGTATCCGTAAAGGACGATTCACCAGCATCGTCAGCGGTTCGTACAATCGTACCGACGGACACCGCGCAGACATGGGTTTCGAGCAATATGGCGGGTATGCCAAACTCGGATATGAGCTGTCCTCAAAGTGGAAAGCCGAAGCGGACGTGAACATCACCCACTTTAATGCTTCACAACCGGGTGAAGTCAGCCAACCGTTACTGGATGCCGACCAAAACATCACGCGGGGAATGACGTCCTTCGCTTTGGAGAACCATTACGAAAAGACTTCCGGGAGATTGAGTTTCTTCTACAACTGGGGACGTCATAAAATCAATGACGGCTATGCCCCGAGCGAAGGAGAAAGTCCATTGCCTTACCGTTTCCACTCCCGTGACAATATGATGGGGGCATCGTGGTATCAGAATGCACAGCTTTTCCGAGGCAACCTGCTGACCGCCGGAATAGACTGGTACCACTTTGGCGGAGAAGCATGGAATAAGTTCATAGAAGGTACACAAAAAGGAGATCGTAAGGACATCGTAGACAAGCAACAGAATGAAATCGCCGGTTATATAGACTTTCGCCAAAGAATCGGCTCGTGGATGACGTGGAATGCCGGTCTCCGCATAGACCACCATAGTCAGGCGGGAACCGAATGGATTCCGCAAACCGGCCTGGCCTTTCAAGTTCCGAAAAACGCTGAAATCAAACTTACAGCCAGCAAAGGTTTCCGTTATCCGCTCATCCGCGAAATGTTCATGTGGGGAACAGCCAATCCGGATTTAAAAGCAGAAAGCATGTGGAACTATGAACTTGCATTCAACCAACGGTTGCTTGACAATCGCCTGTCCTATGGCTTCAACCTTTTCTACATCAACGGCAAAAACATGATTACCACGGCTTCCATTGACAATCGCATGATGAACGTAAATACGGGCAAAATCAAGAATGCCGGACTTGAAATGCAAATGGCATACCGTATATCAAAAACATGGTCGGCCGATGCCAACTACAGTTATCTGCACATGGAACATCCCGTCATAACGGCACCGGAAAACAAGTTATATGCCGGTATGTCCTTTTCAAAAAAGAAATGGCTATTGTCCTCCGGCGTACAATATATACAAGGTCTTTATACGAACGTGAAGGTAAACGGGAAGGGCAATGAGACTTCAGAAAATTTTGTTTTGTGGAATATTCGCGGGACGTTCCAAGCCACTCGTAACCTTGCCCTTTGGCTTCGTGGAGAAAACCTATTAGCACAACGTTACGAAATCATATCCGGCTATCCGATGCCCAAAGCCACTTTTATGGGAGGAGTCAATTTCAGATTTTAGAAAGTCAACAAAAAAGACTTAATTCTGTACGAATTAAGTCTTTCTGTCGGAAAGAGGCGATTCGAACGCCCGACCCCTACGTCCCGAACGTAGTGCGCTACCAACTGCGCTACTTTCCGTTTTGCGAGTGCAAAGATAGAGTTTTTTTCTGAAACAAAAAAATATTTGTAGTTTTTTCTTAGAATATTTTGCCCACCCACCTTTTTATCTTACCTTTGCACTCGCAAAACAAAAGTAAGTCGGTGCCATAGCTCAGTTGGTAGAGCAAAGGACTGAAAATCCTTGTGTCCCTCGTTCGATTCGTGGTGGCACCACAAAACAAAACGGTTGTTTCTTGAAATCCCCTGAAATTCAGCAATTTCAGGGGATTTTTTTATTCCCCAAAAACGTAAAAACTTGCAGATTTAGGAATTTAAAAATTTCCCATTCGGTGGTTTTTCAAAACCCCTCTAAAAAAACCACCATTTGCTTGATACTTCACTTATTTTCAATGATTTGCAGAAACATCTTTTAGGTGCAAAAGACTACTTTTGCCTACCTGCTTGAATGTAGAAGAAAAGAGAAGAATGGAAAGGACGAAAGAACAACCGGATTAGGGGAATGGCCCGATATTCCGTAGAAGACACTTTCCTCCCTTTTCAAAAATCCGGTGGTTTTTTCCGGATTTTCGGTGGTTTTTCGGATTGAAGGCACAAAAAAACCACCGGAAGATTCCCTTCCTTACCTTTCAAGTTGACAGAATTAAAAACGTATTCAACAACTTAAAGGAAACGAGTATGAAACAAGGAACAATGAACATTCTGTTCTTCATTCTGAAGACGAAGCTATTAAAGAACGGCGAAGCTCCCATCCTCATGCGGATAACCATTGACGGACAATACGAGGAAACAAGAATCCAGAGAAGCATTTCTCCAAAACTGTGGGATTCTTCAAAAGGATGCGGAAAAGGGAATGACCGGGCGACCAAGGAACTGAACAATTACATTGCGGAACTGAGCGCATTGGCTTTGCAGAAGCACAAGGAACTCATGCTTGAACAGGCATTGATCACCCCCAAACTGCTTTTGAAACGGGTATTCGGGAAAGACACGGAAATGCGTACCCTGCTCGGAACCATGCGGGAAGAAATAGAAAAGATGAAAAAAGCTGTAAACATAGACTATGCCCCCGTTACGATCAACAGATATATCAATGTGATGAAGAAGCTGGAGAAAGCCATACTGGAAAATCCACAGCGTGTTGCCCTCGCGCGCCAAACACCGTTGACCCTCGCGGCCATTTAACCATTGACCCTCTTGGCCAAAATAAGAATCCCCCCTGTCAGGCGTGAGTTCTGACAGGGATTTTTGTATTTTCGTTAGCCGTCCTGGTCGACGGTTAAAACAGCAAATACAATGGCAAAATAAAAAAATGTTCTCCGTTGCTATGCAGTGGGAATGGAAATAAAAGAGATAAGCAGTGCTTTCTATTTATCCCGCAACACGGTGCGGAAGTATGTCCGCGCTTTTCAAGAAAGTGGCCTTTCACTGGAAAAGGTGTTGGGTATGTCCGACGAGCACCTTTACGGCATGTTCGTCGGTGCCAAGTCCCGTACAGGGGAACCTTCGGAACGGCGTATCGAACTGGATGCGCTTCTTCCGGAATACGCCGCCCGTCTGAAACAGAAAGGTGTCACGCTCCGCAAACTCTTCGAGGAATACAGTCATGGGCATCCGGACGGTTACCATCACGCGAATTTCGGCATCCTGCTGCGGCGGTACATGCTTCAGACAAAGGTCGTTGGACATGTGGAACATTATGTCGGTGACCAGATGTACATCGACTTTGCGGGTGACAGGCTTGAGGTAGTCGACGAGTTCACGGGGAATCCCAGGCTGGTTGAAGTATTCGTTGCCATACTGCCATGCAGCCACTACACTTATTGCGAGGCCGTGTGGTCCCAGCGCAAGGAAGACCTCATCACCGCCTGTGAGAACGCGCTGCATTTCTTCGGCGACGCTCCCGTGGCCATAGTACCGGACAACCTGAAAGCCGCCGTCACCTGGAATGACCGCAATGAGCCGGTCATCAATGAGGAGTTTGAGGCTTTCGCCGAGCATTACGGGTGTGCCGTATATCCGGCCCGTGTGCGTCATCCCAGGGACAAGGCTCTCGTAAAAAATGCGGTCAGGCTGATGTACCGTTCCGTCTACGCGGACATCAAAAGACTGACATTCCGAGGGCTTGACTCCTTGAACAGTACCATACGGAGTTCACTGGAGAAGTTCAATGCCGCCCGCATGGCCTCCCGCGAGTATTCCCGCCGCGAACTTTTCGAGCGTGCGGAAGCCGACTATCTGCGTCCTCTTCCTGCCGTACGCTATCAGATGAAAAAGCGCAGGACGGCGACGGTCATGCGCAATAGCTACATCACGCTCTTCAAGCATCATTACAGTGCGCCGAAAGAGTATATCGGCAAACGTGTGAATATTGTATATAACTCTGAAACACTGGAGATTTTCCATGGCCTCAGGCATGTGGCTACACATTACCGTGATGACACGCCCTATGGCTACACGCAAAAAGCCTCGCACAACCTACCCGGCCGCCATGGAAGCTATGGGAAGGATCTGGGAGAGATTTTCTAGCGTGCCGCATCCATCGACAACATTGTACTCGTGTACCTGAAGGAGGTCGCCGCCCACAAGAGGTACCTTCCGATAGCGTTCCGCAGTTGCCGCGGCATCCTCTCTCTTGAAAGGAGGTTCGGGCTTGAACGGCTGGTGGTGGCGTGCGCGTGCGCATCCCAGGCCCGTCTTTACAGATACCAAGATGTGCTCGGTTTTCCTGAAAAGGGTGACGATGCGGGATTCCTGCCGTCCGCGGAAGATTGAGGAACGGATACCGGAGAGCCGAAACTCCCGTGCCACAAAAATATCCGCGGGCGTGAATATTTCTCAAAAACAAACATATCCAATAACTTAAAAATGAAAACAAATGAAAAGACGGCACCAGTCCTTGCGGAAAAAGACCGCAACGCCGTATCCCTCGAACTTACGAACCGCATGAAGCTCCACTGCATGGCCGCGGGCTTGACAGAAACCAGATGGAACGGCTGGCCTCTCTGGAGTTCGTCCGACAAGCGCAAAACCTCTTCATCACCGGGGCGTCCGGTACTGGGAAGCGTTTCCTGGGCACCGCATTGGGGTATCAGGCATGCAAGTCCGGCATTCACACTTTCTATGCAAACGCCTCGAAGCTTCTGGAAGCATTGAAGGTGGCAAAAGCCAAGGGGACAATTGAGGCGGAACTCCGGAAAATAGAACAGTGTCCGCTGCTTATTCTGGAGGACCTCTTCCTCGTGCCGCTTGATGCCAAGGAACATCCGGTCCTGCTGGACATCATCGAGAACAGACACGGCAGGAAGTCCATCGTCATCACCTCGCATATACCGGTATCCAACTGGTATGACGCCATCGGGAACCCGACCGTGGCAGATGCGGTACTGGACCGGATTGTACACTCGGCGCACCAAATTGAACTAACCGGTGAAAGTGTGCGGAAAATCAAAGCCGGAAAAAATAAGTAGACCAAAATAAAATGCCCCCGGCGGCCAGGACTTACATGGGGATTATACTGATTCTTTTCGGAGGGTCAACGTTATTTGGTGCAAGGGGGCAGCACGCTGTGGATTTTCCACTAATGAAGCAACGAAGCAACAAGCCCCCCCAGACACATACAAACGAAAACTCCCTATCTGGCTTGCAAGTAATTCATTTTTTAATCACTC